>Ga0209023_10000145_pt1 | contig 123844 bp, 115 predicted proteins | sample LakOneMetagenome_FD_187468 | JGI IMG/M metagenome (GOLD analysis project Ga0209023, IMG submission 187468) | Freshwater and sediment microbial communities from Lake Erie, Canada (SPAdes) (version 2) | ecosystem: Environmental > Aquatic > Freshwater > Lentic | place: Lake Erie, Canada...
GCTCGGCAGGGGCCTTCGTCGTCACGGGTCTCTTCGTCATCTACAACTCCATGTGGGGTCAAGATGAGCCGCGAACCCTCCGCTACGCAATCATGCAAAACTGTTCCATGCGTGCTGATGGCGGACATCACGCCACTCACATCCGGCACCGTCGCGGTCCTGCGGTCATGGCTCGCCGAGCGCGCCGGCCTGCCTGCGGACCCGTTGTTCCCGACAAGGACCGGACGCGCCCTCAGCCGAGACGCGCTCGAACGCCGGCTGGCCGGATATGTCGCGGCCGCAACCGCCCCATGCCCGTCCCTCGCGCGCAAGCGGGTGACCATGCATGTGCTGCGGCATTCCGCGGCCATGCGCCTGCTGCGCGCTGGGATCGACACCGCGGTGATCGCGCTCTGGCTCGGCCACGAACAGATTGAAACGACCCAGATCTACCTGCACGCAGATCTGCAGATCAAGGAACGCGCCCTCGAAAGGACGGCCCCGACCACGACGAAACCCGGCCGCTTCCGGCCGACCGACAAGCTCCTCGCCTTCCTCGAGGCCCTCTGATTATGCCGACCCCTACGCAGCGGTCCCCGCCAGAAACAACAGCTTGCAGACCTACATCGGCATAATCTGGGCATCGGCATAAGGCGCACACGGTCAGGGGCTCGATCTCGGGGGCGCTGAAGAAGAAGCTGGGTCTGCCCATCGCCGCGGAGAAGGTCGAGGGCAGGGGGACGGTGTATCGAGCTTCTGTGTAGACATCACTTCAAGAAGGCCTCTGGAATAGGCAAAGCTTCAAGCCGGTCAGAGTTCGCGAAGCGGTCCCAGAAGCAACCTCTCTGGGGCGATTCCGATTTTTTCAGCAGCGATGCGGGTGGCAACTACGTCGCTATGGTAGCTCACGGTCCAAGTTGCGGTTGCTGGCGTTTGTTCAAGCAAAGCGTGAAAATATGGTTCGTCAACCATCGCGAGTGAATGCCCCAACACATAGACTTCGTCGATCGAGCTGAGGTTTGAGAAGAACGCATTGTTGCGGGAGATGATTTCCCTCGTTGGTTTGAACGTCGCTCCGAGTAGATCGTCAATCAATTTGTACCCACCTCCGACCCGTACGTCAGTGTCTTCGTTGATCAACCTTGAAAGCAATTCGGAAGACCGACGATCCCACCCATGGCCAAGTATGATGTCATCAGTTGTATCCAAGCTAGAGCCGTGAATATGCAGGATGTGGCTCTTTGGAACGCCGTAGACCCTCTGAAGTGTGGGTGTATAATTGAAGTTCAAAAAAACATCATTTGGGTCGATGCATCTGACTTTCGATGGCGGATGCTGCGGAATCTTTAATTGGCGTACCCAATCCGAAAAGTGATATCGAAGCTTTCCCGAGATAGCCTGACAAATCTGATCGATCTCGTACTCGTAATCATGATGGTACGCGTCGCTCCAATCATCAGCGCCATACGAGACTAGAAAGTTGCTCGCATGATCTTCGATCTGATCAACGTCGATCTCGGCCAACCGTTCTTCCAGGTGGTTCCAAAGATCTCTGTCAGGAACCACATAGTCAATGGCTATTCGAAAGGCCTCCGGATCTACTTTCTCGAGGTAGGCTGCAAAGTCTGAGTATCTTGAGGAAATTCCATGATGCAGGTCGAAGCCATTTCCGATGACGAATAGGCGTCGGTTCATTCTTGCCTCGCAGTAGTGTACTCCAATGAACCTGGCCCTGTTTTGTAGACGCCGTCTCACCGGGAAAGTTTGGTCGAGATTGCATCCAACAAGGCTCGCGGTCAATCTCGGATGCTAATGGCCATCCTCCCCGTCGCCAACTCCCACCGCCGCACCGCCACATCGCAGTAGACCGGATCCAGTTCGACCGCGCAGCAGTGCCGTCCGGTGCGTTCAGCCGCGATCAGCTGGGTGCCGGAGCCGCAGAACGGCTCGAACACCACGTCGCCCGCGCTTGTGAATGCTTCGAGCACAGCCTCGACCAGCGCCACGGGGAACACGGCGGGGTGCGATCCGGCGGCACCCAGCCCGCCCTTGTGGCGCATGATCCGGAAGACGCTGTCGGGGATGCGGTGGCTCTGGATCGCGTTGCCGTAGCCGGTCTTGCGGTGGACCGTGCCGTTGGCCCCGCGCAGCCCGCCGCCGCCGAGGGTTTCGCCTGCGTGCTTGCTCTCCACCGTCTTGTTCGGCTTCCGGGGCTGGCGGTTGAAGCGGAAGATGAACTCGTGCGACGGCGCCAGCCTCCCGTTCCAGTCGCCAGGCAGGCCGGGCCCCTGGTCCCAGACATACCAGCCGAACCGCCGCCAGCCCTGCGCGCGCATCCAGGCGACCCAGCCCTCCGAATAGGGGCTCCACTCGCCGTCGCGGTGGACGAGGCCCAGGTTGACCAGCAACTGGGCATGGGCTGTGACGGGCGCTGCGGCGACGACGCCCTGCATGAGCGCGTCCCAATCGCCGACCTTCTCCCTCGCCGCGCCATAGTCGCGCTGCTGGGCGTAGGGCGGTGAGGTGAACATCAGCGAGGCCTGCGCCCCGTCCATCAGCCGGGCCACCACGGCCGGGTCGGTGGCATCGCCGCAGATCAGCCGCTGATGCCCGAGTTGCCAGATGTCGCCCGGGCGGGTGATCGGCTCGGCCGGGGCCTCGGGGATCGTATCGGCAGTGTCATTGTCGATGGGTATGCGGTCGTCGGCATCGTGCAGCAGGGCGTCCAGTTCGTCCTCGGCAATTCCGATCAGCCCGAGGTCAAAGTCCTCGGCCATCAGGCCCCGCAGTTCCTCGAGCAGGAGTGCCTCGTCCCACCCGCCCAGTTCCGTCAGCTTGTTGTCGGCGATCCGGTAAGCCCGGCGCTGTGCCTCGGTCAGATGGCCGAGCACGATGACCGGCGCCTCAGCCAGCCCGAGCTGGGCTGCAGCGAGGACCCGGCCATGGCCAGCGATCAGCTCGCCGTCGGTGGCGACGAGGCAGGGCACCGTCTAGCCGAATTCGGCCATGCTGGAAGCGATCTTCGCGACCTGGTCGGCATCGTGGGTTTTCGCATTGCGGTCATAGGGGCGGAGACGGGCGAGCGGCCAGTGCTCGATCCGGCCGGGCAGTAGGGGCGCGTTCATGCTGCCAGCCTCTTGGTTTTCAGGTCGGCGAAGGTTTCGCCGGTGTCAGCCAGCACAGCATTGGCACCGGTGAATTGCTGCCAGCGCGCGATGGCCACATCGACATAGGCCGGGTTCAATTCGATGCCGTAGCAGACGCGGCCCGTGGTCTCGGCCGCGATCGACGTGGTGCCGGATCCCATGAAGGGTTCGAACGCGGCCTGACCCGGGCTGGAGTTGTTCAGGATCGGACTCCGCATGCATTCCACCGGCTTTTGCGTCCCGTGGACCGTCGCGGCGTCCTGGTCTTTGCCGGAAATCTGCCAGAGCGTCGACTGCTTGCGGTCCCCCGCCCAAGGCCCTTTCCGGTCTTCCTGACGGCATACCAGCAGGGTTCGTGCTGCCAGTGGTAGTCGCCGCGGCTAAGGACGAGGCGGTCCTTGGCCCAGATGATTTGCGACCGCACGGCAAAACCCGCCGCCACCAGGCTCTCGGCAACGGTCGAGGAGTGCAGCGCGCCGTGCCAGACATAGGCCACGTCGCCCGGGAACAATGCCCAAGCCTCGCGCCAATCGGCACAATCATCGTTCAGCACCTTGCCGGTGCGCTTGGTCTTGGCCGCGCCCGCCTGGTTACGCCAGGAGGGGTCATATTCCACGCCATAGGGTGGGTCGGTCACCATCAACAGCGGGCGAACATCACCCAGCAGCCGCCCGACCACCTCGGAGGATGTGCTGTCGCCGCAGATCAGCAGATGCGATCCAAGCTGCCAGAGATCGCCCGCCTCTGATATCGGCGATACCGGCGGATCGGGGATATCATCTTGGCCCTCGACCGCGCCACCTTCCGCTTGATCCGGATCGCGCAGCAGGGCATCCAGATCCTCGTCGGCGATGCCGAGCAGCGACAAGTCGAAATCTTCCGCCAGCAGCCCCGCGATCTCGTCGCGAAGCATCGCTGAGCTACTCCGCAAGTCTTGGACAGTTTCCGGGCTGTTTTAAGCTACTGCCTGCACCTGCTGATCGGTTTGGGTTGCGTTGAAGTAGACCACGGCGGGCGGTTGACCGCCATGGGCGGCGTGGGGCCGAAGGTGGTTGTAAAAGGTGATCCAGCGTCCGACGCCAGCCCGGGCCTGTGAACCGGTTTCCCGGGCGTGCAGATAGACGCATTCATACTTCAGGGACCGCCACAGGCGCTCGATGAAGATGTTGTCCAGATACCGGGCTTTTCCGTCCATTGAGATTCTCGTCTTTGCCCGCTTCAGCCGATCTGTCCAGTCGAAGGATGTGAACTGGCTGCCCTGGTCGGTATTCATGATCTCGGGCGGGCCGAACTTGTGGATGGCCTCGTTCAGCGCCTCGAGGCAGAACTCGGCCTCCAGCGTGTTCGAGATGCGCCAGGCCAGCACCTTGCGGGTGAACCAGTCCATGATGGCCACCAAGTAAAGGAAGCCTTTCCGCATGGGCAGGTAGGTGATGGCGGCGCACCAGACCTGATTTGGTCTGTCGATCCGCAGTCCGCCCAGCAGGTAGGGGTAGGTCTTGTGACCCTTCGCGGGCTTGCTGGTGTTGGGCTTCTGATAGATCGGCATCAGGCGCATCAGGCGCATGAGGCGCATCAGCCGCCGGATACGCTTTTCGTTCACGGCATGGCCTTCGTTCTGAAAGTGCCATGTCATCTGCCGGACGCCGTAGAACGGGGTGTCCAGGAACTGCTTGTCGATCAACAACATGAGGTCGAGGTTCATCTCGGTTTCGCCCTGCGGCGCGTAGTAAAACGACGACCTGGAGATGGACAGCAGGCGACACTGCGCCCCGACCGACAGTTGGGGATGGTTCGGTTCGATCATCCCGCGCCTCACTTCCCGGTCCAAGGCTTGAGCTTTCTTGCCAAAAAATCGTTGGCGACTGCCAGCTCTCCGATCTTGGCATGCAGGTCACGGACCGCGCCCTCGGCAATCTCGGCGGTGGCCGTTGCCTGACCGCCACGCTCAAAGATGCCCGCGGCACCCTCCAACAGGGCCTTTTTCCACTGATGGATCATCGTCGGATGAACCTCATAAGCAGCCGCCAGTTCCGACACCGTGCGTTCGCCCTTCAGCGCCTCCAACGCAACACGCGCCTTGAACGCCGCGTCATGGTTCCTGCGTTTCGACTTGTTCTGATCTCCTCGTCTGGGGGATCAGCAGACCTCAGATCGTAGCTTCCGTCACTGTCCGATTTTCGGGGGGTAGCTCAGATCGCTCGCGTCGAAGCCCTGCACTTGTCGATCACGAAGCAGGATGGCCTTCGCGCGCCGCTGGACTGCGACGTCCTCCTTAGCTGCGTTGATTGACCCCGGACACGGTACGTCCTCGATACGATGGCAACCGCCCACCTGATCCCCGTGATCGATGAAGGCGTGCGGGTTTCGCTCGCGGTCATGCCCAGCAAACGCGAAAGCGTCGTCTCCGCCCTGCATGTGCGGCTCTCTGCGGGAAACTCGCGCGCACCAGGGCGCTCTGCCCGCTCCGTTCGGCGACTTCCATGCAGGACTTGTCCCCGAACCGGACTGGTCACCCATCGCTCCCGAAGCATGGCAGCATGTCCACGCTATACATCTGTGGACTGGAAAATCTTCACCTTGCGTGTTTGAACGAAATGCCGCGGGTGTAGCACACCGCATCAACAGGGCGGAAATCTGCTTGAATCCGTTCAGTCAGGCGGACCTATCTCCGGGTCCGATCCGGTGCCCTACGCCGGAGTCGCCGTCGCAAAACGCGCGGGTCAGGGCACGCCATTGTGCGTCTGAGCATTGGTCGGGCTGGGCAAGCATCCAGTAGCTCGCGGTTGGGCGAAGGCTGCGCGCATCCAGCCGTACCACCCGCCCCGCCGCCAAGGACGCGGCCGCAAGTGGCAATGACGCCAGCAGCACGCCCCCGCCCGCCTCTGCGGCCGCGAGGGCGGCGATGAAACTGTCAAAGCGCAGATTCGGGGTGGGGTTGCTTTCCGTCCCCCAATCCGCCCAGCCGGGTCTTGGGCCTGACAGTGCGATGCGGGGGCGGGTGCGCCAATCGCCTTGCGCAAGGACGGGATGAGCCACCGGCGTCAGGTCTTCATCAAACAGCTTGGCCGATCGCGATCCCGGCCACGGGCCGCTGCCATAGCGGATATGAACCCCGCCGCCTTTGTCGAAATCCTCCTCCAGAACCATGCTGGAAAAGGAAAAACTCAGTCTGTCGGCCGGCGTCACCCGGCCCAGTCGCGGCACCAGCCAACACTGGATAACCGAGGCGCTGGCTGCAATCGTGACCCTGCGGGGGCCATGGCCGAACAGATCGTCTGCCGTTTGATGGATCGCGCGCAACTGGGTGCTGAGATAAGGCAACCAAGCCGCGCCCTCAACCGTCAGGGTCACGCCACGCGGCTTGCGCAGGAACAGCCGCACGCCCAGGTGGGCCTCCAGGTGCCCGACGCGTTGGCTGACGGCGGCCTGGGTGATCGACAATTCGCCGGCTGCGGCGACGAAACTGCCCAAGCGCCCTGCGGTCTCAAAGGCGCGGACCCATTCAAGCGGCAGAGGGCGATAGTGCATAAGTAAACCTGCATCTTAGGAGCGATTTTGATATATTGCGATTATGTGGGTTTACGCCGAGATTCCATCAAATTCCAACGATGAGGCTATCATGTTTGAAGTCAACCTGGGTCCTGACGGCCATGTCTTGACCCTGACAAAAGATGGGCAAAGCCCGGCGCGGTTTCATGCCATCTGGCTGCGTGACAACGCTTGGGATGCGCAGACCCGTGCGCCCGGCAACGGGCAGCGCCTTATTACCCTGACCGATATTCCGCGCGAAACCCACATCAGTGCGGCGCATGTCGATGGGAACCGCCTGCATCTGGTCTTTCAGCCGGAAGGCAAGGCGGTAAGTTTTGATATCCCGGCCTTGCTGGCGCAGAGCTATGACACCGACAAGACACTGGAACCGGGCTGGACGGCACCACAGATAGTGCCGTGGAATGCCGGACTGATGGGCTCGGTTCCCGTGGCAAGCCTGCCGCAGATTCAGGCCGATGCGGGCGCCAAACTCGCCTGGCTGGAACAGGTCGCGCGTTATGGTTTTGGCAAGCTGACCGACGGCCCCGTGCGCGATGGCGCGCTGTTCGAGGTGGTGAAGCTGTTTGGTTACGTCCGCGAAACCAACTATGGTCGCAAATTCGAGGTGCGGACCGAGGTGAACCCGACCAACCTTGCCTATACCGGACTTGGCCTACAGGCCCACACCGACAACCCCTATCGTGACCCGGTGCCGACCGTCCAAGTGCTATACTGCCTTGAATCCTCGGCAGCAGGGGGGGAGAATATGGTGGTTGACGGCTTTGCCTGTGCGCTGCGGCTGCGGGACGAAAGCCCCGAAGGCTTTGCGCTGCTTTCCAAATATTGCGCGCGGTTTGAATATGCGGGAGAGTCCGGCGTGCGGCTGCAATCGCGCCGCCCGATGATCGAACTGGCCCCGGACGGCGAGTTGGTGGCCGTGCGTTTCAACAACCGATCTGCCGCAGCGATCACCGATGTGCCGTTCGAGGATATGGAGGCCTACTATTCCGCTTATCGCCGGTTTGCCGAAATAATCGACGACACCGCCATGGAAGTGACCTTCCGGTTGAATCCTGGTGAAAGCTTTGTTGTTGATAACACACGGGTCTTGCACGCGCGCAAAGGCTATAGCGGCGCGGGAACACGGTGGCTGCAAGGCTGCTACGCCGACAAGGATGGGCTGAACTCTACGCTTGCCGCGATGCAATCGACATTGGAGGCCGCCGAATGACTGACCTTTCCCCGCAAACCATCGTCGCTTTTCTGGGTGATATCTTTGAACGGCGCGGCGGCGAGGAATATCTAGGCGAACCCGTAACCATGGCCCAGCACATGCTGCAAGGGGCGACCCTCGCCGAGCGCGCCAATGCCCCAGAGGTGGTGATCGTCGCCGCGCTTTTGCATGACATTGGACACTTCACCTCTGAATTTGGCACCTATCACCCCGACGACATCGAAGATCGTCACCACGAAGACGCCGGGGCCGAAGTTCTGGCCCCCTATTTTCCCACCCTTGTCACCGACTGCGTGCGCTATCACGTTGCCGCGAAACGCTATCTTTGTGCGACGAAGCCCGAGTATTTCAACCGATTGTCGGCGGCCTCGGTCCATACGCTTGGCCTGCAAGGCGGTCCGATGACTGCGGCTGAAGTGGCTGAGTTCCGCCGCAACCCCAACCTTGAGCAGATCATTCAGGTTCGCTATCTGGATGAGGCAGGCAAGCAGGCCGACATGGAAACCCCGCCCTTCGCCCACTTCGCGCCCATGGTGCAGCGGGTGGTGGATAGCCATTGCAAGATGAAGCCCTGACTGTCCTCGCTCAGGATCTGCACTGACAGAATGGCCTTCGACGAGGATGCGACCGCCCGTCCTGGCGTTCGCCGAACATACCCTCGATCATGGCTGACTCTTCGGTGATGGGGTGGGGTCAGCGGGCATCAGAAGTGTTGGCGATGGAGCGGTGCGGCGCGTCAGATGCCGGAGGTAACGCCGCTCGAGCGCCCGAAACGCCGATGTGATGCAGAGCACGATCAGGAAATAGAGCAGGGCTGCGGTGATGAAACCCTCATAGGCCAGGTAGTAGCGGCCGTTCAGCCAGCGCCCGACGCCGAGGATATCCTGCAAGGTGATCGTACTCGCCACAACCGATCCGTGCAGCATGAAGATCACCTCGTTCGAATAGGCGGGAATTGCCCGCCGAAAGGCCGAGGGCAGGATGATGCGACGCATGCGGCTGGTGTAAGAATGGCCAATGGCGATTGCGGCTTCGACCTCGCCTGCTGGCGTGTCGGCAATGGCGCCCCGCAAGAGCTCTGTAGAATAGGCCGCCGTGTTGAGCGTGAAGGCGATAAGCGCGCACCACCAGGCTGAAGACAGCACGGGAATCCAAAGCCAACTCTGGCGGACCACCTCGAACTGGCCCAGGCCGTAATAAATGAGATAGGTTTGCACCAGAAGGGGAGTGCCCCGAAAGACATAGGTGTACGCCCAGATGACCGGATTCAGGATGCGGTGCTTTGCGGCGCGGGCCATCGCCATCGGGATCGCCAGGGCGCCGCCAATGATCAGCGACAGAAACGTCAGGCTCAGCGTCATCCACACGCCGTAAAGAAACCTGTCGAAGTTCTGAGCGATCAATCCGACATCCAGCGGGCTGTAGGACAAAAGGGTTTCCATGCTCAGGCCCTGACCAGGCCACGGCTGTAGCGCCGGTCAAGCGCACGCAACACCAAATCTGAAATGCCGGTCAATGCCAGGTAGATCACGAAGGCCGCGGCCATGAACGTAAAGAGCTGTCCGGTCGAGCGGCCTGCCGTAAAGGCGTTGTAGACAAGATCCTGTAAGCCGATCACGGACACGAGGGCGGTTGTCTTAAGCTGAACCAGCCAGTTGTTGGTGAAGCCTGGCAGGGCGAAGCGTACCATTTGCGGCCAGATAATGTGGCGGAAGATCAGGGAACGGGTCATGCCGCAACTGATCCCGGCCTCGATCTGGCCGCGCGGGATCGCCATGATTGCGCCGCGGAAGGTCTCGGTGAAGTAGGCGCCGAAAATCACGCCGATGGTACCTGCGCCGGCAGCGAACTGGCTGACTTCAACATAGCCCCACAGCCCGGTTGCGGCGCCGATCGCATTCAGTGTGACTTGTCCGCCATAAAACACCAGCATGATCAGAACCAGATCCGGGACGCCGCGAACGATGGTTGTGTAGGTCCGCGCCATGTGTCGCGCGAGGCCGTTGGCGGATAGTTTTGCCCAAGCCCCCAGCAGCCCGAACGCCACCGATATCACCAGAGATGCCAAAGCCAACTGGATCGTCAGAAGCGTGCCGGAGATAAGTTGAGAACGGTATTCCAGAACGAGATCCATCTTGGCGCCCCTATCGACATGGATGGGGCCGCTATCGCGGCCCCACTGGGTTCACTTCAATTGCCAGCGGGCCTGCCGCCGTAGATGTCGAACGGGAAATACTTGTCGTCGATCTTCTTGTAGGTTCCATCCTCGCGGATTGCGGCGATAGACTGGTTGAGCGCCTCGCGCAGCGCGTCATCGCCTTTGCGAATGGCAATGCCAACGCCTTCGCCGTAGCAGGCCGCGTCCAGCTGGTCGCCGCCAAGGAACGCATAGTTCGCGCCTTCCGGTTTGGATAGGAAGCTTTCCTGAGAGATCAGGGAATCCGACAGTTCAGCGTCGATCCTGCCCAAGGCCAGATCGCGGAACACCTCCTCTTGGGTGCCGTAAAGCACGACTTCGGCGCCTGGGAAGGCTTTTTCGGCGTAGCACTGGTGGGTGGCACCGCGCTGGACGCCGATGCGCTTGCCAGAAAGACCCTCTGCTGTCCCCTCAAAGCCCGCATCCTTCTTTGCAACCAGTCGGGCGGGGGTCTGGTAATACTTGTCCGAAAAGTCGATCTGGCGTTTGCGTTCTTCGGTGATCGACATCGAGGCGACAATGGCGTCGAACTTCTGCGCTTTCAGCGCTGGGATCATCCCATCCCACTCCTGTTCGACCAGCACGCATTCGCGCTGCATCTGGGCGCAGAGCGCCTTGGCGATGTCGATGTCGAAGCCGGCCAGTGTGCCATCGGCTTCCTTGAAGGAAAACGGCGGATAGGCGCCCTCGACGCCAATACGCAGGGGATCAGCGGCAAAGCCGGGTGCCGCAAGTACAAGTGCGGCGAGGGTGGTGGCGACCGTGGTCAGGAAGGTTCTTTTCAACATGGATGATTTCCCTTTCAGGGGTTTCACAAGGTGGATCTCAGTTCATTCGGGACAGAAAGGCCTTGAATTGCTCAGTCTCGGGATTGGAAAACAGCTTCGCGGGCGGGCCTTGCTCGCAGACCTCGCCTTGATGCAGGAACACGGTCCTTGACGACACATCGCGTGCGAAGGCCATCTCATGGGTGACGACCAGCATGGTGCGCCCTTCCGCGGCCAGGCCGCGCATCACCGCAAGCACCTCGCCGACCAGCTCCGGGTCAAGCGCCGAGGTCGGCTCGTCGAACAGCAGCACATCTGGGTCCATGGCCAGAGCGCGGGCTATTGCCACGCGTTGTTGCTGTCCGCCCGAGAGATGGGCAGGGTAATAATCGGCCCTGTCGGACAGTCCCACCTTGGCCAATAGCGCAGTCGCCTTTTCGCGCGCTTCGGCTTTCGGGATCTTCTGGACGTAGAGCGGCCCCTCCAAAACGTTTTCCAATACTGTCATGTGGGACCAGAGATTGAAGCTTTGAAACACCATGGCCAGGCGCGCACGCATCCGTTCGACCTGGTGGATATCCTGTGGGACGGTCGTGCCATGACGGTCCTTGATCATGCGGATTTTCTCGCCCGCGAGGTAGACATCCCCAGAGTCGGGCGTCTCCAGAAGGTTGATACAGCGCAGAAGGGTGCTTTTACCCGACCCGGAGGCGCCGAGGATGGCAATCACGTCGCCCTTTTGCGCCCCTAACGACACGCCCTTGATGACCTCGTGGTCGCCAAAGCTTTTGTGCAGGGTATCAACCTTCAATGCCAAAACGCCGGTCATGCGGAATGCTCCTGCTGGGGCGCAAGCGCCGCCAGTTCGCCAAGTTTGATCGGTTTGATCGGGCTGCGTGCACGCGGTGTGGCCGGTGTGATCGCGCAAGATGAAAGGATGCCTCGCACCGTCTGGTCGCACATCCGGCCTTGGCAGGGGCCCATTCCGGCGCGGGTGGCGGTTTTCACCTGTCGCGTGCCACTTGCACCGTCGGCGACTGATCGACGGATTTCGGCGGCGGTGATTTCTTCGCAGCGACAGATGATTGTCGCGTCGTCGGGCGCGGCAAACTCGGGCCGGGGGGCATAAGCGGCGTCCAGAAATGGCCGTATCGCCAGTGCTCGCCATCGCGTGGCGCGATCTGCGGCGGATTGCTGGTTGCGCGCGTCCTCGCTCAGCATCCCGCAGAGATGCAGAATATCGAGCGCAGCCAGCCGGCCCCCGGCTTGAGCAGCTTCAGCACCACTAATTCCGGCACCGTCGCCCGCGACATGAATGCCAGGAACATCTGTCCTGCCCCAAGCGTCCACCAGCGGTTGGAACGCCTGCTGCGCCGCATTCCAAACATGGCTGATCCCGGCGCTGCGGGTCATATGGGTCGCTGCGACCACCCCCTGATGCGTGAGAAGGAGTGGTGTCGTCAGGCTACGCCTGCGTCCTTTGGCTGTGAAGGAAAAGGTGATGTCGCCATCGCCGGCGGTGCTGGCGCGGAAGCCAGCAGCCCCCGTGTGGCGCGGGACGTTCGCCGACCGGATCTTACGCAAAAGCCCAAGCCCCTTGAGCAAGGTCGGTGCCGCGAAAAATGCGCGCGGCAAACGCATCGACGCCTTGCGCATCATGGAAGGTGTCTGCGTTTCAACCAAGGCAAGCGGCGGTGCACCTGCGTCGATCAACTGCGCAGCGATCAGATAGAGCAGCGGCCCGGAACCGGCCAGAACCGCACCGCGCGGCAAAAGCCCCGCAGTTTTCATCAAGATCTGCACGGCACCTGCAGCCATCACACCCGGCAACGTCCAACCCGGAAATGGCACCGGGCGTTCTTGCGCACCGCCTGCCAGCAGGACATGACGCGCCTTGGCCAGGTGGCTCACGCCGTCGCGTGACCAAACCACACGTGGGCCAGCCTCGATCCGCCAGACTGCCGCGCCAAATTCACAGCGGATGTTTGGGTCGTTCAACGCCCCTACAAGCGGGGCGCCTGCGAGATAATCCTTGCCCAGGTAGGGCCTCGTATCGGCATGCACGCCGACGTTGCGGTAAATTTGCCCGCCTGCTTGCGGTTGTTCATCCAACAGCAACACTTGGGCCCCGGCTTTCGCGACTGTGGCGGCAGCGGCCATTCCGGCGGGACCCGCCCCGACAATGATAAGATCCGCGTCACGCATCGGCACAGCCGCCCGCCAGTGCGCGCAAGCCGTACTGACGCCGAACAACCATCCCTTCGCGCACAATCATCAAGCAGGCCTGGGTGTTTTGCAGGCCATCCACTTCGACAAGGCAGTCAAAGCAGACCCCCATCATGCAAAAGGCGGTCCGGGGTGCACCTGTGGCGCTTTGCCGAGAGGCATCACCGGAATGGGCAAGCAGCGCCGCCGCGATCGTATCGCTGGGCCTGGCCGCCACGGCCTGACCATCAATGGTCAGACAGACGTGCATCGTCCTGTCAGACCGCGGCAGAAACCGCGAAGCGACTTTCATCGAATGCCTCCAGATCAGGTGCGTTTGACGTTTGATCGACCCAGTCGGCCAAGGCTGTCGCGTGCAGCGAAGCCAGCGTGACACCGCTATGACAGGTCACAAGATAGGCGCCTGGATGGCGGTGGGATCGCGCATAGACAGGGTAGCCATCCGGCGACATCACACGCAGTGCCCCCCAGGCGCGCACCACCCGCACATCGGCCAGCGCCGGAAAGACCGTTACAGCGTGCTTGGAAAGCCGGGTCATCACATCCAGCGTCTCGCGGTCGTCCAGACCCACCTCGGCCTTGGTGCCACCAATCTGCACTCCGCCTTCATTGACTTGTCGAATGGTGCTCGACAGAAATGGCAAACGATCAGCCAGCTTTTCAGTGATCAGCAATTCGCCCCGCTGCGCGCGAATGCGGGTGATAAAACCAAGTTGTGCTGCGAGCGACGCAGCCCCCAGTCCCGCGCACAGAATGATCCTATCCGCATCGAGGGTCCGACCCTCTTTCACTGCAACCTCAAACGCACCGCCCTTGGTTACCGCGATCCTGGTCACCTGCGCGTTTGCCGAAATTTGACCGCCACAAGCCAAAACCGCGCAGCGCAAGGCGCGCAACAGGCGAAGTGGGTTCACATGACCGTCGAGTTTGCAGAAACTGCCACCCACAACCCCCGGCCCAATGCCGGGATGCATACGGCGCAGGTCGTCTCCGCTGATGATTTCGGGGTGGAAACGGCCTTCAAGATGGGCCTGCTGCCGGTCCAATGCCGATTTGAAATCCGCAAGCTCCGCAGGGTCTGTGAAAAATTCGAAACCACCGGCCTGATCCAGCGCCAGGCTTTGTCCTGACATATCTTCGAGCATCGCCGCGAATTGCGGCCAAGCGGCGACGGCATCGCACGTCCATCTGGCATAGGGTGCAAAATCGGCACCTTTGCCCTGCAGCCAGACCAGACCGAAGTTCCCCTGTGACGCGCGCAAATCGCTGTCGGCCCCGTCCAGCACCGTCACCCGTCGCCCAGACTGCAACAGGCCAAGTGCGACCGACAGGCCGACGACCCCGCCACCAACGATCGTGATTTCTGACCTTGGGTCTGCCATGCAACTCCTCCACGTCGGAAGGTCGCACATAGGGATGCATACGAATAATTGTTGTTTTTGCTAATATCATTCGCAGATGATATATATGCGGCTATGCTCCATCGCCTTACCCACCGGCAACTTGAGGCCTTTCGAGCCGTAATCGAAACGGGAAAGGTCACAACTGCCGCCGAGGTTCTCAACACGACTCAGCCGTCGATCAGCCGGATGATCGCCGATCTTGAAAGCGCCACCGGTTTTGCGCTTTTTGAACGGCGCGGGCGACAATTGGCCCCAACATCCGAAGCACTGGCGCTTTACGAAGAGGTAGAGCGATCCTTTGTTGGCATGGCCGAGATTTCGCGCGTGATCGAAGACATTCGGGATTTTCGCCGAGGCAGCCTGCTGATCGCCGGGATGCCCGCGCTGGCGTTGAAATTCCTGCCTGACGTAATTGCGGATTTCATCAAGGCAGAGCCTGGGATCACCGTATCGCTGCGGGCGCGAAGTTCTCAGGCGGTGCTGCGTCACCTCAGTTCGCAACAATTCGACCTTGGCTTTGCCGCTTTGGATAATGATCACCCGGCGGTCAGACGCAGGCCAATCTGTATTGCGCCGATGCAGGCGGTGCTTCCCGTGGGGCATCCGCTTGGCATGAAGGGCTATCTCGAGCCCGCCGATTTCCACGAACAACCCTTCGTGGCACTCGGCGCTGAAATCGCCACCCGATCCGAAACCGACATCTATCTGGCAATGGGCAATGCCCGCCCGCGCATCGTGGCCGAAGCGCAGTTGTCGGCTTCGATCTGCGAGTTGGTGGCAAGCGGGGCGGGAATATCCATCGTAGAACCGATAACGGCCGCAATTTTCGCTGCGGCTGGGCTGATCGTCGCGCGTCCACTGCGCCCCGAACAGCTGTTTCGCTACGATTTGCTCATTCCCGCGCTGCGCGAACCGTCACGCGTGGCGACGCGTTTCTTGGAAATGGTAGAGCGGCGCTTCGCGGCGCTGCTTGGAAGCTGAAACCCGCGCGGTCAAGTTTGGCTGGGACACACATGCCGCAACCATGCGACAAAGGCATCAACGCTGCGGGTGCGGTTGGCGGATCTGGGTTGGGCGATGAAGTATCCGTAAGCCGAAAGCTCCACGTCAGAGAGACGAACGAGTAGCCCTTCTTCCAGTTCACGGCCAACCAGTGCATCATTCAACGCGACCCCCTGGCCATCAATCACCGCTTGCACCCTGACATTCGGGTCGGGGATGATCAGCGTGTCCTTGCGCGTCTGTGGCGGCAGGCCTGCAACGGCAAACCAGTCTGACCACGCATTGCTGTTGTCATGCTCGCGCAGCAAGGTGAAGGCAGAAAAGGCGCGGGCAATGCCCATTTGCTTGACCAGATCAGCCGCGGCCTGATTGCCGACCGGCCAGGCGGGCAGCGGCATGAATGGCAGGATTTCAACATCCTCCCATTTGCCGGTGCCCCAGCGGATGGCAATATCCACACCCTGACGTTCAAGGTCGAAAAGCTGAGTCATCGGCTGAATACGCAGCTGAATTTCAGGGTGAAGCTGCATGAACGACATCAGACGCGGCGACAGCCAGCGCGAGGCAAAATAGCTTGACATGCCAACCGTCAGCGCAGGCGTCCGTTCGGTGTTCAGCCGATCCAGTGCGGCCTCCATGTCGCGGTAGCGGTCGCGAACCTCGTTCAAAACCTCTTGCCCCTCGCGGGTCAGGCCAACGCCGCGCGCCTTGCGGTCGAATAAGCGGCAGCCCAAAGCGGATTCCAGTACAGTGACCTGATAACTGATTGCGCCCTTTGTCATGTTAAGGGCTTCGGCAGCTTCTGAAAAGCTGCGGTGCTGCGCGATCTGAACGAAAAGGCGCAGGCTATCATGATGTCTGAAAAGCGATGGCATGAGATTATCGTATAAGAAATTTGAACGAAGTGAGCAAATTAAATCGATTGTTCTCCGCCACAATCGGCGCAAATGTTGGGGTTGGAATTTGCGCTGAACGGGGGGGCGGACGTGTTGAATCTGGATATCAGCCCTTACCCCGACCCGCACCGTGCACCCCGGCGTGGTCGGGCCTCCCGCCAAGCCGAGGTGCCGGCAATCAAATCACCGCGCAGCCGCCTGATCCCTGCCTATGCGCTGCTGGGCGAAGCGGCGCTGTTGGCGATAGAGGAGCAGGCCGACTGGATTCTGGAAACCATCGGCATAGAGTTTCGCGGCGACAAGGTCGCGCTTGACCTGCTTGCCGCTGCGGGGGCCAATGTGACGGGTGAACGGGTTCGGTTCAGACCTGGCCTTGCCCGTCAGCTTTGCGCAACGGCACCGGCCGAGTTTTTCCTTCGTGCGCGCGATCCCGCCAACACGGTGACGCTGGGCGGCGATCATGTTGTGCTGATGCCAGGCTATGGCGCACCGTTTGTGACTGACCTGGAGCAGGGCCGCCGTTATGCCACGCTGCATGATTTCGAGAATTTCGTCAAACTCAGCTACGCCTCGCCTTGGCTGCATCATTCCGGCGGCACGGTGTGTGAACCGACCGACATTCCCGTCAACAAGCGCCATCTGGACATGGTCTTCGCGCATCTGACCCTGTCGAGCAAACCCTTCATGGGTGGCGTCACCTCGCCCTTCCGCGCGCAAGACAGCATCGATATGGCGCGGCTGGTTTTCGGGGCCGCGTTCATGGAACAGAACGCGGTGATGCAGGGCAATATCAACGTCAATTCGCCGCTGATCTATGATGACACGATGTCTGGTGCGCTGCGTGTCTATGCGGCGGCCAACCAATGCGTCTGCGTCTCGCCCGCGATTTTTGCAGGCGCAATGGGGCCGCTTTCGCCCGCCGCAACGGTCGCGCAAACCCTGGCCGAGGCTATGGTCGGCATCGCGCTGACCCAGTTGGTGCGGCCCGGATGCCCGGTGGTGTTCGGAAGCTTTCATTCGACGATGAACCTGAAATCCGGCGCCCTGACCTTCGGCTCGCCAGAGGCCAATCTGGCGGCGCTTGCGCTCGCACAGGTCGGGCGGCGGCTGGGGGTTCCGGTGCGATCGGGCGGGGGGCAGATCACGGCCTCAAACGCCGCAGACGGGCAGGCGATGCAGGACAGCACGGGGGCAATGTGGGCGACGCTGATGTCGGGCGCGAATCAGGTCTGGCATGCGGCGGGCTGGCTCGAAGGCGGATTGGTGATGTCTTACGAGAAGTTCGTGATGGATCTGGATCACTGCGGCGCGATGATGACCATGCTGCAAGGCTTTGGGACTAAGGCCGAGGATTTTGGCCGTGACGCGTATCTGGAAACCGGGCCAGGGCAGAATTTCCTCTCGACCCAGCACACCCTGCGCCACTATGCGACTGCCAACTACCAGCCCGGTATTGCCGAGGCGGGCCCGTTTGAAGACTGGATCGACAAGGGCAGCCCGACGCTGGCCGAGCGCGCAACGCTGCGTTGGAAAAACATGCTTGACCGGTATCAACCCCCACCCATGGCCGCAGATATTCGCGCGGCGCTCATAGATTTCGTGGCAGCGCGCAAAGCGTCGATGCCCGATGAATGGTATTGAAAAGGAAGCCCGATGACCGAACCTCTTAGCCGCACTTCCGCTCTTGCGTCGCGCCACACCGCCTTGGGTTCGGGGCTAGAAGATTGGAACGGCATGGGCACAGCGTGGAGCTATGCGACTGATCCCAATCACGAACATGATGCGGTGCGCGAACGCGCAGGCATGTTTGATATGTCCCCCCTGAAAAAGGTGATGGTGCGCGGCCCCGATGCCGCCGCCGTTCTGGATCATCTGACCACCCGAGACATCACCAAAATCGCGCCCGGCCATGCCGCGTACCTCTGCGTTTTGAGCGAAACCGGCGGCATCGCCGACGATGCGATTGTGTCGAACAACGGCGGCGATGAGTGGATGATCGTGCATGGCTCGGGTGACACGATGGCGCTGCTGACGGCATCCGCAATGGGTCGCGATGTGCAGATCACCTTCACCGACGCGCTACATGATCTGTCGGTGCAGGGGCCGAAATCCTGCGAGATACTGAACGCGCATTGCGATATCGACCTGCCCGCCTTGGTCTATTTCCAACACGCAGCGGTCAGGCTTTTCGGCCATCCCTGTCGCCTTTCGCGCACCGGCTATTCCGGAGAACGGGGATATGAGATCTTTGCTGATGCTGCCGTGATAGGCGACATCTGGGACAAGCTGGCCGCCCTAAGCGTTATGCCCTGTTCCTTCACCGCACTGGACAAGGTCAGGATCGAGGCAGGACTGCTGTTTTACGGCTATGACATGACCGAGGCCAACACCCCGTGGGAAGTTGGGCTTGGCTTTGCGGTCAGCAAGAACAAGGGCGATTTTCGGGGCAAACAGTCGGTGTTGGCGGCCAAAGGTAAAGAGGCGGTCCAGAATGTCTGCCTTGACATCGACCACCAGGAAATAATCGCAGGCGGGGCTGCGCTGTCGCTGAATGGCGTTGGAGTTGGCACAACCAACAGTTCGTGCTTTTCGCATCGGATGAACAAATCCCTGGCCCTTGCTCATATTGACCCCGGCATCGCCATGGGCGCCGTCCTGGCGCTTTCCGGCGACGGGATCGTGACTTCTGCAACGGTCGTGAATGCCCCGATTTATGATCCGGGCAAACTGCGAACCCATGGGTAAATGTGCAAGGGTTATTGGCCGCCGTCCCAAACCTCAGGTGGCATCGACTATTGCGGGCCGGCAGTTCCAGAACGCCGCAACCGCAGGGCTGAACGGGCGCCCCGGCTGGCAGATCTTGTGCAGGTGGCGGTGCGCGGGCGGGTCGGCCGGCTCGACAAAAGCCGGGCTTTCGCCCACGTCGCGCATGGCACTTTCCGGCAGGATGGTTGCCCCAAGACCCGCCCGCACCAAGGCCAGAAGCGCGGTCGTAGTGCGCGTCTCAGGGGTGGAGAGCGACAAACGCTTTTGCAGAGCTTGGCTTTCCACCAGATTGCACAGCGGGTTCAGGATCAGCTGTTCTCGAAAGTGGCTGCCCGCCGGATAATCGCCGCGTTCATCCTGAAATGTGCCCGCCGTCACGAGAATATTGTCCCACCCGTATGAACATGCGCCGGAAAGGCGCTTGCGGGTACGTATCGAACGAGCGAAGTGGCACGGGTCAACTCTGCGCCCACACTGTATAGCATGCGCCTGTCGACCCCGGCGGCGGGGCTGGCCGTCCACTCCAAGAACCCGGCATTGGCGGTGACGTGTTTCGTAAGGCCATCATTGATCCGCAATAGTCCCACTGCTCTGCAAGATCAGCCGGGACCTTACTCGGCATGAGCTGCTTGCGCGCCTTATGTGCCTGACATGTCGGCACGGGTCTTGCCAGATAGCTGGGTCCATGAAAGGCACTGAAGGATAGCTGCATCCAGCACCAGCGGCTTCAGCGCTACAAACACATCGTGGGTGAACAGCTCGATTGCCAGATACGCTTTCGCCGAGGCCACGGTATCAAAACCATGAAGGACCTGAACGTCGTCGTCGCGCTCCAGAAGCGCTCTCGTTTCTACGCCTGCCACGGTCGCCAGAAACGGCTCTTTGTATTTGGTATGAATCGCCGCTGCGACTACCCGGTTTTTCGGTGCGATCTTCAGCGCGATCTCCAGATAGGCATCGGGATCGGCAAGGGCCGAGGTTGCCGTCAAGGATGCTGACAAAGCGAGTGGCTTCAGGAAAGATGTCGTGGGTGTTGTCCTGGGTTTGAGTGTTGGTTGCACAGGCAAATCTGTCAGAGCGCCCCTGCGAGGAGAAATTGCCTCTTTGAATGGCGTTATTCACAAAACGAACGAACCTTGCCGCGCACCATCGCTTGGGCTGGTTGATGATGTGTGATCGGACAAAAGGTGAACTTTCAGCAACTAAGATTTGTCTTGGCAGTCGCTGAGACGCGGTCCTTCGCCAGTGCCGCCGACCTGTGCTGCATTACGCAGCCCGCCCTTTCAGATGCCTTGGCGCAGTTGGAGGAGGAGATGGGCAGCAAGCTGTTTGAACGCACCACAAGGTCGGTCACCCAGACCGATTTCGGTGCAAGCATGACTGGCGATATGCGCGGGATCGTTGACGCGAAATCTCGATTGTTGCTGAATTCGGCCGAGTATCTGGCATGCGACGACCATGTGGTCAGGATCGGCATGTCCCCGTTGATCAGCGACGAGTATGTCGCAGCGATGCTGGCGCACAGTGCGATGACTGACGGCAGTCCACCCGGGGTGCTCCAGGCAGTCGAGCAATGGGTTGGGCTTGGCCACGTGGGCGCGCTAAGTGAACAGTGACCTGAGCCCCAGGTATCCCCCACCGGCGGAGAGTCCATTGGGCTGAATTGGTGATGGGGTCGCGTACGCCCCGAAGATGGCGCTGCGGGCGAATCCTCTCGAGATATGCAAGCAATATGAAAAGCAGATCAGGGATCTTCATCCAGCCGGATCTGGCCGATTTTGACGGCATGAACGCAGGCCGGTACACTTGGGTGGACCGCGATAACCCGCCCGCGCGCGCGAGACTGGCGGGATACCCCTTGCCCGCCAAGGGAGGTGGGTTGAAGTGATCGCCCCCGAAGATAACTCAAACTGGGACCGTCCGCGATATTGACTTATGATGGCGCAGGCGGCACTATTCCGTCATACAGGAGGAGCATCTCTTATGTTGGAACACGCTGCTTTTCTGGAGCATCTGCGCGAGAGCCTGCACGGGATCGAGGCAGAAGGGCTACTGAAGCGCGAGCGGCTGATCGGTTCGGCCCAGGGCGCGCATGTGACAGTCGCCGGGCGCGACATGCTGAACCTCTGCGCCAACAATTATCTGGGGCTCGCCAACGACACCCGTTTGATCGAGGTGGCCAAGGAGGCGATGGATCGGCATGGATATGGGATGGCCTCGGTCCGCTTCATCTGCGGCACACAAGACCTGCACCGCGAGTTGGAAACACGCATCGCGCGATTTCTCGGCAAGGAAGATTCGATCCTGTTCGCCGCCTGCTTCGATGCGAACGGCGGGCTTTTCGAGCCGCTTCTCGGCCCCGAAGATGCGATCATCTCGGACAGCCTGAACCATGCGTCGATCATCGACGGCATCCGGCTGTGCAAGGCGCAGCGCTACCGCTATTCGAATTCCGACATGACTGATCTGGAAGCGCGGCTGAAAGATGCGCGGGCAGCGGGCGCAAGGTTCATCATGATCGCCACCGACGGTGTCTTTTCCATGGACGGGTATCTGGCGAAACTGCGGGATATCCGCGCGCTGGCCGATCGCTACGGCGCACTGGTGATGGTCGACGATTGTCATGCCACGGGTTTCATGGGGCCGCAGGGGCGCGGCACGCCAGCCCATGCGGGGATCGAAGTCGAGGTGATGACCGGCACGCTTGGCAAGGCACTTGGCGGAGCGCTCGGCGGCTATATCGCTGGCGCTCAGCCGGTGATCGACCTTTTGCGCCAACGGGCGCGGCCATATCTTTTCTCGAACGCGCTGCCGCCGGCGGTCGTTGCGGCCGGGCTTGCTGCGCTCGATATCGTCGAGCGAGCCGACGATCTTCGGTCCGCCCTTTTCGACAATGCCCGCTACTGGCGGGATGGGCTGGCGGCTGCGGGCTTCACGCTGTTGCCGGGTGAACATCCGATCATTCCGGTCATGCTTGGCGATGCGGCCCTGTCACAGCGCATGGCGGCCGCCCTGTTCGACCGGGGCGTCTATGTGGCGGGGTTCTTCTTTCCGGTGGTGCCCAAGGGGCAGGCCCGGATTCGCACGCAGATGAGTGCGCGCCTGACCCGGGCCGATCTTGATTTCGCGCTGGCCGCCTTCAGGGATGCCGGCAAATTGGTGGGGGCCATCTGATGTCAAATGAAATGAGAGCGCTCGTCAAAGCCAAGCCGCAGGAGGGCCTGTGGATGGAGCGGCGGCCGGTGCCCGAAATCGGCCCCGACGATGTCCTGATCCGAATCAACAAGACCGGAATCTGCGGCACCGACATCCATATCTGGAACTGGGACGAATGGGCGGCACGAACGGTGCCGGTTCCGCTGGTTACCGGCCATGAATTCGCCGGCGAGATCGTCGAACTCGGTCGCAATGTGACAGACCTGAAGATCGGCCAGCGCTGTTCGGGCGAGGGCCATCTGATCGGCCATCAAAGCCGCCAGTCGCGGTCGGGCAAGTTCCACCTCGATCCCGAAACCCGCGGGATCGGTGTCAACGAACCCGGTGCCTTCGCCGAATATCTGCGCCTTCCCGCGTTCAACGTGGTGCCCCTGCCGGATGAGGTCGACGACGAAATCGGCGCGATCCTCGACCCCCTTGGCAATGCCGTTCATACCGCCTTGTCATTCGACCTGATCGGCGAGGATGTGTTGATCACCGGCGCCGGGCCGATCGGCATCATGGCCGCCGCCGTGGCCCGCCATGTGGGCGCGCGCAACGTGGTCATCACCGACGTAAACCCCGCTCGCCTGGCGCTCGCCTCCGAGGTTGCCGACGTGGTGCCGGTCAATGTCGCCAAGGAAGATCTGAAGGACGTGATCCACCGTCTGAAAATGGCGCAGGGCTTCGATGTCGGAATGGAGATGTCGGGCAATCAGGCCGCGCTCGACCAGATGGTCGAAGCGATGGTCATGGGGGGGCGCATCGCCATGTTGGGCATCCCTCCGGGGAAATCGCCCGTGGACTGGAGCCGCATCGTCTTCAAGGCGATCACCATCAAGGGTGTCTATGGGCGCGAAATATTCGAGACCTGGTACAAGATGATCGCCATGCTGCAAAACGGGCTCGACGTGCGGCGCGTCATCACGCATCGTTTCCCGGTCGACCGATTCGAGGAAGGCTTCGCCGCCATGCGGTCTGGTCAAAGCGGCAAGGTCGTGCTGGATTGGACCGGGCGCGGCTGACCCGACAGGCGCTAGGAGGGGGCATGAACGGCCAAGGCGAAGAACGTATCAGGGGACTGCGCGAACGTATGGCGGACGCCGGCGTCGACCTGACCGTCATCGGGCCGACAAGCCATATGCGCTGGTTGACCGGGCTTGACCCGCATGGCGACGAGCGGCCGGTCATGCTGTTCGTGTCGCAGGGCTATGCAGGGCTGTTGATGCCGGCGCTGAACGCAGCATCGGTGCGGCAACATACCGACCTGCCGTTTCATGCCTGGACGGACGAGGCCGGGCCCAAGACGGCGCTGGCGGACCTGTTGGCGCATACCGGGGTAAATCCTGCGGGCCTGTCGCTGTCACTTGACGAAACCATGCGGGCCGATTTCGCGCTTCTGGTGCTCGATGCCCTGCCGGGGGCGCGCCGGCAATTCACCGGCACAACCGTCGGCGCCCTTCGCGCCGAAAAGGACGACGGCGAATATCGTGCCATGAAGGCCAGTGCGCTGCTGAACGACAGGGCTGTCGTGGCCGGCTTTGGTGCGCTGCGCGAAGGGGTGACCGAGGCGGAAATTGCCGAGGTCATCGCCGGGGTCTATGCCCGCGAAGGTGCGCAGACCGAGTTCATTTCTGTCTGTTTTGGCGGCAATGGGGGCTTTCCGCACCACCATACGGGGGCAACGCCGTTATCGCGCGGGACCGCCGTTCTGATCGACGCCGGCGCCCGGCATATGGGCTATCCCTCCGACATGACGCGCGTTGGCTGGTTCGGGGGCACGCCCGACCCGGAATTTCTGAAGGTTGCGGGTATCGTGGAAAGCGCCGTGAAGGCTGCCCTCGCCGCCGCGCGGCCCGGCCAACCCGCCAGCGCAGTTGACGCGGCGGCGCGCCGCGCCATCGCAGACGCCGGCTATGGCGCGCATTTCCCCCATCGGACCGGCCACGGGCTTGGCATCGACATTCATGAGCCGCCCTATATCACCGCGACCGCCACCGCACCGCTCGTTGCAGGCAATGTCTTTTCCATCGAGCCCGGCATCTATCTGCCGGGCCAGTTTGGCGTGCGCCTTGAAGATATCGTGATCCTGCGGCCCGAGGGGACCGAGATCCTGTCAGACCTGCCGCGAACGCCAGTGATTTGCGGCTGACATCCGTACCGACACCGTGCTCCCGGCCGTACCGACACCGTGCCGCCGTCAGGCCGTTCTGATCAGTCGCAGCAGGAACAGCAGAATAACCGCACCGATCGTGGCATGGATGATCGACCCGACGATACCGCCGCCGATGGAAATTCCGATCATCGGCAGCAGCCAGGTGGCCAGGAAGGCGCCGACGATACCGACGACGATGTTTCCGATCAGCCCGAACCCGTAGCCTTTGACGATCTGCCCTGCCAGCCAGCCTGCGACACCGCCAATGACAAGTGCGGCTATCAATCCGCTTCCGCCCATGGTCCGTTCTCCCTTTCGTTCCGGCCGTGATCCGGCCGCCCCCAGCTTACGCCGGGAATAAAACGGCGCATAGCCTCGTGCAGCGCCCCTACGGCACCTGCAAGGTCAGCCGACCGCGATCCGCGGGCGTCCCAGGGCCGTGACCTTGATCTTCGCCTCGATGAACATCGGCTGGCCCTCGACCTCGATCTCGGAAATGTCACGTTCGACGGTCATGCGGATCTCTTCGACCCCGGCGGCACGGGCACTGGCGCTGGCTGCTTCGGCAAGCGCCCCCTCGAGGGCCGCAAGCGCCAGATCGCGGTCGGAGAACCGCTGCGGGCCGGTGGGCAGATGTACGGCATAAGCGCCGGGACCGGGTGAGGTGATCGTGCCGGTGGCCTGCATCGAAACCTGCCCGACAACGGCACCGATCGCGTTGGCGACGCCGGCATGTTCGGGCAGGATCATCCGCGTTCCCAGCCGGTCGCCGACCGGGCCATAGTAGCTCGGGGCGGACGCGCCAAGCCCGATGACCGGCACGCCGAGCCGGACCGAAAGATCGACAACCCCGCCACGCCGGTCGAGCCCGGCCGCCGTCAGCGGGTGGCGCGCCAGCCGTTCCGGGGGCTCGTCGCCCCAATCGCGGCCATCCTCGGCGAAAGCCGCTTCGAGCAGGCAATCGACCGTCTGCGTCACAAGCCGTTCAACGATCCGCGCGGCCAGTTCTTCGGCGCTTTGGGCGATCCGGTCGCCACGGCCGTTCCGGCGGCGGGCGAAAAGCGTAACCGCCTTGTGCGCCGCTTCGGCGTCCCAACTGTCGAGCCGGCCAAGAACGTGGCTCGCGTCCGACGGTGTCACGCCCGAAATCATCACCGCGCCACGCGCCACCAGTTTGGACAGCGCCGGATATTCGAGCCGTGTCTTGGCCGCATCCGTCACCCTGAGGGGGCCAAGCGCCAGCCGATCGACAACCGCCTGTTCGCGGGCCGACAGGCCAGGCGGCGGATGACCCTGCCAAAGGGGCACGGCGAAGCGGCCGTCATGTTCGCCCGGCACCTCCAGCGACAACCACTGATCCAGCGCCGCATGCACCAGATCAGGATGGTCGCGCGCCGCCAGCGACACGGGCATCAGCCGGCGAGGGCCAAGGGTCAGCCCGGTTTCGAGCCCGTCGAGAAGATGCACCTCGCTGTCGCCGCCAAGGCCCGTGGTGCGCATCGCCACCGCCTCGACCATCGTCCGAAAGGCGCCGACGCGCGCGCCCATCGGGTCGATGGCGGGTTTGCCGTCGCGTAGAAGGCAGACATCGGTCGTCGTGCCGCCAATGTCGCTGACCAGCGCGTCCTGCTCGCCCGTCAGCCAGCTTGCCCCGGCGATGGACGCCGCCGGGCCGGAAAGGATGGTTTCGATCGGTCGTTCGCGGGCAAGGGCCGCGGAAACGAGTGCTCCGTCGCCGCGCACCACCATCAGGGGCGCCTTGATGCCAAGGGTCGCCATATGTGCCTCGCAGGCCGCGATCAGCCGTTCGATCATGCCGATAAGGCGCGCATTAAGAACTGCCGTCAGCGCCCGGCGCGGGCCGTTCAACCCGGCGGAAAGTTCATGCGAACAGGTGACCGGACGGCCCGCGACACGGCGGATCACATCGCGCGCGGCCAGCTCGTGGGCGGGGTTGCGGGTGGCAAAGGCCGCGGCGATTGCAAAGCCCGTCACATCGGGGCCAAGGCGCGTCGCTTCGGCCTCGATCTGCGGAACGTCGAGCGGTGCCGCTTCGTTCCCGGCGTGGTTGTGGCCGCCGGCAAGGATCACCACCGGGTCGCCCTTCATCGCCTCGATCAACCCGGCGCGGCTCAGCTCGGCCTCGTCGAAACCAATGAAGATCAGCGCGACGCGCCCCCCTTGCCCTTCGACCAACGCGTTGGTGGCGAGCGTCGTCGAAAGCGACACCATCGCCACGTCGGACGCGCGCACCCCGGCCCTGGCAACGGCTGCATCAATCGCACGACCGACGCCAAGCGCCAGATCTGGCCGCGTCGTCAGCGACTTTGCCGACGCGATCACCCGGTCGCCCGCCTCGTCAAGGATGACCGCGTCGGTATAGGTGCCGCCGGTATCGACGCCCAGAAGATAGGTCATAGTTCGTTCCCTTTGATCCGGCGAAGGGGTCAGGCCGCCCGCAAGATGCGCTCTGCCCCCATCCAGCCAACCAGAATGCTCGGCGCATTGGTATTGCCGCCGATCAGCGTTGGAAAGACCGAAGCGTCACAAACCCGCAACCCAGCCAGCCCGTGCACCCGAAGATCTGCATCGACGACCGACGTAGCCGCGTCAGGCCCCATCCGGGCCGTGCAGGACGGGTGGTAGACAGTGCCCGACCGGGTGCGGAAATCGGCGATCAGATCGGCGTCGCTTTGCACCAGCGGGCCGGGGCGCAGTTCCTCTGCGATAAGGCCGCGCAGCGGCTCTTGCGCGGCGATATGGCGGAGGTATTTCACCGCCAGCAGCATTTCGGCCACATCCGACTCGGTAGAGAATGCGTTGCCGACGATGCGCGGGGGCGCGAAAGGATCGGCCGACTTCAGCGTGATCTCGCCCCGGCTGGTCGGCCGGCAGTTCGACAGGCCGATCGACATGCCGGAAAACGGATCGGGCGTCAGAAGCGGGCGTTCGCCATTGCGCGGGATCAGCGTGGAAAAGGCCTGAAAATAGAGCTGCATGTTCGGGCGGGGCAGGTCGGGGCTGGTGCGGAAGAAACCGCCGCCATGATTGATCGACTTGGCCAGCGGACCCCGGCCACCCAGGAAATATTGCAGACCTACCAGAGCCTTGCCCCACCAGGGGCGCAAAATGTCATTGTAGGTCGGCACCTTCATCCGCCAGGTGTAATTCAGTCCCTGATGGTCGTTCAGATGCTGGCCGACATTGGGATTGTCTTGCACCACCGGCAGGCCAAGGGCACGCAGATGCCCGCCATCGCCGACACCCGACAGCATCAGAAGTTGCGGCGAGTTGATCGCGCCGCCCGACAGGATCACCTCGCGCCCCGCCCGAACCTCGTGCAGCGCCCCGCGTTGGCGATATTCGACGCCGATGGCGCGGCGACCCTCGAACAGAACCCGCGTCGCGTGCGCGCCTGACAGGACGGTCACATTGGCTCGCCGCATTGCCGGGCGCAGAAAGGCACGGGCGGTGGAATTCCGCCGCGCATGGCGAATCGTCATCTGATAGATGCCGATCCCGTCCTGTTCGGCGCCATTGAAATCGGGGTTGTGCGTCAGCCCCGCCGCGACGCCCGATTTGATGTAGGCATCGCACAGGGGATGCAGGTCGCGCCGATTGGCCGAAATGAACAAGGGGCCACCGGTGCCGCGCCATTCGTTGCTGCCGGCCTCGGTATGCTCGATCGCGCGGTAAGCTGCGCGTACCGCGCCCCAGCCCCAGCCCGGATTGCCCGCTGCCTCCCAGTCGGCATAGTCGCTTGCATGGCCGCGAATCCAGACCATCGCGTTGATCGACGAAGATCCACCCAGGATCTTGCCGCGCGGCCAGTAGTCGCGGTTGCCGGCAAGGCCTGGATCGGCCTCGGTTTCGTACATCCAGTTGACGGCCGGGTCGTAGAACAGCTTGCCATAGCCGAGCGGCAGCTGGACATAGAACCGCCGGTCGGTTCCGCCTGCCTCCAGCACCAGAACGCTGTGCCGTCCATTGGCGGAAAGGCGTTCAGCCAGCACGCAGCCAGCCGAACCGGCCCCGACGATCACATAGTCATAAGTGCCACTCGTCACGATCCCCTCGCGCGTCCAATGGCCGATGAATGGCAGAAGCGGTCATAGCCAGACGCCCGACTTTGCGACAAAAGCTGTCGCTTTCATCGCAGCGCTACTCCAGACGTGACGGAAAGCCCGGCGCGCGCAGATCGGTTCCAAGCAGGTCTTCCAGAAGCTTGGCGATCATCGGCGATTGCGCCTGTCCGCCATAGGCAGCCCGGGCCGCCACATAAGTCTGTTCCGTCGCCCCGGCCAGATCGAGCGGCACGCCAAATTCGCGGCCGAACTGCAGGGCAAAGCCAAGGTCCTTCAACACCAGGTCGATGGTGAAGGCGATGTCGTATGACCCGTTCAGGATCAGCGCCCCTTCGGTTTCATGAACGAAGGAATTGCCCGACGACGCCTTGATCGCATGCCAGGCCTGCCCAAGATCGAGCCCGCCACGCTTGGCCAGCATCAACGCCTCGGCACAGGCCTTCAGATGGATGAACGCCAGCATGTTGGTGATGACCTTGATGATCGACGCCGAGCCGAGCGGGCCCATGTGAAAGATCTGGTTGCCCATCGCCTGAAGCGCCGGCAGGTGCAGGTCGAACAGATCCTTGTCGCCGCCCGCCAGCATGGTGATTTCGCCGCGTGCCGCCAGATGCACACCGCCGGTCACCGGCAGCTCCATCATGCGCACCCCCGCTTCGGCGGCCATGGCGCCAAGGCGCAGAATGTCGTCCCGCCCGAGCGTCGAGTTCTCGACCCAGGTGGCCCCCTTTTTCATGTGCGGCAGCATTTCGCGCAGGACATGCTCGGACACGGCGGGGGATGGCAGGCAGGTCACCACATGGTCAGCCGCCGCGGCGACATCGGCGGCGCTGTCGGCCCAGACGGCACCCGCCGCCACGAGCCGGTCGGCCAGCGCGCGGTTCTTGTCATGAACGGTAACGCGGAACCCCGCCCGCAGCAGCGACGCGGCCAGGTGCCCGCCCAGATTTCCAAGCCCGATGTATCCGTAGTGCATTCCGCCCCGCCCTATCTGAAGTGAATGTTGAAGGCTGCACGGACGGCGCGGTCCATCTCTGGGTCGATCTGGCTGCCGGCCTTGGCCAGGATCTCGTTCTTGCGCGCAATTGCCCGGTCCAGCAGTTGCGGGCGCCCGGCTTCGACCCATTCCTTCGGGCTCATCCGGTTGCCGACTGTCGGATAAACATATTCGGTCTGCATCAGCGCCAGCGTCTGATCCGAGCCGAGGTAGTGGCCGGGCCCGCCAAGGCAGACTGCCTTCATCGCTTCGATGCTGGTCGAATCCTCGGTCACGTCGATGCCGCGCACAGTGCGCAGAACCTGGCCCAGGATATCGTCACCCAGGACCAGACTTTCGAGACAGAACCCCAGAAGCGAGGCGTGCATGCCCACGGCCTCATAGACCATGTTCAGCCCGGACAGGCCGGCCAGCACGTTGGTGATCATCTGTTCCCAGCCCGCCTGCATGTCGGGCAGCTTGCTGTCGGAAATCCCCGCCGCCGCGCCGCCCGGAAGGTTGTAGAACCGATGCATCTGCGCACAGCCCGCGGTCAGCAGCGCCTGTTCCGCCGACCCGCCCGACATGGCGCCGGTGCGCAGGTCGCTGACAAAGGGCCAGGTGCCGAAAATGCAGGGCGCACCAGGTTTGATCGCATTGGCATAGACCACACCCGCCAGGCATTCCGCCATCGCCTGCACGATGGCGAGCGCGATCGGCGCCGGCGCCGTGGCGCCCGCCTGACCGGCGCTGAGCAAGAGCATCGGCATGCCGGCACGGATGCAGGCCTCCATGGTGATGCAGCTTTCCTCGGCGAATTTCATCGGCGGCACGACAAAGCAGTTCGAGTTCGACACGAACGGCCGCGCCCGCCAGTTGTCTTCGCCGCCCGCGACCATGTGCAGAAGATCGAAGCACCCCTTCACATGCGAAGGGTCGGAGAACGAGGTGCCAACGTGCTTTGTCGTCCCCGACAGGCAGGCATAGAGGGTGTTGATGTCCATGTCGAAATTGTCGAGCACGTCGCGGCACACCATGGCCCGCTGAAAGAAGTGAACATTGTCAAGGTTGTGGGTGATCCGGGCCGCGTCATACAGATCCTGCGCGGTGGAATCGCGATAGGTGTTCTTTTCCAGATCGACGATATGGACCGCCGCCCCCGCCGTGCCGAAATGCACCCTGGTGCCCGACAGGTGCAGATCGTGCTTTTCCTCGCGCCCGAACAGCGTGATGTCGCGGGCGGCAACAGCGAGCATGTCTTCGACCAAGGCGCGAGGGAACCTTATGCGGCCGTCGTCGCCTTGAATGGCGCCGGCGCCAGTCAGAAGTTCCACCCCCGATTTCGGTGCCTGGCTAAGGCCAATCACCTCGAGCGCTTCAAGGGCAGACTGATGGATCTTGGCTATCCCCGCCTCGGTCAGGGGTTTGTACTGGCCCCCGGACAGGCCCGCCCGGATCGGGCGCATGTTTTCAGCCAGGGGGGCGGCGCGCATCGCCCGGCGCGCCTCGCGGCCGCCGGCACGGGCCGCGCGCTTCGGTTCACCAATCGTCGCTTCATTACTCATCGCCTGCCCCTTTGTTCAACAATCCGTCAATCTCGGTCCCAGATGCCGCCGCCATGAGCGGCGCGAAGGAACCCGGCCCCATCATCGCCGTCAGGCAATCGCGGATGGCCGCGTGTGTAACGCGCGCCACTTGCGAGCCAAGCGAGATGCGGCGCACCCCCATCGCGGCCAGGTCCCCTACCGTCATCGTGCGCAGCGGCCCGGCTGCCAGTGCGTTGACGGGCGCGGTCACGCTGGCCAGAACCTGCGCCAACTCGGCCCGGCCGGGCGGGACGGGAAGATAGAGAAGATGGGCCCCCGCGCTCTCAAACGCCCGCAGCCTGCGAATGCCTTCGGCCAGATCGTAGCTGCCGTTCATCACCCCGTCGGCACGCGCGCACAGGATGAAGGGCCGCCCCAGCGCCCGTGCTGCGGCACTTGCCGCCCGGATCCGTTCGACCGCGAGCTGGAACGCATAGGCCGGATTGCCAGGCACCATCATCGTATCTTCGATGGAACATCCCGAAAGCCCAACCTCGCCCGCCATCCGTACGGTTTCGGCGACGGCGTCGGGGGCATCGGCAAAGCCGTTCTCGAAATCGCCACTGACCGGCAGCGCAGTCGCCGCTACCATGTCCTCGGCATGGGCCAGCGCCTCATCCCGGCTGACGCCGCCCATATCTGGGCGTCCGAGGGTAAAGGCATGAGCCGCCGAACTTGTCGCCAGCGCGCGCGCCCCAAGCGCCGCCATCATCCGGGCCGAGCCCCGGTCCCACGGATTGGGGATGACGAAGCAGCCTGCCTGATGCAGATCGAAGAAGGCCTGATGGCGCGCTGAAAGTGTCAAAGCCTTACTCTTTCGGCTTTGGGGTCATACATCGGCTTCAGGCTCGCGGTCGCCGGATACCGCGCGCCTGCAATCTCGATTTCATACCGCGATCCGAGAATCGCCTCGGACGATTGGCCGTGGCAGGGCACATAGGCCATGCCGATGGCCCCGCCGAGGAAATGGCCATAGTTGCCCGACGTGACCGTGCCCACGATCTGCCCGTCGCGCACCAGCGCCTCGTTGTGATAAAGGCTGGGGCCCGGATCGGTCAGGCGGAACTGAACCATTCGCCGGCCGAGGCCGGCCTCGGCCTTGCGCAACACCGCCTCGCGCCCGATAAAATCACCTTTTGCCGTCTTGACCGCAAAACCAAGGCCGGCCTCAAGCACATGATCCTCGTCGGTAATGTCATGTCCGAAATGGCGAAAGGCCTTTTCGATCCGGCAACTGTCGAGCGCATGCAACCCGCACAGCTTCAGACCCAGATCGGCGCCAGCCGCTTCCAACGCTTCGAAGACATGGGCGGTCTGGTCGGTGGAAACATAAAGCTCCCAGCCGAGCTCGCCCACATAGGTCACCCGATGTGCGCGCGTCAGACCCATGCCGATCTCGATCTCGCGCGCGGTCGCATAGGGAAATGCCTCATTCGAAAAATCGTCAGGGCTGATCCGGCGTATCAGATCGCGCGCTTTTGGCCCCATCAGGCAAAGGACCGATTCCGCCGCCGTCATATCGGTTATGACCGCGAAATCGTCACCCAGATGGCGGCGCAACCAGGCCAGATCGCGCTGCAACGTCGCGCCCGGCACCACCAACAGGAAGGCGGTTTCCGACAGCCTGGTCACGGTCAGGTCGCATTCGATCCCGCCACGGCCGTTCAGCATCTGGGTATAGACGATGCGCCCGGCCGCCACGTTCAGGTCGTTCGCGCACAGCCTTTGCAGAAAGGCCAGCGCATCGCGCCCCTCCACCCGGATCTTGCCGAAGGATGTCATGTCGAAAAGACCGACCCCGGTCCTGACCGCCATATGCTCTTCGCGCTGGTTCTCGAACCAGTTCTGACGCGTCCAGGAATAATCATATTCGGCCTTCTGGCCCGATCGGGCAAACCAGTTGGCCCGCTCCCATCCCGCCGTCTCACCAAAGACCGCACCGCGCGCCTTCAGATGTTCGTGCAAGGCGCTGCGCCGCACGCCACGTGATGTCACCGGCTGGCGATAGGGGAAATGGTCGGCATAAAGCAGGCCAAGCGTTTCCGACACGCGCTCGCGCAAGTAGCGGCGGTTCTTCTGGAACGGCTGGGCGCGGCGGATATCGACCTCCCACAGATCGAAGGGTGGCTCGCCGTCGTTCATCCACTGGGCCAGCGCCATGCCAGCCCCGCCTGACCCGGCGATGCCCACCGAATTGTAGCCCGCCGCCACCCAATAACCCTTCAGCGCCGGCGCCTCGCCCAGATAATAGCGATCGTCAGGGGTAAAGCTTTCCGGCCCGTTGAAGAACGTATGGATGCCCGCCTTTTCAAAGAGCGGCATGCGGTTCATGGCATGCGCCAGGATCGGCTCGAAATGATCGAAATCCTCGGGCAGGCTGTCAAAGCAGAAATCTTCGGGGATCCCCGCCATCCCCCAGGGCTTGGCCCTGGGCTCAAAGGCGCCCAGCATCATCTTGCCCGCATCTTCCTTGTAGTAGGCGCATTCGTCCGGCACCCGCAGCACCGGCAAGCGGCTCAGCCCCTCGATCGGCTCGGTCACGATATAGAAGTGCTCGGCCGCATGCAGTGGCAGCGTGACGCCCGAGCCGGCCGCCAGATCGCGCCCCCACATGCCCCCGCAGTTCACCACCATATCCGCGGCGATAGAGCCGGTTTCGCCACCCATCTCCCAGTCGACGCCGGTCACCCTTGCCCCGTCGTCGCGCACGCTCACCACCTTGACACCCTCGAAAATCCGCGCCCCGCGCATCCGCGCCCCCTTGGCAAGGGCCATGGCAATATTCGCCGGGTCGCATTGTCCATCCAGGGGCAGATGCACGGCGCCCACCACGTCCGAAACGTTCAGATGCGGATACATCGCCTTCACGTCCTGCGGGCTGATTTCATGGACATCCACATCCACGGCCCGTGCGAAGGTTGCCTGCCGGTACAGCTCCTCGCGCCGCGCCTCGGTCAGGGCGACCGAGATCGAACCCACCTGTCGCATCCCGGTCGCGACCCCGGTTTCAGCCTCGAGCTTGACATAGAGGTCGGCCGAATATTTCGCCAGCTTCGTCATGTTGATGCTGGCGCGCAATTGCCCGATCAGCCCCGCCGCATGCCAGGTCGTGCCGCAGGTCAGCTGCCTGCGCTCCAGCAGAACGATGTCGCGCCAGCCAAGTTTCGCCAGATGGTAGGCGACCGAACAGCCGGAAATCCCGCCGCCGATGATCACCACACGCGCCTGTTTCGGGATATCGCTCATCACATCCTTCTTCTTTGTCCAAATACTCCGGGGGTCCGGGGGCAGCGCCCCCGGCCCGGTTCAAGCCCTGATCCGTTCGTTCGCTGCATCCCAAAGGGGTGCGTCTTCCTGCACCACCGCCCGGAAACGCTCCCCGTAAATCTCTACCTCGAGAGCGGTTCCTGGCGCCGCAAGGTCGGCCCGCAGCATGCCAAGGGCGACCGACTTGCCGATACGATACCCCCAGGCGCCCGACGTGGTTTCACCCACCACCTCACCGTCGTGCCAAAGCGTCGACATGTATGGTGCGTCGCAGTCGTCCGCCTCGACGATCAGGGTCACAAAGCGCTTTCTCACCCCGCGCTGCAATTCGGCCTGAAGGGCGGCCTTGCCAATGAAATCCTGAGGTTTGTCAAGTTTTACAAACCGCTCCAGTCCGCCCTCCAGAAGGCTGTAGTCGGTCGACAGATCGCCTTTCCAGCCCCGGTATCCCTTTTCGATGCGCAGGCTGTTCAGCGCCCACATGCCAAAGGGCTTTGCCCCGCCGGCCAGCACTGCGGCATATATCACGGGGATGTCGGTGTTGGCCGCATGCACCTCCCACCCGAGCTCGCCCGCAAAGGAAACCCGCATCAGTTGCGCCGGACGACCGGCAACTCTGGCCATCTGGTGCGACAGCCAGGGCAGCGTCAGATCAGCGTCGGTGATGCCGGCGAACAGGTCGCGCGCCTTGGGGCCGGTGACGATCAGCGTGTCATTGCGTCCGGAACGGTCTTCCAGCGTCAAACCGGGGATCAGGTGCTGTTTCAGCCAGTCGAAATCATGCCATTGGGCGGCCGAGGCGGTAATCAGGGTGAAACGGTCGTCGCCGTAATTCAGCACAGACATTTCCGTCTGTATCCGCCCCCGCGGGTCAGGGAAATAGGCAAGGGACATCTTCCCGGGCTTGGGCAGGCCGCCGGAAATCAGCCCACGCAGCCAGTCGCCTGCGCCCGGCCCGGAGAGTTCGAACCGTGAAAACCCCGGCAGGTCCAGCACGCCCACACCATCGCGCACCGCCTCGCATTCCTCGCGGATGCGCGCTTCCCATGGGCCGCGGCGCGCCCAGGTCTCTGTTGCCTCCCACGACAGGTCATCGCCCGGCTTGGCAAACCAGTTTGCCCGTTCCCAGCCGTTGTACGCCCCGAACTGGCCGCCCAAAGCCCTGACCTTGTCGTGCACCGGCGACAGGCGGCGGTCCGGCGCTGCCGGCCAGCGCGCCCAGGGGAAGTGCATGGCATATTCGTGGCCGTAGACCTCCATGCCCTTTTGCACGCAATAGTCGACGTCGGTATAGTCGGTGAAACGGCGCGGATCGCAGGACCACATGTCCCATTCGGTGGCGCCTTCGGTCACCCATTCGGCCAGCACCTTGCCGGCGCCGCCGGCCTGGGCAATGCCGAACGTGAAGACGCAGGCCTCGAACGCATTCGGCACGCCCGGCATCGGCCCGATCAGCGGGTTGCCGTCGGGCGAATAGGGGATCGGCCCGTTGATGACCTTGGAAATCCCGGCGCTGGCCAGAAGCGGCACCCGCTCCATCGCGTCGTTGATATACCATTCCAGCCGGTCGAGATCGTCCGGGAACAGCTGAAAGCTGAAATCCTCGGGGAAAGGATCGTCGGGGCGCACCCAATGGGCGCGGCAATTGCGCTCGTAGGGGCCAAGGTTGAACCCGGTCTTTTCCTGCCGCAGATAATAGGAACTGTCCACATCACGCAAAAGCGGCAGCTTGTGGCCCATCTCGCGCGTCCAGGCCTCGATTTCGGGCACGGGTTCGGACAGCAGATACTGATGGCTCATCACCATCATCGGCACGGTGCGCCCGCCATAGGGCCTGAACCAGTCGCCGACCTTCTGGGCATAGTAGCCGGCGGCATTCACCACGATTTCAGCCCGGATAGAGCCTTTTTCGGTATGAACGATCCACTCGTCGCCCTCGCGCGACACGCCGGTAGCGGGCGTAAACCGCAGGATCGTCGCGCCCATGTCGCGGGCGCCCTTGGCCAGGGCCTGAGTCAACTGCGCGGGGTCGATGTCGCCATCGGCGGGATCGAAAAGTGCCCCCTTCAGGTCGTGGGTTTCAAGAAAGGGGTATTTCGATCTGATCTCGCCGGCGCCCAGAACCTCGAGCGCCATCCCCTGATAGCGGCCCATGCCGCGGGCGCGCTCGAACTCCTGCATCCGTTCCCTGGTATGGGCGAGCCGGACTGAGCCGGTGACATGGTAGTTCATCGGATAGTCGACCGCCGCGCCCAGCCCCCGGTAAAGCTCGGTTGAATAGCGCTGCATGTTCATCAGCGACCAGGAGGTCGAGAAGGTCGGCACATTGCCCGCAGCATGCCAGGTTGACCCCGCCGTCAGCTCGTTCTTTTCCAGAAGAACGCAATCGGTCCAGCCCGCCTTGCCCAGATGATAGAGCGACGAAACGCCCACCGCGCCCCCACCGATGATCACCACCCGTGCTGTCGAAGGTATCCCGCTCATGCCATCCTCACCGTCGCCATTCGGTCGCGAGTATCGGTCCGAAATTGCAGACTTTCAATTCGCGCTCGGCGGTATTATTGATCGCAAAAAGCGATTAGGCCGCCATGCAGATCGAACTGATCGACACATTTCTCGACCTGTGCGAGACGCGCAGCTTCAATCGCACCGCCGACCGGCTGGGCGTGACCCAATCGACCGTTTCCGGCCGCGTGCGCGCCCTTGAAACCTCGCTTGGCCAGCGGCTTTTCACCCGCTCGCGGGCGGGAACCGACCTGACGACCGAGGGCCTGCGGTTCGAGCCGCACGCGCGCAGCCTGCGCCGGGGCTGGACCGAAGCGCTGCACGCGACGCGACGGCCGGATCTGGGCGGGGCGACGATGCGGATCGGTATCCAGCAAGACCTCGTCGGGGCTCATTTCAGCGACCTGATCGCCCGTTTCAGGGCTGCGCTTTCCGACACGGCGTTTCTGTTCGAGGCGGACTATTCCACGCAGATGTGCGCCGATCTGATCAGCGGCACCGAGGATTTCGCCATCCTCTTCACGCCGCGCCTTCACCCCGATCTTTATTTCGAAACCTTGGGCGAGATCGACTATGCGATGGTGTCGACCGAAACCGCGCGGCTGGCGGAGGTTCAGCCCGAAACCTACATGCTCGCCAACTATTCGGCCGCCTTCGCCCATACGCATGCCGCTTGCCACCCTGGCCTGACGGCCGCGCCGCTGTCGATCGGCCAGAACGCCGCGCTTGTCGGGCTTTTGACCACGCTTGGCGGAGCGGCCTATGTGCTGGCGCAATCGGCCCAGGATCTGGTGGCGGCGGGGCAGGCAAAGCTGGTGGCCGACGCGCCGGTCATCCCCCAGACGATTTTTGCCGGCGTTCATGTGCGCCACCGGATGCGCACGTCGCACCGGCGGCTCCTGCAACTCTTGCGGGGCTATTTCGGCACGCCACCTGGCCCGCGTGGCGCTCGGCGCAGCGCGCCGTAAGGCCGGTGGCGGGGTCTTCGCGCGACCAACCCCTTGCCTTTGCCCCGCCATCCCGGCAGAGCTTGGGCATGACCAGTTTTGCAAAATCCGCCGAAGCCGCGACCCAGGCCCTGCGCGATCTGTTCGCGCCCACGCCGTTGCAGATGAACGATCACCTTTCGAGCCGCTACGGGGCCGAAATCCGTCTCAAGCGCGAAGATCTGACGCCCGTGCGCAGCTACAAGCTGCGCGGCGCCTTCACCGCGATGCGAAAGGCGATCGCGGCGGGCAAGACCGCGTTTGTCTGTGCCAGCGCGGGCAACCATGCACAGGGCATGGCCTATGCCTGCCGCCATTTCGGGGTCAAGGGCACGGTCTTCATGCCGGTCACCACCCCGCAGCAAAAGATCGACAAGACCCGCACTTTCGGCGGCGATAGTGTCGAAATCCGTCTGGTCGGCGACTATTTCGACCGCACGCTCGCCGCCGCGCAGGAGTTTTGTGCCGCGGCGGGTGCCCATTTCCTGTCGCCGTTCGACGATGTCGACGTGATTATCGGCCAGGCGAGCGTTGGCGTCGAAATCCTGGCGGCGCTGGCCGCACCCCCCGATATCGTCATCCTGCCGGTCGGGGGTGGCGGGCTTGCCGCCGGCCTCACCAGCTATTTCGCGGAAGTGGCGCCCGGGACCCGGTTTTTCTATGTCGAGCCGGCGGGGGGCGCGAGCCTGACCGCCGCGCTGGCCGAGGGAGCACCCGTGGCGCTGAAACGGGTGAACAACTTTGTCGATGGCGCGGCGGTGGCGCGGATCGGCGCGCTGCCATTTGCGCGGCTGCGGGAAACGCACCCCGATCAGGTGCTGCTTGCCCCCGAAGACCGGATCTGCATCACCATGCTCGAGATGCTGAATGTCGAAGGGATCGTTCTTGAACCGGCCGGCGCGCTTTCGGTCGATGTTCTGCCATCGCTGGCGGATGCGATTCACGGCAAGAGCGTGGTTTGCGTGACATCGGGCGGGAATTTCGATTTCGAACGGCTGCCGGAAGTGAAGGAACGCGCGCAGCGCTACGCCGGGCTGAAGAAATATTTCATCCTCCGCGTGCCGCAACGCCCAGGCGCGCTCAAGGAATTCCTGGCCATGCTTGGCCCCGACGACGATATCGCCCGTTTTGAATATCTCAAGAAATCGGCGCGCAATTTCGGCTCGGTCCTGATCGGGATCGAGACCAAGGCCGCAGAGAATTTCGCGGCCCTTCGCGGCAAGCTCGACGAAGCCGATTTCGCCTACCGCGACATAACCGACGACGATGCGCTGGCCGAGTTTCTTATCTAGGCTGCAGTCGGTGCCCGGCCTTGGGCAATGCGGGCGAGGCCCCCCAGGAACGCGGCCTTTGACCGATCATAGTTTTCGATGGCGGCGGCGATGTCGGCCACTGTCGCCAAACCCCGCGCGGCCTTGCGCTCGCCCTCCTGGCAGCAGGCGCCGAAATCGGCAAAGCCCAGATTCCAGGCGCTGCCTTTCAGGAAATGCAAATCCTGTTCATAGCTTTCCGGAGCTGGGGCCGCAGCCAGCCGCATCACCACCTCTTCGACCTCGTCGAGGAATAACTCGACCACTTCGGCAAAGCCTTCGTCGCCGATTTCCTGGCGCAATTCATCTACCCGCATCCAATCGATCATGGAATTCACCACCCGTCCTTACCCGAGGTCGACTTTAGGCGGCGATCCTTGCCGCTGGGTTAAGCGCCGCGCTGGGCAAATGCGAAAGCCTGTTCAATTCGTCTTAACCCGGTCGCGTTTAGCTAGGGGCATCGTGTGATTGCGATTGAGTCGGGGCGTCGTTCGTGGTGGCAGTGCAAAAGACAGCGAACATCGTGCCGGACAGGTCGGCGATGGCGGCGGTTCGCACCGTCATGGTGGTCGACGACAGCCGTGTTCAGCGCCGCATCCTGTGCTCGCAACTTGCGCGCGCAGGCTATGCGGTGGTCGAGGCTGCGTCGGCGGAAGAGGCGCTCGCACGTCTCGGTGAAGCCCGGCCCGACCTGATCATCTCGGACTGGATGATGACCGGAATGACCGGTCTTGACCTCTGCCACCGGCTCAGGACGATGGGGCAGGCGCACTATACCTATTTCATCCTACTGACCTCCAAGACCGAAACCGCGGAAATCGCCCGCGGGCTGGAAATCGGGGCTGACGATTTTCTGACCAAGCCGGTCAGCGGCGATGAATTGCGCGCCCGCATCGCAGCTGGCGAACGCATTCTTCGCATGGAACGCGAACTGACCGACAAGAACAGGCTTTTGTCGGCCACGCTTGGCGAATTGCAGGGGCTCTACGATTCGATCGACCGCGACCTGATCGAGGCGAGGAAACTTCAGCAAAGCCTAGTGCGCGAACGGCAGCGGAACTTCGGCAATGCCGAGGTGAACCTGCTGTTGCGACCGTCGGGCCATGTCGGCGGCGATCTCGTGGGGTTCTTCCCGATCACTTCCCGCCGGGTCGGCTTTTTCGCCATCGACGTGTCGGGTCATGGCATCACCTCGGCCCTGATGACGGCGCGGCTGGCCGGCTATCTTTCGGGCAATTCGCCTGAACAGAACATCGCGCTTATCCTGACCGAATTCGGCATCTACGATGCGCGTCCGCCCGAAGAGCTGGCGGCGGCGCTGAACCGTATCGTGCTGACCGAGATGGAAACCGAAAATTACTTCACGCTCGCCTATGCCGATGTTGACCTGATCTCGGGCAGGGTGGCGATGGTTCAGGCCGGGCACCCGCATCCGGCGGTCTTGCGCGCCGATGGCCGGGTCGACTATCTGGGCTCGGGCGGCTTGCCGATCGGCCTGATCGAAGAGGCGAGCTATGAGGGGTTCGAGACCTGGCTTCAGCCCGGCGACAAGCTTTTCCTGATGTCGGACGGCATGACCGAGGCGGCCGACCCGCAGGGTGACCAGCTTGGTCAGGACGGGTTGACCCGTCTGATGGCCGAATGCCGCGGGCTGCGCGGCGGCGCCTTTCTGGACGCCCTGGTGTCGCGGCTGAGCGACTATACGGAAGGCGAGTTCGACGACGACGTGTCGGGCGTCTTCTTCGAATTCGATGGCGCCAAGGAAAATGCCGGCTAGCGTTTCGGGCCGGACTCAGGCCAACGGCGCCATTTCGACCGCGCGCAGTGCCGCGATGGTCTGCCGGTACAGATCCGGGCTGACGAAATCCGGCCAGCTCGACAGTTTGACCGCCATCATCCCTGTATCGGGCGCTATCATCACCATCTGCCCGAAGACGCCGAAGCAATAGTGCCGCCCGAGCTGGCTGTCCTCGACCCAGAACTGGTTGCGATAGGCGCCGTTCGGCCAGTCCTTGTAGTTCGTCGGGTCATATAGCCCGTGCGGGCCGTGGCGTATGTCGTGGCACCAGGCCCGTGGCACCACCTGGCGCCCCGCGATGCGGCCGTCGTCCAGCATCATCAGACCGAACCGTGCCATATCCCGCAGGGTGACACTGATGCCACCGGAGGCAAGTCCGTAACCCGCGCTGTCGACGGTTATGTTGGCGTCTTCGGCGGCACCCATCGGCTGCCAGATCCGCTCTGACAGGATCTGCGCAAGCCGTCGCCCAGAGGCCCGCTCCATCGCGTGCGCCAGCACGTCCGTTTCCACCGACCGATAGGCGAAGCGCGCACCATGGGCCGCCTCGACCGCCTCGAGGCCCAGAATCTGATCCCAGACACATATCGGCCAGCCAGCTGCATCGACACCCTCGGGCGCCGGCTTCCAGCCGCAGGCGTAGTCCATGATGCCCATGTCGCTGTCGCGCTCTTCGTAGGCTTCGACAAAGCGCGTGCCCGACGTCATGTCGAGCACCTGGCCCAGGGTTGCCCCGTTCCAGCCGGTTCCGGCAAGTTCGGGCAGATGGGCTGTGACAGGCGCCATCGGGTCGATGAGTCCGTCGCCGATCAGGCACCCTGCCGCCGCCGCCGTGATCGATTTCGACACCGATTGCAAAAGATGCAGGCTCCGATCATCCATCCCGTTGTGATAGCTTTCATGCAGAACCCGTCCGTCCTTCCAGACGAACATGGCATCGGTGTAGGTCTCGTCGAGCATCCGGGCAAAGCTGGTCTGCGCCCCGTCCGGCCCGGCATAGGTGAAATCGTCCAGATTGCCCCGCGCGACGGCCAGCGGCGAAACCCTGCCTCCCCGCCGGATTGGCGCGGTGGGGACCATTTCGCTGACATGCTGAAAGGTCCAGCGGTTCCAGGGCGGGCGGTCCCAGTCGACCTTCGGGATGCGCGCCCCGGCCATGGCCGGCGGACTCGGGTCAGAGTTCCTGTAGCTTTGGGCCATGGCGTCTGCCTCCCGCAATTTGGCCTCGCAGGGCCCTACGCACGCAGCCCGTCCATCACCCGGATCAGTTCGGCGCTGATCCCCGGCTCCGACAAGGCATGACCGGCGGCGGGGATCATTCGCAGCGAAGCCGCGTTCCACCCGTCGGCCAACATCCAGGCCGATTGCGGCGGGCAGATCATGTCATACCTCCCCTGCACGATGGTGGCCCCGATATGGTCGATCCGTGACCGGTCGCGCAGGATCTGATCATCGGCCTCGAGAAAGCCGCCATGGACGAAATAGTGGTTCTCAAGCCGCGCGAATGCGCGGGCATAATCCGCCGGCGCCTCGCCCAGGGGGCCGTCGTGATCGTGGCTTGCCAACGCGTTTTCCCAAGCCGCCCAGGCGCGGGCAAAGTGCGTTTCAAGAGCGAAATCCCCGGCGAAGAGCCGCCGGTGATAGGCAGCGATCAGATCGCCCCGCTCGTTTTGCGGGACGATGCTCGAGAAATCGCGCCAGAGGTCTGGCCAGAAAGCCCCCGCCCCCCCGCCATAGAACCAGTCCAGCTCGCGCCGCATCATCAGGAAAACGCCGCGCAGCACCAGATGGGCCACCCGGTCGGGATGGGCCTCGGCATAGACCAGCGCCAGAGTCGCCCCCCAGCTGCCGCCAAAAACGATCCATTGGTCGATCCCCAGCGCCAGCCGAATGCGCTCGATATCGGCGACCAGATCCCAAGTCGTGTTCGCGGCAACCCCGGCGTGCGGGTGCGATTTGCCGCAGCCACGCTGATCGAACAGCACGATCCGATAGGCCGACGGGTCGAAATAGCGCCGCATGGCCGGCGAACAGCCCCCGCCCGGGCCGCCATGCAGAACCACCACCGGTTGGCCCTGCGGATGGCCGCATTGCTCGACATAGATCCGATGCCCGCCGCCGACATCCATCATCCGCTGATCGAACGGCTCGATCTGCGGATAAAGATAGGCGCCCGCGCGCTTTTGCCCTGCGATCCGGTCCATGATCCGACTATATAAAGCTTTGCACCCCGCCGCTACCCGGAGACCGCGATGAACAACGCAAACAGCATCGACCCCGCCGAAGTGGCGAAATTCGAGGCGATGGCCGCCGAATGGTGGGATGTGAATGGCAAATTCAAACCCCTTCACATGATGAACCCGGTCCGGCTCGATTATATCACACGCCAGATCGCCGCCGAATTCGGCCGGGATCTGACGGTGCGGCAGCCCTTCGCCGGCCTCCGGCTGCTCGATATCGGCTGCGGCGGCGGGCTTCTGTCCGAACCGATGGCGCGCCTTGGCGCCACGGTTGTCGGCGCCGATGCGGCAGAACGCAACATTCCGGTGGCGCGGCTTCATGCCGACCTGTCCGGGCTCACCATCGACTACCGTCATACTGCAGCCGAGGCGCTGGCCGCCGCCGGCGAAAGCTTCGATGTGGTCCTAGCGATGGAAATCATCGAACATGTCGCCGACCCGTCGGGGTTCGTTGCGACCTGCCGCAACCTCCTGAACCCTGGCGGTCTCATGATCCTGTCGACCCTCAACCGGACGGCGAAAAGCTTCCTCGCCGCAATCATCGGGGCGGAATGGGTCATGCGCTGGCTGCCAAGGGGCACCCACGACTGGGCCAAATTCATCAGCCCCGACGAACTTCGTGCCATGCTGACCCAGGCAGGGCTCGACCCGGTCGACCGCAAGGGCTTCACCTTCGATCCGATCAGCTGGCGCTGGTCGATTTCCGACCGCGATCTGTCGGTGAACTATGTCATGGCCGGCACCACCCCCTGACTGCACCATGCCCCTTCATTGTGGTTGCAATATCCCGGCGAGCGCGAGGGGCAGCGCCCCTCGCCCCTGCTCCGCCCTAGCCCCGTTCCAGCCGCAACCGCAGGTCGCGCACCACCGGCAGTGCGGCGCGCACCCTTTCGTGGCCCATGGCGCGCACCAGATCGCCGAGCACCGGGGCGACCGCCGCCAGGGCTGCATTGCGAGCGGCACGGCCCGACGGGCTGATCGACACGAACTTGCGCCGGGCATCGTCCCAGTCCGGCCGGATATGCACATGCCCCGCCCATTCCAGCTTGGACAGGGTGTTGGTCATCGCGCCCCGTGTGACGTGAAACGCATCGGCCAACTGCGCCGGCGTCCGCTCGTCGCCGATATGGACAAGATGGTTCAGCACCGAAAAATGCGAAAGCTCCATCCCCTTTGGCAGAAACCGTGAAATCAGCCCCCGCGCCAGTTGATCGGTGGTGAAAACCTCGGAAAAGAACGCTACGGCAAGGGCGGCATCCGGATCGCTCATTTCGGCCCCTCGAACGGGCGGTCGTGGGTCAGGCTCGGCACCCGGCCGCGCGCGCGGGTCACTTCGGACAGGTCGAGATCGACCAGTGTGACGCCGACATCGACCCCCCCATCGGCCAGAACCTCGCCCCAGGGCGCCACCGCCAGCGAATGGCCGTGGGTGCGGCGCGGGCGGCCGGGCGTGTGGGCGGCATGGCTGCCACACTGGGCCGGGGCGAGCACGAAGGCACCGTTCTCGATCGCTCTGGCCCGCAGCAGGCTTTCCCAATGGGCGGCCCCGGTCGTATCGTTGAAGGCGGCCGGCACGGTCAGAATACCCGCCCCGGCCTGCGCAAGCCGGCGGTAAAGATGCGGGAACCGCACATCGTAACAGACGGTCATGCCGACATGCGCAAAGGGGGTTTCGGCCAGAACCGCCCGGCCACCCGGCCGGTAACCTGACGATTCGCGGTATTGCTCGGTTTCCGAAACTTTCACGTCGAACATATGGATCTTGTCATAGCGCGCCACGATCGCCCCGTCGGGGCTGATCAGGAACGAACGGTTGGCAAAGCGCCCGTCCGCATCGTCCGTCAGCAGTCCGAGCGAGCCGATCAGCAGCCAGACGCCAAGCCGCCCGGCATCATGGCGCAGGGCGGCAAGCGTCGAGTCGTCGGCTTCGTGCCGGAAAACCGCGCGCTGATGGGGGCGGTCGGACGACAGGCAGTTCGTCATCTCGGGCGTCAGAATGAACCCCGCACCCCCATCGGCCGCCTGACGCACAAGATCGCGCGTGACCGTCAGGTTTGCGGCCGGATCATCGGTGACCGAAAGCTGGACAAGGGCGGCGCGCATCGCCTAGCCCGCCAGAAGCGCGTCGAGCTTGCCCGCATGGTCAAGCGCATGGATCTCGTCCGACCCGCCGACATGCCTGCCGCCGATGAATATTTGCGGAACCGTGCGGCGGCCCCCCGCCCGCGCGGTCATCTTCTGGCGCAGATCGGCGCTTTGCGACACGTCGGTTTCCTCGAAATGCGCGCCCTTGGCGGCCAGAAGCCGCTTGGCGGCATGGCAATAGGGGCAGAAAGGGGTGGTATAGATCTCGACACGCTGCATTGCACACTCCCTTTGTCGCGGCGACTATAGGGATTTAGGCATCCTTCGCAACGCGCGCCAGAGACAGAACGGAAACCCGGCTTGCGCCTGCCGCAAGACAGGCCTCGGTTGCGCTGGTGAAAGTGGCGCCCGAGGTCATCACGTCGTCGACGAGCAACACGTGCCGCCCAGCCATCCGCCCCGCCCGGCGCGGATGGGCGCGAAGCGCGCCCGAGAGGTTGGCGAAGCGTTCGTCTCGGCCGCGCCCCTCTTGCGAAGGGGTCTTGCGGACGCGGATCAGAAGATCGGGGCAGTGGTCCAGACCGGCCGCCCGCGCCAGGGCTCGCGCCAGCAGGGCCGACTGGTTGAACCGGCGGTGGAAAAGCCGTGCCCAGTGCAGGGGGATCGGTACCACGATCATGCCGGGTGCCAGGATCGGCCCCGCCGCGCGCGCGAGCCAGCCCCCCGCCGGGCGGATCAGGTCGAGCCGGTCTGCGTGTTTCAGCGCCAGAACCATCGCCCGGCCGCGATCCTTGTAGAGAAAGACCGCGCGCCCGCGGTCCCACGGGCGGGCGATGGTCAGGCAGTCGTCGCAAAACTCTGCTCGCCCCTCATCCTCGCCCGGCAGCGGCGTGCCGCATTTGTCGCAGACAAGCCCGCCTATGAATGGCGTTTCGGCCCAGCACCGGGCGCAAAGGCCGAAATCGCTAGCCACAGGTGCACCGCAGCCGATGCAGGCGGGGGGAAAAATCACCGCGAGCGCGCTTTGCAATCCCGAGGCCACGCCTTAAGTTCCCCAAACCATGACCGAGCTTCCCTCTCTGACCGACCGCGCGGCCCTGTCGCGCAACCGTGCGCGCGCGCTACGCGGCCAACCCGCCCTTTTTCTGCATGACGAAGCGGCCGCCGAGGTTCAGGAAAGGCTGCAACTGGTTAACATAAGGTTTATGCACCCCGCCATCGTGACGGTTTTCCCCCAGCCGTGGCGCAAAATCTTCCCCGCTGCCGTGATCGTGCCCGATACCGACCGTCTTCACCTGGACGAGGGCGCGCACGATCTGGTCATTCACGCGATGGCGCTGCACTGGGCGGCTGACCTGGTCGGCCAACTGATCCAGTGCCGCCGCGCGTTGGTGCCGGATGGGCTTTTTCTCGGCGCCTTTCCGGGCGGACGAACCCTGCATGAATTGCGCGCGGCGCTGGCCGAGGCGGAAAGCGGCCTGACAGGGGGGCTTTCACCCCGCGTGCTGCCGATGGGCGAGATCCGCGATCTGGGCGGGCTGTTGCAGCGTGCGGGCTTTGCCTTGCCGGTCGCCGATTCGCTGATGCTGCCGGCAAGTTACCTCGACCTTTTCCATCTTGCCGCCGACCTGCGCGCCATGGGCGAGACGAACGCGCTGGCCGCCCGCCCGCGCCATTTCAGCCGCCGCACGCTCTTTGACCGGGCCGCCCGGATTATGGCGGAAAGCTATCCTGCGGCGGGCGGGCGCGTGGCCGCGACCTATGAGCTGATCTTCCTGACCGGCTGGTCGCCCGACCCGAGCCAGCCGCAACCCCTGAAGCCAGGCTCGGCCAAGGCCCGCCTTGCCGATGCGCTGAAACCCGCGCCGTGAGAAGGACAACGACATGACCGAAACCCGCGATCTGCCGCAGGCCCCCGGCGGCCATCCGGTGCTGCCCCGCCCGCGCATCGGCGTTCTCTTTGCCAACCTCGGCACGCCCGATGGTTACGATTACTGGCCGATGCGCCGCTATTTGTCCGAATTTCTGTCGGACAAGCGGGTGATCGACTATCCGTCGTGGAAATGGCAGCCGCTCTTGCAGCTCGTCATCCTGTCGAAGCGGCCGTTCAGTTCTGGTCGGAACTACAAGGCGATCTGGAACCACGACGCCGGCGAAAGCCCGCTCATGACCATTACCAAGGCGCAGGTGGCAAGGCTGCGGGCCGCCGCGCACGAGGCTTACGGCGATGCGGTCATGGTCGATTTCTGTATGCGTTACGGCAACCCGTCTACCGAAAGCCTGGTACGCCGCATGGTCGACGCCGGTTGCGACCGGATACTCTTCTTCCCGCTTTATCCCCAATATGCCGGGGCGACATCGGCCACCGCGAACGATGCCTTCTTCCGAGCGCTGATGAAGGAAAAGCGCCAGCCTGCCGCACGCACGGCCGCAGAATATTTCGATCGACCTCTTTATATCGACGCGCTGGCGCAGTCGGTCGAGCGCAGCTATGCCGCCCTGGCGGAGCGGCCGGACGTGCTGGTCGCATCCTACCACGGCATGCCGAAGCGCTATCTGATGGAGGGCGATCCCTATCATTGCCAGTGCCAGAAAACCTCGCGCCTGTTGCGCGAAAGGCTGGGCTGGGGTGCGGGCACGATCGACACGACCTTCCAGTCGGTCTTCGGCCCCGAGGAATGGCTGCGCCCCTATACTGTGCAACATGTGGCGGCACTGGCGCGCGCCGGAAAGAAACGCATTGCCGTGATTTCACCGGCTTTTTCGGCCGACTGCATCGAAACGCTGGAGGAAATTCAAGGCGAGATCCGTGAGGCGTTCGTCCATGCCGGAGGTGAAAGCTTCGCCTATGTGCCCTGTCTGAACGACGACGATGCGCACATTCGCGCGCTGATGGCCGAGGTCGCGCGCAATCTGGCGGGATGGATCGCGGGCTAGGCCCCACGCAAAAGAAAAAGGCGATGGCAGTGCCATCGCCTTTTCCGTAGAGCAATCGAACCGATCAGTTGCTGACGGCAGCGGCAACCAGCAGCAGGATCAGAACCGGAACCAGGATGCCACCCGACGACGAAGCCGATTTGGCTTCGGCGACGACCGGCTTGGCTTCCATTTTGGGCTCCATCATGCCGCCAGCAAAAGCGGTCGTAGCAGCGAGCGAGATAGCCGCAGCAATCGCAATCTTTTTCATTGTATGTCTCCATCCGCGCCCCAGCAAATGATCTGAAGTGAGGGTAACTGGGGCAGTTATCGTTACCTCGTAAAGTCGAGTAGCCCGAAGGGTGAGATATTTGCAACACCTCTTCTGCACTCCCTGAAAAGCTTTCGGGCTTTTCGTCAAATAAGCAACACTCAATCCTGCGCTTGCCGCTGATTTGGGCGGCGCGCATCGGATAGGCATGCCTGCCACATGCAAGGATGGCGGCGTGACCGGAATAGCTGTCGTCTGAATTCTCGGTCGAACCCGCCGCGACCGGAGCGATGCGCCGAAAGGGCGGGTTGGCTCAAGTTTTGTGATGTACCACGTTCGTCAATCGGAATGGCCGGGCGCCCCAGCGGGCACCCGACAACGGCGGGCCAGCGCCCGCCTAAGAACCAGCCTGGCGGCCGATCAGTTGCTGACGGCAGCGGCAACCAGCAAGAGAATCAGAACCGGAACGAGGATACCGCCCGACGACGAAGCCGATTTGGCTTCCTGAACCACCGGAGCGGGTTCCATCACCGGAGCAGCCATGCCGCCGGCAAACACCGAGGTAGCAGCCAGCGAAAGCGCGGCAGCGAGTGCGATTTTTTTCATGTTAGTCTCCATCCGCGCCCCATACGGAAAAATACTGCTCATGGGATGACCGGGGCACCGTCTTTCCCTTGGCCGGAATTTACCCGCCCATGAGAGCGAAATGCGAGCATTTTCATCGATCTCGGCGATCAACTTCGAGGTTTTGTCAAATCAGCAACACTTGCGTGCCAATCTGCGACAGACCAAAAAGCTCGGCGATGTGCTCGTTGTAGAGGCCAATGCAGCCGTTCGATGACCGCCGCCCGATCTTGCGCGTGTCATGCGTGCCGTGGATGCGGTAATATTGCCAAGACAGATACATTGCGTGCGTTCCCAATGGGTTACCGGGCCCCGGCGGCATGAAGGCCGGCCAGTCGGGGTTGCGCGCGCGCATCGCGGGTGTCGGGCGCCATTCCGGCCCGACCACCTTTTTCACCACCTCGGTCCGGCCCCGGCGGGTCAGGTCGTTGGACAGGGGAACGCTGCATGGGTAAAGTTTGTAGATCGTTGCGTCTTCATTCCAGAAATGCAGCGCGCGCGACGTGATGTCGACGAGAATCGCCCCCTTTTTGGTGTTTTCGAAGTAAGCCTGCCAGTCGAGCGCGCGAAAGCTCGAGATATTGTGGCGGTAGTTCGACGAGATGTCGTTTTCCATTTCGGTCGAATTCGCGTCGGGCGAGGTTTGCGCCAGCACCGGCGCCGCGAGGCTGGCCGCGGCAAACGCGGCGGCACTGCCAAGGATTGTGCGACGGCTGACGCCGCGCGGGTTTCCAAAACTCATTGCCTGTCACTCCGTTTCCGGTTTGGGGTCCGCGCGCCCGGCGAATGGGGGGGCGACAACCCGGTTCTTGTCTAATCCCTAGCGGCCACAAGGCAAATCACACCTGCGATACCGGGCCGATCCGGATGAAATCGCGTTTGAACACCCTTTCGCGAAACTGTAAAGCACGGTGTGAACAACGCGGGGACCACCTTCAGATGATAAAAGAAATCGGCGCCGTTCTGGCCGCAACGCTTCTGCTGACGGCCTGCCAGCCCGCCCCTTTGGCCCAGCTTGGCCCGGACGGAAAGCCCTTGCCGCAGGTCTATGCAATCAAGCCGGCCGATACCGGCCGAGTGACCTATTCGATGGTCGATTCGGTCAATGCGCTGCGCACCACCGCCGGGCTTGCACCGCTTGCGCTCAACGCGCAGCTGACCGCCGCCGCCGCGACCCATTCGCGCGACATGTCCTTGCAGAACCGGCCGTGGCATTTCGGGTCCGACGGATCGTCGCCGATTCTGCGCGTGGCGCGCACCGGCTATCCCGGACACATGCTGGGCGAAAATATCTCGGAAACCTACGAGAACGAGGTCCAGACCCTGACCGCGTGGATGGCGGCTCCCGATACACGGTCGGTCATTCTCGACCCCAAGGCGCATGACGTGGGCTTTTCCTGGTTTCAGGAAACCGGCGGCAAGATCTGGTGGACATTGGTCACCGGCGGCTGAGGCGGGCCAGAACGGCGGCAAGGACAGGGGCTTCGGCCACCCCGTTCACGGGTCGATGAAGATCGGCGTTCCGACCCCCACCATCGGATAGATTTCCGCTATCTCGCGGTCTTTTACCGCGATGCAACCCACGGTCCAGTCCTTGCCGTGCCCGCGGTTCTTGCCATCGCGGCCGTGGATGAAGATGTCGCCCCCCGGCTCCTTTCCCGCGGCCTTGGCAGCGGCACGGTCAGCGTCGTTGGGATAGGAGATGCCAAGCGACAGGTAATAGGTGCTGTTCGGGTTCAGCCGGTTGATGAAATAGGCCCCTTCAGGCGTCTTGCCGTCGCCTTCGAACTGCTTTGGGCCGACAGGGTCGCCGCCAAGGGCGATGTCGTACTGTTTCAGCGTCTTGTTGCCGCTTACCAAGAACATCTTGCGGTCCGCCTTGTGCACCACGATCGCAGTCACCGGCGGCCCGTCGTAGGGGCGGTACTTGGGGTGGCTGCATGCCGCGACGATTGCCAGCGTTACCGTCAGCGCGATGATGTTCAGGGTCTTCATGGCCTGCCTGCCCGTTCGTTTTGCGCCTGATATACCGCGTCGCCGCCGAACGGAAGCGGCCAATTCCGTCTGTCAGCGGCCGGCGCGGGTAAAGCAGGCGGCAAGCTCGACATGCGGCGACCAGCGGAATTGATCGACCACGTCGAGCCAGCCAAGGACCAAGCCGGCATCGGTCAGAATCTTGGCGTCGCGGGCAAAGGTCACGGGATTGCAGGAAACATAGGCAAGCCGGGGAACGGCAGACCGGCCGATTTCCACCGCCTGCGCCTCGGCTCCGGCGCGGGGCGGGTCGAGCACGATGGCGTCGTAGCGGGCCAGTTCATCGGGCAGAAGCGGGCGCCGGAACAGATCGCGCGCCTCGGTCGTCACGCGGCGCAGCCCGGCCGCCTGCCGCGCCCCGTGCGCAAGCGCGTCGAGCATCGCGGCGTCCGCCTCGACAGCATGAACCTCGGCCGTTGCCGCGAGCGGCAGCGAAAAGGTGCCCGCGCCGGAAAAAAGATCGGCGATGCGCCGGGCGTCGCCCACGGAACCCCGCACGGCGGCAAGAAGCGCCGCTTCGCCCTCGCGCGTTGCTTGCAGGAACGACGCTGCCGGGGGCACCACGCGCGCCTGGCCAAAATGTTGACTGGCCGGTCGGCGTGTCACGACAGGCTCACCATCCCAACCGAGGCGGGCCAGATCGGCTCCTTCCGCCAGGGCTGCCAGGGCCGCGAACAGGGTTGCATCCATCGGCTTGCCGCCCGTCACCGCTAGGTCGACACCGCCGTCGGTCAGGGTCAGGGTGAGCGCAAGCTCGCCCTTGCGCGAACCGCCGGCCCCGGCGACCTGCCGCAAGGCCGGTAGCGCCGCCAGCAGGGCCGGATGCAGAAGAAGGCATTCCTGCACATCGACAAGCGTGCCCGAAGCCCGGCCGTGAAACCCGACGATCACACCTTTCTTGGTGCGCCGCGCGGCCAGCGTCGCCCGGCGCCGCGACCGCTCGGGCGAGGTTTCGACGGTGCGGATCGGCGCGGCAAGGCCCTGCGCCGACAGCGCTGTCCTGACAACGCCCGCCTTCCAGTCAGCCACGAAAGCATCGGTCGCGTGCATCAGGCTGCATCCACCACAAGCATCGTAGTGGGGGCAGGGGGCGCCCCGGCGGGCGGGCGATGGTGTCAGGATCCGGGGCGCGTCCATGCGGCCGTCCGTCACGTCGCCTTCGACCTCTTCCCCCGGCAGGGCACGGCGCACGAATGTCGGCCCTGCGCCGATCCCGTCGCCGAGATGGCCGAGCCGGTCGATCGTCAGCTTCACTCGGCCGCCTCTTCAACGCCGATGAAGCCGCCCGATTGCCGGTTCCAGTAGCGCGCGTACAGCCCGCCCCGCGCCAGAAGGCTTTCATGGTTGCCCTCCTCGACGATGCGACCCTCGTCCATCACCACGATCCGGTCCATCTCGGCGATGGTCGACAGACGGTGGGCGATGGCCAAAACCGTCTTGCCCTGCATGATCCGGTGAAGGGCGGTTTGTACCTGCGCCTCGACCTCGCTGTCGAGCGCGGATGTCGCTTCGTCCAGAACCAGAATGGGCGCGTCCTTCAGGAAGGCCCGTGCCAGCGCAATCCGTTGCCGCTGCCCCCCCGACAGCTTGACACCCCGTTCGCCCAAATGCGCTTCATAGCCTTCTCGCCCCTTGAAATCCTGAAGATTGCGGGCAAATTCGTCGGCTTCGGCCTGTTTTGCGGCCTCCACCATCTCGGCTTCGGTCGCGTCGGGACGGCCGTAAAGGATATTGTCGCGAGCCGATCGGTTGAACATCGCGGTTTCCTGCGTGACCATCGCGATCTGCCGGCGCAGGCTTTCCTGCGTGACATGCCGAACATCTTGCCCGTCGATCAGAATCCGGCCCTTTTCGGCGTCATAGAGCCGCAACAGAAGCGCGACCAATGTCGACTTTCCGGCGCCAGAGGCCCCGACGATGCCCAGTTTCTCACCCGCACGCACCTTCAGGTCTATCCGGTCGAGCCCGCCCTTTTCGCGGCCATAGGCAAAACTTACCCCATCAAAGGTGATCGCCCCCGTCACCCGGCCCATGGTCACCGCATCGGGGGCGTCGGTCAGCGCATGGGGCGGGGTCAGGGTGCGCATTCCGTCCTCGACCTCGCCGACCGAGGAATAGATGCCCATCAGCGAAAAACTGACCCAGCCGGTCATCTGGGCGATGCGAATCGAAACCGTGCCCGCCGCGGCGATATCGCCGGTCGACGCGATGCCGCGCGCCCAGAGCATCAGCGCGCCGCCGATCAGCATCACCGGCAAAGCGCCGGCCAGCGCCATGAGCGCGAGCCGGAACCAGGCCGACAAAAGGCCGAAGGTCAGCGCAGTGTCGCGAAAGCTCGACATGGCGGCAAGGGCCGCGCGGTCTTCGTGGTCGGCATGCGCGAACAGCTTGACGGTCTTGATATTGGTGATCGTGTCGACGACCTGCCCGGTGATCATCGCCCGCGCCGCGGCGCGATCCTTGGACCGGCCGCGGATGCGTGGCAGGAAGGCCCAGATCAGCCCAAGATAGACAGCGATCCAGACCGACAAGGCCAGCGCGATCCACCCGTCGATGCTGAGCAGGAACACCGCCGACCCCAACAGCGAGGCGAGCGCGAAGGCGATCGTGTTGATCGATTCACTGGCCACGTCGGTCACCGCCCGCGCCGCCTGCATCTGCTTTTGCGCAATACGCCCGGCGAAATCATTGTCGAAGAAGGTCACCGCATGGCCCATTGTCCAGCGATGCAGCCGCGACAGCACCAGCGGCAGGACGTTCGGCTGCACGATCATCGAGTTCGATGCGGCCGACAGGCCGAAGGCAAGGGGCCTGAGGACGATCAGAAAGGCTGCGAAGGCCGCCAGAAGCTGCCAATGATCGGAAAAGACGGTGGCCGCCTGCCCTTTCGTCGTCGCATCGACGACGCGGCCGAGAAACCAGGCGGTGACCACTTCCATCGTGCCGGCGATAGCCGACAGAAGCGTCGCCATGAGGAGTGGCATCCACGACCCCGACAGGCACCAGAGGAAAAATCGCCAAAGGGTCTGCGGCGGCGCGCCATCTGCGGGCTGAAAGGCATCGAACGTGAGGAACCGTGTCATGCGTCGACCAAGCCCGAGCGGGCCGGCAATGTCAACGCGGCGGGGGCGCCGGTGCGGTCAGCTTTTCTTCAATTAATCGCGCGCGCAGGTGCCGCGCCTCCCATTCCCAGCCGCTTTCCCCTTGCAGTTCCAGCGGCTCGTCCGACTGGGCAAGCGGAGGGATGTCGGGCTTGTCGCGGTATTTCGCGGTCGTGAAGGTTTTCTGGAACGCGGCCCTCGTCAGCTTGCCCGACCATGAAAGCGCATCGGCCCGAGAAACCGAGGCGATGAGCGCGGTCAGAATGGCGGCGACCGCCGCGATCACGGTCTTTGACGCTTCCTGCGCGGCGGCGGTCCCCGTCGATGGTGGCGCGAAACTGACCGCTACCCACAATGACAGGGCCGTCAGGGCCGCAACGGCGGCAAGCACCGCGAGCGTCGCCGCCTCGAAGATCAGCAGGGCGCGCATCGGATGGTTGGGCAGGGCAAGTCTGCCAAAGCGCGGCACGACAAGCCCGATGGCAAGCATTGCAGCAACGCCATAGACTGCGGCATCGGCCCGCAACCGAAGGATATCGCCCGCCAGTGGCAGCCCCGTCAGATAAAGGCGCGCGCCAAGTGCCACCGACACCAGCGACGCGGCCGCCTGGCGCACGCGCGCATCTGCCAAAATGCCCCACATGTCAGGTGATCTCGAAACAATGTGGCGGATTGTGCATGCAGCACCGATACTGCTTGCCGTCCTTGAAAACGTAACGGATGTTCGCGTACGGATCCTCCATCTGGCATTCGCCGATCGACGATGTCAGCGCCTGCAATGCCCGGACGGTCAGCCGCATGGTTTCGAGTTGAAGGTCAAACGGTGGGCTGGCCGGGGCCTGCCCCGCCCTGACGGCCCCGAAACCGCCCCGCTCGGCCGGCGAGGCCAGCCGAATTTCCAGCGCCTCGATATGACCCAGCAGTTGCGACAGTTCCTCGTCAAGCGTCGGCATAGGCACCTCCCGATGGTGAGCCGCGCTTAACTTAGCCGAAAAGGAGCGACTTTTCATCCCCGCAATCGGCCGGGCAGGCCCGGCCGGTTCCCCGCAAACCTCGGGTCTGCGCCCGCCTCAGCCGTCGAGGCGCGCCGGAACGCGCCTCGAGATCTGTCAGATCGGTTCCTAGAAGAAGCCGAGCTTGTTGGGGTTGTAGCTGACCAGTATGTTCTTGGTCTGCTGGTAGTGATCGAGCATCATCTTGTGGGTCTCGCGGCCGATGCCGGACTGCTTGTACCCGCCGAACGCCGCGTGGGCGGGATAGGCGTGGTAGTTGTTGACCCAGACCCGAACGGCCTGAATCTGCCGGCCGAAGCGGTAGCAGGTATTGGCGTCGCGCGACCACACGCCGGCACCGAGGCCGTACATCGTGTCATTGGCGATGGCCAGCGCCTCGGCTTCATCCTTGAAGGTGGTCACCGACACGACCGGGCCGAAGATTTCCTCCTGGAAGACCCGCATCTTGTTGTGGCCCTTCAGGATTGTCGGCTGGATATAGTAGCCGCCCGCAAGCTCGCCGTTGAATCGTGCGGCATCGCCGCCGATCAGAACCTTCGCCCCTTCCTCGACCCCGATCTTCAGATAGGACATGATCTTGTCCTGTTGCGCCTGGCTGGCCTGCGCGCCCACCATCGTGTCCGGCAGACGCGGATCGCCTTGCTTGATCGCCCTGACCCGCGCGATGGCCCGCTCGATGAAGGCCTCGTAGATATCTTCCTGAATAAGAGCACGGCTCGGACAGGTGCAGACCTCGCCCTGGTTGAAGGCAAAGAGCACGAAACCCTCGATCGCCTTGTCCAGAAAGGCATCGTCCTTGGCCATGACATCCGAGAAGAAGATGTTGGGCGACTTGCCACCCAGTTCCAGCGTGACCGGGATCAGGTTGACGGTTGCCGCCTCCATGATCTTGCGGCCGGTCGCGGTTGACCCGGTAAAGGCGATCTTGGCGATGCGCGGCGACCGTGCCAGCGGCGCGCCCACTTCGGCGCCATAGCCATTGACGATGTTCAAGACGCCCGGCGGCAACAGGTCGGCGATAAGTTCGGCCAGCACCATGATTGCGGCCGGGGTCTGTTCGGCGGGTTTCAGAACGACGCAGTTGCCTGCCGCCAGCGCCGGCGCAAGTTTCCAGGCGGCCATCAGGATCGAGAAGTTCCAAGGAATGATCTGGCCGACGACACCCAGCGGCTCGTGGAAGTGATAGGCAACCGTATCCGCGTCGATCTCGGACATGGCGCCTTCCTGGCTGCGCAGCACGCCAGCGAAATAGCGGAAGTGATCGACCGACAGCGGAATGTCGGCGGCCAGGGTCTCGCGGATCGGCTTGCCGTTGTCCCAGGTTTCAGCAGTTGCGATCAGCTCGAGATTCTGTTCGATCCGGTCTGCGATCTTGAGCAGGATGTTCGAGCGCTCGGCCGCCGAGGTTCGCCCCCAGGCGTCCTTGGCCGCATGGGCCGCGTCAAGCGCCAGCTCGATGTCGGCGCCGTCGGAACGCGCGCATTCGCAAACGACAGAGCCGTTTATCGGCGTGACGTTGTTGAAATACTGGCCCTTGACAGGCGGAACGAACTTGCCGCCGATGAAATTGTCATAACGGTTCTTGAAGGGCGAGGCGAATTGAGCCGCACCTTGCGTTGTCATCTCGTTCATTGGATTTCCTCCCGAAAAGCCGGATCCACGACCCGGTCGGGAAGAAGATTTGCAGGCCTTGGTGCGGGCCGATAGGCGCCCGGCGATGATCGTGGGCGCGCATCGTCTCAGGAATGAGACAGTCGCGGCGGTTCTACTCGCCGATCCCAAGCCGCTTCATGCGCCGGTAAAGCGTCGCCCGCCCGACGCCAAGGGCGCGCGCCGCCTCGGTCACATTTCCCTCCGACCGGGCGAGGGCCCGAATCACGGCGGCGCGTTCGGCTTTCTCGAATCCGGTGGGGCCATCGTCGCGCCCGAAAAGGTCGGCCGCCGGGCGCGGCTTCAAATCACCGCTCAGCTCCAGGCCAAAGGCCTTGCGCGCGCCGCGTGTGGCCCCGACGACCAGATCATCGGCGTCGACCGCCACCAGAAGCGATGCATCGGCATCTTCCCCGGCAGCGATAACGATGCGCGCACCCGGAAACGAGGCGCGGAAATAGTCGGCTTCGATCGCCTTGGCCGTCTGCGCGACCATCGCCGCGATCAATCGGTTGTAGTTTGCCGTCTGGTCCGCCCGCGCCGACGAAACGTCGAGCGCCGCCAGAATGCGGCCGTCCGCCCCGAAGATCGGCGCGTCCATGCAGCTCATGCCGATATTGTGCGCAAAGAAATGCTCGTCGCGGTGAATGGTGATCTGGCGCCTTTCCGCCAGACAGGTCCCGATGCCGTTCGTTCCTTCGCGTGCCTCGCTCCAGTCCGCGCCCAGCGAAAGGCCCCAGTTCTCAAACGCCGTCGCGTCGGCCTCAGCGCAGCGCTGGTCGAGCACGATCCCATCTTCATCCGTCAGCAGCACGCCGCATCCCGAATTGCCGACAAGAGCGAACAGCTGGTCGAGCTTGGGCCCAGACACCAGAAGAAAACGTTCGAGCTTTGCCCGCCGGTCCCGCAGGGCCGCGTCTTCCAGGCGGTTTTCGATGCGCATCTCGGCGGGGTCCAGGCCGTGCCGCTCTACCGACCGTCTCCAGGAGGCGGCAAGCAGCGACCGCGCCGCCGCCGATCCCGACATCACGGAGTCCATGACTTTGCGGATATGGAACTGCTTTTGCGAGATGACGCATCCTCCCCAGGGCGATCATACGGCTGTTTTTGCGTTCGAGCAAATTCGCCCGTTGCGCCCCGCGTGCGGGTTCCGCAGGAGGCACTTCTGGCAGCTTGCGGCATGGCGGCCCGCGGTCGCGCATTCACCGTGCTTTCCCTTTTCATGCGGGTATTTCACCCCCGAACTATTCCGAAAAACGGCAGAGCCGCCCAACAAGATCACGCTTGCCGATCACGAAAGCGTGATATACGGGCTGAAGCATGCGCAAACCATGGGGACACGACCGGTGCAACTGATGGGGAGATGGCGCCGGTTCGCGGCGGCCGGCAGGCCGAGGCCGCAGACCGGAAAAACCGAACGGACGAAACTGTTCGTTGTTTTGACGCGCGGGCGCACCGGATCCACGCCACTGGTCGCGGATATCAACCAGCACCAGGATGTCGTTTGCCATCAGGAGATGTTTCGAGCGGAGCCCGCCGTCTCTCCTTTCGACCTGGCCGCTTCCTATGAGGCGGCGGTGGCACAACACGGCCAGCTTGGCGCGCGGGAATATCTCGACAGGCTGACGCGTTCGGCCGGTGATGGGCAAATGGTCGGCTTGAAGGTTCTGGATAACCAACTCAACGAACGTGCCGGGATTGATCTGCGCGGGCACCTGTTGCGCACCAGAACGCCGATTGTCCTGATTGATCGGCATCCCGCCCGTGCCGCATTGTCGGCCGCGATCGCAACTGCGCGCGGGGCCTACAACCTGCATGTCGACACCCAAAACCCCGAGTACCGCAAGCGCCTGAAGACCCGCGTGACGGTGGATCCGGACTTTGCGGTTCAAGAGGCGCGCTACTACGCGCATTGGGCGGCCGAACTGAGAAGGGACCTTCAGCGGTCGCGCGCGCGCTATATTGAAATCTTCTACGAGGATTACACGTCCCGCCGACTTGAAGAGGTCAACAGGATTTTTGATTTTCTGGGTATAAGCCGGGCGGAGCGGCTTGGCGATAACCCCTACTCGCGGGTCACGTCGCAAAACGTCTGGGACGATGTGGTCAATTCCGACGAGGTAAGCCGAGCCTTCCGAAGCGCTGGAATGGAATTGCCCACCGATTGAAGCGCAGCAGGTGCGCCTGTCGGCGCTGTCGCGCGCCACGGCGCGCGGTCAGCTGTTCTGCACGATCAATATCGCCCGCGCAGGGCCGTCGGCGGCCGCGATGCTGTGGGGACGGTCGGCGAAATAGCGCGCCGTGTCACCCACGCCGAGGTCGCTTTCGTCTTCGCCCGAAGCCACCTGAACCGTCCCTTCCAGCACAGTCAGATGCTCGCGGCAGCCCGGGCTGTGCGGGTCCGACGCCAGTTCGCCGCCCGCCAGAAACGTCAGTTCGTACACCTCATGGTCGCCCGCCGCCTCGGCCGGGCTGAGGATGCGGATGCGGACGCCGTGGCCACGCCCATTGATGGTCGGCGCGGATTCGGCCCGGATCACCTCGATCCCCGGGGCGGTCTTGCCCTCCAGGAGCCCGGCGAAATCGACCTGAAGCGCCTGGGTCAGGTTCCACAGCGTCGCCACGGTCGGGCTTGATTCCGCCCGCTCGATCTGACTGACCATCGACCGGCTCACGCCGGAAAGCTTGGCCACCGCGTCGAGGCTGAGGCCTTTGGATTTACGCGCCGCCCTCAGGGATGCGGCAAGCCGGTCGTGAATGTCGGGTCTGTGGTTCATGATGCGGGCAGAGTGCGGGTATTTGACCGCCTGGTCAACCGGGCAGGTTTGCGGTTCCGTCGGGGTCCGCGGCCTCGGCGGCGATCCAGCGGCGGAATGCCCCGAGCGGCGGGTATTTTTCGCCCACGCGCGGCCAGACGAGATAATAGCTGCCCTCGGCCACGGTCGGCCCGCCCCAGGCCGACACAAGCCTTCCTTCCGACAGTTCCGATCGGGCGAGAAACTCTGGCAGAAGCGCCACCCCCATCCCGTAGATCGCCGACTGGACCATCGTGGCGAACTGGTCGAACAGCATCCCCGAAGGCGGCTGGGCCGCAACCCCATGCTGGCGGAACCAGCCGGCCCAGGCGGAAGGCCGGGTTTCGAGCTGCAAAAGCGGCAGCGTCAACAGGCTTTCCGGCCCGTTCACCGGATGCGCTGCCAGAAGGCCGGGCGCGCAGGTCGCTACCATACGCTCGTCGAAAAGCTTCAGATAGCCCGCATTCGGCCAGCTTTCCCGCCCAAAATGGATTGCGGCGTCGAACCCCTCCTCCTCGAAATCGAAGGGTCTGAGCCGAGTGCCAAGATTGATCGTGACACCGGGGTTTTCGGCGAGAAACCGCGGCAGGCGCGGCGCCAGCCAGCGGGTGCCGAGCGTCGGCAGGATGGCCAGCGACAGCATGCCGCCGCCGGTCGTCGACCGGACACGCATGGACCCCCGGGAGATGAGATCGAACGCCTTGGCAACTTCGCGCGCATAGGCCTGGGCCGCGTCGGTCGGCACCAGCCGCCTTCCCTCGCGCAAAAAGAGCGTCACACCGAGTTGCACCTCGAGGTTCTGGATCAAGCGGCTGACCGCGCCCTGGGTCAGGTCGAGATCGCGCGCGGCGGCCAGCGTCGATCCGGTCCGGCAGACCGATTCGAAGGCCTGCAACTGGCTGATCGATGGCAGAAAGCGGCGAGGGATAGCCATATATGTGTTCCAGACATACAATGCTGTCAGAATAGCGTTGGATCTGCTGCGAACAATGGCTTATCGACATAAATGGATTTTCCGTAGCGGAGCATGTTGATGCGCGACCCTTTCCGTCAGGCGCCTCGGATGGCAGGTGCCGGGCTATCGGAAATCCTCGTCATTTCGGAGGCTGCCGCCGAGCTGAAGCGGGCGGGCCGCGATATCATCTCCCTTGGAACCGGCGAGCCGGATTTTCCCACGCCGGCGGCGGTCATAGACGCCGCGCACCATGCCGCGTTGGCCGGTCAGACCGTTTATACCGCCACCTCAGGGACGCTTGAGTTGCGCAGCGCGATTGCCGACGATTGTGCGCGCTCGAACGGCTACCGGCCGGCCCCAGGCGAAATCATTGTCTGCACCGGGGCGAAGCAGGTTCTTTTCAATGCGTTTTTCGCCACGCTCGAGCCCGGGGACGAGGTGCTGGTGCCGACCCCCTACTGGACAAGCTACCCCGACATCATCGCCGTGTGCGGCGGGCGCGCCGTGGCCATGCCGACGACCGCAGCGACCGGCTTTCGCATCACGCCGGATCAGCTGCGCGCAGCGATCGGGCCGCAAACGCGCTGGCTGCTGCTGAATTCGCCGTCAAACCCATCGGGAGCCGTCTATTCGGCCGCCGACCTCGAAGCGCTTGCCGGGGTGCTGCGCGATCATCCTGGCGTCGGTATTGCCGCAGACGAGATCTATCAGCACATCTGCTATGTGCCGTTCACGTCGTTCCGGGCCGTAGCGCCCGACCTTGCCGACCGGATGCTGATCGTGAACGGTGTCTCGAAAAGCTATGCGATGACCGGCTGGCGGCTCGGCTGGGGGATCGGCCCCAAACGCCTGATCGCCGCCATGGTGGCTGTTCAAAGCCAGATCACGTCGGGGGCATCCTCGGTCAGCCAGGCGGCGGCACTGGCGGCGCTGACTGGCGACCAGCGGTTGCTCGCCGAGCGGTGCCAGGATTTCCGTATGCGCCACGATCTGGTACGCGATGCGCTGAACGCGACCGGCGTGCTGAGATGTGCCTCGGCAGATGGGGCCTTCTACCTTTTCCCCGACTGCACCGCGGCTTTCGGCAAGGTTTCGCCCAACGGCGCCCGTATCGAGCAGGATGCTGACTTCTGCCGCGCGCTGCTGGATACTGAAGGCGTCGCCCTTGTTCCCGGACGGGCCTTTGGCGCCCCCGGCCATGTGCGCCTTTCCTACGCCTACTCCCGCGCCTCGTTGACCGAGGCTTGTGCCCGCATCGCGCGCTTTTGCGCCGCATTGAAGTGAGGAACCGATGGCCCTGAAACCGAAAGACGCACCCGATCTTGCCAGCTTCGACTGGGAAGACCCGTTCCGGATGAACGACCAGTTGGCCGAGGATGAGCGGATGATGCGCGATGCCGCCCGCGCCTATGCGGCCGAACGGCTGATGCCGCGCGTCACCGCCGCCTATCGGGAAGAGGCGACGGATCCGGCGATCTTCCGTGAAATGGGCGAGATGGGCCTTTTGGGCATCACCATCCCAGAGGAATATGGCGGGCTTGGCGCGTCTTATGTGTCTTACGGGCTTGTCGCGCGCGAAATCGAACGGGTCGACAGCGGCTATCGGTCGATGATGTCAGTTCAATCCTCGCTCGTCATGTATCCGATCTACGCCTACGGGTCGGAAGAGCAGCGCCGGAAATACCTGCCGAAACTCGCTTCGGGCGAATTCATCGGCTGCTTCGGCCTGACCGAACCCGATGCGGGCTCGGACCCCGCCGGCATGAAGACCCGTGCCAGAAAGACGGCGAACGGCTATGTGCTGACCGGCTCGAAAATGTGGATATCGAATGCGCCGATCGCCGACGTATTCGTGGTCTGGGCCAAGTCGGACGCGCACGGCGGCAAGATCCGTGGCTTCGTTCTGGAAAAGGGCCTGAAGGGCCTTTCGGCGCCCAAGATCGGCGGCAAGCTTTCCTTGCGGGCCTCGATCACCGGCGAGATCGTGATGAAGGATGTCGAGGTCGGCGAAGAGGCCCTGTTGCCGAACGTCGAGGGGTTGAAGGGGCCGTTCGGCTGCCTCAACCGGGCGCGCTACGGCATTGCCTGGGGCGTGATGGGGGCGGCCGAGGCCTGCTTTCACGCCGCCCGCCAGTATGGCCTGGACCGCAAGCAGTTCAACAAACCCCTGGCCCAGACCCAGATCTTCCAGTTGAAGCTTGCCAACATGCTGACCGAGATTTCGCTGGGGCTTCAGGCCGCGCTCCGTGTCGGGCGGTTGATGGACGAAGCCAATGCCGCGCCCGAAATGATCTCGGTCATCAAGCGCAACAATTGCGGCAAGGCGCTCGAGATGGCCCGGCACGCCCGCGACATGCACGGCGGCAACGGCATCCAGGAGGATTTCCATGTCATGCGCCATATGGTGAACCTGGAAACGGTCAATACCTACGAAGGCACCCATGATGTGCACGCGCTGATCCTCGGGCGCGCCATCACCGGCCTTCAGGCCTTCTTCTGAAATCACCTTGCGCAAATATTCCCGCCGGAGGCCCGCGCGGCCAGGGACGGACGCCTCCGGCGGGAGTATTTGGGCCAAGATGAAACCTATCGGGTAAGATCATGGACCGTGCCGACATCGTTCACGACAATTTCCTGCGCCGGGTCGCGGCGCGGGACTTTCCTCACGGGGCGCCGCCGTCGGGGCCGCTTGACAACACTGAGGCGGTTTCGATCTATCGCGCGGGCTGTCTGAGCCGGGCGCTCGACCGGCAAAGCCGGGCGATGCAGAGGGCGGGGCAGGGGTTCTATACGATCGGCTCGTCGGGACACGAAGGGATGGCGGCGGTGGCGGCCGCGCTCCGACCGACCGACATGGCGTTTCTTCACTACCGCGATGCGGCCTTTCAGATTGCCCGCAGCCAGCAGGTTGATGGCCAGTCGATTGCCTGGGACATGCTCTTGTCGTTCGCCGCGTCCACCGATGACCCCATTTCCGGCGGCCGGCACAAGGTTCTGGGCTCAAAGGCGCTGAACATCCCGCCACAGACATCGACCATCGCCAGCCATCTGCCGAAGGCCGTGGGTGCCGCCTATTCGATCGGTGCGAGCCGGCGCCTGCGGCCCGAACACCGGGCCCTTCCCGACGATGCCATCGTCGTCTGTTCCTTCGGCGACGCGTCGGCAAACCATTCAACCGCGCAGGGCGCCTTCAACACGGCGGGCTGGACATCCTACCAGTCGATCCCCCTGCCGCTTCTGTTCGTGTGCGAGGACAACGGCATCGGGATTTCCACCAAGACCCCGTCGGGCTGGATCGCGGCAGGCTTCAAGACCCGGCCGGGGTTGAAATATTTCGCCTGTAACGGGCTCGACCTGTTCGAAACATTCCGCGTGGCGACCGAGGCCGCGGACTATGCGCGCACGCGCCGCAAGCCGGTTTTTCTGCATATAGGCACCATCCGGCTTTACGGTCACGCGGGTGCAGACGTGCCCACGACCTATCTTTCCCGCGACGAGGTCGAGGCGGAAGAGGCCAACGACCCCCTGCTGCACACGGTGCGGCTTCTGGATCAGGCCGGGGCGCTGTCGCCCGACCAGGCGCTTGCAATCTATGCGGACACAAATGACCGCGTCGCCCGGATCGCCGCTGAAGCTGTGACCCGCCCCCGTCTGAAGACCGCCGCCGACGTGATGGCAAGCCTCGTTCCGCCAAAACGGGCCTGCAAGCCCACCAACGGCCCGGCGCCCGCGATGCGCGCGGCGGCGTTCGCGGCAGACATGAAGCAGATGGACGAGCCGCAGATCATGTCGCGCCTCATCAATTGGGCGCTGACCGACCTGATGCTGGCCCACGGCGAAATCGTCATGATGGGCGAGGACGTGGGCCGCAAGGGCGGTGTTTATGGCGTGACACAAAAGCTTCAGGCCCGCTTCGGCCAGGACCGGATGATCGACACCCTGCTTGATGAACAATCCATCCTCGGGCTTGCCATCGGCATGGCGCAGAACGGGTTCGTGCCGATGCCGGAAATCCAGTTCCTCGCCTATCTGCACAATGCCGAAGACCAGATCCGGGGCGAGGCGGCAACGCTGCCGTTTTTCTCGAACGGGCAATATACCAACCCGATGGTGCTCAGGATCGCCGGTCTCGGCTATCAGAAAGGCTTTGGCGGCCATTTTCACAATGACAATTCGGTTGCTGTGATCCGCGACATTCCGGGCGTCATACTTGCTTGTCCGTCGAACGGGGCCGACGCAGCGCGGATGCTGCGCGAGTGCGTGCGGCTGGCGCGCGAGGAACAGCGGGTGGTGGTATTTCTGGAACCGATCGCGCTTTATCCCATGCGCGATCTTCATGCCGAAAAGGATGGCGCCTGGATGTGCCGCTATCCGGACCCGTCCGAGCTAATCCCACTGGGCGCGGTGGGCCAGCACGGCACTGGGGCCGACCTCGCGATCGTCACTTACGGCAACGGTTATTATCTGTCGCGGCAGGCCGAGGCGCGGCTGGCGGTCGATGGAGTAAAGGTTCGGGTAATCGACATGCGCTGGCTTTCGCCGTTGCCGGAAGAGGCGCTGGTGCAGGCCGTCGCCGGCTGCAAGAATATCCTGATCGTCGATGAAACCCGGCGGTCGGGCGGTATCGCCGAAGCCCTGATGGCGCTTTTCACCGAACGCACCGGGGCGCCCCACGCGCGCGTGACGGCCGATGACAGCTTCATCGCCACCGGGCCGGCATATGCCGCCACAATGCCGTCCGCGGATAGTGTCTATTCCGCCGCAAAAGCCTTGTTGGAGGGCCGGAAATGACCCGGAAGACCGCCGTCGTCATCTGCCCCGGTCGCGGCACCTATACCAAGGCCGAACTCGGCTACCTGCGTCGCAATTTCGCTGACAAGGCCCTGCTGGCCGGCTTTGACGCCACCCGCGTCGCACTGGGGCAGGAAACGCTGAGCGCGCTTGACGGTTCTGCGGCCTATTCGGTCGCCAGACATACCCGCGGCGACAATGCCAGCGGCCTGATCTATGCCTGCACGCTGGGCGATTTCCGCGCCATCGCCCGCGACAGGATCGAGGTGGTGGCGGTCACCGGCAACTCGATGGGCTGGTATTCGGCTCTTGCCTGCGGCGGGGCGGTCACGGCGGATGGCGGCTTTGCGCTGGTAAACACCATGGGCACGCTGATGCAGGAAAGCCTGATCGGCGGGCAACTCATCTACCCGTTCGTGGGCGAGGATTGGGCACCGGATCCGGCCCGCAGGGCGGCGTTGATGCAACTGATCGGGGAAATCGGCGCTCGGCCCGACCATGCGCTGATGCTGTCCATCGACCTTGGTGGCATGCTGGTTCTGGCCGGGAACGATGCTGGCCTTGCCGCGTTCGAGGGCATGGTTCCGCCGTTGCAGGGCCGCTTTCCGATGCGGCTGACCAATCACGCGGCCTTCCATTCGGCGCTTCAGGCGTCGGTTGCGGCCCTGGGCCGCGCCCGGGTGTCTGCGGAGATCTTCAGCCAGCCGACCCTGCCGCTGGTGGACGGGCGCGGCACGATCTGGTGGCCAGGGGCAACCGACAGCCGCGCGCTTTGGGACTACACCCTGGGCCATCAGGTGACCGAAACCTATGACTTCACCCATGCGATCCGCACCGCCGCGCGTGAATTCGCGCCCGATCTTTTCATCGTTACCGGCCCCGGTACCACCCTCGGTGGCGCCGTTGCCCAATCGCTCATCCTTGCTAACTGGCGCAACCTGCGCACCAAGGCCGATTTCCAGTCGCTTCAAGAAACCGCGCCGATCCTTGCCTCGATGGGCATGGACGACCAGCGCGCCACCGTCATTTAGGGAGGTTCTCATGACCCACGACGAAATTCTCAAGGCCGCCGGCCTGACCCGCACCGATCTCTCTGGCGGCACCCTCGCGGTCCGCTCGCCCATCGACGGGGCCGAGATCGCCCGGGTGCGCGAAACCCAGCCGGCCGACATGCCCGCCGTCATCGCCCGGTCGCATGCCGCCTTTCGCGCCTGGCGCGACGTACCTGCCCCCCGGCGGGGCGAACTCGTCCGGCTCCTCGGCGAGGAACTGCGTGCCGCCAAGGGCGAGCTTGGTGCCTTGGTAACGCTCGAAGTCGGCAAGATCGCCTCCGAAGGCCTGGGCGAAGTGCAGGAAATGATCGACATCTGCGATTTCGCCGTTGGCCTCAGCCGCCAGATCTATGGGCTAACCATCGCTTCCGAACGCCCCGGACACAGGATGATGGAAAGCTGGCACCCGATGGGCCCCTGTGCGGTGATTTCGGCCTTCAACTTTCCCGTCGCCGTCTGGTCGTGGAACACGGCGCTGGCCCTGGTCTGCGGCGATCCGGTGATCTGGAAGCCCTCGGAAAAGACGCCGCTCACCGCGATGGCGACGATGAAAGTCATGGAGCGCGCGATCAAGCGGTTTGGCGCCGATGCGCCCGATGGGTTGGCACAGCTTGTCATCGGCGGACCGGCCATCGGCGACGCGTTGGTGAGTTCGAAAGAGGTGCCGATCGTCTCGGCGACCGGCTCTACCCGGATGGGCGGGAGCGTCGGGCCAAAGGTCGCGGCGCGTTGGGGCCGCGCGATCCTCGAACTCGGCGGCAACAATGCGATGATCGTCGCTCCCTCGGCCGATATGGACATGGCTGTTCGCGCCATCGTCTTTTCGGCTGTCGGCACCGCCGGTCAGCGCTGCACCTCGCTGCGTCGCCTGATTGCGCACAATTCGATCCGGCAGGATCTGGTGGCCAAACTGACCAAAGCCTATACCAGCCTGCCGATCGGCGATCCGCGCCAGCCCGGCACCCTGATCGGCCCGCTGGTCGATCAGGGCTCGCGCGACCGGATGCAGGCCGCACTCGCTGCCGCGCTGGCGGAGGGTGGCAAGGTTCACGGGGGGCAACCTGTCGCGACCGGCGTGCCGATCGGCGGCGCCTATGTCGCGCCGGCGCTTGTCGAGATGCCCGCCCAGACCGCAACCGTCAAGACCGAGACCTTTGCACCGATCCTCTACATCCTCGGCTACGATACGCTCGACGAAGCCATAGCCCTGCAAAACGACGTGCCGCAGGGCCTCTCCTCCTGCATCTTCACGCTCAACCTGCGCGAGGCGGAAACCTTCCTCTCCGCCTCGGGCTCCGACTGCGGCATCGCCAATGTCAATATCGGCCCCTCGGGCGCCGAGATCGGTGGCGCCTTTGGGGGCGAAAAGGAAACCGGCGGCGGCCGCGAAAGCGGCTCGGACGCCTGGAAGGGCTATATGCGCCGCCAGACCAATACATTGAACTACTCCGCCAAACTGCCGCTTGCCCAGGGCGTGAAATTCGACTTCTGATCCAAAGTCGCGCCGCGTTCATCTTGGCCCAAATACTCGCGGGGGAGCGCGAGGGGGCAGCCAGCCCCCTCGCCCGGGTCGGCCGGGCGACGCCCGGCCGAAAGCCGCGCCGCACGATTCGCCGCCCTCGAGTGTCGATTTGCCGGAATTATCGTCAAAAAGGCCGAAAAACCATAAAAAACGGCTGAACTGACGATCAAACTCGTCACGGGCCGCTGGCAATATGGCTCCATGCCGGCGGCTCGCCGCGCCCTTGGGAGAACGTCATGACATTCACGAAAATTGCCGTCCTCGGCCTCGGCAAGGTCGGCCATCTCGCCGCCGAACTTCTCGCCGGTGCCGGCTTCGACGTAACCGGCATCGACGCGCGCCCCGTCAGCGCGCCCTTTGCAACGCGGGTCGAAGACCTGACGAACCCCGACGGCCTTCGCAAGGCGCTTGCCGGGCAACAGGCCGTCTTGTCCTGCCTTCCCTATCACCTGAACAGCAATGTCGCTTCGGCAGCCCATGCGCTGGGGCTTCACTATTTCGACCTTACCGAAGACGTGCCGACCACACGGCATATCCGCGACCTCGCCGCGACAGCGAAAGCGGTGATGGCGCCGCAATGCGGCCTGGCACCGGGTTTCGTCGGGATCGTGGGTGCCCATCTCGCCGAACAGTTCGACAAGGTCCGCTCGATCCGGCTCCGCGTCGGCGCGCTGCCGCAGAACCCCACGGGGCTGCTCGGCTACGCGTTCAACTGGTCGCCCGAAGGGGTGGTGAACGAATATCTGAACGATTGCGAGGTGATCGAGGAAGGTGTTCTGAAAAGCGTCTCGGCGATGGAGTGGCTCGAGACGATCTATATCGACGGCATGCAGCTTGAGGCTTTCACCACCTCGGGCGGGCTTGGCACGATGTGTGAAACCTACGCCGGCCGGATTGAGAACCTTGATTACAAGACCATGCGCTATCCCGGCCACGCGCGGCTGATGAACTTCTTCTTCCACGAACTTCTGATGCGCGAAAACCGTGCCCATGCCGGCCATATCCTGACCAACGCCAAGCCCCCCGTCGATGAGGATGTGGTGTATGTCCATGTCGCCGCCGAAGGCTGGCAGGATGGGCAGCTGCGCCGCCGCGAATTCGTGCGTGCCTATTATCCGCTGGAAATCGGCGGAAAATTCCGCACCGCGATCGCCTGGACGACATCGGCCTCGGTTGTCGGGGTGATCGAGATGGTGCGGGCTGGCACCCTGCCGCAGCAGGGCTTTCTCAAGCAGGAAGAGATCCCGCTCGCGCCCTACCTCGCAACCGCGACCGGCAATTATTACAATATCGGTCACCGCAGCCGGCACGCCTGACGGCAGGGTCAGGCGATCAGGCCGTTGTCGTCGAAATGGCGGGGGAAAAAGGCGGCGGCGCAGGAATGCACGGTCGAAAGCGCCTCGGCGCGGGTATAAGGCGTGTTCATCGTCATCATGTCGAGCCACACGCCTTCGGTGGTGACGCGCAGCACCCGCGCGGCGCGCACCGGGTCAAACCCGTACCCGCCCTCGGTCTTGAGCGCGACACTCAGATCCTCGAGCGCCTGAAGATACGCGTTGTCGTTCGAGCCGCATTGCTCCTGATAGAGCGGGCGGCACTGCGCCTCGCCCCAAAAGGCGCACCAGGCCGACAGTTTGGCCGTGGTGCAGATCGCCGGGTTGAAATCGGCCCGCAGCATCGCGTCGAGCTGGTGCGCGGGGGCAGGCCCGGCATCGGTGAGTGCCTGCACCCAATTGGCGCGATATTCCTCGGCCAGAAACAGAAGCGTTTCGGCCAACAGCTTTTCCTTGGTCTGGAAGTGGAAGTTCACCAGCCCGTGCGACAGGCCCGCCTGATTGGCAACATCGGTCAGCGTCGTGCGGGCATAACCACGCACGGCGATGGTTTCGATCGTCGCGTCGATCAACTGCGCACGGCGCGCCTCACGGCTGAGCTTGCGCGGTTGCTGCGGTTCGGCCTTGGCGACGCTCTGGTCCATCCGGGGTTCCCTTGGGCAATGACAGCGCAATAGATACGGTTCCGGGCCGCCGCTGCAAGTGGAACGGTGGTTGTAGATTGGTCTGCCACAATTCTGATTGACAGGATAGTCAAAATAAAACTAGCCTGATTTCGAGCTTGCCTGGCCAGCATAGCGTGATCGCTGGCCGCGTAGCCCAGAATCAAAGGACAGTTTCATGCGCCCGCTTCCGAGCCGCAATCTTGCCAAATCCAACGCCCAGTTCCGCCGCGCCGTGAAAAAGCTGCCGCTCGGCGTGTCGTCGACCTTCCGCTACTGGGGGGACGACCGCACCATCTACGTCAGCCACGGCAAGGGGGGGCGAACCTGGGATATCGACGGCAACGTCTATGTCGACTATCGGCTCGGCTATGGGCCGGCGATCCTGGGCTATGCCGATGATCGGGTGGACGCTGCTGCCCGCAAAGGGATTGAGGTCGGCGGCGTTTTCGCACTTTCGACCGAGCGCGAACTAATCGTGGCCGAGCGGATTTCCAAGATGGTTCCCGCGGCCGAACTGGTGCGGTTTTCCAATTCGGGAACCGAGGCGGTGATGGCCGCGCTGCGGCTGGCCCGTGCCCATACCGGGCGCGACAGCTATCTGCTGGTCGAGGGCGGGTATCACGGGCTTTTCGATGCGGCCATGTGGATGTCGAACGTCGATGGCTGGGAAGCGGGGTCGAACCGCGACCCCGATCTTGTGTCGTACGGTAAAGGCATTCCCCAGACGCTGAAGGCGCTGGCCCATATCACGCCGATGAACAATGCTGAGCGGCTCGAAGATGTGTTCCGCAAGCACGGAAACACCATGGCGGCGATGCTGATCGAGCCCATTCAGGGCAACTGCTGTTCGATCATGGCGTCGGCCGACTATGTGCGGCTGGCGCGCGATCTTTGCACGAAATACGGCGTCCTGCTGATCATCGACGAGGTGAAATCCGGCTTCCGTGTCGGCAGGGGCGGCATTCAGGAGATTCTGGGCGTGATCCCTGACATCACGACCTTTGCCAAGGCGATGGCCAACGGCTATCCGATCGCGGTGGTGGCGGGGCGAGAAGAGGTGATGCGCACGTTCCGCTACGGCGGCGCTTCGCACGGCGGGACCTACACGGCGCATTCCGTATCGCTCGCGGCGGCCGATGAATGCCTGCGCATCCTGGACGAAACCCCGGCGCTGGAAACGCTTGCCGCCTATGGCGAGCGGCTGAAGACGGGAATATCGTCGATTCTCGACGCGCGCGGGATCGTGCATTCCTACAGCGGCCATCCGTCGATGTTCGGCCTGTTCTTTGCCGAAAAGGCCCCCGACAATTACCGTGCCTGGAAAAGCTCGGACTATTCCTTTTACGACCGGATGGCCTATCATCTGCACGATCTGGGCGTGATCTGCGAACCCGACAGCCGCGAACCCTGGTTCATGTGCGAGGCGCACGGGCTCGACACAACCTGCCTGACCGATACGCTTAACGCGGTCGAGGCGGCGGTCGACTTCGCGCAGGAACACTTTGACGGGCAAGCGAAGCGGGCGTGACCGATGGGGCGTGACAGGACAAAATGGGATGGAACGGAGGGGGCGGAGCGGCATCACCATCCGGCCGCGCCGCTGATGGATCATTGCCCGCAAACGCTGCCGGCCAGTGCCTACCAAGACCCAGACTGGTTCGCGCGTGAAGGGCGCACCCTTTGGGCGCGAAACTGGGTTGCCGCCGGCCGGCTTGCCGATCTGGCCCCCGGCACGCTGCGCAAGGTGCAGCTTGGGCCCGCCAATATCATTCTGGCACGAACCGCCGATGGCGCGGTTTCGGCCTTTCACAACGTCTGCCGCCATCGCGGCGCCGAGCTGTGCAGTATCGAGGAGGCGCCGCTCGGAAAGCTTGTCACCTGCAAATATCATGCCTGGGCCTATGCAGCCGACGACGGGCGGCTTGTCGCTACTGGCCACGCGCGCCCGACAGACGATTTTCGAAAGGCCGATCACGGGCTCTTCCCGATCGCGGTCAAGCTCTGGGCCGGATTCATTTTCCTGAACCTGTCACCGAACCCGGGACCGCTGGCACCCGACCTGGGGGTGGGATGCCTTGCGAACTGGCCCATGAACGATCTGGTTACCGGCTATCGGATGGTCAGGGATCTGGAATGCAACTGGAAGGTCTTTTGGGAAAACTACAACGAATGCCTGCATTGCCCGGGTATTCATCCCGAATTGTGTGACATGGTGCCGGTCTACGGCAGGGGCGTCATGGCCGTGAACGAAGCGCCGGGCTGGACGCCGGATACGGCACCCGAACCGGTGCTGAAAGACGGCGCCCGAACCTGGACCGCGACCGGGCGGCCCTGCGGCCCCGAATTTCCCGGCCTGACCGACGAGGAGCGCCGGCGCGGCTTCACCTTTGTGACGCTTTACCCGGCGATGTTCGTTGTCGCACATGTAGATTACGTGCGCGCGGTCACGCTGCGGCCCCTTGCGCCCGAGCGCACGCGGCTGTCGGCGGAATGGTATTTTTCGCCCGAAACGCTTGGCCAGCCGGGATTTGACGCCCGCGACGTCGCCGCGTTCGCACAAACCGTGATGGAGCAGGATGCCGCGGCGGCCGAGATGAACCAGCGCGGCCTGCGATCGCCGGCCTATCGCGCGGGCAGGCTGATGCCCGAGGAATATGCGATCCGCGATTTTCACAACTGGGTTCTGGCCGGAATGAATGCGGAGGAATTGTCATGAACGAAAGTGCCCGTCACACCATCGCCATTCCGAACGGTTGGGACCGGCGCGGCCTGCCCGGCTGGGCCTATCACTCTGCTGCGCTCTTCGAACTGGAGCGGACCGAGGTCTTTCTCAAAAGCTGGCAGATCGCCGGGCATGTCAGCGACATTCCTGCACCGGGCGACTGGCTCGGCTTTGACATTCTGGGCGAACGGGCGGTGGTGATGCGGGGGGCGGACGGCGTGGTGCGCGCCTTTCACAACCTTTGCCGCCACCGGGGGGCGCGGGTCGTCGATGGTGCCGCGGGCCATTGCAAGAGCGCGATCGTCTGCCCGTTCCATGGCTGGGTCTACAACCTTGACGGCAGCCTGCGCGGAGCGGCGCGGCCCGAAAGCTTCGGCGAGATGCAGCGCGAGGATTTCGGCTTGAAGCCGATCGAGATGGAGATTTGGCACGGCTTCATCTTTCTGCGGTTCCTGCCCGGCGGCTGGCAGCCCGCGGTCGCCGACTGGCTGCGGCCCTATGACGCCGATTTCACCGCCTTTCGCGCCCAAGGCATTCTGCCCACCCACAAACCCGGTTGGGGCACGACCCTGCCGGTGAACTGGAAGTCGGTGCGCGATGTCGACAACGAGGGGTATCATGTGGCGCTTGCCCATCCGGCGCTGCAGGATCTTTACGGCAGAAGCTACCACGACATCTTTTACCCCGACGGCCTTTCGCAATCGAACGCGACCTACGGCGACCGGCCGGGGCGGCGCTGGTCGGTGAAGAACTACGTGGCCATTTCGCCCGTGCAGGACCGGTTGCCGGAAAGGTTGCAGCGCGCCTGGAACTATTACGGCCTCTTTCCGAATGCCGTTTTCATCTTCACGCCCGAATGCGTGCAATTCTACCAGGAAATCCCCGTCTCGGCGACCGAGACGCGGCTGGCCGGAAGCCTCTACCGGCAGCCTGACGAAAGCCGCCGGACGCGGGTGGCGCGCTATCTGGGGTATCGCATAGACCGGGAAACTTCCAAGGAAGATCAACAACTTACAATCTGGTCGAACGAATCGATGAAATCTTCGGCCTTCGATGGTTTTTATCTGTCGGACCTGGAATACGGGGTGCGCAGGCATCACGACGAATTGCGAGCGCTTCTGCCTGTCTTGGTGCTTGACGAGGCACCCGATGAAATGGAAGTCTTTGCAATCAACGAAAAATTGCGTCACGCCGCCTGAGAATCGAAGTGAGACTGATCGGATGTAACGCCCGGGCTTTTCAGCTTGGCACCAGAACTGGGGGATTACCCATGAAAATGAACCGCCGTCAAACTTTCGCTGCCCTGGGCGCGACACTCGCCATGCCCTATGTCCGGCCCGCCTGGGCGCAGGCCAGTACCGTCAACGTCTATAACTGGGCCGATTATATCGGCGAAACGACGCTTGAGGATTTCCAGAAGGCGACCGGGATCGGCGTTGTCTATGACACCTATTCATCGGCCGAGGAAATGGAGGCCAAGATGCTCGCCGGATCGACCGGCTACGACGTGGCTGTCCATTCCGGGCTCGATCTGCCGCGGGCGATCGAGGCGGGCATCTACCAAAAGCTCGACCGTTCGAAACTTGCTGACTGGGGCAATCTCGACCCAGAGATTTTGCGTATCTTGTCGGGATGGGACCCAGATAACCAATATGGGGTTCCCTACATGTGGGGCTCGGTCGGCTTCGCCTTCAACGTCGACATGGTGAAAAAGCGCATTCCCGATGCCGACATGTCGAACATGGACCTGATCTTCAAGCCCGAGAATGCGGCCAAGCTCGCCGATTGCGGCATCTCGATCCTCGACAGCCCGACCGACATCATGTTGATGGTGTTGAAATATCTTGGGCTAGACGGCGATACGACCAACGTCGCCGATTATGACAAGGTGGTCGAGGCGTTCAAACCGATCCGACAATATATACGCACCTTCGACAACACGAACTATATGAACGCGATCCCGAACGGTGAACTGTGCGTTATCAACAGTTGGTCGGGTGACTATGCGACGGCCAGGACACGCGCCAAGGATGCGGGAATCAAGATCAATCTGGCCTATTTCGTCCCCAAGACCGGGGCTCCGGCCTGGGTGGATTGCCTGTGCGTTCCCAAGGACGCGCCGCATCAGGACAATGCCTACAAGTTCCTCGATTTCATGCTTCAACCCGAGGTCGCTGCGGGCTGCTCGAACTTTACCTATTATGCCAATGCCAACATTCCGTCCCGCAAGTTCGTGAACCCCGATATTCTGGCAGATCCGGCTGTCTATCCCGATGCCGAGATCATCAAGCGGATGTGGGCGCCGAAGCCCTTCAGCGAAGACCAGGACCGGGCCATGACCCGCGCTTGGTCCAAGATCAAATCCGGCTGAGGTCATCGCGCGGGAGGCGGCAGGGAGGGGGCGCGGCGATGGAGGGGATGGCTGTGACGGCGGTGACCGAGCCGAAGTCGATGGGGGCGCCGCCCTTCATCCGGATCGAAGGCGTGTCGAAATCCTTTGGGACGTTCACCGCTGTCGACAGCGTGACGCTCGACATTGCCAAGGGCGAGATATTTGCCCTGCTTGGCGGGTCGGGCTGCGGCAAGACAACGCTCTTGCGCATGCTGGCCGGGTTCGAGCCGCCGACGTCCGGCCGCATCTTCATCGACGGGCAGGACATGACAGGTGTGCCGGCCTACGAGCGCCCGGTGAACATGATGTTCCAAAGCTATGCCTTGTTTCCGCACATGACGGTCGAAAAAAATATCGGTTATGGGCTAAAGCACGACAATCTGTCGGATGCCGCGCGCAAGGATCGGATGCGCGAGATGCTCGATCTCGTGCAACTTACCCCGTTCGCGCTGCGCAAGCCGCATCAGATTTCAGGCGGCCAGCGCCAACGCGTTGCCCTGGCGCGGGCGCTGGCCCGGCATCCGAAACTGCTGCTTCTGGATGAACCGCTGGCCGCGCTCGACAAGAAGTTGCGCGAACATACCCAGTTCGAGTTGATGAACATCCAGTACAAGACGGGGGTTACTTTCGTCGTCGTCACCCACGATCAGGAAGAGGCGATGATCCTGTCGGACCGGATCGCGGTGATGGACAAGGGGCAGGTGCGTCAGGTCGGCTCGCCCACTGACATTTACGAATATCCCAACAGTCGGTTTGTCGCAGGGTTCATCGGGTCGGCCACTTTTTTCGACGGCACGGTCGTGTCGGTCGATCCTGCTGCCGCGCATATCGACGTTCCGGCGCTCGGGGCGGTCGTTGCCAACCCAATCGCCGGGCTTCAGCCGGGGATGTCGCTGACCCTGGCGCTGCGCCCCGAAAAGATCGCCATCGCGCGTGACAAGCCCGCCGGGCAGAACGCCTTTCCCGGCGTGGTCGAGGATTTGGGCTATTTCGGCAAGGATTCGCTCTACAAGGTCCGGCTGAAAAGCGGCCCGGTGATTTCGGTCAATTCCGTCAATGCGCGCCGCGCGGCCGAGGCCGAACGGCTTGCGGTCTGGGCCGACGAGGTGTGGCTGTCGTTCGACCCGGCCGCCGCGATCCTGTTGACCGAGTAAGCGGCGATGGGGAGGGTTTCGGCAGAATGAACACGGACAGGCCAGAGACCCCGGACCAAAGGCCGGATGGGCCGATCCTGCGCTGGTTCAACATTCGCGGATGGTCCGACGTGACGATCGCCGCGCCCTATTTGTGGCTTTTGATCTTTTTCCTGATCCCGTTCCTGATCGTGGTGGCGATGAGTTTCGCCGTGCGCACACCCACGTCACCGCCCTTTTCGTTTCTTGTCGACGGTGCCTATCTGCACTTTGCCAAATACAGCCGCCTGGTGACCGACGATCTTTACATCCGGGCCCTTCTGACATCGATCCGCAACGCTGCTACGGCCATGGTCCTGTGCCTATTGGTCGGCTATCCGATGGCCCTGGGGCTTACCCGGGTTTCGCGGTCGGCACGCAATATCCTGCTGATGCTGGTTATCCTGCCGTTCTGGACGTCGTTTCTGTTGCGCGTCTATGCCTGGATCGGGCTGATGGGCACCAACAGTTGGTTCAACAAGCTTGTCACCGCTGCCTACAATGCCGTTGTTCCCAGCGCATGGGCAGTTAATTTCGTGCCGATGATGAACACCAATTTCGCCGTCGTGCTGGTGATGGTCTATTCCTATCTGCCGTTCATGATCCTGCCGCTTTATGCCAATCTCGAAAAGCTCGACATGACGCTGAACGAGGCGGCGATGGACTTGGGCTCGCGCCCGTTCCGGGTGTTTCTCGATGTGACCTTGCCCCTGTCGGTGCCAGGCATCGTCGCGGGGGGGCTTTTGGTGTTCATACCGGCTTCGGGCGAGCTCATCATCCCTTCGCTGGTCGGGTCGGCGTCAAGCCCGATGATCGGCGGGGTCATTTCCGACGAATTCGCCAGCGCGCGCGATTGGCCGATGGCGTCCGCCGTTGCGGTGGCACTTTTGTTGCTGCTGGTCGTCCCGCTGATGGCCTACACCTATCTTGAAGCCAGGACCTACGAAAAGCCCGCAGGATCGGCGGGGGGCGACGAATGAACCAGCGCCCGGTCTTTCTTATCAGCGTCATGTGCTTTGGCTTCGCGTTCTTTTACATCCCGATCCTGTCGATGATCGTCTATTCGTTCAACGTCTCGCGCCTGGCCACCATCTGGGGCGGGTTTTCGACGAAATGGTATGTGTCGCTTTTCAACAACGGCCAGATTCTGTCGGCGGCACTTTTGTCGCTCAAGATCGCCTTGCTGAGCGCGACCACCGCCACCGCGCTGAGGACGATGGCCGGCATAGCGCTGGCCCGGTTCAAGCACTTCCGTGGGCGCACGCTGTTTGCCGGCCTGGTCACGGCTCCCCTGGTGCTGCCCGACGTCATAACCGGGATCGCCTCGCTGATGATGTTCATCCTGATGGCCGAGTATATCGGCTGGCCGGCACAACGCGGATTTACCACCGTGACACTGGCCCACATCACCTTTTCGATGACCTACGTCACCACGATTATCCATTCGCGTCTGGCGCAGACCGACGCCGCGATCGAAGAGGCGGCGATGGACCTGGGCTCGCGCCCCTGGCAGGTTATGAAGGATATCACCCTTCCGATCATCTCGCCCGCCATCCTGTCGGGCTGGCTTCTGGCTTTTACCGTATCACTTGACGATGTGGTCATCACCAATTTCACCACCGGGCCGGGCACGACGACATTGCCGATCCTGATCTGGTCGAAGGTCAAGCTGGGGGTCACGCCCGATATCAACGCCTTGGCAACACTGATCATTCTGGTCGTGACAGTTGGAGTGATCGTCGCGGGCATCGCCATGAACCGGGCCGAAAAGCGGCGCGACCGCGATATGCAGCTCGCCTATCAGGCCAACAAGTGACCGCATGATGCCCGAAACCGGACCCCAGCACGAAGGGCTGATGCTGTTCCAGCTTCACACCCCGCCCGGCCTGCCCGGCTCGGGGCGGGTGCGCTATGCGGCGGCGATGTATTTCAACCGCACGGGCCGTTTGTCGGATGCCGCGCTCGAGGTTTACCGGATCTGTTCGCCCACAGACAGCGAAGACCCGGCCACCCTTCTTGCCGAACGGCGGTTGGGGCACGAGATTTCCGTGCCGACTGCCACCGCGGAAGGCAGGCTTCGCCTGCTCTTGAGCGAGATCGGACCCTATCTTGGCACCCTGTCCGGGCCGGGGGTGGCCGAGGCGAGAAAGCGTCTTGCGCTCCATGACGGTGCCGCGTGCACCGGATGTGCGCCGCGGCAGAACGCGGTCACCTCATCGCATATGCCGAGGGCGCTCGCGGCGCTGAGGGTGACCCATCCTGCGCTTGCACAGGCGATTTCTGGCGCGCAGAACCAGCTCCACTGGATCACTTATGATGGCTATCCCACAGCCGACGTTGGTCGGAGTTTTTCCGAAAATCATGCCTATGCACCCCTGATCGGCGGTGCAGATGCGCCTTTTGCCGCCGAAGATTGGGAAATTGGCCTTTTCCTTATCGCGCCGCATGTTCTTTACCGCGACCACCGCCACCTTGCTCCTGAACTTTACCTGCCGCTGACCGGGCCGCACGGCTGGCGCTTCGGGCCGGACCGCGCGCTCACGATCAAACCGGCCCACCAGCCGGTCTGGAATGCCCCGATGGTGCCGCATCTGACGAAGGTGGGGCCGGTGCCGTTCCTGTGTGTCTACATCTGGGCGCAGGACGTGAACGCCGTGGCCGAGATCGTTCCTGCTGCGGATTGGGACCGTCTCGAAGCCTTGCGGCTCGGGGGGGTAACATGACCGTCGATCTGATCCTGCTGAATGGCGACATCCATACGATGAACCCGGCAGCGCCCATCGCCCGGGCCATGGCGGTCAGCGGCGGCCAGATCGCGGCGCTTGGCGACGATGGTGCGATCAAGGCTCTGGCTGGCCCCGGCACGCGCGTGTTGAATGCGGGCGGACGGATGGTCTTGCCGGGCCTTCAGGATGCGCATGTTCATCTTCTGATGGGCGGGATCGACCTGATCCAGACCGCATCCCTGTACGACGCGGTAACGATGGCGGACCTGCAGTCGGTTCTGGCCGCCCACAGTGCCGGCTTTTCCGGCCCCCTGGTGATGGGCGCAGGTTGGCAGAACGGCTTTTTCGGGGATCATAACCTTACGCGCATGGTGCTTGACGCCGTGGTGACGGACCGGCCCTGCATCGTCTACGACGGAAATTTTCACAATGCCTGCCTGAATTCTGCGGCATGCCGGATGGCCGGAATGACGAAGGACACGCCCGATCCGCAGAATGGACATCTGGTGCGCGATGCGACGGGCACGCCGACGGGCATGCTGCATGAAGAGGCGATCGGCTGGGCGCTGGCCTTTCTGCCGCAGATCGTCGATGCGACGCGGCTCGATGGCGGGCGGGCCGGCATGGCCCATGCCAACAGCCTTGGGCTCACCGGCATCATCGACCCCTGTATCGGCCCGGACGAGCTGCGCATCTATGCCAGGCTCGCAGCGGCGGGCGAGATGACGGTTCGGGTTTCGGGCGCAAGCGTTATCCGGGCCTCCGAGCCTGTCGCCGACGCGCTCGCGCGGCTGACGGCCGAACGCGCGGCGCACGGGGACGGTTTTTTCCGGATCAATGCCGCCAAGTTCTTTCTGGACGGCGGCCTTGAAAACCGCACAGCGGCCATGATCGCCCCCTATGCCGACGCGGCTGGCAGCAATGCACCCCTGATGTTCACGCCCGAACAGATTGGTGCCTTCTTTACCGCGCTCGACGCGGCCCGATTTCAGATCCACGTCCACTGTATCGGCGATCGGGCCACGCGTGCCGCGCTCGACGGGTTTCAGGCGGCGCGGTTTGCCAATGGCGCCTGGCCATCCCTGCATCAGATCGCCCATGTCCAGATCGTCGACCCGGCGGACATGCCGCGCTTTGCCGACCTGGTGGTGATGGCGAACTGTCAGCCCCTGTGGGCCGCCTGGGATCCTGTGGTGCCAGACTTGTGGGCCGATCTTGTCGGGCCGGCGCGAATGAAGTCTGTCTATCCCTTCCGCACCCTGATCGATGCGGGCGCTCCATGGTGCATCAGCTCCGATTTTCCCGTCACCACGCTCAATCCATTTCAGATCATCGAAACCGCGGTCACCCGGCAATCGTCGACGGGCAAGGGGCGGCGCGATCCGTTTGTGCCCGATCAACGGATCGCGGTTGCCGAGGCGCTTCTGGGCTATACCCGCAACGCCGCTGCGGCCTGCTGGCGGGGAGACGAGACCGGGGCGCTGATGCGGGGCCGTCAGGCCGATTTCATCCTGCTCGACCGCAATATCCTGACCTGCGATTCCTATGCCATCGGTCAGACCCGCGTGCTTCTGACGGTGCTTGGCGGGCGCGAGGTCTATCGGTCGCCGTCTTTCGACGGCTGATAACCCCCTTCAGCGCACGATGAATTCGGCATGGAGCGCCCCGGCCGCATTGATGCTTTTCAGGATGTCGATCATGTCGCGCGGCGACACACCGAGTGCGTTGAGCCCGGCCACCACCTGCGACAGGGTGGCGCCATCGGACAGTTCAGCCATGCCGATGCCCGGCTCTTCCTGGATGCTCGCATTGGTGCGAGGCACCACCACCGTCTCGCCCTGGGCGAAAGGGTTGGGTTGCACCGCTTCGGGCGCTTCTTGCACCCGCAGCGTCAGGTTGCCCTGGCTAACGGCGACGCGGCTGATGCGCACATCCTCGCCCATGACGATTGTGCCCGAACGCTGATCAACGACCACGCGGGCACGCTCTTCGGGCTCGATCGGAATGTTTTCGACGCGGCCAAGAACGTGCGCGGGAGAGCGGACGCCGGTCGCGGCGATATTGAGCGCCACCGTGCCGGAATCGGTCATCTGAGCCACGTCGCGGCCGAATTCCTTGTTGATGGCGGTTTCGATCCGCCCGGCGGTGGTAAAATCCGGCGTGCGCAGCGCCAGGCGCACGGTGGTCAGCCCGGCAAAGTCGAAGGCGATTTCACGCTCGACCCGCGCCCCCGCCGGAATGGCGCCGGCCGTCGGAACCCCCTGAACGACACTGGCCGCCTGCCCGCTGGCCGAAGCCCCACCGGCAATTATCGCACCTTGTGCAACCGCATAGATCTGGCCGTCGGCAGCGTTGAGCGGCGTCATCACCAACGTTCCGCCCAGAAGGCTTTTCGCATCGCCGATGGCCGAAACCGACACGTCTATCTGGCTGCCCGCGCGGGCAAAGGGTGGCAGCGTGGCGGTGACGAAAACGGCCGCCACATTCTTGGGCCGAAAGGATTCGCCAGTGACATTGACCCCCAGACGCTCAAGCAGATTAGACATGATCTCTTCGGTGAAGGGTGCATTTCGAAGCCCGTCGCCGGTTCCGTTCAGCCCGACAACCAGCCCGTAGCCCACCAGATCGTTGCCGCGAACCCCGTCGAATTCGACCAGATCCTTGATCCGGGTCGGCACCGCGACAGCGGACTGGGCCGCCAGGACCACCCAGAGCAGGGCGAGGCAAACCGCGACGGCCCTCATTTCAGATAGTCCGCGAGGTTGAGGTTCGCCAAGCGTGCCGTGAGTGCGTAGAGCGTTTCAAGCTGGGTCTGCGCGGTTTGCAGCTGGCTCGCGGTTTCGTACGGATCAGCGGCAATGATGTTGTTCCTGGCCATCCCGAGAGATGTGGCTTCAGCGGCGTTGCGGGTCGTGACGGAACTGATCTGACCCTCAACCGTGCCAAGACGGGCGCGCAGGTCGGCAAGGCTGGAATTCGAGGTCATCAGCAGATCGCCGGCGGTCTTCATCATCAGCGTCTGGCCAGAGCTGTCGGCCGGCAGCGCACCCTCGGCGACCATGGCCCCCATGGCGAGGCCCTTCAGCGTCGTGCGCAGCGTGTCGTCGGTGGCGGTCGTGGTCATGCTTGCCTGATCGTTCGCGCCGATCGCCATGGGGGCAAGGGGCGTCTGCGCGCCGCCGTAGACGGTATCGACATATCCGCCTCCGCCGGCAGGAGCATCGAACCAGGCATTGATGGCGGCGATTGCCCCCGAGGCGGTCGTCTGGCCCGAGATCGCAGCCGAAAGGCCATCGAGAATGTCCTGCGCGCCCGAGATCGGTTTCTTGTCGGTGGCGCTTCCGGACAGAAGGTAGCGGTCGCCCACCCGGACATTGAGGGCCGACACCGCGGAAAAGAGCTTTTGCCGCGCGTCCTGCGAGATGCTGGCGATACTTCCGGTGCCACCGGCCGTGCCCGCCGCGCTGAGCGACGGTGCGAGGTCGGTCGCCAGCGTCTGCGTCGTCTCGAACGCGGTTTGAAGCGACCCGGTCAGGAGCTGTGCTTCGGTGGTGGCGGTCTTGTAGGCCCCGAGGGCGGTCAGGCTGTGCGCGATCCCGGCGAGCGACTTGAAATCGCCGCCGATGGCCGCGGCCAGATCGGTCTTGACCCCGGTGCTCATCTCGGTGGTCAGATGCTGCACGTGGGCCTTGAGCGTCAGGTTCTGGTTCCGGAGCAGGAAGGACTGCGCCATGTCGCCAAGGGATACGGTGCTCATGTTCACATTCCGATCAGTTGCTGGATAAGGTCGTCGACTGTCTTGATGACCCTGGCATTGGCCGAAAACGCCTGCTGCACCTGCAACAGTGTCTGCATTTCGGCGTCGGTATCGACGCCGTCGTGCAACTGAATTTCGGTCAGGCTTTGCTGGCGCGCGGTGGTGAAGGTCTGGCGTGCATCGGCGGATTGTTTGGAGCCGGCGACCTGCGACAGCACATCGGCTGCCAGCCCGGTCGCCGACCGCGCGGTGCCATTGAAGGCGCCCGAGGCCGGAACCCGCGTTGCGGCCAGCGTGTCGTGCAGGGCGTTCAAAAGGGTCGCGTCGCCGACATTGCCGGGCGCCGTGGCGCCGAGCCCGTCGCGCAGGCGCCAGAGCGCGCCGCCCTGTGCGGGATCGACGAGACCGTTGACCGCGATGCGCCCGGCCAGCCCGGTTTCGGCAAGGGGGTCGAGCGCGGCGCCCGCGTCGGTGAAAAGGCCGGGCTCGCCGGGCGAAAGAGTCGGATCGACGGCCGTATCCTGGAAGCGTTCCATCAAGTTGCGGGCCAGCGCATCCATCTGCGACTGGATTTGCGGGGCAAGAACGTCCCGTATGGCGAATTGCGCACCCAATGTGCCGCCGCCAAGCGGGCCGTCATCCCCTGATGCGACCGGCGTTCCGTTGATCGTCAGCCCGCCGAGCGCGCCGGACGCCAGTGTCATGTCAGCCGTGATGACCCCGACCGGGCTGAAGCCGATCTTGGCCGTGTTGCCGTCCAGCAGAATTGCGCCGCCGGTCGTGTAAAGGGCGATCTGGTCATTGTCGCGTGCCGTCTCGCGGATCGGGACAATGGTTGCGACATGATCGACAAGCTGCTGGCGCTGATCCATCAGGGCACTGGCATCGTTGCCGGAACTTCGCTGTGCCAATATGTCGGAATTCAGGGCGTCGATCTGCGAAAGCGATCTGTTCAGGTCGTCGACCTGGCTCGCAATACTGCTGTCGGCGTTCATGCGCGCCTGCTGAAGATTTGTTGTAAGGCTCGAAAGCTTGCCCGTCAGGTTGGTCGCGGCGGTCAGCACGCTTTGAAGTTGCGCCTGGGAATCCGGGCGGCTTGCCGCCTGAACGAGCGCCGCATCAAATGCATCGACCTGATCGCCGAGCGCGCCTGGGGTTCCCGGTTGGCCGATCGCATCCTGAACTGACCCGAGAAAGGTGTTTTCCGTAGCGGCATTGCCTGCTGCAGCGTCCGCCAGGCGCCGGTCGTTCAGGACGAGCTGATTGAGCGACCTGCTGACACCATCGATCGAAACGCCCGCCCCGACGCCGCCGATCGATTGCGCCGAAAGGTCGACCGCGCGCCGGGCATAGCCGGGTGTCTGGGCGTTGGCTACATTCGACGACACGATCTCGGCCCGGTGCGAGGCTGCGGTCAGCCCGGTCAGCGCATTGGCGAGTGTGGTTGAAAGGCCCATTTTAAGCCTGATCTTTCTGCATCGGCTGGGTCAGCGTTTGATATTGGTGGTTTCCTGGAGCATTTCGTCGACGGTCTGAATGACCTTGGCGTTCGACGAATAGGCGCGCTGCGTTTGGATGAGATTGGTCAGTTCAGCCGCGACATCCGTAGCCGAACCTTCGCGCGCATAGCCGACGACCGATCCCGTCGGCCCGTCACCCGCGTTCCACAGGAAGAACGAGCCGGACTGGGGCGACACTTGAAACGCCTGATTGCTCATCGAGATCAGGCCGTTCGGATTGGGCACGTCGGCGACCGGAATTTGGTAGATCCGGCGGGTAAAGCCGGTGTCATAGCTTGCGGTGATGAAGCCCTTGTCATCGACCTGGACCGAAGTCAGGTTGCCGACGGGCGACCCGTCCTTGGTCAGCGAGGTTGGCGAGAAACTGTCGGATAGTTGCGTAAGCCCGCTCGCGTCGCCCGGCTTGCCGATGGTCATGGTGATCGGCCCGCCGGCGACGGTCAGGGCGAGCGTGCCGTTAACGGGGTCGTAGGCCCCGCCCGACAGTGTGGTGACCGATGCGAGCGTGCCGCCATTGGCGCGCGTCGCGTCGAAAGTGAGGCTATACTGACCGATCAATGCGCCGCCCTGCGCAGAATCATGGATATCCATCGCCCACGTGTTTGACGAGCCCGACGCGGGAACCGATGGGGTGAAGGTGATGTCGAGCGTTTCCGATGTGCCGAGATTGCCGAAATATTCGACGGACAGGGGCAGCGGGCTGCCCGAACTGCCCGTTTCGGTTTCGGTGGCAGGGAGGTTTACGCCGAGATTGACCTTGGTCGTCGGATCGCCCGCCGTCTGATTGGCGTTGATGACAACCGGCTGAAGGCCCGCGATCGTGTCGCGCGGCAGGACCGGCATGGAGCCATCGGCGTTCGCAGGCCACCCCAGCAACACGAGCCCCGATGCGGTTTTCAGAACACCGTTCGAATCCGCACGAAACGCCCCGGTTGTGGTCATCATCAGGGGCTGCTGCCCGGTGGATGAGTTCAACGAAGCGTCCGTGGTGACGGGCAGCATGCCCCGCCCGGACACCGCAAGGTCGAGCGCATTCGAGGTGGCGACCAGCGCGCCATGTTCATCGACCAGCCGAGTCGTCGAGGCGCGGACGCCGCCAGCCGAGTAGGTGCCCGCCCCCTGAACCTGATCGATCACGAAATTCTCGAAATCGGCATCGGCGCGCTTGTAGCCATAGGTGCCCGAGTTGGCGATATTGTCGGAAATTGTCGCAAGCCGGGTCGCGTTGGCCGAAAGCCCTGCGACCCCCGCATTGAGCGAGGAAGAGATGGACATGACTGCCGCCTTTCTGCTGCTTGGTCCGCCGTTCGGGCTGACCATGGCGCACTTTGCTTTAAGATTGCCCTAACGACCGACGGGCGGCAGCCGCTTCACGAGGCCGAGCGCAGCAGGATGATCTCGATCCGGTTGTTGCGGAGCGCGGTCGGGTTTTTCATCGCCGGCTGATGATCGGCAAATCCGGTGACGCGCTGAATTCGGTCCCGGTCGAGGCCGGCCTCTTCCAGAAGAACCCGCATTTCCATGGCGCGGCTCGAGGACAGATCCCACGAGGGATTGACCTTCAGAACCTCGGGCGACGACCGCACATGGCCGTTCACCGCGACCTGATTGCCGACCAGCGCGAACACCCGGGCGACCGCGCCGACCAGTTCGGCCGTGATGGGCATTGGTTTGGCCGTGCCCTCTTCGAAAAGCGGATCATTCACAAGATCGTAGAATTCGACGATCAACCCCTCGTCGGTCACGCGGGTGGTGATATGCCGCAGGGCGTTTTCGGTGATCATGCTTTCGCCGCCGATCCCCATCAGCGCTTCCTTGACCTTCTTTGCCGCCTGATCGAAGGCGGCCTTGTTCGCGGCATCTTTGGACGGATCGTTCCCGGTCTGCCCGACCGCCTGGTTTTCGACGGTGGGCCTGACACTTGACGCGCCAGTGCCGTTCTGGGCAACCTGATCCTCGGAAAATACGCTTTCGCCACCGAAAGAGCCGTTGCCCCCCCCAGACACGCGACTGAGCGGAATGGTCGGGCTGAAATAGTCCGCGATCCCCTTCCGCTGTTTTTCCGTCGTTGCGTTCAGCAGCCACATCAGCATGAAAAAGGCCATCATCGCCGTCACGAAGTCGGCATAGGCAACCTTCCACGCCCCCCCATGGTGGCCGCCGCCCGCGATAACCTTTTTGCGCTTGATGATGACCGGCGCCGCATTACCCTGCGCAGCCATCCCACCAACCTTTGTCTTCACCCGGGATCATCGCTAGCAGGCTGGCCTTAACGGGCAGCTAATGGCAGCCTGCTTGCGCGGTCTCATACGATGACTTCGGCAGCCGCCTGCGGACCGACCTCGAAGACCCGCCTGTAACGGGCGATCTCGTCGCGGGGCCCCATCGCCTTGTTGGGGTTGTCGGAAAGTTTGACAGTCGGGTGGCCGTCAGCGCTGACCGCCTTGCAGACAAGGCTGAAAGGGGCAAGCCCGTCGTTGGTGACGAAGCCGCGAAAATCGTTGGTCAAAAGCGTGCCCCAGCCGAAACTGACCTTGACCCGGCCCTTGAAGCGGGTGTGAAGCTCTTCGATCTTGTCCACATCGAGCCCGTCCGAGAAGATCACCAGTTTCTGGGTGGGATCTTCCCCGCGCGACAGCCACCAGGCAATCGCGGTTTCGGCGCCGGCGGCCGGATCGCCGCTGTCGATGCGGATTCCCGTCCATTTCGCCAGCCAGTCGGGCGCGCGGCTGAGAAAGCCGGCGGTTCCGTACGTGTCGGGCAGGATGATGCGCAGATTGCCGTCATGCTCTTCGTGCCAGTCGGCAAGAACGCGGTAGGGCGCCTGCCGCAGGTCCGTGTCGGACGTTGCGAGGGCGGAATAGACCATCGGCAGTTCGTGCGCGTTGGTGCCGATCGCCTCGATATCGCGGCGCATGGCGATCCGGCAGTTCGAAGTGCCGATAAAGGCTGACCCCAGCCCTTCGATCATTGCCTGAACGCACCAATCCTGCCACAGAAAGGAATGCCGCCGTCTTGTGCCGAAATCGGCGATCTTGAGCCCGTCGATCTTCCGCAGTCGCTCGATCTTTTCCCAAAGCCGGGCCATGGCGCGGGCATAGAGCACCTGAAGCTCGAACTTGCCCATTTCGGCCAGCACCGCGCGCGAGCGCATCTCCATCAGGACGGCAAGCGCGGGGATTTCCCACATCATCACCTCGGGCCAGCGCCCTTCGAACGTCAGTTCGTACTGCCCGTCGCGCTTTTCCAGATGGTAGGGCGGCAGGCGCATCGCCTCGAACCATTCCATGAAATCGGAGCGGAACATCTGGCGCTTGCCATAGAAGGTGTTGCCACGCAGCCAGGTGCTTTCGCCGCGCGTCAGGGTCAGCGATCGCACATGGTCAAGCTGTTCGCGCAATTCCCCTTCGTCGATCAGTTCGGCCAGGCGGATGCGGGTTGTGCGGTTGATGAGACTGAAGGTGACGCTCGTGTCAGGGCGGTTGCGAAAAACCGACTGGCACATCAGAAGCTTGTAGAAATCATTGTCGAGAAGCGACCGCACGATCGGGTCGATCTTCCAGTTGTGGTTGTGAACGCGGGCGGCGATGTCGACCATGTCAGACATCGAGCCTCACGCCGGCCGCGCGCATTCTGGTGCGCGCCTCGGCGAGAGATCCGTTCAGGTCGATGGCCCGGCAGGCGCCTTCGAGAACTGTCACGCCAAATCCGAGCCGCGCCGCGTCGAGCGCGGAATAGGCGACGCAGAAATCGGTGGCGAGGCCGACGAGCGTGACATCGGTCACATTGCGCGTGCGCAGGTAGCCTTCAAGCCCGGTCGGGGTCGTGCGGTCATTGTCGAAAAAGGCGGAATAGCTGTCGATCTCGGGGCGGAAACCCTTGCGGATCACCAGATCTGCCGGATCGGTCAGAAGGGCCGGGTGGAAGCCCGCGCCAACCGTGCCCTGAACGCAATGCGTGGGCCAGAGAACCTGCGGGCCATAGGGCATTGTGGCCATGCTGAAGGGCGCGGCGCCGGGGTGATTGGCGGCGAAAGACGCATGGTTCGCGGGGTGCCAGTCCTGTGTCAGCACGCGAACCGAAAACTCGGCCAGAAGCCCGTTGACGCGGGCGATGATTTCGTCACCGCCGCTCACCGCCAATGCGCCGCCGGGGCAGAAATCATTCTGCACGTCGATGACGATCAGGGCCTGGGTCGCGTCGCGCATCATATCCTCCCTTGACCGGACCATCGGTAAGGAGTGCGGTTTCGCTGGTCAATGGAGAAGGACGATTTGGAGATCGGGCAGGGCTTGCCGCCCGGAACTGCCCGGCCTATCAGAAGGCCATGGTCATCGTCGCCGCCCTTTACCGTTTCAGCCTTTTCGAGGATGTCGGCGCCCTGCGCGCGCCGCTTCTTGCGCTCTGCGTGGCCGAAGGGGTGCGCGGAACGCTGCTTTTGGCGCGCGAAGGGATCAATGGCACGATTGCGGGGTCGCGCCAGGGGATCGACGCTGTTCTGGCGCATATCCGGCGCCTGCCGGGTTGCGACGGGATCGAATGGAGGGAAAGCCAGGCCGAAGTTACCCCGTTCGGACGGATGAAGGTGCGGATCAAGCGCGAGATTGTCACCATGGGCGAGCCGCAGGTCGACCCGCGCGCCCGCGTCGGCGCCTATGTGGCGCCGGCCGACTGGAACGCGCTGATCGCGGCACCCGACGTTGTGATGATCGACACCCGAAACGACTACGAAGTTGGTATCGGCACTTTTGCGGGCGCGGTGAACCCGAACATAAAAAGTTTCCGCGAATTTCCCGCCTGGTGGCGGACCAATGCGCAATCCTTTGCCGGCAAGCGGGTGGCCATGTTCTGCACCGGTGGGATCCGCTGCGAGAAATCGACGAATTTCCTGATTGGCGAAGGGGTGGACAAGGTCTTCCACCTGAAGGGCGGCATCCTGAAATATCTCGAAGAGGTTCCGGCCGGAAAAAGCCGATGGGGCGGCGCCTGTTTCGTCTTCGACCAAAGGGTCAGCGTGACCCACGGTTTGACGCCGGGCAGTCACACGACCTGCCATGCCTGCCGCCGCCCCCTGCTGCCAGAAGATCGGTCCCGCCCGGAATATGAGGAAGGGGCTGCTTGCCACCATTGCGCCGCCGAGTATGCCGAGGACCAGCGCGAACGGTTCCGTGAACGGCACCGCCAGGTTCTGCGCGCGGCCGCAGCCGGCCGGCGCCACCTTGGTGCGCAGGGCTGAGCGCGGGCGGGCAGTCAGCGCCGCGGCGGGTTCGGCCTGCGCGCGAAGCGGGTATAGGGGCTCTTTGGCGTGGGGTTGGCGGGCGCGTTGGCGCTGTCGTGCTCAGGCTCGGGGGCAGCTGCGCGCCGATAGGCCGGACGATCCTCGCGCACCCGCGGATCCTCGCGCGCCCGCGACGGCTCGCGCGGTAGCTCGCGGGCATAGCCGCTCTTGCGCCTGGCCGGCGCCGCGGCCGGCTGGGGCTGATCGCCGCGGTTGGCAGGGTCGTCGCCGTAGCCGATCATCCACATGCCGGTGCCAAAGAAGAAAAAGGTAAAGGAATACATCGCCGACCAGACATGGACGGTGATCAGGGTGAAAGTGATGCCGCAGAAGGTGATGATCCAGGCAAAGCGCAGGCGCGAGACGGGATCGCTGAAGGAAAGATCCGCGCGGGCGATACGGTAAAGGCCGGAGGCATAGCCGACCGCTAGGAACACGAACCCGGGAATTCCATAGCGCATCGTGGTCAGGAGCCAGAAATTGTCGACCGTCCCGGTAATCATATAGGATGGCCTGACCCACATCCGCAGGCCAAGGCCGAAAATCGGGTTTGCCCAGACGTTGCGCATGCCCCAGTCGTAGATAATGCTGCGGTAATAGGCCGTCTGCGCTGAGAAGGTGACATAACTCATCAGAACCTTCATGGGCGTCCGGTTCGAGATGAGGTCGACCACGATATAGGCGAAGGCGAACATGCCCAGAAGCAGAAGCCACTTGCGCTGGACCTTGTTGAACATCCTGGCCCAGGTAGCAAGACCGAGCTGGATCATGACCGCCAGCAGGGGGCCGCTCGACAGCGCGAGCAGGAGCCCGAACATGGCGATGCCGGCGCCCACATAGCGCCTGGTTGCGCTCACCCGATCGCGCAGGCCGACCAGAAGAAGGCTGATCGAGACCGAACAGAACAGGCCGTAATGGATCGGGTGGGCAAAGACATATTGCACCCGGTACATGCCGTGCCGCTTGGGCGCGATGACCTGTTTGACCGATTTCAGGCCCGGAAGCTTGTTGATCAGATTCGGGATGACCGCGTGGCCGGTGCGTGATTCGTAAAGCGCGAACGGGATGGATATGGCGACCAGGAGCACAATGATCTTGACTACTGTTTCAAGATGCGCGGGCGTCCTGACATAGGCGCGCGCAACCAGGTAGCCGCCCAGAAACTCGACCGCGGTCGAGCCGGCGTTCTCGACCGCGCGGCTGGGGTTGTTGATCGCCACCGCCATGCAGGCCCACAGGATGTGGATGAAGAAGAGGTAATCGGTCAGCATGACCTTGCCGAAGCGCCCCGAAAACAGGCGGGAGGTCATTGGAATGATCATGAACAAGAGAAGGACCCGTAGCGGGCTCAGCGATACGGGGCCGATGTTGAATTCGATCGGGATCGTCACGAAAAACAGAAATATCCAGACAACCGGCGACAGCCTGTTCCTGTCGGCGGCCGGATTGCCGTAGCCTGCAGCTGGCGCGGCGAAGGATGAGGTGGCGTCTGTGGCCAAAAAGGATCGCTCCTGGCGGTCGGTTGGTGGCGGCCCGGCACGGCGGAATGCCAGCCTTTGCCGGGGGTATAATTCATTTTACCGCGCGAGGCGAGCCGGTCGGCGGGCGAGGTGGTGACAATGCCTTTCGGCGTGACAGTTTCGCATGGTGTTTGCGATTGGCTGCCTGCCTTCCACAATGGAACCGATGCAGGTTTGCGCCAGAGTCCGCCGTCTCTGCAACCGGGCGGAATATTTCTCTTGCCAGAAAGTCGAACATTTGAAACAACTTATGGTGATAAGGTGCCGTGGGGGTGATTTATCGGAGGTCGGCAGCAATGTCGGACAGCGTTATCATCTCTGTTCAGGCGGGCGACCTGCTTGGACGGCCTGCGAAGGCCAAGAAGCGCGGACTGAACAAGCTCAAGGGTTTGCGAAATCTGCTGGTCACCATCAAGCGGCAGTATTTCCGACGGCTGTGGGGCATGGATATTGCGAAAACCGCGCAGTTTTCGCTGTCTGCCAAGTTCGGCAAGACCTTTCCTGCGGGCATTCATGTCGGCCCCTATTCCTATGTCGCGTTCGACTGCCGGATCCTGTCGCACGACATGACGCGCGGCCTTTACCTGCATACGCGGATCGGCGCCAATTGCTTCATCGGTGGGCGCAGCCTGATTCTTCCGGGAATCGAGATTGGCGACAATTGCGTGATCGGCGCCGGGTCGGTGGTGACCAAGTCGGTCCCGCCGGGGTCGATCGTGGCGGGCAACCCCGCCCGCATCATCCGCTCGAACATCGAGGTGGGCCGCTACGGGCGGTTCGCCAGCGCCGACGCGATGGAAAGCGCGCTGGTTCAGCAAGGCCTTGCCTGAACGCCGGCCACATTTGGCCACCCAGGCGCGGCGCGACCTGTCGCGGGCCTGCGGCGATTGAGTTGGTCTGAAGGCAGCGGGCGGTTCTTCGCCAATTGACGCAACGCTCGGACGCTGCGGTTTATGCTTGCAACACAACTGTCGGAACCTTCAGGGCGTTCGCACGGATGCGATTGCCCGCAACAGGCGCCGGCGCGAGCCATTCGGACGAGCGCCGCCGCCCATTCGATCGACCGCCGATCGGCCGACGGAGCCCGTTCCATCAACCGGGGCAGGCCAATGTTTTCATTCTCTCTTTCGATCCATCAGGACCGCGCAGGGCAGTCGGCCCAGCCGCCGGCGTTCACCCTGACGCTCGGGGCCTTCTCGCGGGACCGGACGCTTTTCGATTCCGGCGCTGGGTTCGGCCAGTCTTCGGCGACCGTGCCGCTTGCCGGCGCAGGCACGGTCGGGCAGGTCGTGCAAGCCCGGGCCGTATCGCTCGACGACGGGGGGGCGACGACGACGGCTTGGGCCGACATTGCCACGATCAATGCCGGGGGCAACTGGTCGGGTTCGATAACCGCGCCACGCAGCGCATCCTGGTTCCGCCCCGAAGCCCGGCTGAAGGCAAACCCGACCGTTTCGGCGCCCGGCGCCAACCGCTTTGGCGTTGGCCATGTGATCGCGATCTGGGGCCAATCGGAGCCAGACAGGATCATTTCGACCTTCTATGACAATACGGCCGCGCCTGCGGTAAGCGACCCCGAGGCGGTGCAGATTTTCTATGGCGCCGCATCGACCCCGGCCCGCGCCTTCATCACCACCGCCCAGCCCTTTACCGCGGCGGCGGCGGCGATGGCGGCGACACTGATCGCCACGCGGCCGGGCGAGAAATTCGCGGTCATCTTCCAGACAGTTCCGGGAACCGATCCGCGCGCGTTGGTAAATGATTCCGACCCGAGCCGCGTCTGGTCGGCCGACAAGGCGTTGCACGACTATGCCACGGCCGATGGTCAGAGCGTCGGGCTTGCCGCCATGTCGTGGTTTGCGGCACCGGGGAATTTGGCCGCGAACTATGGGCAGGCGCTGTTCCCGCTGTTTGCCGGCAAGCTGATCGACGGCACGCCAGTGACATTCCCGACCGATATCGCCTACGGGTCCGGCCTCAATTACCATGCCGACCATTGGTTCGGCGAGCTTTACAACTATAGCAAGACAAAGTGGGTCGCCTATGGCCCGCATCGGTTCGACATCGTCGCCGACATGCTGGACGCGACCCATCTTTCTACCGGCGCGGGCGAGGTCAACCTGGCCAACAAGCAGGACGCGCGGCTCAGCTGGCGGTCGATGCTGACATCGGCTTCGGCCACGATGTTTCTGCCCTTGGGGCTTGAGCCGACTGCCTATGTGAACGGCGTCGACGACGGCGCGGGGAGCTGGACAGATACTCCGCATCCAGCTGGCAATACGCCCGACGGCGCCCAGGCCTATGCCCGCCAGACGGCACTCGCGGTCTTGGAGTCGGCGGGTCTTGCGACCTGGGCGCCCCCGGTCTTTGACAATTGCGCCTGGGATCCCGCTGGCGCCTATGTCGAGGTCTGGTCATCGGCCGGCGCCGTCACCACGACGCGCCTTGCCCGCGGCGATACGGCCCTTGGGGCGACCTATCCCCACTGGACTACGGTCATGGGTTTCCAGATCAACGGCCAACCCGCGCAGAACGCCCAGATCGTCGCCGGCCGGGTGCGCATCTTCCGCAATGGCGGCGGTAACTTCGGTTCGACCGATACGATCCAGTTCGGCGAGGGGGGGGCCACCGGGCAGATCAGGTTCCCGCAGGATGCGATCAACAACACCTGGAAGAACCTGCCGATCGTCGATGTCGGCGCCGCCGGCTTGAACGGCGTTCCGGTCCGGCCCTTGGCCAGCACGGCGGTTTTGGCCAATACGATCCCGGCTGGCACGCCGATCTTCACCACCTCGGCCACGGGTCCCTATTTCACCGCGCCGACGAACGTGCCGGCCGGAACCACAGGCATCACCTTCCGGGCAAAGGTCAGGCTGCCGGCGCTGCCTGGGGCGTCGCAGATACTCTTTACCCAGAACAATATCGGCTTTGATGTCGAGATCATGAATGTCGGAACCTTGCGGGTCAACGTCAAGGACGGGGCAGGGGTAAAGACGCTGAACGGGACGCTGGTATCGGCGAGCCTGCTGGCGAATGTCTGGTACGATATCATCTGCGCCGCCGATCAGACCAGCAAGACCCTGTGGGTGACGGTCAACGGCAGCCTGATCGCCACGGTTCCCTTTACCACCGCAGGCAACGGGGTGTTCCAGAGCAACCGCGCCGTGGGGTGTCTGGCGCGAACCGGCGGCTCGCTTCAGCTTGTGGGTGACGTGGAGTTTGCTAAAGTCTGGTATAGCACCACCGGAACAGGTGCCGCGCCGACTGCAACGCCCTTCAAGCAGATCGCCGGCCCCGCATCTGTGGCCAACGCCGATGCCTGGAAACTCGGGTCCAACGCCACCTGAACGCCGCACCATGAGAGCGGTCAACCCGGGCCCCGGATGCCACTTGCGGTGTCCGGGCCCTTTGCCGTCGTGGGGTCGAGGCTGATCGTTGGAGGGCCTAAAATTCAGGCGCCGAATCGGTTTCCCGATGGCGCCTGACCACATCCTCAGATTGTTTTTCTCCGGTTCAGCCTACCACAAGGCAACGAGGCCGGTCGCGGTGGTGCCCGTCACATTGACCCCTTTTGCCCGGATTGGCAGAAAACTGCCGGCCTGGACATTCTGGAATGCGACCGTTTGGCCACCCGCCAGGCGCAACGAAAGATTGCCGGTCTGTCCGACATAAATCGCGCGTGGCAAAACCGCGAGGTCGACCGTATCGCTGGGCACCACGGCGGCGCCGTCGCGGGCTGGGGCGGTAAGGCTGGTCGGATAATCCGAAAACTTGTCCATTGTGTCATCCCGATCTTGGTTACGGCAATTCTTTCAATGCTCTAGCCAATTGTCCCGGCCCCTTGGGGGGCGGAGAAATTTGGCCGAGCCGCCAGGGAAAGCCAGTCCCCGGGCATGTCTGCAAGGGGAATTTTCGGAATATTGGCTTAAGATACGGGCAATGCAGCGTCCGCAGAGACTGTTTACTTAAACGTCGCAAATCGATGGCTGGTTTCCGCGCAAAAGCGCGACAATTTCATGGTTACGTCGCGTCCTTTCGTAAGATTGAGGGCTATCGACATAAGCATTCTGCATTTGCGCCCAACCTTTGCCACGATCGGAGGCATTGTTCTGGCGGCAGATACATTGCTGACTGGAAGGACAATGCGATGACGCTGACCAAGCACCTGCTTTTGGCAGGGATTGCCATCGGCCTGCCTACACCGGCTGTCCACGCGGCTGACTACTATGTTTCCCCGGCTCAGCCGGGCGCCGTCGCCGGCGCGCCACTGGCGGCGATCTCGTTGCAAGCGACGGTAAACATCAAACGCTTTGTTTCGCAAACCGTCGGCGGGAAGACGGTTGGCAAATGGATCATCGTCGGCCAGACGACCGTTAACAACAGCGCGACGACGCCGACCGCGCCGACCGCGCCCTCGAAAACGTCCGAGACGGCGCCGTCGACCGGCAGCACGGGCACCTCGACCACGGGCACCTCGACCACGGGCACCTCGACCACGGGCACATCGACCACGGGCACATCGACCACCGGAACCTCGGGGTCCACTGCGCCCGCGCCGCAAACCGGATCGACCTATCCGAGCCTCGGTGCACTGCTCCAGTCCGGCCGCGTCACCGGCGGTGACCGCATCTTCCTTCTGGCCGGATCGCACGGCCCGCTGAATATCAAGGATGTCAACTTCACCGCGCCCGTCACGATCGCCGAAATGCCCGGTCAGACCGCGCAGGTGGATGCAATCCAGATCGTCAATTCGTCGAATCTCGTCTTTCAGAATCTCAGCGTCTGGGCCACGTCGCCGAATGCAGGCAACAGCCCGGTGATCCGGTCGTACGGCGGCGCGCATGATCTGACCTTCACCAATCTCGATGTGCGTTCTGCCGCCGATGCGGGCACCTATGTCGGTTGGAATCTCGCCACCTGGAATGCGCACAAGCGCGGCGGTTTCCTTGTCGACGGCAACAATATCAAGGTCATCGGCAACCGCGTGACCGGCACCTATTTCGCGCTCTTCGCGCTTGGCAACAACGCGCTGGTCCAGAACAATATCATTGACGGCTGGGCAGGCGACGCGATGCGCGTCACCGGCAACGGTTCGACCGTGCGAGGCAACAAGGCGCAGAACTGCTTCCATATCGACGCCAACCACGATGACGGCCTGCAGGCCGCGTCGGCCGCGCCCGGTGGCTGGGGCAGCGGCACGCTGGACAGTGTGACGATCGAGAACAACAAGATCTACGAATGGAACGCCACCCAGACGAATGCGCTGCGCTGCAAGCTCCAGGGAATAGGCATGTTCGACGGGCAATATTCGAACATCGTCATCCGCAACAACGTGATTGCCGTGTCCAACTGGCATGGCATCGCGGTCGCAGGCGGGCACCATGTCACGATCAGTGAAAACACCGTCGTCAATCCGCGCGGTATCGTGGGCGACGCCCCCTGGATCAAGATCGCGGCCAGCAAGACCGGCGTGGCGCCGACCGACGTGATGGTCGCCAACAACACAACCAATGCCGTCAAGGTCGTCGCCAACACCACCAACCGTGTGGCGACCGCGAACAACATCGTGGTCAAGAATTTCCTGACCGAATTCACCGCACCGGCGCAACAGAACTATACACTTCTGCCGACCGCGCAATCTGCGAACGCGGCAGCGATAGCTTATGCGACCAAGACCGACATCCTCGGCGTTCCACGCCCCAAGGGAAAGGGCCCCGACGCCGGCGCCTACGAAAGCCAGTAACTGGCGGCAACCGTCAACGCTACGGCCATTGCCCCTGCGCCCTGTCGGCGCGGGGGTTTTGCATTCACGCGGCCCTCGGCGCCGCCGACCGCGTCGAGGCGTGGCGGGCGGCATAGAAAAGGCCGGGCGATGGCCCGGCCCTTTCAGTGCTGAAAAGCCCTTTGCGGTCTATTCGTAGGCCTCGTAGCCATAGCCGGCAGAATTGTCGGAATAGCGGCATTTGTTCAGAACGATCCCCAGAACATTGGTCAGCTGGGCCAGTTCCTTTTCGCAGATGTCGATGCTTTGCAGGGTCGTGCTTTCTGCGGCGGCGACCAGAAGCGCGCAATTCACATTGCCAAGAAAGCCGACATTGTCATCGCTCGCCAGCATCGGCGACATGTCGAAGATCAGGATGTCGGGGCGGAACTGCGCCTCGATCATGTCGAGCGCCGCTCGGCTTTGATCGCTGTGCAGAAGTTCGGCCGGGTTGCGCGCAGCGGTGACATTCATGGCCACGGCCAGGTTTTCACCGATCCGCACCGCGGTTTCGGCGAAGCCGACCTTGCCTTCCAGCATCTCGTGCACGGAATGGGTCGGTTTGCAGCCGAGCAGCTTGTGCAGCGACGGCCGGCGAAGGTCGAGATCGACCAGCATTATCTTCAGCTCTGTCTGCCGCGCCAGGCTGAGTGCCAGATTGAGCGACACGGTGGTCTTGCCGCAGGCGGCATTGGGTGACGTGACGGCAACCCGTGTCCAGCCTGCCTCCTTCATCGTGCGGTACGCCCGCGACCGCAGCATGTCATAGGGGGTCGCATCGATCCCGCCCAGAAGCGCGGCGATCCGATTTCGGCGGGCGAGTTCCGGGCTGATCGTGATTTCGGTCAGCGCCCGCCAGTCGGCCCGCACGACCGTACGAGGATCGATCAATACGGGTTCGGCAGTGTCGCCGCCAAGCTTCGCGCCCATGCGCGCTTCACGAGCCTTGGCCAATGCCGCTTCGAGTTTTTCCATCGCTTCAACCTATCCGGCGCACTGCCCGCAAGGGCCGCCCCTTCCCTTTAAAGATTTATCCCGAATTTTCCGGCGACCGTGCTCAGAATGATGTCGAGCGGCATGACATACACATGCACCAGGTACAGCAGCGATGGAATGCCGATGACTGCGAAAAGCAGGGTCGCCGCAAAGACTGATCGCCGCCGCATGGTTTCGCTCGGCGTCTGCATGTAGGGGATCGCCACGATCGGGGTGATCCCGAATGTCTTGACGATATCGACCGGGCGCCGCACCGCGCGATTCAACAACTCCAGCAGCGCGATAAGCCCGAGACCCGCCACCATTCCCCCGGCGGTGCCCGCCACCGCGATCTTGGTGCGCTTGGGCTTGAGTGGTACTTCTGGCGGCGACGCGGCATCGACCACCGAGATCTTCTCACCCTTGGAAAGAGCCTCGGTCTTTTCCGCCATGGCCGCCTGCGATTGCCGCGACACCGCTGAGTTGTATTGCGACAGCGCATTCGCGTAGTCACGGTTCAGCGCATCAAGGGCGATCTGGTTGGCCGGCGTCTTGGCGATGGTTTGGTTCAGCGCGTCGAGCTGTTGTGAAGCCTGGTCGCGCTGGGTCTTGGCATCGGCGATGCGCGCGTCGAAATCCTTGATCTGCGCGTTGAACATCGATGTTGCGGGGTCGGTTGACCCATCGGTGCCGCCCTGCTGGGTTCTCACAATCACTTGCAGTTGCGCGATCTGGGCCTGAAGCGACTTGATCTTGGGGTTCGCCGGCGAAAGCAGCGCCAGCGACTGGTTCAGCTGGTTGTTCAACGCTTCGAGCTGTTTGGCCTCGGGCGTCATGTTGGCGCCGCTCGCGGAAACCTGGCCGGTCGCCTTGAACATGGTGATCAGATTGTCCTTCTGATCGGTCAGCTGCTTGATCGATTGGTCCAGCCCGTCGATCTTGCCCTGAAGCGACTGCTGTTGCTGCATGCGAAACGCGAGCGTGGATGGCAGCGCGTCGGAATTCTTGTTCTGAAAATCGAGGATCTTGGCGCTGATCTGATCGAGCGTGCTGCCAAGGCCCTTGACCTCCTGGTTGAAGAAATCGAGCGTCTCCTCGGCTCCCTTGGTCCGCGTCTCAGCGTCGTCCTTCAGGATCAGCGTCACATATTCGTTCAGCACGTTGGCGGCAATCTTGCCGGTACGCGCGTTGAAGGTGATCTGCATGAACGTTGCCTGGCCCTTGCCGGTGTTGTTCACGATGTTGGTATCGGTGTTCATCGCCTGGACGATGTCGTCCGGCAGCATGTCCTTGGCATCCTTGTAGACGCCCAGCCGGTTGGCGATGTCGAGCAGATTGGCCCGGGTCATCAGCCGGTTCTGGATGTTCTGGAGCTTTTCAAGGGCCGCCGCCTGCACCGTTGGGGCTGCCAGCGCACCCGGGATCTGCGAGGAATCGACTGAAAGCAGCGTCTGGGCCTGATAGACGCGCGGAAGCATCATCGCGACGGCAATCGCGGTGGCCGAGCCCAGGACCGTGAAGAGAATGAAATAGTGGATGCGGCGCAGGAAAACCGCAAAATAGAAAGACAGGTCGAGGTTCATTTCCGCTTCTCTTCTTCGGCCGCGATCTGCGCGGCAAAAAACACTCCGTCGTCCAGGACCGACTGGATGACATGCTCGTCGACCCGGTGGTTGTCCGTGCTCCAGGCATAGAGCAAGGCCATGTCGCACAGCTGGTTGATCAGGCGCGGCACACCATGGGTCGCCTGATGGATCAGTTTGCAGGCCCCCGCCGTTATTTCCTCGCCGGACCCGCCTGCGGCACGCAGCCGGTGCGCGACGAAATCCGTGACAGCTTTTACATCGAGCGGCAAGAGATGGAAACTCGCCGCGATACGTTGCGCAAGCTGACGAAGCGACGGATCGAGCACCATATCGCGCAATTCCGGCTGGCCGACCAGAACCAACTGGATCACCTCGTCCTTGCCCGAATTGATATTGGTCAGCATGCGCAGCTCTTCCAGGCTTTCGGGCGAAAGGTTCTGCGCTTCGTCGAAGATCAGAACCACCCGGCGGCCGGCGGCATATTCGTCGATAAGGAAATCCTGCAGCTTCTGAAACAGTTGCACATAGCCGATCGCCGGGTCGAAGATCACGCCAAGCGAATTCAGCACCCACTGGATCAACTCGCCCCGCCCGCCCTGGGCATTCGAGATCAGGCCGACCGTAACCTTCGATCCGAACTGGCGCAGAAGCTCGCGCAGAAGCGTGGTCTTGCCGCAGCCGACGCCGCCCGTCACCAGCGTGATCGGCGCCCGCGACAGGATGCCGAATTCAAGAACAGAATAGGCCCGGCGATGCTGGGCCGACCAGAACAGGAAATCAGGGTCCGGAACAAGCGTGAACGGCCGCTCGCGGAACCCGAAAAAATCCATGTAGAAGCCGACGTTGCCTGTATCGCTCGTCTTGGTCGCCACGACCTTGTTCATCCGATCTTCCACTGCGTCATACATTCGTTTTGCAAGGCACGGCCCCGCTCCCATGCCGCTTGCCGACTCGTGCCGGCAGATGGCAGATGCCCATATGACTTCGGCAACTTAATGGCGCCGCAATGCGACACTTCGCCCATATATGACGCTCTCCGCATGATTCGGCCATGTTCCGGCAACTTTGGCGGTTTTCGGTGCTTTGATGCCATTAACATGCCATGATTGTTTCCATATTGGAACTTAAGCGGGTACGGAACCTTTGTTTTGCGACGGGATCGCGGGTAAAACTGGCAAGGACTGTCCCGTTGCGCCAGCGTTGGGGTAGGGATCGGCGAAATGCCTTTGGTTACCTGTAGCAAGATGGTAGGTTTTGCCAGGACGTAGATGGATGCACATGTAGGTTTCGCCGACACAGAACGCACGTAATTAGCAAAAATTCCTTTTTCAAATCTTGTTCCCAGACCGGTGCCGCTTATGACCCTGCAACTCAACGACCTTAGCGAAGACATTGAACATGCCTGCTTGCCCATCGGGTTGGTCGATGTGCAGACGCGCAAGGGAGTGTACCGGAACGGCGCCAAGCGCGCGTTCGATCTGACAGCGGTGATCCTGAGCAGCGTCATTGTGATTCCGGTCATAGTCGCCCTGGCTCTTCTGGTGATGTTCGAGGGACATTCGCCGTTCTATCTCAGCGATCGGGTCGGGCGGCGCGGTCGGACCTTCCGCATGCTGAAGCTGCGCACCATGGTCGAGGATGCGGATGCCAGGCTTGTCGATTATCTCGAGCGCGATCCGCAGGCCCGAACCGAATGGGACAGCACCCAGAAGCTGAAGGTCGATCCCCGCGTGACAGCCATCGGGCGATTCCTGCGCAAGACTTCGCTCGACGAACTGCCGCAACTCTGGAATGTGCTGCGCGGCGACATGTCGCTTGTCGGGCCGCGCCCGATGATGCCAAAGCAGCGCGCGATCTATCCGGGGCGCGCCTATTATGGGCTGCGGCCAGGCCTGACCGGGCTGTGGCAGATCTCGGATCGCAACGAATGCAGCTTTCCCGAGCGAGCGAACTTCGACAATCGTTATGACGCGCAACTGTCGTTTGGACTGGATATTCTGATCTTGTTCAAAACCGTGGGTGCTGTCACAAGGGGCACCGGTTACTGAAAACCGGTCAAAGTACCGCTAGATGATCAATCATGTGCCGGGAAGTTGTGACGATGGGGCACCCGGCCTGTGCCTGTCGACCTGAACCATTCGTGCCGCCGAGAGAGATCATGCGCCTCAGATTGCCACTTCACGCCATCGCACTGGCAGCAGTGCTGCTTTTCTCCGCCTGCGACACTGCCCAGGAACGTGCCGAGAAATACTATCAATCCGGCCTGGCCTATGTACAGGCCGGTGACATCGACCGGGCGCTGGTCGAATTCCGCAATGTTTTCAAGCTTGACGGCGGCCATCGCGGCGCGCGCATCGCCTATGCCGAGGCCGAACGCAAGCGGGGCAACCTCGCCGAGGCCTACAGCCAGTATCTGCGGCTCGTCGAGCAATACCCCAAGGATCTGGATGGGTTGCGCGCGCTGGCCGAAATGGCGTCGATGAATGGCCAGTGGAGCGATGCCGATCGCTTCCTGAAGACAGCGATCACGGTGGCCCCGGACGATCTGTCGCTGCAAGCGCTCAAGATTTTCAACGACTATGGCGCCGCCGTCGAGGCGAACGACACCGGTACGGTTGTCGCCACGGTCAAGGCCGCGCGCGACCTGCGGCAGAAGGCACCAAACGATCTCAACCTTCGCAAGGTCATCATCGACGATCTGGTGCGGGCGCAGTCGCTGGGCGAGGCGCAGAAGGAATTGGACGCGGCCATCGCCATCGCCCCGCAGGAGCGGCTGTTGTATGCGCAGCGCCTGTCGGTTCTGGCCGCACTCGGCGACGATGCCGCGGTCGAATCCGGGTTGATCGAGATGGTCAACAAGTTTCCGGCCGCGCCCGAGATGCAGGACGCACTTTTGCGCTGGTATCTGTCGCGCAAGGAATATGACAAGGCCGAAGCCTACCTTCGGTCGCGCATCGACCCCAAGTCCGACGACAGCGATCCCGAGATCGAGCTGATCCGGTTCCTGGGCCAGTATCGCGGCCCGGCGGCGGCCATTGCCGAGCTTGACAAGGCGATCGCTGGCGGCAAGGCGCAGGCCGTCTTCCGCTCGGCCCGGGCGGGCTTCCGCTTCGATCAGGGCGACCACGCCGGCGCCATCGCCGACATGCAGGAAATTCTCAAGACGGCGACCCCGAGCGTTGAAACGCGCGCGGTCAAGGTGGGCCTTGCGCGGATGCAGCTTGCCGTCGGGCAAGAGAAGGAAGCTCGCGCGCTGGTCGATGACGTGCTGGCCGAAGACGGCGGCCAGGTCGAGGCGACCAAGATGAAGGCCGCGTGGCTGATCCAGGACGACAAGGTCGCCGATGCGATTTCCATGTTACGCAGTGCCATCGACGCGAACCCGCGCGATGCCGGGCTGATGACGCTTCTGGCCCAGGCCTATGACCGTGACGGCAATCACGACCTGGTGCGCGACATGCTGGCCTCGGCCGTCGAAGCCTCGGGCCGCGCTCCAGACGAATCGTTGCGCTATGCGCAGCTTCTGGCCTCGGAAGGCAAGCTTGTTCCGGCCGAAGGTGTGCTGATCGATGCCTTGCGCATCGCGCCGGGGGACAAGTCGCTTCTGGTGCCGCTTGGCCAGATCTATGTGCAGATCAAGGACTGGTCGCGCGCCGAGGCGGTGGCGAAAGATCTGGAAAGCCTCGGAGATGCGTCGGTTGCGGGCGACATCACCGATATCCGCACCGCGATCCTGGACGGTCAGCAAAAGACCGATCAGGCGGTGACCTATCTGGATCAGATCGCCTCGGACAAGACCGCCAATCTCGACGCCAAGCTCGCGGTGCTGCGCAACCACCTGAACAATGGGCGCAACGACAAGGCGCTGGCCTTTGCCGCCGCCATGCTGAGCGACGATCCCGGCAATCTCGACCTGCAATTCATCAACGCCTCGGTCCAGGCGATGACCGGCGACACGGCCGATGCCGAAAAGGCCTATCGCGCCGTGCTGGCGCAGGATCCCAAGCGCCCGGTTGTCTGGCTCGCGCTCTACCGGATACTCTTGGCCGATCCCAAGCGCGTTGACGAGGCGCATGCGCTGATCGACCAGGCGCTGAAGGCGGTGCCGACCTCGGGCGAGTTGCGCTGGGCCAAGGCCGGACTTTTGGAAGGCGCGGGTGATATCGAGGGCGCGATTGCCATCTACGAGCAACTCTACAAGGAAAATTCCGCCAATCCGATCATCGCCAACAATCTGGCGAGCCTGCTGTCGAGCTATCGCAAAGACCCCGACAGCCTGGCGCGCGCAGCGGTCATCGCTCGCCGTCTGCGGGGCAGCGGCGAGCCTCCCTATCAGGATACCTACGGCTGGATCGCCTATCAGACCGGCGATTATCAGGGCGCGGTGGACGAGCTGGAAAAGGCCGCGGCGGCCATCCAGACCGATCCGACGGTGCAATATCACCTGGCCATGGCCTATCTGGGTGCCAACCGCAACAACGATGCGGCCAAGCAGTTCCAGAAGGTTCTGGCGCTGGTTCCGGCCAACGATTCGCGGGATTTCGTGATTTCGGCAAAATCAGAGCTGGAAAAACTCAATGCCGCCGCGGTTGCCAAACCATCGCCATAAAGGTGTTGCGCCCGGACCACGATAGTTGAGAAGAGGCTTACCATGAGCCACAAACCATAGTATTGTTTTTGCTTACCAGTGGCGGGTTCGTAGTCTTTAACCCAGTCAATTCTTATACGGGTGCTGAAATGCTCAGAACACTTTATGGCCTGATCCTTGCTGTGGTCCTGGTCCCTGCCGCTTGGGCGCAAAGCTCTTATCGGATCCAGCCGGGCGATGTCCTTCAGATGGAAGTGCTGGAAGACCCCAGCCTGAACCGCAGCTTGCTGGTCTTGCCGGACGGCAGCGTCAGCCTGCCACTCGCCGGCGCCATCGTGGCCAAGGGCCAGACGGTCGACAGCATGAAATCGGCGATTTCCTCGGCGCTTGCCTCCAAATTTGCCTCGCCCCCGACGATCTTCCTGTCGGTCGGCCAGTTGAACCCGACGACGACCGCCGTTGCCAATGCCGCCGCATCTGCAGCCGCGACCAGCTATACGGCAACCGGGCTCGTCTCGATCTATGCGCTGGGCGAGGTGAACAAGCAGGGCCGCGTCGACGTGATGCCCGGGACAACGCTTCTGCAATTTCTCGCCGAATCCGGCGGGATGACCAAATACGCGGCCGCCAAGCGCATTCAACTGCGTCGCACGGATCACAAGACGGGGCAGGAAACCGTTTATCATTTCAACTACAAGGCCGTTCAGCAAGGGGCCAACGCGCCCGTGATCGTCTTGCGTCAGGGCGACGTGGTGGTGGTGCCCGAGCGGCGACTCTTCGAATAATAACAAAGGGCAGAATCGGGTGGGCAAAACAACGAGCAAAATAGCCGTAATAGCGGCACTTACGGTAATGTGGCCAACCTTCGCCTCCTCTCAACAAGGAGGCGTAGGCACATCTGCAACGGCGACCCCGAAGGGAACGACCTCGAACCCGGGATCGACCGCCGTGGCTCCGCTGTCTGCGCCCGCGCAGACCGGTGGCCTGCAAGTGGACATTACCGTCAACAGCAGTGTCAAGGCTGACAGCAATTTCTCGCTGACCCCGGGCAAGAGCAAAGGCTCGACCGGCATTTTTGACAACCGGCTTACCTTCGGGCTGAGCAGCATCACCTCGGCCTATACGCTCAATGTCGGCCTTTCGACCGACCTCAGGTTCGCCCATATTCCCGGCCGCTCGGTCAACGGGCTCGAAGACCCGACAGCACGGGTAAATTTCATTGCCGACAGCGCGGACAGCCGCCTGACCATCAACGGTCGCTACCGCAATGTGAACCGCGATTTCCTGAACCCGTTCCAGGTCGAGCGTGAAGAACAGCAGTTTGGCACGCTGGTTGGCAACGGCGGCACCCTGCGCGATCAGGCCCTGGGGCTGAAATACGAATCCGGCCTGAACGACCCGTTGGGGTTCATCCTGGACGGCAGTCATGACAAGAAGGCCTATTCCGGCGTCGTCAATCCGCTGATTTTCGACAATACGACTGACAGCGCCCGTGGAACCGTCACCATGCGCGTCAGCCCGGTGACCCAGTTCCGGACGTCGGCCGGGATCAAGCACTATACTGCGGACGACTTGCCGCAAACCAACCGGAGGACCACCGACTATGCAGTCGGCGTGGTGCAAGAGATCAACCCGACGCTGCTTCTGGATGCTCAGATCGGCTATTCTTCGGTCAAGACCGACACGATCTTCGGCACCGCCACCCGGTCGGGCCTGACCAACGCAGTATCGCTGACCCAGACGGTCGCAAACGGCACGGTGTTCGGAACATTGGCGACGACGCGCAACCAGAATGGTGCGCGCACCAACCTGACCTTCGGGCGCGACCTTCAGCTGCCGAACGGATCGCTGCGCGCGGCGTTTGGTCTGACCCGCGGCTCGGTTGGATCGTCCGCGTTCATCGGCTCGGTTGCCTATACCCATCAGATCGCCAGTGACGACATAACCCTGTCGTTCGACCGGGCCGCGTCGACCAACGTCCTGAACCAGGATGTGCTCGATACCCGGTTCGCGATCAATTACGGACATGCGATCAACAATATCTCGCGCCTCGATGTGACGTTCGACTGGGGCCAGACCCAGGGAACGGGCCGGAGCGGCGCGCAAACCATCGCGCTGACCGACCTGACCGCCACATATTCGCGCGATCTGACTTCGGACTGGACGATGACGGGCGGCATGACGCTTCGTCAGCGAACCCAGACCGGCTTGGCAAGCGCAAAGTCGACCGCCGTGTTCCTGACCCTCGGTCGCAACTTCAGTTTCAGGCCATGAACAATCCCGCCATTTCCTGAGGATTGTCTTTTGCGCGGCTGCGGACCTTTTCCCGTCGGGCCGCGCAATTTCGCAATTACGTCGCATATCCGGCCGAATCCCGGTAGAAATAACGGTGTGACCCGGCAGGATATCAGCGCAGCGCCCCATGACAGACAGGTATGATGTTTCAGAGGGGCCGAGGTTCGCGGCCGCACTCGGCCGCCAGAACCGGCTTGGCCTGGCAATCTTTGCAGTCCTGATCCTCGGCGCGCTCCCGATCTTTTGGATCGGGTTCGAATCTCTGGCGAAGGCCTGGTCGACTGCTGAATACAGCCACGGCCCGCTGATCCCGCTGATCTCGCTCTATCTCTTCCTGCGCGAACAGCGCCGATGGCCCTTGCCCGCCGCCTCGATAAGCGACGGCTGGCCGGGAATCGCGGTTTTGGTTCTGGCTCTGGCGCTGGCCACGCTCGGGAACCTCATGCATGTCCCCGACATCGTGACCTACGCCTTCATCTTCTGGGTCAGTGGCGTGGTGCTGTCGGTCTTTGGCTGGGCGCGGGGCAGGCACCATCAATTGCCGGTCTTCCACCTGATCTTCATGCTGCCCCTGCCGCAGGTGCTGTACTGGAAGCTGACGATCTTCCTGCAATGGGTCTCGTCGGCGCTGGGCGTCTGGCTGGTAAGCCACGCGGGGGTCGCCGTCTATCTGGAAGGCAACGTCATCGACCTCGGTGTTTACAAGCTTCAGGTGGCCGAGGCCTGTTCGGGGTTGCGCTATCTGTTCCCGATCCTCAGCTTTTCCTACCTGTTCTCGATCCTGTATCGCGGACCGCTCTGGCACAAGCTCGTGCTTCTTGTGTCGGCCGCGCCGCTGACGGTTCTGATGAACTCCTTCCGGATCGGGGTGATCGGCATTCTGGTCGACCGTTACGGGATCGCCCAGGCCGAAGGGTTCCTGCATTTCTTCGAAGGCTGGGTGGTCTTTCTGATCTGTGTCGGCATCCTCTTTCTGATGGCCATGGCGCTCCAGCGTTTTGCCCCGAACCCGATGCCGCTTGCTGATGCGATCGACCTCGATTTCGACGGGCTTGGCGGTGTCTTCGTCCGCATCCTCTCTATCCGGCCTGGCCGGTTCATCGCAGGCGCCGCCGCGATCACGCTCGCCATATCGCTTGTATGGCAGTTTGCGCCCAGTCACACGGCGGTGCAGCCCGAGCGCGACCCGCTGGCAATGTATCCCCTGCGGATCGATGATTGGGCGGGCCTGACGGCGCCCCTGGACGAGCAGGTGCAAAAGGTGCTGGCGGCCGACGATTACATAAATTCGGTCTATCGCGCCGAGGGTGAAAAGGACGTGGTCGCCCTGTTCGTCGCATACTACAAGAAGCAGACCGAAGGGCAGGGGATCCATTCGCCCGAGGTTTGCCTGCCGAACGGCGGCTGGGAAGTGTTCAACCTGCACCAGGTTCCGCTCGACATGACCGAAGCGGGCTATGGCAAGTTCAGCGCCAACCGCGCGGTCATTCAAAAGGGGCTGGAACGCCAACTGGTCTATTACTGGTTCGAGGGCCGCGGCAAACGCGAGACGAACGATTTCCGTGCCAAGCTGAGCGTTCTTCTGGACAGCCTGACGATGGGCCGCACCGATGGCGCGCTTGTACGCTACGTCACCCCGATCGGCCCCGATGAAACCGAAGATGACGCCCAGGCGCGGCTGCTGCGCTTCATGCGGCTGAGCCTGAAGCCCCTGCCGCGGTTCGTGCCGTTTTGATCCTGTCATTGGCGCGCGTGCCGGGCGTGGTCTGGCTGATCTTCACGGCCTGCCTGTTGCCCGAGTTCTATCTCTCCGGTGCCGATCTTGGCCTATGGGGCACGCCCGAGGCGCGCAACCTGGCCATCGACTATTTTGGTTTCTGGCCGGGGCCAGACAATGGGGCGCTGGCACAATATGCCGGCCAGCGCTTCGTGATGTTCCTGTCTTACGCCTTCCTGCATGCCGGGCTTTTGCATTTCGGTGTCAATATGGCCACCCTCTTTTCGCTTGGGCCCCCGGTTCAGCGGATATTGGGAAGCAGCCGCTTTCTGCTTCTGTATCTGGCGCTTGGTGTGGCTGGCGGGTTGGGCTACGCGCTCTGGCCGGTCGGCAACCTGCCGATGATCGGCGCCTCGGGCGCGCTCTTTGGCCTGGCCGGCGTGATCCTTGCGTGGGAGGTTCAGCGCCGCCGCCTTCTGCACATCAGCCTGCGACCGGTGATCAACAACGTGATCTATCTGGTGGGCCTGAACGTGGTCCTGTGGGCCGCGCTCAGCGGTCAGCTTGCCTGGCAGACCCATCTTGGCGGCTTTATCGCCGGCTGGGCCTTTGCCCAGTTCTCGTCGCCCTACCGCCGCTAGCGGCCGAGCTTGGCAAAGATACGGTCGTAGGCGGCCAGAAGATGCGGCACCGAATGCGCCCAGCTCAGGTTTTCCTGAACCCGCGCCCGGCCGATCTTGCCCATCCGCTCGCGCTCGGCCGGGTCGTCCAGCAGTTGCGCGATCTTCATGGCAAAGTCGGTCGTGTCGTTCGGCGCGGCGTACAGCGACGCTTCGCCCGCCGAGGCGCGCCCCTCTTTCAATTCGAACTGAACGATGGGCTTGGCCAGTGTCATATATTCCATGATCTTGTTCATGGTCGACAGGTCGTTCATCCGCGATACCCGGTCGGGGTTCACGCAAAGATCGGCAGTGTTCAGCATGTCGAGAAGCAGATCGTCAGGCGCGCGGCCGGTAAAGGTGAAGAACCGCTCCAGCCCGCGCGCCTTTACCGCGGCCTGAATTTCGTCAAGCGCCGGGCCACCACCGACGATGCCGAAATGCACGTCGTCGCGGCCTAGGGGGCCGGTCAGATGGGCGGCGGCGTCGATCAAGAGATCGAGGCCCTCTTGCTGGCCGATCACGCCGACATAGCCGATCAGATATTTCGCACCCTTTTTCAGTTCCGGCTTTGGCGGGCGGATTTCCAGCTTTTCGATCTTGGGACCCGACCGGACGACGAACACGTCTTCAGGTCTCATGCCGCCGCGTTCGCGCGCGATTTCGGCATAGCTTTCATTGGTGGCGATCGAGACCAGCGCGGTCTTGAACGTCAGCCATTCCCAAAGCATCATCACCCGCCAGAAAAAGCCGCGCCTGCCGAATTTGGCCTCGTACAGCTCGGGGCAGATGTCGTGATGGTCGAAAAGATAGCGCACCCCGAACGGACGCAGCACCCAGGCGACCAGAAAGATCAGATCGGGTGGGTTGCAGCCGTGCAGTACATCGATCCCACGCTCGCGCCGCACCCGGAACGCCAGCTTGATCTCGTTCCAGAGGGCCGAGCCATATTCGCGCAGATAGCCTGCCGCCGAATTGGCCTCGGGCGGAAGCGGGTGGCGATAGACGTGCACGCCGTCCAGAAACTCATAGTCCTTCTCGAAGCCCTTGCCGGCGGGCGAGATGACCGAGACCGAATAGCCACTGGCGGCCAGCGTCGTTGCCTCGGCCCAGACGCGCCGGTCGAACGGCACCGCCAGGTTCTCGACAACGATCAAAACCCGCCGCCCGGCGCCCCGCGCGGCAAGCGGACTACCAGTTGATGCCACGATAGCGGTCCCCCAGTTCGGCCGCGAGGCCGGGGATGCGGGCCAGGTCGAGCAGGTGCTGATCGGCGCGCAGCTTGGCGCCCAGGAATTTGAACTCGGGTGCCGGATTGCCGATGATGACCAGCGCCCCATGCGCCAGAACCGCGTCAAGATCGTCCGACAATATTTGCGCGATATGCGGGATTGTGCCCTCGATATAGGCACGGTTGGCGCCCAGCAGCCGCGACAGATGCACGTTTCGGTCGTAGATGCGCAGGTTGAACCCCTTGCCGATCAGCCTTTCGACCAGCGTTACCTGCGGGCTTTCGCGCAGATCGTCGGTGCCGGCCTTGAAGCTGATACCGGCAAAGGCAATGTCGCGGGTGCCGTAGGCGGCAATCATCTCGACCGCGCGGTCGATCTGCTGGCTGTTGGTCTGGATCAGCGAATTCAGCAGCGGCAGTTCCAGCCCCAGATCACGGCCCTTGAAGGTCAGCGCCCGCACATCCTTGGGCAGGCACGATCCGCCAAAGGCAAAGCCCGGCTTCATGTAATAGGGCGAGATGTTCAGCTTGGTATCCTGGCAGAAAATGTCCATGACCTCCCAGCTGTCGACGCCGACCGCCTGGGCGATGTTGCCGATTTCGTTGGCAAAGGCGACCTTGACCGCGTGCCAGGAATTGTCGGCGTATTTCACCATTTCCGCCACTTCCAGCCGTGTGGCGATCTTCGGGCCGGGCAGGTCGGCATAGAGGGCCAGCACTGCTTCGGCAGTCTCATGGTCTTCCGATCCGACAACCGTCTTGGGCGGATTGTCGTAGTCGTAGACCGCGGTCGATTCACGCAGGAATTCCGGGTTGCTCGCAATCTTCAGATATTTTCGGAACTTTTCGCCCACCGCTTTTTCCAGCGCCGGTATGACGATATTGCGCATGGTCCCGGGCAGGATCGTCGACCGGATCACCACCGTGTGCGGTGTCCCCTTGGCGGCGATCGCGGCACCGATCTCTTCGCACACCCGCTCGACCGCGCCGCTTTCAAGGCTGCCATTCTTGCGCGACGGCGTGCCGACGCAGACAAGGCTCAGATCGGCGAATTTCACCGCTTCGGCGGGCGAAGTGGTCGCGCGCAGCCTACCGCCCGCAACCGCTTCGCCGATCAGTTCGGCTACGTTCTTTTCAATGATCGGCGGCTTGCCGCTGTTGACCAGATCGACCTTCGTCGGCTGGGGATCGACGCCGATAACCTCGTGTCCGTCGCGCGCAAGACAGGCCGCCGAAACGATGCCGACATACCCCAGACCGAATACCGCAATCTTCAAGACAAACCTCGTGCTCGTTTAGCTTCGCTCTACCTGCCTTCGCTTTATGCGAATGTTGTGACGAAACCTTGACCTGGCCCCAACCCGGCGCACCATCTATTAGCGCAGCTAACGTCCTGTTGCAAAACGAAACTCGGGGATAGATCAGCGTTGGGTCTTGCCGAACGCGATCTGCGCCGCCTCGGCGGACAGACGCCCACGCACCGCTTTCGGGGCGGGCAGGCCGAAAACCGCGCCCAAAAGCGTGGTGGCCTGTGGAAAGGCGCCGCGCATGCAAAGCTGAAAGGCCTTGGCCGTCGCATAGGCCAGCGCCAGTGGAAAAGCTGCCGGCCGGAAGCGGCGGATGAAACGCATCCGGCTGCGGTAGAGAAACCAGTAGGAAAACGGCGTGGCGATGCGGTTCGGCGTGTGCGATCCGATCGAGGTGCCGGCGTGATGGTGGGTGATGAAGCCGGGTGCCACGATCAGGGGCAGCTTGCCGCGCCGCAGGGCCCAGTCGACCTCTTCATAGTACAGGAAGTAATCTTCCTTCATCGGACCCGCCGTCTCGTAGAAGCGGCGCGAGGCGACCATATTGGCGCCCGAGACGAATTCGATCTGCGACGGTTCGGGGAGCGGCGTTTCGCTGGCATTGCGCTGCATGTTTATGTTGCTGGTGACACCGGTCCGCCAGTTTATGCGGCCGCCATCAGACTGGATGGTGTGCATCGGTTCCGCATAGCAGACACGGCCGCTGATCAGCCCATAGCCTGGGGTCTGGCGCGCCGCCGCAAGGATCGCCTGCGTGGCCTGCGGTTCTGCATAGGCATCCGGATTCAGCACCCAGAAATGCTGCACACCGGGATCGGCGGCCAGATAGGCCAGGCCGAGATTGACCCCGCCGGCAAAGCCGCGATTTACCGGCGAATGCAAAAGCGTGAAATGCGTGCTGATCGGGTCGGTATCGCCCAAGCGGCCCGCCACTTCGTGCAGGGGGTCTGCCGTGCCGGCTTCGGCCCGACGCGCCGCCCATTCGCGCACGATGGCGACGGTCGCGTCGGTCGAGGCATTGTCGACCAGAACGACCCGCGGTTCCGCCCCTTCCTGCGCAAGCAGGCTTTCCAGACATCCGATGATCACATCGGAGGAATTGAAGGTGACGACAACCACCCCCACGGAGCGGTCTGGCGATAAAACGGTCATGCAATCCATTCGGTCTGACGGGCGCGTCGCTGCGTGCGCACAATATTCCCGATTCCATGCTTCGGCGACTTAATTATTTGTATTTTCTTCGCCTCGGCAACAATCCCGGCCAATTCGCCACGATCAGTCACCGGCGTTGCCGCCACCAGACCGCCGCATAGTGGCGCATGCCGGTCATCGTCCAGAAAGCCGCGACTCCGATCACCGCTACGCCCAGAAGCCCGAGGTGCATATGGGCAAGGAAGGTCTTTTGCGGCGGATGATAATGGACGTCGATCAAAGCCGCCACGCAGGTCAGCGCCGACAGGCTGGCCGGCAGCAAGAGCGGCCCAAGCCGCACCTTGGCACGGTGCGCGGCCAGATACATCGACAGAAGGTAGCCGATAACCTCGGCCCCGCAGCCGATCCAGATGATTGGCATGACGTCGCCCGTCTTGATCGTCACCCACCACGACAGGGGCAGCGATGCGACGCGCACCACATTGCCGACCATCGCGTTGCTCGACTGACCGATCGCGAGGCCCACGATCGCACTGCCGGTCTTGGCTACGCGAAGGGCCTGAAGCACGGCCATAGGCACCAGGATCTGAAGGATCGAGGCATATTTCGGCCCGGTCAGCAGGATCGACAGCGGCCCTCCGACCAGCGATGCCCCCATCACCAGCAAAAGCCCGATGACCAGACTGGATTCGATCGTGGTGATCGACAGGCGCTGAAATGCGTCGCCTTTGTCGCGCGCGGCCGTCAACTGCGGCAGGAGCAGCGATTGGACGGAATTGGCCAGAACCAGCGTCGGCGTCAGCGTCAGCGTGAAACACATCGAGAAATAGGCAAACTGGCCCATCCCCAGTTCGCGCCCGACGATCAGGCGTTCGCCATTGAAGACGCCGAACATCAGCATGCCGTTCAACAGAAGCGGCCAGCCAAAGATCGTCGCCTTGCGCATCAGTTCGCGGTCGAGCGTCAGGCGATAGGGCCGTTCCGCGGCCAGGTGCGACGTGACGACCAGCCCGAACGCCTGCACGAACAGCGCGAAAAGCATGATCCGGTAGTCGCCGAAGATCAGCGTCAGCGGCCAGACCGACAGCACCGACACCAGGGGCGGCATCGCGCTTTGCAGGTTGGTCGGAGTGAATTTCATGTGGCGGCGCAGCCGGTGCGTGTCGTAGTGCTGAAAGCCGTTGATAAAGGGGATCAGCGCCAGAAGCTGATAGGCCCAGGTTACATGGCTGATGCCCAGAAAGGCCGCGTAGGGCCCGGAGATCAGGAACAGTGCCAGGCTCGACATGGTGCCGCGCAGCACCTGAAAGCCGTGCATGGCGGCCATGAAATGCGGCTCGTCCCCGTCCTTGTCAATGACGATCAACTGGGTGAGGCCCAGATAGGACAGCATTTCGACAATCGACATGCTGATGGCGAAGGTCGAGGCGACGCCATAGTTTTCGGGGCTGATAAGCCGCGCGACAATCAGATTGCGCACAAGCAACAAGATCGAGCCCAAGGCATTGCCCGATACCAGCAAGACCACTTTTTTCAACATGATTCGATGGAGTTGCCTTTTGCCTGCGCCGTGCGATTACTCATGGTAAATCCGCTCTGCCGCAAGAGCGGGTTGTTCGGGGTCAATGACTTGGCCCTGATTGAGCGGCAACTTGCCACTATTGTTCATGACTGTTTTCTAGGTGGCGACGATGCAATTCGCCCCCACGGGGCTGTCCCGTCGATAATATGCCGGGCCATGACAAGCGCGCGCTCGGCATAGAAACGTTGCCGAGGGTCGTCTGGTGCCGCGCGGCTGATGATCCATCCGGCCGACGCGAAGGCGCGCAACGCCACGAACAGGACCAGCCCGGGGAGGGCGAGGCCGGGGGCGGGGCGGGTCGAGGCATAGCCACTGGCCAGTGCCGCGGCCAATTCAGGCAGATGCGGCTCTTCCAGATTCTGCACCAGCGCCGTGCCGAGGTCGTAAAGGCGTGGGCCATAACCGCAATCGTCGAAGTCGATAAGGGCAAGGCCGGCCGGGGTCAGCAGGATATTCTCGCGCAGGACATCGGCGTGGATCAGCCCGCAATCCGCCCCGTCGGCGATCAGGGCCAAAAGCTGGGCTGCCGCGGCCTTACGCGCGGTAAGCAGCAGGTTCTGTTCTGCAGGCGTCAGGGTCGGGTTTTCCCAGAACCGCCCCCAGAGCGGGCTTTCCCCCAGAAACCCGTCCACATTCCAATGCTGACGTACTGGCGGGTCGCGGAACTCCAGACCGTCCGTCAGCCGGTGAAGGTCGCCGAGGAAACCACCAAGCGCGGCAAAGAGCGCTGTCTGTTCGGCGCGCGTGCCGCTCAGCGGCCGTCCGCCGTCGCCAGCCGGCGCGCCCTCCAGCCAACCCACAACGCTCGCCTGCCGGCTGCCAACCCGGGCCGTCGTCGCCCCGGCCAGCGTCGGGCGGGGCCGCGGGACCCGAAGCCCGGCGGCGGCAAGCCGTGTGGTCCAGTCGAGTTCCGCCTCGATCGTGGCGCGGGTCTGATATCCGGGCCGGTGCAGGCGGAGGGCCGCGCTCGCGCCGTTGGGAAAGGCAATCTGAAAGACGATGTTTTCGCGCACCTTCACCGGCCGGGCCGAGCCGGGCGTTGCACCCCAGAGCGCCGCGGCGGCTTCGGCCATCGCCCAGCCTTCGCCGGTCACGCAGGAACCTCGTTCAGGCAGGCCTGCAATGCCTCGGCGACCATGTCGGCGTGATCGGTCTCAAACGGCATCGGCGGGCGCAGCTTCAGAATATGCTGGTGCCGCCCGATCCGGCCCATCAGAAACCCGCGCTGGCGCATCAGTTCCACCACGCGCGCCGCGGCGGCTGGCGCGGGCACCCCGCCCGCGGTCAGTTCTACCGCGAAGAACAGCCCCCGCCCGCGCACATCGGCGATCTGCGGATGGGTCAGGCGCTGCAACTCTCCCAGCATGTGCCTGCCAACTATCTCGGCATGGGCGACAAGCCCTTCCTCCTCGATCACATCCAGCGTCGCCATCGCCGCCGCGCACGACACCGGATTGCCACCGAACGTGTTGAAATAGCCAAACGCCTCGCGGAAGGCGGACATCACATCGGGCCGTGCCACCAGCCCGGCCACCGGATGGCCGTTTCCCATCGGCTTGCCCAAGGTCACCACATCGGGCGCGAAGCCCAGCCACTCGTGCCCCCACCAATGGGAACCCATCCGTCCGAAACCCGGCTGAACCTCGTCGCACAGTATCAGGCCCCCAGCACGGCGCACCACGGCCACAGTCGGGTTCAGAAACCCCGGCGCAACGCCCGGCAGACCCTCGTTGGCAAAGATCGGGCAGAGCATCAGCCCGGCAAAGCCATGGCCGGTCGCGTCCAGCTCGCCAATCGCCCGTTCGACGTGGGCGGCGAACCCGGCCGCGTCTAAGCCGCCCGGCACCAGCCCGTCGGGGGCTGGAACCCGTCGTACATGCGCCGGCCAGCCCCCGATCGGCGGACGGCGGGTGGACAGATGCGCCACCGCCGTCGTGTTGCCGTGATAGGTATTGTCGGTCGCGATCAGTCCGGTCTTGCCGGTAACCGCCTGCGCCATCCGCAACGCGATATCGTTGGCCTCGGACCCGGTGCAGGTCAGGATGATCTGGGACAGGCCGTGGCCGAACCTTTCCACCAGCCTTTCGCCATAATCGAGGATCCCCTCGTGCAGATAGCGTGTGTGGGTGTTCAAAAGGCCCGCCTGATCGGCGATCGCCCGGATCACGCGCGGGTGGCAATGGCCGACATGGGCAACGTTGTTGTAGCAGTCCAGATACCGTCGCCCGTCGGCCCCGAACAGCCAGACGCCCTCGCCCCGCACGATATGCACGGGTTCGTCGTAAAAGGTAGGCACGTTCGGTCCCAAAAGCCGCGCGCGCCGGGCAATGAGATCACTCATCCTCGACCTTCCCCCTCAGGCTTTTCACTTCGCCCCGTGCCACCTTTGCCGCGATTCTGCGGCGCTGGCTGCCTAATGTCGGCTTGGTCGGCACCCGCCGCTTGGGCGCCACCAGTGCGGCCCTGACCATCTCGGCCAGCCGCTCGCGCGCCAGTTCGCGGTTCTGCGCCTGGCTGCGCGTTTCCTCGGCCCGGATCACGATGGCCCCGTCCAGCGTCCAGCGCCGGCCCGCAAGTCGCTTCAGCCGCGCCTTGACGGCCGGCGTCAGGGCAGGGCTTCGCTCGGCCTCGAACCGCAATTCGACTGCGGTCGAAACCTTGTTCACATTCTGCCCGCCCGGGCCTGACGCGCGCGAAAAGCTTTCGCTAAGTTCCCAGTCGGCCAAGGCGATCTGATCGGTGATCCACAACATGGCCAGACCCTAGCCGATGTCGCGGGCCGGTGAAATCCCGCGCTCGGTCCGCCAAGCGGCGGCCGCTGGATCGCCTGCCGATCCCGATCACAGGCAAATGGAAAGGGCCGCCCCGTTTTCACGAAGCGGCCCTCCGAGTTCCAAGGAGATGGCCCAGTTAGGGTGCCGGTTAAGGCAGGACCCAGACAGGGGTTACAGCCATCGGGTCTGCCCTCAGGCCACGGCCCCCCCGACTGTCCTGACACCTCTCTCCAATATCACTCTCGACACTGGATCACCTCCTTTCAATGTTGCCGTTATCCACAGGCTGCCACAGATTTTGTGTTTGTCAAAACCTTTTACGCTATCCTTTTGGTAAAATTCGCAACGATAAGCCGGAAGGGCACAAGCCCGAAAAGCGCGATCACCAGCTTCACCAACCAGTCGGCCACCGCCAGCGACACCCAAAGCGGCATAACCGGCCCCAAGTCGAGCATCGGCACCATGCCGCCCGCCCAGCTCACGTCGTTCGACGGCTCGAGGAACACCAGAAACCCGGCGAAGGCGATCGTGAAAAAGATGATCGAATCGAGCGTCGATCCGATCAGTGCTGAAAAGAACGGCGCTTTCCACCAGCCTGCGCTGTTGCGGTAGCGGTTGAAGATGAGGATATCCAGAAGCTGGCCGTTCAGGAACGCAAGCCCCGATCCGAGCGCCACGCGGAACGTGACCAGCGGGCCAAACTCGCCCTGCATCTGCGAACCGACCAGGGAACAGATGATGCCGACGACGAAACCCGCCACCACCACGCGCCGGGCGGCCCTGGGGCCCTGAAGCCGGTTCGTCAAGTCGTTCACCAGAAAGGTCAGGGGATAGGTGAAGGCCCCGTAGGTCAGCCATTTTCCGTAAAGATGCTGCACGAGGATGTTGGATGCCACCACGAGGATGGCCATGGCGAGGACGCCAGGAAGGATCTTGCGGGTCATGTTCATTCCGTTTTGACAAGGTGGCGGAGACTTGGCCCCCGCGATCATCGCGGGAACGCCGGGCCTTTAGGCGCTTGGGCCGGCGCGGTCAAGCTGCACTTTGTCGGATCAGTCGCGGACTACGTAATCGACGAACTGGCATCGCAGGATCCTCAGGAAGTTGTTGTCGGAGATCATCGTGGCATGGATTGCGCCCGCCCCATCCTGCCAGATCGACAGTCCCTCGAGGTTTCCGTGCCGTCCGGCGTGGGTTTCGAAAAGCACGTCGTCGGCGGTAACGCCACGGCCATCGAAACTGATCCGCCGCAGCCGCGAGCGAAAGCCGAGGAAAGGCCAGAAGTCCCGCTCCAGAATGTAGAGCCGCCCATCGGGTCCGAAATCCGAACCTGTCGGGCGCCAGGTTCCGTCTTCCGCAATCCGGAAGGGCCGGTCCCAGACCCCGCCCCGGTAGCGAAAGACCGGGTCCGACCGCATCCCGGCGACATTGCCTTCAGGCTGGGTGTAAAGCGTGCCGTCCGGGGCGATCGCCAACCCTTCCATGCCTGAATTGCTTTCCATCTCGGCGAAGAAATCCGGGATCGGCAGCGTGTCGATCAGGTGGCCGTCGGCGCGGTAATGTGCCACCCGGTGGGCCCGCTCGAACGAGACATAGAATGTGCCGTCGGGCGCTTCGGCCAGCCCCTCGGAATCGTTCTCGGGGTCGATCAGCGGCTGGCCGTTGGCATCGAGAAGCCGCCGGGACGGGGCCGCCGCATCGACCGCGACGATGGCCCCCGCCGCGTTGCGCGTCACCTGGCCGGAAATCAGTGCGGCCTTGTCGGACAGCGTTGTAAAGCTTGTCCCGTCGGCGCTGAACTCGAGGCCGGAAAAGCCGCCGAAATAGGCATCCGAGCCCGTCAGCTCGAAACTGCCGATATAGTCGGCATGGGGCGCCGCCGCCCCGGCGTTGATCGGGCTGGCCAGGGCCAGAGCCAGCACAAACGGGATTTTCTTCATGGTGCGGTCAGAACCTGCAAGCACTGTTTGGGCAGGTCGGCCATCGTATAGTCGCGCGGGCCCCGCTTTCTCGGCCCCGGCGGCGTTTTGGGCGGGTGCTTCAATTCGTCTAGATAGGTCGTGACCCACCATGTCAGGGTCTCGTCACACCCGTTGCCGCCCTTCGACAGGTCGGCCACGGTTGGCGTCTGGGTCTTGCACAGGGGCGACCCCGCCGGGCATTTCAGCCGCACATGGAAATGGTCGTTATGCCCATAAAGCGGGCGGATCTTTTGCAGCCAGCCGGTGTCGGCGGGCTTGGCCATCTTGCACATCTCGATCTTGATCGCGGCCGCCACGAAGATCCGGTCGACGCGCGGGTCGGATGCGGCCATCTTCAGCAGCCGGGCATGCGCGGGCGTCCAGTTTTGGTTGATGCGGGTCTGGTCCTCGGTGCGCACGGAATTGGCGCTGATGGTTTCGCGCGCCGCGACGCTCAGGTTCAGCCGCTGCGGGGGCAGGTACCAGATGTCGGCATCGAGGCCCGTCTGGTGGCTCAGATGACCCGATCGTGCCGGCCCGCCGCGCGGCTGCGCCATGTCGCCGACGTAGAGGCCGGGCCAGCCTGCCCGTGTTGCGGCCGCCGACAGGTCCATCAGATATTGCACCAGAACCGGCTGCCCCCAGTTGCGGTTGCGCGACAACCGCATGACCTGCCAGGTCGGCCCGCTTTCGGGCAATTGCACCATCCCGGCGCCACAACCCCGCGAATAGTCTCCAATCGCTTCGGACGGCTGGCGCGATGCGGTCCTGACCGAACCGAAAAGCTGGGTCGCCAGCGGCTCTTTCGCCAGGGTCGCCACGGCGGCAACCGCAAGCGTGATGGCAAGGGCGGCCGCGCGGATCATATTGCGCCTTTCGAAGGGGCTGGAAAGTTCGGCACCCGCCGCAATAGCCAGAGCCCGAGCATGAACAGCAGGATTACCGGCACGATTCCGATCTGCTGGCTGCCGCTGGCCGCGGTGGCAATCGACACGAAGAAGGGGGCGATGAAGGTGGTCGCGTTCCCGGCAAGCTGATAGAGGCCGAAGCTTTCGGTCATCTTGTCCGGCTCGGACAGATGCACCATCAGCGTGCGGCTTGCCGCCTGTACCGTTCCGGCGCCCGCGCCGATCACCGCGCCGATCAGGTCGAACGCGATGCGCGGTCCGGCCGGCCCGAGATCGGCGCCGAAGACTGTGCGGTCGGTCACCGACAGAAGCGCCACCGCCGCAAGGGCCAGGATCACCAGGCAGGTGTTGATCACCGGCTTCGGGCCAAAGGCACTGTCGGCCTTACCGCCAGCCCACGCAAAGATTGCCCCCGAGACTGCGGCGATGATGCCGAAAATGCCGATATCGACCGTGCTCAGCCCCAGAACGCCGGTCGCGTAGATGCCGCCAAAGACAAACATCCCGTTCAGCGCGTCACGATACAGCATCGAGGCCACCAGATAGCGCGACAGTTCCGGCTGCCGGGGCAGATCGGCCAGCGTGGCGCGCAGTTCGGGCCAGGCGCTGGCCAGCGCGGTGCCGATCGACGTGCGCGGCGCGCCCGCCGGCTCGCGCGACCACAGATAGAAGGGGATGATGAAGATCGCATACCAGATCGCCGTGAACGGGCCGACGAACCGCGTCCCCTCGCGGCTGGCGGCATCGAGGCCAAGGGCCGGCGGATGGCCGAGCAATGTCAGCCCGCTCGGCTGTTCGACGAAAAGGGCGAGCATCAGGATCAGGGCGATCACTCCGCCAACATACCCGAACGCCCACCCAGACCCCGAAATCCGCCCCAGGCTTTCCTTGGGCCCAAGTTCCGGCAGCATGGCGTTGGCGAACATGCCGGCAAGCTCGGTCGCGATCAGGCCCAGCGCGAAGAAGATCGACACGAACCAGATGTTGAAACTGGCCGGCGCCGAATACCACAGGGCGCCCGACCCGATCACATAGCAAAGGCTGAAGACGAAAATGAACCGGATCTTGCCCCCCGCCTTGTCGGCGATCGCCCCCAGAAAGGGCGCGGCTACCGCCACCACAAGGCCCGCCGCCGTATTCACATTGCCCCAGACAGTCTGCGCCTCGCTGCCCTTTGGGTAGAGCGAGGCGATGTAGGGGCCGAAGATGAAGGTCAGCAAAAGGGTGAAATAGGGTTGGCCCGCCCAGAAGAAAAAGAACCAGCCCCAGATGCGTTTGCGCGCCGTCACGGCCATGATGCTGCTCCTTCGTTGGGCGGGATCAAGCCTGAAAATCCTGTGCGGTGCAAGCGTGGTTGCCATGAAGGCGCGGCTCGGGGGTCAGCTCTCCGGGGGCCAGGGGCGCTCTGCATCTGCGGCGATCCAGGCCCGCACCCAGTCGGGAAGCGGGGGCGACGGGTCTGCGCGCCCCATTGCCTGAAGAAGCTGTGCCGGCGGCACGATGCCCGCCGCCGATGTCACAGCCGAGCGGATCAACACGTGGCTGGTGCAGTCGCCCGCGCGCCACATGCTTTGCTCCATATAGATGAACCTTGCGTCCCAGCCGATGCAGCGACTGTGCATTTCCAGCCGGTCGAAGGCTCGCACGCGGCGCCGGTACCGGGTGCTGTTGCCGGCAACCGTCATCGCCCAGCCTTCGCGCCGCAGGGTGCCGCCAAGGCCGGTCCGCATTGCCAACGGTATGCGCCCCAGGTCGAACAACGTCAGCGTGCGGCCGTTGTTCAGTTCGACCCATAGGTCGAGATCCCACGGCCAGCAGAGGTGATGCGACACATGCATGTCGGTGACGCCCAGCGGCGACGCGCGGCGATTGATCCAAATTTCTTTCAGCATGCGGACGAACGGATACATGGCCTGCCCCGGTTTTCCCGCCAGACCACAGCCCAGCAGGACGCCCGCGTCAACGGGCGACGTGGCGTTATCGGGTTGCAGCGGCACGCGCTTGCCCTTACCTCTGGGGCGGTCCTATTGCCGGAGTATCCCATGGCCTCGCTTTTCGACGCGATCATGCTGATCCTGAATGTGGTGAAGTTCGTCATCATCGTGCAGTTCATCATGTCTTGGCTCATCAATTTTCAGGTGCTGAACCTGCGCCAGCCGACGGTGTCGCAGGTCTGGTATGGCCTGACCAAGCTCTTGGAGCCGATCTATGCGCCCATCCGGCGGGTGCTGCCGCAGACGCCGGGGTTGGACCTCGCGCCGATGGTCGCCTTCATCGCGCTGATCATCCTGCAAAACACGCTGAACCGGAACGTGGGCTTTTTCTACGGCTACTGACCTTGCCTGCGCCGCAGGCACATGCGACTCTGATCCCGTCGAACAGCCATAACAAAGCGAGCCCATGCAGCGCGCCCAGGATCTACTCGCCTCGGTTTTCGGATTTTCCAGCTTTCGCCCGGGGCAGGGCGAGATTGTCGCAGCCGTGGCTGCGGGGCAGAACACGCTGGCGATCATGCCGACGGGTGGCGGGAAAAGCTTGTGTTTTCAGCTACCTGCCCTGTTGCGGGATGGGGTTACGGTGGTCATCTCGCCGCTGATTGCGCTCATGCGCGATCAGGTGAGGGGGCTGCGCGAGGCGGGCGTCGAGGCGGGCGCGCTGACCTCGGGCAATACCGACGAAGAAACCGAAGGCGTCTTTGCCGCCCTGGACGCGGGCCGCCTGAAGCTCCTATATATGGCGCCCGAGCGGTTGGCGGCGGCGGCCACGTTGCCCATGCTGCGCCGGATCGGCACCCGCCTGATCGCCGTGGACGAGGCACATTGCGTCAGCCAGTGGGGCCACGATTTCCGCCCCGACTATCTGCGCATCGGCGACCTTCGCCGCGCTCTGAACGTGCCCCTGGCCGCCTTCACCGCCACCGCCGACGAAGAAACCCGGGCCGAGATCGTCACCCGCCTCTTCGACCGGGCCGAGCCTGCCACCTTTCTGCGCGGCTTCGACCGGCCGAACATCCACCTCGCCTTTCAGGTCAAGGACCAACCCCGCCAGCAGATCCTCGACTTCGCCGGGGTGCGGCGCGGTCAGTCCGGGATCGTCTATGCGGCCAGCCGCGCCAAGACCGAAACCCTGGCCCAGGCGCTGCGCGAGGCCGGGCACACCGCCTGCCACTACCATGCCGGGATGGAGGCCGAGGCGCGCCGCGATACCGAAGTGCGGTTTCAGCGCGAGGACGGGCTGATCGTGGTGGCGACCGTGGCCTTCGGCATGGGAATCGACAAGCCCGACATCCGCTGGGTGGCCCATGCCGACCTGCCGAAATCGATCGAAAGCTACTATCAGGAAATCGGCCGGGCGGGGCGCGACGGGGCGCCGGCCGAAACCCTGACGCTGTTTGGCCCGGAAGACATCCGCCTGCGCCGCACCCAGATCGACGAAGGCACCGCTCCCGCCGAACGCAAGGCCGCCGACCATGCGCGTCTGAACCATCTTCTGGGTCTGGCCGAGGCGGTGGGTTGCCGCCGGCAGCTGCTGCTGTCCTATTTCGGCGAGGCTTCGGCCCCCTGCGGTGCCTGCGATCTGTGCGACACCCCGCCCGAGACGTTTGATGCGACCGATGCGGTGCGCAAGGCCCTTTCGGCGATGCTGCGCACTGGCGAAAGTTTCGGCGCCGGGCACCTGATCGACATTCTTCTTGGCACCCGTACCGAAAAGGTGCTGCAACGCGGCCACGACAGCCTGCCAACGTTCGCCGTGGGGCGCGATCTGACGCGGCCGCAGTGGCAGGCGCTTTTCCGACAACTGACCGGGCGCGACCTGATCCGCCCCGACGCCGCGCGCCACGGCGCCTTTCGCATGACCGACGCGGCCCGCCCGATCCTGCGCGGCGAAGAGCCTGTCACGCTCCGGCGCGACACGATCCGCAAGGCGGTTGGCGGGCCCCAGGTGCGCAGTCTGGTGGCCGAAGAAGACGCCCCGCTTCTGTCCGCGCTGAAAGCCAGGCGGCGCGCGCTGGCCGAGGCGGCGCGCGTGCCGGCCTATGTGATCTTTCCCGACCGGACCCTGATCGAAATGGCCGAAACCAGGCCTCAGACGCTCGATCAGATGGCGCATATCGGCGGGGTCGGGGCGAAAAAGCTCGAAAGCTACGGCGCGGCCTTCCTGGCGGTCATCACCGGGTCTGCCGATCGTCCGCACCCGGCA
>Ga0209023_10000146_pt1 | contig 122463 bp, 109 predicted proteins | sample LakOneMetagenome_FD_187468 | JGI IMG/M metagenome (GOLD analysis project Ga0209023, IMG submission 187468) | Freshwater and sediment microbial communities from Lake Erie, Canada (SPAdes) (version 2) | ecosystem: Environmental > Aquatic > Freshwater > Lentic | place: Lake Erie, Canada...
AGCGGCGAGAATATCAAGTTCAAGGAACAGACCCTTGCCATGAACGGCGAAGGCAGCCGTGCACGCAAACGTTATGCACAACAACTTGATCTGGCTTCGCTGGGCGTTGGCCCGGGTGACGATGTCATTATTCAATTCAGTATCAGTGACCAGCGCACGCCGCAAATCAATACCACGCGCAGTTCGAGTTTTATTTTGCGCTGGCCGCCGGAAGCCAGCGTTGAAACCACCGGCGTCGAAGGCATGGTGCAGAAAGCGATACCGGCCTACTTCCGCAGCCAGCGGCAAATCATTATCGATACCGAAAAATTGCTCGCCGACAAGCCGAAACTTTCCGCCGATAAATTTGCAACGCAGTCGGATGCCATTGGTGTCGATCAAAGAATATTGCGTTTGCGTTACGGTCAATTCCTTGGCGAAGAAGCCGAGGGTGGCCGCGATGAAAGCGCTTCGCCATCGGCCAGGGAAGGCAAGGAAGTGCATGACGAGCATGCCGGCGAACCGCCAAAAAAACCCGGGACTTCGGCCGATCAAAATCTTGCCATTGCCGCCGAATTTGGCCATGTCCACGATATTGCCGAAGCTGCCACCTTGCTTGATCCGCAAACCAAAAAATTATTGCGTGCGGCACTCGATGAAATGTGGCAGGCCGAATTGAATCTGCGTCAGGGCGAACCCAAAAAAGCCTTGCCGTATGAATATCGCGCGCTTGCCTTCATCAAGAAAGTGCAACAAGCCGACCGGATTTATCTTGCCCGCGTCGGCCTGGATTTGCCGCCGGTCGATGAATCCCGGCGTCTCAGCGGAGATCGCAGCACACTGAAAAGTCGCAACGATTTCCTGCATGCTGCCGATGTCGAAGATATTGCCCTGATTAAATTCTGGCAATCACTCGATCCGCTGGAACAGCCTGGCGCCGCCAGTCAAAAAGTTTCCCTCGATTTCGCGGCGCTTAGAAACTGGATTCGTGAACATCCCGCCCGCTCATCCGATGCACTGGGTTTGCTGGTTGCCCTGGATGCCCTGGAGCAAAAACCGCGATGCGCGGATTGCCTGAAAGAATTGAAAGCCCAACTCTGGCCAATGTTGCCAAAACCTGCGGCGACACCGCAACCACGCGTAATTCAAAATCGCGACGGACAAAGCTATCTCGATGCATTGCAACGGGAGCGCAAGCAATGAATATCCCGATGACAACCCTGTGCATTGTTATTTTGGCCATTGCAGTCGTGTTCGGGTCGATGCGTTATCTTGCTTTGGTCTGGCGTAGCGACAAATCGCTGCGTCCGAAATCCTGGCGTGTGGTCGCCATTGTGCTGCTGCAAATCGCCAGTGCGATTGCCTTGTACTTCAGCCTGTTCCCGCCGCCGACTTATACGCGTGCCGAAAGTCTGGTGATTCTGACTGCCCATGCACAAGTCAAAAGCCTGGGCACCGGTGATCGCGGGTTTGCTTTGCCCGAAGCCAATAACGTGGCGAATACGCCACGCATTCCCGATTTGGCAACGGCTTTGCGCCGTTATCCTGGTGTTCGTCACCTGCAGGTTTTCGGGGACGGTTTAAGCGCGCGCGATCAAGATGCTGCGCGTGGCCTATCGATTGATTTCCGGTCAAGCATGTTGCCGCGTGGCCTGGTGGAATTATCCATGCCCGATGATATTTCAAGCGGCTCGCAATGGCAGTTGCAAGGGCAAATCCACGATGTGGATAAAGCGCGCGTGGAATTGCTTGATCCGGGCAATAACATTGCCGCAAGCACGACTGCCAACAACGATGGCAGCTTCGTATTGAAGGATGTTGCACGCACGCCGGGCCTTGCGATGTATCAACTGCGGATATCGGATTCCGATAAAAAAATTATCGAAACCCTCAAGCTGCCGTTGAACATTGTTCAAACTCCGGCCTTGAAAGTGTTGAGCCTGTCGGGCGGACCAAATCCGGAGTTGAAATATCTGCGTCGCTGGGCCGTGGATTCCGGCGTTGAACTGGAAAGCCAAATCAACCTGAGCCCCGGCGTTCAAATAAGCAGCGCGAGCACGGCGATCAATGCCGGGAATCTTGGCAAACTGGATTTATTGATACTCGACGAACGCGCATGGAGCACGATGAACCACGGCGCCAAACAAGCTGTGCTGGACGCGCTGCATGAAGGCCTTGGCGTATTGCTGCGGATCACCGGCCCGCTGAATGGCAATGACCGCAGCGAATTACGCTCGCTTGGTTTTGCCGTCGAAGATGCCAGCATCGTACAAACCGTGCGCCTGAAAAACGCTGGCGAAAAGCAACCGGCACTGACACGTCGGCCGATTCGTGTTCGCAGTAATGATGCCGTGCCAATGCTGCAGGATGACACCGATAATGCACTGGCATTATGGCGTGGCGAAGGGCGCGGCCGCATCGGCCTGTGGTGGCTGACCGACAGCTACAAATTAATCCTGAGCGACAACGACAGTGCGCACGGGCAAATCTGGCGCGATGCCGTTTCCACGCTGGCACGCACGCATACGGCGAGCAGCGTTTTTTTACGCGATAAAAATATCCGCGAAAACGAACGTGCGGTGTTTTGCAATCTTCCCCCGAAATCATTCGTGCGCGAATCAGATGCCGCCGTTATCTATTTGCTTCCCGATAGTAAAAATTGCGCCGCTTATTGGCCACGGCAATCGGGTTGGCATTTATTGGATGCCGGCGAACAGGAAATGCCGTTTTATGTTCGCGGCAGCGACGAAGCTCCCGGCCTGAAAGCCAATGCCATTTTCGAAGCGACCTCATTGCTGGCCGCAAAAAAATCTTCCGGGGCAAATTCCAGCCGTGTCCCGGTGCCCGGTTCGCATTGGCCATGGTTTTTTATCTGGTTATCGGTGACCGTATTATTGTGGTTGCTGGAAAGATCACGGCGGGGATATGCGAATCGTTAAGCCGGCCTGCAGTGGTGGATTATTCATTTGACAATTCGTGGTGGTTTTGGATTTTTCGCTCTAATTATCAAGCGCATGGTCATCCCGGAATCTGTTCATCACGATAAAACATAAGACTTGAACTCCGGCGTAGATTACGATCAGTCATGAACCCGAATACTCCCCGCGTTGAAGATCCGCCGCTGCGATCGGTCGAATCGCCGCCCACCGATGTGCTGCTGCGCGATGATGTCAAACAACTCGGCGCGCTGGTTGGCGAAATCCTGGCCGAACAGGAAAGCGATGATTTCCTGTCGCAGGTTGAAGCCATTCGCGTTGCCGCCATTCAACGTCGTGAAAATCGCCAGGCTATTGATACGCTGGCCGATAATTTGTCGGGGCTTGAACTGCAACAGGCCGAAGGGCTGGTACGCGCTTTCGCACTCTGGTTTCAGGCGGTGAATCTTGCCGAGCGCGTGCATCGCATTCGTCGCCGTCGCGATTACCAGAAAGCCGGCGCGACGTCGCAACCCGGCAGTCTGGCGGCGATCATCGAACAATTGAAAAGCGACGGCGTGTCACTCGATGAACTGCTCGCCGTAATGCAACGCCTGCATATCGAACCGGTATTTACCGCGCATCCAACCGAAGCGATTCGTCGTGCCTTGCTCGACAAGGAACGCGATGTTGTCCGTCGTTTGATTGAAGATATTGATCGTGCACTGACGCCGGACGAGCGCAGAAAAGGTCGCGAGCGCATTCGCGTATCGCTGACCTCTGCCTGGCAGACCAGCGAGATGCCGAATGAAAAACCCAGCGTGCGCGATGAAATGGAGCACGTCGGTTTCTATCTTTCCGAAGTCTTGTATCGGGTGTTGCCGACGTTTCAGGAAGCGCTGGAAGAAGCGGTCACCAGTGCGTACGGAGAGTGTCCGTCATTGCCGAATGTCTTGCGTTTCTCCACCTGGGTCGGTGGCGATATGGATGGCAATCCGAATGTCGGTGCTGCCACCATTCTTGATACATTGAATGCACAGCGCGAAATGGTATTGAACGCCTATCGTCGCGACGTTAGCGGATTACGCACGGTGCTAACGCAATCGACCGCACGCATCGGCGTTGACGACGCCGTGTTGAAGCGCATTGAAGATTATCGCGCCCTGCTTCCGCAAATCGCTTCGATACAGCCAGAGCGGCGCGCCGATATGCCTTACGGCGAATTGCTGAATCTGGTCGCTGCACGTCTAAGTGAAACTGACCGCGGTGGTTCCGCGGCATATTCCAATGCCGAAGAGTTTTCTGCCGACCTTGGATTGATCGATGCAAGTTTGCATAAACATCGCGGGGAACACGCGGGCCGCTTTGGCCTGGGCCGGATTATTCGCCGTATCGAATGTTTCGGATTTCATCTGGCGGCTTTGGATTTGCGGCAGGACTCTGCCATTCATGATGCGGCCTTATCGGAATTATTGTCGCAAGCGGATTTCTCGCAACGCAATCCCGAACAGCGGGCGCCGATTTTGCATGCCTTGATTCGCGGCGACAATGCAGGCAATGAAGCCGCTCTTGCAAAGCCGGTGCTTGATGTTTTCCGCGCGCTGCGCGAAGGCCGCCAACGTTTTGGTGCACAAGCCTTCGGTCCGTATATCGTCAGCATGAGCCGCAGTGCGGCCGATGCCTTGGCGGTGCTTGCGCTCGCCCGCGTTGCAGGCTTTCACGAAGCCAGCGGAGATGTCGCGCTCGATGTTGCACCGCTTTTTGAAACCGTCGCCGATCTTGAAGCGGCCGAAACCAGTCTGCGCTCACTGTTCGCCGATCCGGTCTATCGCGAACATTTGCGGCAGCGCGAACAAACACAAATGGTGATGCTGGGCTATTCCGACAGCGCGAAAGACGGCGGCATTCTCGCTTCACGCTGGGCCTTGCAACGCACGCAAGTCGCACTCACCGCATTGGCTCAGGAAAGCGGCATTCGTATCGTATTTTTTCATGGCCGTGGCGGTTCTGCCAGTCGCGGTGGCGGCAAGACAGAACGTGCGGTAATGGCATCGCCGCGTGGTTCGGTGGATGCTTATTTACGTTTGACCGAACAGGGCGAAGTCATCCATCGCAAATATGGCGTGCGTGCACTGGCCGAAAGAAATCTCGAACAAATGACCGGCGCGGTATTGCGTGCGACCTTGCGGCCACGCCCGATTGAAACACGCGAAACAAAGTGGCGAGAACTGGCGACGGCGATGGCGACCGATGCACGAAAACATTACCGCGCGCTGGTACACGACGACCCTGGCTTTGCCGAATATTTCCGTGCCGCCACGCCTATCGACGTGATTGAACGTTTGCGTATTGGTTCGCGCCCTTCAAGACGGGGCAGCAAGGGCGGCGTGGAAAGTCTGCGCGCGATTCCCTGGGTATTTTCCTGGAGCCAGAATCGCTCCGGCCTGACCGGCTGGTATGGCGTTGGCAGTGCACTGATAACTGCGATTGAACAACACGGGCATGCCGCCATTTCGGAAATGGCAAAAGACTGGCCGTTCTTTTCCACCCTGCTCGACGATATCGAAATGGTATTGGCGAAATCCGATATGGCGATCTTCGAACGTTATTCTTTACTGGCCGGCGACTTGCATTCGCATTACTACAAAATCATTTTCGACGAATTCATGCGCTGCCAAAACGCGATTCTCTCGATCAAGAACCAAAGCACGCTGCTGCAAGGCGACCAACGCCTGGCGCAAAGTATTCGTTTAAGAAATCCCTACGTCGATCCCATCAGTTTGTTGCAAGTCGATTTACTTGCAAGGTGGCGTGCCGTAGATCGACCCGAAGATGCCCTGTTCCAGGCCTTGGTCGCCACCGTCAACGGCATTGCGGGCGGCGTGCAGAATACCGGGTAAGGTGGGCACCACCCACCTTCATGCATCATCGCAATGGATCGACGGGCAATGCCCACCCTGCATTAGTTAAAAGGTGTGACAGGCTTGGCAGTAATTCGTTCAGCTAGGCTATGATGCCGCCGGGGATGTAGAAAACCGTTCACTGCAAGAGTGATTCAAGGGGTTGGCTGCATGAGGGCATCGCAATTTCGCGGCAACGCGCACCCGGGCATCGGGGCTTAGTGCCTTGGCTTTTCTAGCCGAACTCAAACGCCGCAACGTGATCCGCATGGCCGGTTTGTATTTGGTCGGCGCATGGTTGATCACGCAGGTCGCCGCCACTTTATTGCCGGTATTCGAAGCACCCGGCTGGGCCATGAAAGCAGTCGTTGGAATTCTGGCGTTCTGTTTTCTTCCTGCTCTGGTGTTTGCCTGGGTATTCGAACTTACGCCGGAAGGTTTGAAGCGTGATGCCGAAATAACGCCGGAACAATCCATCGCGCCGCAGACTGCCCGCAAGATGGAACGCATGATCATCGTGTTATTTGCATTGGCCTTGGCATTTTTAGCCTTCGATAAATTTGTGCTGGCACCCAAGCGTGAAGCGAATCTGGTTTCCATTGCCACGCAAGCCATCGTCGAGAAAGCAGCACTGCAGGAAAAATCGGAAAACGAAAAATCGATCGCTGTACTGGCATTCGAAAATCGCAGCGCCGACAAGAACAACGAATATTTTTCCGATGGCGTCGCCGAAGAAATCCTGAATTCGCTGGCGAAAGTGAAAGACCTGAAAGTGGCCGGTAGAACGTCGTCGTTTTTCTTCAAGGGCAAGAATGAAAAACTAAGCACGATTGGCAAAACCCTCGGCGTGGCACATGTGCTGGAAGGTTCGGTGCGCAAGCAGGGCAATCAATTGCGCATCACGGCGCAGCTCATTCGCGTCAGTGATGGTTTCCAGTTGTGGTCGGAAACCTTCGACGGTACCGATGCCGATATCTTTGCCTTGCAGGAAAGCATCGCGCGCCGCGTGACCGGCGAGTTGAAGGTAGCGTTGAACGCCGTACAACAAGATCGGCTGGTCGATTCCGGCACCAGCAATCCGGATGCTTACGCGCTGTATCTGCAGGCCAGTTCGATCTTCAACCGGCGCGACCGCTCACGCTTTCTCGATGCCATCGCGGCCTTGCAGCACGCGGTACAGCTCGACCCGAATTATGCGCGCGCATACTCGCGGCTGGCATCGCTCTACGTGGTGCTCGCGTCCTATACCAATGCCGATCCGCAACAGACGCATGAACAGACCATGCGCTACGCCGCAGAAGCACTGAAGCTGGATGCCGGTGCGGCGGAAGCCTGGGCAGCGCGCGGTGCTTCGCTGAGCAAGTTCCGCGGTACCCAGGTAGAAAGTCGAGACGCTTTCGAACAAGCCATGCGGCTCAACCCGAACGATCCGACGGCGAGCTTTTGGTTCGGGCTAAACCTGTTGACCACGGGTTATCGTCAACAGGGCACGGCGAAAATCGAACATGCACTGGCGCTTGATCCCATGCTGCCCAATGCCCTGCGCTGGCGCGGCATGTTGTATCTGCAAGATGGCGACGCTGCGCGTGCGGAACCCTTGTTGCAGCGCGCCTATGACCTTGGCCTGGCGAACACCGCGAACGCATTGTCGGAAATCGCGATGCTGCACGGTAACGCTGTGGAATCCGAACGCCTATGGGTTTCCGGAAGCATGGGCCTGGATTTCAGCATGACCCGCGACGACCTGATCGCCGTACACCATGGCGTATTCGGCGATGCGATTGCGAAGCAGGCCGGTGTGCAGGCGATGCAGGGCGTGCTCGCCCGATCGGAATCGAAGAAGGCGCTGCCGACTGCGCCCTTGTACCTGTTCCGGCTCGACGCACCGGCACTGGGGCTGGCCGTGTTGCGCGAGCGCGAGATGGGCGAGCGCATCGACTCGATGAACTGGATCTGGACACGCCAGGGCGCACCGATCCGCGCACTGCCCGAGTTCGGCGCCTATCTGCGCGATTTCCATCTGCCCGACCTCTGGGACAAGTACGGCCCGCCGGATCAGTGTCGTAAAAACCATAAAGGCGATTATGTCTGTGAATAATTCAACCCTTGTTCGTATCGTTGCTTTCGCAGGAGGAGCTGGATGATCCTTCGCCGCTTGTCGCAATCACTGAAAGAACAAAACTGGACCGCCATCGTCATTGAATTCATCTTGCTGGTGACGGGCGTGTTTTTGGGTATCCAGGTGAGCAACTGGAATGCCGATCGCGTCGATGCCTCCAGGGCGCACGACTATCTCGGGCGAATCGGCAACGATCTCGCTGCCGATATCGCGAATTACCAGGACAGGATTCGTTTCTGGAGTGACGTGTCGAACTATGGCGCGAAAGGCCTGGCCTATGCCGAAACCGGCGATGCAAACGGTGCAACTCAATGGGATTTGTTGCTAGCCTACTTTCAGGCCAGCCAGGTGGCTGAATTCTACGTCACCGATGCCACTTTCGAAGAACTGAAAAGCGCCGGCGAACTTGGCCTGATCAAGGACACCCGGTTTCGCGATTCGCTCTCGCAATATTATTCTCTTAGCATCAATCCGGTGCTGACCGAACGGCCACGCTACCGCGAGCATGTGCGTGGCGTGATTCCGCTCGAAGTCCAAAAATATATCTGGACCGATTGTTATTCCACCAGCGCCGAAGGCGTGCAGAAATTGCTGCCTTGCCAACCGCCGCTGGATGAAAAACAGACCACCGGGCTCGTCGATGCGATCCGGAATGACAAAACACTGATGTCGGAACTGCGTTACTGGATGTCCTCGATGCATGTGGCTGCCCTATACGGAAACAACCAGATAGAAAGTGCGACGACACTGCGCGAAGTGATTGATGTCGGGCGTGATGGCAAAACGAAGGAGGCTTCGCGATGATCCTTCGCCGCTTGTCGCAATCACTGAAAGAACAAAACTGGACCGCCATCGTCATCGAATTCATCTTGCTGGTGGTCGGCGTTTTTCTCGGCATCCAGGTCGCGAACTGGAATACGGATCGCGAGCAGGACCGGAAATCCGCCGTGTTCACCGAACGCATCAAGGCCAACCTGCGTGTGGAAGCCTGGAATCTCGAGATGCAGATCGGCTACTACGGACAAGTGCAGGCGAACGCTCGGCGTGCGGCCGATGCACTCTCGGGCCAGGCTCCATTGTCAGACGAGGCACTGCTCGTCGCCGCCTTCCGTGCCACGCAATACAATGACAACACCCGCCAGCGCACGACCTTCGATGAATTGAAGTCGACCGGTGAACTCGGCCTGATCCGCGACAGCGGGCTGCGCACCCTGGCGATGGATGTTTTCACCATCCCCGTATTCGAACAGGTGGCCGAGGAAGGGCGTGCATCACCGTTTCGGGTGGCGTTTCGCAAGCGGGTACCGTATCGCGTCCAGGCGGCTCTTGAAGATGCGTGTGGCGATCATGTCGTCCCTACCGGCGACTATTCAGGCATTGCGACGGCCCTGGATTATCCCTGCCGCGTTGATTTGCCTGCTACCGAGATCGCGGCAGCCGCCTCGGCACTACGCGGGGATCCAGACATGCTCGCATTGTTAAACCTGCGCATCGTCAATGTGGGAACCAGCATCGGCAACCTCACGGTCTATTCCCCCACCTTGCGTCCGGGGCTGCGCACGTTCGTGAAGGAAAAACCATGATCCTGCGCCGCTTGTCGCAATCACTGAAAGAACAAAACTGGATGGCGATCACCATCGAATTTGTATTGCTGGTGGTCGGCGTTTTTCTCGGCATACAAGTGGCGAACTGGAATGCCGAGCGCGAAACCGGCAAGAAAGCCGCCGAGTTCACCGAAAAACTGATTGCGGATTTGCGCGCGGAAAGTTGGCGCTATCAATTTCTGCTCGAGTACCATCGCGATATTCGCGATGCGGCCGAAAAAACGGCAAATGCCATCAGCGGCAAAGCGCCTTTACCGAACGAAGAATTTCTGGTCAACGCCTATCGTGCAAGTCAGTACAAGCAAGGCGCGAGCCGTCGTTCGACCTATGACGAAATGGTCTCGACCGGCAACATCGGCCTGATCAAGGACGAGAAACTGCGGAATGTATCGGTTCGTGCCTACAGCCTGAGCACGATCGACAATCTGGTGAAAGAAGGCATCGAGTCACGTTATCGCGAGCTATTCCGGATGAGCGTTCCGAACGATGTGCAACGCGCACTTGGCAAAGCCTGTGGCGATCGTTACATCAAGCCCGGCGATTACACGGATTTCGATCATGTCATCGACTATCCCTGCAAAACCGGATTGCCTGAAAACGTGATCGATGACGCCGCGAATGCCCTGCGTTCGGACCCGCAAACCATTCGCTATTTGCGCCAGCGCATCGCCGATCTCGACACCCGTCTAATCGATATGACGCAAAACAATCGCGATGTCTGGGAAGCCTTGCTTGTCATTTCCAAGGAAAAACCATGAACCAGCCGCAGGACGATATCCGGGTCGCTGCACCATAATCATAGGGTGCGTTTCTAACGCACCAACGCTTGAAGCTTGAATTTGCTTCGGATTGAAATGACGACACTCTGATGGTGATGTTCGCTTCGTGTGAAACATCCGGCAAGGTGCGTTAGAAACGTACCCTATGAATCTAAATCGTCTCCCCGTTGAAAAACGGGGCCCTGAATCATAGGGCGAAGTGCGATTAAATCATTCTCCGTAGTAATTTCTGGATCCCGGCGTCCGCCGGGAAGACGGGCTTTTCCAATTTTCTCAAATATAGTCCGGGTCACGTTGACAATTGTCTGGCAACGGTTTCAATCGTTTGCGAATCAAGATCATTTAATTCAATTATTTTCGCGGCGGCATAATGGCCTGCCCGCATTTTGGCCGAGCGCAAATACGATGGATCGTAATGCTGCTGCAGCAACTCTTCGACCAGTGTCGTCCATTCGCCCTGATTAACCAGCGATTGCCAGCGCGTGATGGTTTCGCGTCCACGCAACACGAGTAAATATTCCAGCAGCCTTTTTATTTCGGAAGGATTGGCAAGAAAATGTTGATACGCTTCGATCAATAATTTCACTCTCGCTGCAAATGGCGCCTCGACGGTTATGAGCTGACCCCTGTCCTGCATCGCCGCGGCAAAGATCACCGGCAAGGAAACCGAACCGATTTTGCGGCTTTCCGCTTCGACGAAGACCGGTTTGTTGGCATCGAAGGATTGAAGTTTTTGCCACAGCAGGGTTTCGAATCTTTTTTGGCTCGGTTGTGCTTGCTCGGGAATTGCGCCCAACACCGAGCCACGATGGTCGGCCAGTTTTTCCAGATCGAGCACCTGCGCCTGCATGGATTCGAGTGTTTCCAGCATAAGGGTTTTTCCGCTACCGGTTTTTCCGCACAACACCTTGTAGTGGAATTGCGGCGAGAGTCGCTCAAGTTCGACAACGACATGCCGGCGAAATGCCTGATATCCACCATGCAATTGCGCCGCCGACCAGCCCACTTGCCGGAGAATATGTACCATCGCACCGGAACGCATGCCGCCGCGCCAGCAATAAATCAACGGCTGCCAATCTTTTGGTTTGCCTTCGAATTGCCGTTCAAGATGAAGCGCGATGTTGCGGGAAATAAATTGCGCGCCGCGTTGGCGCGCGGCAAAAGGCGACACTTGTTTGTACAAGGTACCAACGATGATTCGCTCATCATCGCTTAACACGGGGCAATTCATGGCACCAGGCAAATGATCGAGTGCAAATTCAGCAGGCGTACGTACATCGATAATCCCATCGAATTGCGAAAGTTCATTGATATTGGCGACCGCATTTCTTCCCATCAGCGCTCTCGTTCATCGACTCTTTGTGGCAAACTGCCGTGCAACACAGCCTACCAGATTCATGCTTGGCTGCCCTGCTTGAAATCCGCGAAATACAACGGGCATAACGCATATGGAAAATCCAATTCGCCTCACCAGCTACAGCCACGGTGGTGGTTGCGGCTGCAAGATTTCGCCGGCGATTTTGTCGCAGATTCTTGCCGATATTCCGCAACGGATGTTGCCGAAAGAATTGCTGGTCGGCATCGAATCAAGCGACGATGCCGCCGTCTATCAATTGAATGACCAACAGGCAGTCATTGCGACTACCGATTTCTTCACCCCGATTGTCGATGACCCGTTTCACTTCGGACAGATCGCCGCGACCAATGCCCTGTCGGATGTCTATGCGATGGGCGGACAGCCTATTTTCGCACTCGCCATCGTCGGCATGCCACTCGACAAATTACCAATCGAAGCGATACAGCAAATCATCGCCGGCGGTGAATCGATTTGTGCCAAGGCCGGCATTCCGATTGCCGGCGGCCATTCGATCGATACGCTGGAACCAATTTATGGTCTGGTCGCGATTGGTCTGGTGCATCCGGAGAATGTAAAGCGCAACAATAAGGCAAAGGCCGGTGATGTTTTAATTCTCGGTAAACCGCTGGGTGTAGGCATCTTGTCTGCTGCTCTGAAAAAAGGCCGACTTGATGCCGGTGGCTATGCGCAGATGTTGGCGACCACGACACAGCTCAACACTCCCGGAACCAGGCTCGCGAATATGACCGGCGTGCATGCAATGACCGATGTCACCGGGTTCGGATTGGCTGGCCATTTGCTGGAGATTTGCCGCGGTTCGCAAGTAACGGCAAAAATACATTTTGCCGATTTACCGATCCTGCAAGCCGCCCGCGATTTTGCCGAGAACGGCATTCTCACCGGCGCATCGAATCGCAACTGGTCGAGTTATGACGAAGAAGTGCGATTGCCCGAAGAGTTTCCCGCCTGGCAAAGGCATCTGTTGACCGACCCGCAAACGAGTGGTGGTTTATTGGTCGCTTGTTCTCCTGACAGCGTGAAAGACGCGCTGGCGGAATTTCATCAAAAAGGTTTCGCCGATGCCTGTGTCATCGGTGAATTGTTTGAGGGTACGGCGGAGTTGCACGTGCATTGAAGCATAGGGTGCGTTTCCAACGCAGCCATGCATGATGCCTGGGTTTGCGCCGGATAAAAATGACGGCAACAAAATCGTTTGGCTCGCTTCGTAAGATAAATCCGGTGAGGTGCGTTGGAAACGCACCCTATGTTTATCAATCTAATTCCGCAATGCTTTCTTCCAGACGCGCTTTCCACTCGGGGTCTTTTTCGGTCTTCAGGAAATCTTTCAGGATGATGAGCTGTGCCTGATCGAGTGCATCGTCGGCCGATACTTTGATATCGGGCTGTACGCCAACGACTTCCCAATCGGTATGGGTGACCGGACTTATCGTACGGCCGCCTGGGACATTCATCATGAAGTGGGCGCTGAGGCGGTGGATATCGCCCGGATGCGCGCCGCCGCCGGTAACTTCGCCAACAATGGTGGCTCGTTTATTGTTTTTCATCGCGTAGGCGAAGTCTTCGGCTGCCGAAAAAGTGTCGGTACCGGTCAGCAAATACAGTTTTCTTTGATCACCATATTTTTTTCCGGCCACAGTTTCAGTAGTCCACATTTCCGTGGTTTTGTTTTCTTCCCGCATATAGATATCGTTTAGATGTGTTCGCTTGTCGTGAAAATAACTGGCGTACAGCGCAACCGTATCGGGCGAACCGCCGCCGTTTTTCCGCAAGTCGATAATCATCGCGCGGGTATCACTCAGCAGGTTCATAGCGGCAGCCATGCGTTCCCCGGCGTGTGGCGAATCTGCAAAGGCGTGCAAATCGATATAGCCGATATTGAACGGCAGACGATCTACGTTGTGGAAACCGTAGTTCAGGCGAATATTTTCCGATTGCTGCCTGAGTTTTTCCGACTTCACTTCTTCATCAGGGTTCGACGCCGGGATGGGTTCTTCGAAATAGCGGATTTCGAGATGCTTGTCGAGCGTTTCCGCCTGCAAGCTTTCGCCGAGTTTATCGGCCAGATCGTTGGCGCTAGTGACATTGTCGTAATCACCGTTTTTCAATTCCCTGCGCAAGCGTTTTTCCATTGCTGCGGCTTTTTCAGGAAACACATAATGCTGATTAAGATTGGCGATAACGGCTTCGATCACCTCGACCCGCGTGGCCTGATCGATTTTCATGTCTTTTTGCGGCGGGCCGTCATGGCCCAGGAAGGGCAACAACATGAAGATGGCACCGCCGATAACGGCAATCACCATCAGCCATATGAGTCTGCGAACATTTTTTCTGGTACTGGCTTGCATGACAAAATCCTTTGTTTGTACTCCTGCTCGCAATGGGCGAGCAGGTGTAAGTTTGTCTACTAAATGATTAGTAGTTAGAGATGAAAAAAAAACCGGTCGTCTATTTTGCGAATGACTCCAAAGAGTCGATATCGAATGTATTGAAAACCCACACACCATCCGTTTTTTCCCCGATTACCTGCACCTCGGCCCTGCCTTTCGAACCGGACATCACGAGCGACAACCGTGCTTCGTCCTCATCGCTATAACTCGGGCCATGAATCGATTCGGCGATGATGGAAGAACCCAATGCCGTCACCATTCTTGAATCCTGTCTTGCTGCCTGGACTGCCGCTTGAACGACTACCGATTCCGTCATTGAGGGAGGAGCTGGCGGCGGTGGTGGCGGTGCAGGTGGAGCAGGCGGACGATTGGAAGCTATTTGCTGCTTCACCCATAGCCGCACGCTTTTGTCGATCGGCACCAGCTTGCCGTTCACCCTGAAGGTTTCATGCGGATTGCCGGAGAGGTCTATCCACTTGTGATACACACGGCTGACACCCTGGTCATTGGTTTCACGAATTTCGCTCGATTCGCCGACATGCGTCCACCAGGACAAATCATCCGTTGACGCCGACCCATTTCCGGTCGCGTAACTGGCCTGTGCCGCCAGAAATACACCGGTACACAATAAAGCCATTAATCCCATCGGTACGGCCCAGCGAAATTTCGCGGGCGTGCCCGGAGATAGCAGGCGCGTTATACGCTGCATAAGAGAACCTCCATCGGAAGATAAAACGAGCATGTGGACGGGACTCCGATTGCGCTCCAATATTGCAAGCGCTTCGGCCAACACGATGGCGTCGCCACATACCGCCACCGCCAGATCATCACAGGCATTTTCACGTTCCTGGCGAATGCGGCGATTCAGCCACCACACTGCCGGGTGATAAAACAAAACAGCTTCCGCCAGGCATTGCATTGCATTCCAGATCCAGTCAAGGCGATGGATATGTGCAAGTTCATGCGCAATCAACGCTTCGATTTGATCCGGCGTGAGCTGCGTCAGGATCGATACCGGTAACCAGACAATTGGGTGCCAGGCGCGAGCGGTGCATGGCAGCCCCATGTCCTGCAAAAGCTTGATAGTCACATCGCGGCGAATACCCAAAGCGACGCGAAGCGATTGGGCGCGTTGCTGCCAGACGGAAGGCAACGCGATCGCCGTCTGGCGATCGAGCTTGCGCAGCATCCACCAACCACCGATCAAACGCACCAGCATGAAGATCACGCCGGCGCACCAAAGCCAGGGCAATACGAGGCCGGAAGTCGATGAAGTTATCTGCGGCACATTCAACATCACCGGCAACAATAAAGGCAGCACGCCGTCGGTATGCGCGATGGTAACGACATTGGCGTTTTCGGCCGTCAGCAACAGAAAGGTCTGCACCGGCGCCGCCATCATCAGGAATAAAAACGCCATGCCGACAACATGTTTCAAAGCAGCGCTTAGACGATGCAGCAAGCCAAGCAACATGGCCGCGAGCAAACCCAATACGGCGATCTGCCACAGGGAATGGAGCAGGGTTTGTGCAAGCACGGCTTCGATGGAATGATTGAAATTCATGTCGATACCCGATGTCAGGCTTTGTTCTTCCTGGCTTTTGCTTTGGCAATCATTTGTGTGATCGCATCGAGGTCCGCAGAACTTGCGGTATTGCCATCGAGCGCGCGTTGCACCAATTGCAAAGCCGAACCCGAAAACACTCGTTGCATCAAATCATTCAGCATTGCCGATTGCACTACCGGTTCCGGCGAGCTTGCCGCATAGCGATGGCTGCGCTCGGATTCATCACGGGTGACCAGGCCTTTCTCGGACATGATCGTCATCATCTTCAAGACCGTGGTGTAAGCCGTGTCTTTATTGCGGCTGAGCGCTTCATGCACTTCGCGCACGGTGCAGGGCTCTTTTCGATCCCAAAGCACACGCAAAATGGCTAGTTCACCTTCGGTTGGACGCGGGTCGGACATGTGGATCTCCTGAATACGACTCACATAGTACTAATCAATTAGTATGTGTCAACCCTGCCGTTGGTCATGTGCAGGGTGGGCAAAGCCCACCCTGCGTCTTTCGAGGGGTCTTTCCGGGCCGGTGGAGCGTGATCCGGACTACGCTTCTTTCCAGAATCTGGCGCCAATAAATATCAGGCGCAGTTGCTTGACGAAATTATCGACCATTTCCTTTTCCTGCCGGGCCTGGGCTTTCGGCAAATCCAGGATATCGGAAGCGGCATTCAACATCGTGGTCACCACCAGGCCGCAAATCATTTGCAGACTGGCACTCGATAAATCGGTCAGCGTTCCCAGTGCTCGCAAATCCTGCGCCATTTCGGAAGCAAAATGGCTTTCTTCGGTCCGGATCGCATTGCGCAATACTTGCGAACCGCCACCCCGCTCGCCGGCGATGAAACGAAACACCAGGCTGCGTTCTTCAACAAAACGTTTATAGATCAATACCGAGCCACGCAGCATGTCGGTCGGCGGAATGCCATCGCGTCGCGCCTCGCGCAACAGGCGCCGCAACGTCACGCCGCCCATTTCAACCAGCGCCAGACCCAATTGGTCCATATCGCTGAAGTGGCGATAAAACGCGGCCGGAACGATGCCGGCTTCACGGGTAATCTCGCGCAAACTCAGGGAAGTAAAACTGCGTCCCTGACCGATAAGGCTTAACGCGCCTTCGCAGATGCGCTGGCGGGTGCGCTCTTTTTGCTCGATACGCGTGCCGGTGGCTGGCGCGTCGATTCGCGTTACGGCTTGTTTACTGACGGGCAAGGCGCTCTCCGGGGCTTGGAAACAGCCATTTGGCTGAATCGGCAGTATAGACGATAGGCTTGTTGTCATATTTAGGGTTGAAACTCTAGGTAGTTTGAGTAAACATATGTTTACTGTAATTAACGACCTTCATATGAAACAGCCCAAATCCAAGCCAAAAGCCCGCCACTCACGTGTTCGCCAATTCCTGCGGCACCCGCTCTGGGCGCCGCTGAACCAGCGTTCGGCCTGGGACCGCCTGGCGACGGCGGTCAATCCTTTATGGTCCTTGATGGAAGCCCGCGCCCGCGTCGAAAAGATCGTTGAGGAAGCTTCCGGCGTCAAAAGTATCTGGCTGAAACCCAACGCCCGCTTTAAGGGTTTTCGTCCCGGCCAGCATGTTTTACTCGAACTGGAAATAAAAGGTGCACGTCATGCACGCTGTTTCAGTTTTTCAAACGCGCCGCGCAAAGACGGCTTGATCCGTATCACCATCAAACACAAAACCGATGGCCCGGTATCAACGGCAGCACATGCTTTGCAAATCGGGCAAATCGTTCGATTAAGCCAGGCCCGGGGCGAATTCGCGCCGCGCTCGGACGACGGCAAATTGCTGATGCTGAGCGCAGGCAGCGGCGTCACCCCGATGATGTCTTTACTCAATGCCATGGCAAATAATAATTCAACGCGTGATGTTGCGATCCTGCATTGCGCGCGCACCGATGCCGATCTGGTTTTTGCAAATGAGTTGCAAGCACTGGCCGCGCAATTTTCAAACCTCCGCGTTTTTTTGCATACCACTCAAAGTAATGGCCGCGTCAATGAGCACCTGATTTCGCAATGGGTACCGGACTGGAACGAACGCGAAACCCTGCTTTGCGGCCCCGATGGCTTTATGCAAACCATCGAGAAACTTTTTGCGAATGCAGGTCGCGGCGATTATCTGCAAAGCGAAAGTTTTGGTCGTCGCGCAGCACCGATTGATCCCGATGCTGCCGAACATCTGATAAGCCACGGCAATGCCGAACAAGTGTTCACTGTGCAGGCCGGGCAAAGTCTGCTCGATGGCGCGGAAGCCGCCGGCTTGCAGCCGCGCTTCGGCTGTCGTCGCGGTATTTGCCGCACCTGCCAATGCCTGAAACGCAGTGGCACGGTCACCAATCTTCTCACCGGCCAGGTTTCCGGGCCCGGCGAAGAGCTGATTCAACTTTGCATTTCCACACCCAACAGCGCACTCGATATCGCACTCTAATTCAGGAATTTATTTATGGTTTACAAAACACGATTGGAAGGCGAAGCACTGGCAGGTTTCGAAGCCGAGCTCGATGCACTAAGACTGGAAGTGCTGAACGATATCGGCGAACGCGATGCAAAACATATTCGCAAGATGCGCCAACTCGTGCAGGCATCGGCTATCGCCGGTCGCGGCTCGTTGATGTTCGGCTTTGGTCCGGTTAGCTGGGTGCTTGGCGTTATCGGCCTGTCCTTCGCGAAAATCCTGGAGAACATGGAAGTCGGCCACAATGTCATGCATGGCCAGTACGACTGGATGAATGATCCCTCGCTCAATTCGCAAACCTACGAATGGGATATCGTCTGCGACGGCGGCCATTGGCGGCACTCGCACAATGTCGAGCATCACAATCACACCAATATTCTCGGCCTGGATCACGACTTCGGCTATGGCATGTTGCGCCTGACCGAATCACAAAAGTGGACACCCTCTACTTTGCTGCAACCGTTCTGGTATTTATTGCTCGCAATGAATTTCCAGTGGGGCGTTGCCGTACATGACATCAAGATTGGCCGCTTCGTCAAAGGCCGCATGAAGTTTGCCGAATTGCGCGAGCGCATCTCGCCGTTTTTACGCAAGGCCGGCCTGCAATTGTTCAAGGATTATGTGTTGTTCCCCGCACTGGCCTTCTGGCAATGGCCACGCGTGTTGCTGGGCAATCTGATTGCAAATCTAATCCGCAATCTGTGGACCAACGCGATTATTTTCTGCGGCCATTTCACCGAAGACGTGCAAACCTATACCCGCAAGGAAGTGGAAAACGAAACCCGCGGCCAATGGTATCTGCGTCAAATCCAGGGCTCGAGCAATCTGGAAGGAGGCCGCTGGTTTCATATCTTGACCGGCCATTTGAGCCATCAAATCGAACACCATCTTTTCCCGGATTTACCGGCACCACGCTATACCGAGATCGCCCCGCGCGTGCAGGAAATTTGCGCACGCTACAACGTCAACTACAACACCGGCGGCTTCTGGAAACAATACGCCGGCGTGATGGCGCGTATCTTCAAGCATGCTCTGCCGACCAAACGTAGAATGGTGGAAGCGCAGCAGGCATAAGAAAGATTCCCTGATTGCATTGCATCTGGGCTGCATTTTTACACTGCGGAAGTGCTGCGACGTTTCGGCCAGCTTCACGATTCCGGCACCGCGATGTGTTCCAGGCGCCGATACTGATCCGGCCTTCACTTATGCAGCAAGAATGCGATCAAGTACCCATCAAAAAACACGGACTGGTGCATGTGTGCTTGCATGGCAAGTCGACGGTTTGCCCTATACTCGGCAAACACAATTGCCGCCATTCGCATTCAAGGATTGACCGATGAAAACAGCCGTATTCGTTGTCGCATTGTTCCTGACTTTCTCAGCGCGCGCCGGTATGGCCGCACCGACATCGGCAGTACCGGATATCAACCTCGCCGCATTCGCCAATGGCGCGTTGGTGGAAAATGCGAGCTCCGAATACGGCGACAGCTGGCAGGCGCGGTGGATTACCGACGAGAATCCGCAAACCGGCTGGGCCACGGAGAAAGCTGCGAAAGGACCTTTCGTGATCGTCATCTCGCTGCCGGAATCCTCCGAGATCCACGCGCTCGAGTTCGATACCGCAACGGCTGAAAACCCGGAGCGCGCAGCAAAGAATATCGACGTGCTGGTATCTTCCGCGTCGGCAACCACGGGGTTTGCTCCCTTGGCCAATGTTGCGCTCAAGCCCGGACTCGACAGGCAGCACTTCAACCTCGCCAAACCTGGTACCGGCCGCTGGATCAAGCTCGTCGTCAACAGCAATCATGGCGATCCGGAATACAGCGAAATCATGGAATTTCGTGCGCTCGGAAAACAGCTGACACAGACCGCCACGCCGGCCAATCTTTCGGGCACCTACAGCACGGCGGTTTACGGCAATTTCCACCTGTTGCAGGAAGGCGCGCAGCTCAGCGGCTGCTATGAACACGACAGCGGTTTGATCCGTGGCGGGCTGGAATCGCATCTGATGCGTCTTGATTGGCATCAAGCCAATAGCAAAGGTGCCGCTATCATGGTGCTCAAGCGCGATGGCAAGAGTTTCGAAGGTTGGTGGGCGAATGAAGGCAGCAATGAATGGTCGGCGACATGGGATCTTAAAAAAATCAGCGACAAGGTCGGTGCCTGCCCGAACTGGAACCCCAAAGCAGCGAGCGGGAATGCTCTCGCCAAGCAGCTCGCCACCGAAGGCCATGTGCGAATTTACGGCATTAACTTTGATGTCGACAGCGACCACTTGCGAGCAGATGCGAAGCCGGCCATTGATGAATTGCTGAGTGCCTTGAAAGCAAATCCATCCTGGCACGTCGGCATTGAAGGCCATACCGATGCCACCGGCAATGCAGCGCACAATCTGGATCTAAGCCGGCGACGCGCAGCATCGGTGAAGGCGACGCTAGTGGCGGCGGGAATTGCCGCGGATCGGATGACAACCGCCGGATTTGGCCAAACCAAACCGCTTGCTCCGAACGATACGGCAATTGGCCGAGCGCGGAATCGGCGGGTGGAGGTTGTGAAGCAGTAGCGCCAGGCAATCTGCAGGACGATGACGAGTAGGGGCGCCTGCTTGCTGCGCCCAGACTTTGCGGCGTTACTTATTGTGCCTGCAAGCGGTCGCCATGTTTTTGGATCAAGAGCGGGCGCAGCAAGCGGGCGCCCCTACAGGACATCCCAGGCGTAATTTCCGCGTTCGAGAATTGCCGAAGCAAGGCGTTCGGTTTCGGCATCTTCGTTATGCTCCAGCGCGCGCTGGTTACGCGCCATGCGGCGGCGCGCCTGACGGGTGAATACCGTGGCGATATCGACGGCTTGTGCGGCCGAGGCATGGCCTTGTTTCAACAGGCTGTCGGCACGCGACAATACGCAAAGCCCGACGAACAGATCAATGGTGATGTCGGCAATGCGTTTTTGCGCGTATTGCTGATCGGCAATCGCCTTGCCGTGATGGCGCAGCAATTGATCGGAAGCTTTCGAAAGTTCGACCGCATATTTTTCGTAGACAGCGGCAAATTTTTTCAGTGGCGGTTCGAGCGCATAAAGAATCTTGTCGGTGCCATAGCCGGTCGCTTCCCGCATGCGGCGACTGGTGTAATCACCGAGCACGCCAAAGCCCTTGATCGGATCATTGAAGATATCGCCGACCGCCGCTTTCAATTCACCCAAACCGATACCAACCCCTTTCAAGCCGGACAGTGCGATATACAGGCGCAGAATTTCGTTGGTGCCCTCGAAGATCGAAAGAATGCGGGTATCGCGGGTAATTTGTTCGTAGGGAAATTCCCGCATATAACCATTGCCGGCCGCAATTTGCAGCGCTTCATAGGAAGCCTTCTGCACCGCTTCGCTGGCGAAGACTTTGCTGATCGCCGCCTCCACCGAATAATCGGTACAGCCGCTGTCGATCATGTGCGCCACCATCCAAACCGTACTTTCGGCGGCAAAACAATCAACCGTCATCTGCATGATCTTTTCACGCACCAGGCCGAATTCGGCAATCGGTTTATCGAACTGTTTGCGTTCTTTTGCCTGTGCCGTCGACAGACGAATCAATGTGCGCATTCCACCCACGGCGCCACCGCCCAAACCGGTACGGCCACTGTTGAGAATGCTCATGGCCACCTTGAAACCTTTACCGACGGCGCCGAGCACGTTTTCCGGCGGCACTCTTACATCGGTGAAAGACACCGTCGTTGTCGAGGAAGCGCGGATGCCCATCTTGTCTTCATGCGGACCGTGCGCCACACCTTTCCAGCCGGCCTCAACCAGAAATGCCGTGACCTTGCCTTCGGGTGTATCGGTCTTGGCGAACACGGTATAAAAACCGGCAATGCCACCATTGGTAATCCAGATTTTTTCGCCGTTGAGAATCCAGCTACCGTCTTCGTTGCGCACTGCCTTGGTACGAATCGAAGCCGCATCGGAACCGGCGCCCGATTCGGTCAGACAAAAAGCCGCAATCATTTCACCGCTGGCAAGTTTCGGCAGATAGCGTTGCTTCTGCTCGTCGTTGCCAAACAGCAGCAAGCCTTTCATGCCGATCGAACTGTGCGCACCAATGGTGAGCGACACCGAACTGTCGTGACTGCTGGTCTGCTCAAGCACGCGGGCATACGCACCGTTGGATAAAGCGAGACCACCGTATTCTTCCGGAATGATCAAACCGAACAGACCCATGTCGCGCAATGCCTGGATGAATGCTTCCGGTTGTTCGGCATTGCGATCGTATTGTGCCAAATCGTGATGCTTGTCTTTCAGGAATTGGTCAATCGCATCATTCATCGCGCCGAGCATTTCACGGTCACGCTCGCGTATCTGCGGATACGGAAACAGATGTTCATCCAGAATATTGCCGAAGAACAACTGTTTCGCCGCGCTCTCGTCAAGATGCTGGGCGATACCGCCGATAGGTGCCGTCGACATGGGGGTTTCTCCGAAAGAAATATGCCCACATTGTGCACCCTCGATGCTACAAACCGATAGCGGGCAGCAGTCTGTCTTTCAGCAATTTGATGGTCAGCAAATGCGGCTGGCGTTCGTTGTAATTGGTGGTGGTAATCACCACGACCACACCCTGTTCGGGAAACACCTGCACCGTATTGCCGCCAGTGCCGTTCATCGAATAGGACTTCCATACTTTTCCATTGACCGGAAATTGCATGAGCCACCACAAATAGCCATATTCAATACCGGCCTCTTCATCCGCGACCGCATGTGGCTGGATTGATTTCTTCACCCAGTCTTTCGGCACGATGGTTTTTCCCTGATAGCGACCGTCATCCAGATACAGTTGACCCAGTGCCAGCAAATCCCGGCTTCGCAATCCCAATCCGCCGCCGGCCTGCGCCAGGCCCAGCGGTGAAAACTGCCATTCGGGTTTTTCGATTCCCAGCGGCGTGAATAATTTTCGTTGTGCGTAATCGGGCAGTTTTTCGCCGGTGGAATTTTGTAGTACTTCGCCCAGCGTCGTCACGCCTGCGGTGCAGTAACGGAAATTGCGGCCGTATTTCGAATCGGCCGGTTTCGGCATCCAGGCCGGGAAGCCCTGGATAGGCAGATCGAGATAAAACTGCACCCAGTCTTCGACCAGATACATGCGCTCTTCATTGCCGCGCGAAAACTCGTTTTCGTCATGGCATTCCATCAGGGAAGACATCGTCATCAAATCCTCAACGGTGATTTTTGCCTTGCGTGGATCATCGTTTTGCAAAGGCAGATGCTTTTGCAGAAACGGCAGGACCGGAGCATCGGCATTCGGCAGCTTTCCGTCGGCAATCGCAATTCCGGCCAGCATGCCGGCAATGGTCTTGGTGGCCGAGCGCGTGTTGCGCCGGGTTTGTGCATCGCCCTCAAAATATTGCTCGTAAATTACTTTGCCGTTTTTGGCGACCACGACACTGGTAATTTTCTTGAATTCTTCGGCTTTGATCGCCTTGGTGGCCTCATCGAAAGTCGGGGTTGTCGCATGCGCATGACTGGCAAGCAGAAAGAGTAAAACGAAAGAAATAATACGCATGGGTTTATCCCGGTAATCAAACTGGATGAAAAGATAACAAGCCGCCTACGCGCTGTCTTGTACGCACTGAACTAGTGCCGGGTATGCATACGGAACTGGTTTGGGCCCATGCGATAGCGGCGTTGAAAGAGGTGGTGGAAATGACTTTGATCGACGAAGCCGCACAAGGATGCAATTTGTGCCAGCGATAATTTGTTGTCGCGCAACAATCCGGTTGCACGCTCGAGACGACAGCGGCGCAGGAATTCGCCGGGCGAACATCCAAAGCGTTTGCCGAAGGCACGCGTGAAATAAACCGGATGCACATCGCAGGCTTTGGCCAGTTCCGAAAGACGTGGCGTCTCATGCAAATTATCGCGCAGCAATTCGTAGGCACGCAGCAGCCAGAGCGGTGCCGGTATTTTTTCCTGTTGCAAACCCAGCGATACATCGGCCAATAAATATTGCAATTCCGATTCGATCACCAGGGCAGAACTGGAATCCCAGGCGCAATGTTCGCGCCAGATCCGGCAAGCCGATAACAAGGCGCCGGTTTGCAATCGCGTTGCATATTCCGGCAATGGCGAAATTTCGCCGGCCTGCTGCCAATCGTGTTGCGACATCGACAAGGTCAGAAAACGACCATCAAGGCCACGAAAGCAATCGCGGTGACGCGTACCCGGAGGATTCACCACCAGGGCCATTTCATTGCAAATGGCCGGCATGTTTTTGGCACTGCTTAAATACAACCCATTGATCAGCAGCAGGAAATGGGCGTCTTCATGGGTGTGAATTTCGACATCATATTCGGGTACCGTCGGCTTCAAATCCGCCAGCCGCAGACCGGACAGTTCGCGCTGCGACTGGTAATTACCCAGGAATTGGCCATGACCGAATTTCATTTCGCTGCTTTATCCCGATGGTTTCAAGCCCACCATATAGTGCTTTGCCGGGCTTCGGAATAGGCCAAAAGTTTTACGCTGCCAGTTCGCTATTTCTGCGCCTGCAACATTGCCGCCATCTTTTGATGGATCAGGTTGATGGCTTTCAGGGGACGAATAAGAACCTTGAACTCCACGATCAGCCCTTCGTCATTCCATTTAAGCATATCGACACCATTGACCATGATGCCGTCAATCTCGACTTCAAATTCCAGCGCCGCATCACGGGCACCGATGATTTCCCGAACATAGACAAAGCTTTCATTGAAGAAAACATGAAATGCCGCCGAGAGGTATTGGGCAGTCACCGCCTTGCCGACCTGCGGTGTATGCATGACAGGCGAATGAAAAATCACGTCGTCCGCGAGAAGTGTATTCAGGCCTTTCGTGTTTCGCGATTTAACCAGGTCGTGCCATGTGGAAAGCGTATCGATCATGGAATTCCTTTCTTGGTCGAGTGCAACTGGATAATCAGGGGTTAGGCAAAACAATCTGCGTCGGACAATGATCCGAAGACGCCAATGCCGTCGCACTAGAACTGCCATCAGGAGCAATGGAAAGTTTTACTGCATGCGCTACTGCATCGCCGGCGTTCCAGTTATTGCTGACCAGCATTTGGTCCAGCTCAATCGGATTGCGACAACCCATATCGTTTACCAGCAATTTCATTTCATCCTGTGAAAGCCTGACCAATTTTGCTTTCTTGCATAAATTGTCTGCGCCTTCGGTTTTACTGCAGGCGGCCGCCACCAGCGACATGCCCGATTGTGCCGGCATGCCGTCGTTGACTTCGGATAGCAGAAGGCGAACGCGTACACTGGCATCACGCGGCATTGTCGCATCGCTGCCGTCCATGCGTGCCGACAACGTTTTGGCTTTTTCGTGTTCATGCCACAAATCGCGATTGAAATCACCCATCACGACAAAACGATCGAAGGCTTTGGAAGAATCTTCGATCCAGTTTTCCAGTGGCAATACCTGTTGCTGCAATATCAGGCAATCTTTCTGGTCGCCTTCCAGTTGGCCGCGTTTTTGTTCGTTGATTTCCAGCGGCGAGACGCAACTGCTTTTCAAATGCACATTCAAAAATGCGGTTTTCTTGCCATTGATATTCAAGGCCAGCCGCAAACCCGGACGCGGGCGACGCTCGGTGCCATTTTCGGGCAAGGACAAGGCATCATAAATTTCGCAAGTTCCCTTCGATTTGCTCAAAGTTTTTTTCCATGCGAACGCCAAACGTTGTACCGAGTAACCGGTGTAGGAGCACACATGGTATTGGCCAGCGGCCTTGCCAAGAACATCCCTGATGGCCGCTTCGCCGGAGACTTCCTGGAAAGCCATGACATCGGGCGAAATTTCGGCAATTTTTTTCGCGATTTGCTGCGCGCGTTTTTTGAACAGTTCCCTGGTGACCGGAATCACTTTTCTGTCGTCGCCTTCATAGACATTGCAAGGCGGCAATTTTTCAATCGTCCAGGGCAATTTGATGGCGGCATCTCTTGGACGCCAGTCCATTTCCCAGCCTGTGGTGCCCGTGGCATTTTTAGATCGCTGCCAAACTTTGCTGTCCTGATTCAATTCGTATTTGGCATCGCATTGGGCAATCCAGCTCTTCGCTTCGGCCTGGCTTAAATGCCAACCCAGATTCCAGCTTGCCAGTTTTAGATCAGCGGCAAAGCTTTGGCCGGAAATAAGCGCAAGGAATAAAGCCACGACACAGCGAAATCGATTCATCACGGAAAGCTTCCTGAAAATGGGTGACTGGCAAAATAACACTTGCGTGCGTCTCAGTTTGTGACACTTTTTGTCATGCAAGAGACCAGCGGCGAAAACACCGGCGCTGCCGGGCGGCGTAACATTATTACACTATTGCGGCCCTGGATAATTCGCACGATTGGCGCCGCTGCCGGTTTTCCTGACTGTAACTGGACGCTCACGAAATAATAAGACAGACTTACCGGCGGCAAAACTGCAGCCTGCAGTTAGCCTACAGGGTATGGCATGAAATATGCTCGATATCCGATGTCTTCTGGGGAGAGGACGACATGGTCACCATTGAATATTTTCGGCTTTCCAAAAAGCCGGGATCGGGATTTCCAGCCTTCGAGAAACAGGCTGGTGAAACCGTGGCCTGTTCGGGCGCATTCTTATGAACGCCCAATTGCTCCCGAAAAACTCGAATGCCGAGTCTTTACCTCTGGCCTCGCCCGCCGTTCGCATCCATTTGCTCGGCAGTTTGCAGATACAAATCGGCGACCAGGATTGCACATCGCGCATTAAATACCGCAAGGGTTTTGGCTTGATGGCTTTGCTGGCGGTCGAATGCAATATCATGCATCCGCGCGATCGCATTGCCGATTTACTTTGGCCGGATCTGCCATTGACAGCGGCACGCAGCAATTTGCGCCAGGTGCTGAGCAATCTGGCCAAGGTGTTTGAATTTGCGCTCAATGACGGTTTGCCGATTTTGCGCGTCAGCAATACCAGTGTCGGATTATTCGTCGGCAAAAATGTCGATCTGGATGTCGCCAGTATTCAGGCAACCTGCGAAGGGTTACGTCACAAGTCGGAAATGCCCGATAAACTTTTTTCCGAGATTGAAGCCACACTGGCTTCATCGCATGCCATCAGTCGCGAATTTCTTGCCGGTTTCGAGTTGGCCGAATGCGAAAGCTTCATGGAATGGCTGGCCCATCAGCGGCATTATTTCAGCGATTGCGTTATCACGATTTACGAAGATATCAGCGACCGTGCGGAAGCCATTGGTGATCTGGATACGGCTATCACTTTCATGCGCAAAGCGGTTTTGATCGATCCCCTGCTGGAAGCCAACCAGTTACGTCTGGTCAGTTTGCTGGCCATGACCGGGCGCAAGGAGCGCGCCTTGCGCGAACTCAATACGTTCGTCACCCGTTTGCGTGATGAACTGGATGTTGCACCAGGCCCGGAAGCACAGGCGCTGCGTGAGAAAATCATTCAAGGCCATATCGCCACACAACCCAAGCGCCGTGTTACCGAAAACATGCGCTGGATGACGGCCTTGTACGCCGTATGTGCGCCCTCTTCGGGCGAAGCGCATATCCGCACCAATATGTCCCGGCAATCGCGTGAAGAAACCACGGAAATTTTGCGTCGCAATGGCGCCTATGTCGTCAGGCCACCGGGACGCGGCGTGTTTGCCTACTTTGGCTGGTCCGAAACCCAGAAAGGTTGTGCACGCAATGCCCTGCAAAGTGCCAGGGAAATACTGCGTTACGCTCCATCATCGCATTACATCAGAGTCGGCATTTATACCTGCCAGGTTTATGTCGACAACCCGAGCAAACAACTCGATGAACTCGGTGAATGTTCGGATATCGCTTACCGATTAAGCCTGGCCGCCGATGGTGGCGAAATTGTGGTGTGCGAAGAAACCCTGCGCAATGTGCAGGCAAAAACCGAGAAGATGTCCATAGGCCAGCTGCGCGGAATCTCCGAAGGCATTACGCTGTTTCGGATCATGCATTGAACCAGAAATAGTTGCCGAATCGCTTTATTGGTTCATCAATAAATAAGCACTCATCGTCACCGACTGCGATTCATCCAATGCCGATTCGCTTTGGCTCCAGGCAATGGAAGCAGTTCCGGTGTTGGCAGCGACAGACTGTTCGCGGAATTTGCCGAAGCGTGCATCGACGCGGCCGTCAAAATGGTTGTCGAGCATTTTCGCCATGGCCGGGCTTAGGCCGGTCAGGGTCATTACGTTTCGGTTGCGTGTGACATAGGTGCCCGTCGTAGCGCCTGGTTCGGACCAGGACACATTGGAAAAACAAATCACCATTTCCTGCGGCAGGCCGTTGCTGTCGAGATAGGCCGTTTGTGTTTCGCTGCCTTCGGCACGGCCGGTCGGCATGCGAATACCGGCGGCCTGCATGGCAGTGCGCAGGTTGTTCATGCACAAGGGCGTGCCCGTGGCTGCGTTGACATAGCCGGTCGGGTTGGAAGCGCTGTCGGCAATCACGATGCCGTTGTTGGAAGCAAAGGTGTCGTAACTAATGGCCCAGCCCTGCACGAATTCGGTTGCGATACGCTGGTAGGCGGCGGTGCGTTGTACATCGCGGCCAATACTGACTGCACCAATAATGATACCGATGATCACCAGCACCACCGAGATTTCAATCAGGGTAAAACCGGTTTGCCGTTGAGCATGAAATGCGTGCCTGGGGTGCTTGAGTATCATGTTGGGTTGCCTGGATTCGTGGTGTCTGTGGTTGCCGACTAATAAACGCCCGCCGCATCGCCGGCGTTCGCATGGGCCCGGAAATCGGTAGCAAGCGTTGCTGAACGTACGACGTAGCCTTCATCTAAAAAACGGGTGACGTTCGCCTTTGCCTCATCCCAGGCATCGGTTGCCGGAATCAGGTTCAGCAGTGCCGATGCCAGACCGATGGCCGCGGCAACTTCACCGGCAACCGCCAATGCAATGGCCGGCGCCTGTGCACCAAGGGTGGTCAGCGATTCGGCAATGGCGAGTGCAATTTCGGCTGCGCCTTCGGCAACAGCCGCGGTTGCGAGCGCGATGCCCGAAAGTGCGCCGGCATAATCGGCCTCTGCCAATTTGGCATTGAGGTCGAGCTGGATTTTATATTCGAGCATGGATTGATGCATCATCTCGGCCGCCGTGGCTGCATTGGCATTGCCATGCGTCACCGAAGCCAGGGTTTGTGCGCAATTCAAACGACCAAGTAAGCGATTGAAGCTGACGGCGACAACGCGGTCGTCATAGCTACCATCGTTTACCTTGGCGGGGGCATCAAATTCCGGATTGACGGAAGCATTATTGCCATCCATCAAACCACCTGCCTGATCCGCATTTTTCGTACCGGCAATCGCCAGTGCATAGGCAACGTTGACATTGGCTTCGGGTGTGACGACATGCAGTAAATTATTGTCGAGCGAATTATTGGCCGCATTGCGAAGTCCGACGCATAAATCGATGCCATTGCCGACGCCGCGAAATAAATCATAGGCCGCCAGGGTGGTACTGCTCATGGCAAGCATCGGCATGCGATCAACGGCCACCGCTAAATCTGCATCGCCAATCAACGGAGTTGCAGCGCTTCTATAAACGCCGTATCGAATCTGGTTGGCAGTGGCTTGCGAAAGACCCAGGCTGACATTCGGCAAACGACCGACACCCGCGCCGCCTGCACAATCTTCCTGGCCATCACCGGTGGTGTCGGCACAGGGCAGACGATTATGCGACAAGGCAAATCCGGTAATCGCCATATCGGCCGAGCGCAAAATATTGCGCTCGCTATTGGAGATTGCATATTTGGAATTGAAACCGACAAATTGCCAAACCAGAATAATCACAATGCCCAGGATAACCAGTGCAATGCTCAACTCGATCAGCGTGTAACCGGCTGTCCTTTTCATTTGATTAACCCCAACGCGTCTTCGGCGCGTGCGCGGTTGCGTGTGTTGTCATAAATGGCGAGGTAATAAGCCACTTTGTTCACGGCGTCATCGTATTGATCATGCGCGGTGACTTCATCTTCCACTGCGCCCTCGTAATCGATCACCGCCAATGCCAGGTTGGCTGCCGCATCGGCAACCGCCACCGTGGCGATACCAACGGCAAATGCCGCCGCACCGAAAGATTCATAGGTTTCGGCAACCGCCAATGCCAGGCCGGTGACGGCCAGCAAGGTATCGGTCGTCGCCAGTGCGAGACTCAATACCGCCATCGTGATGTCGGTCGTGCGTGTGGCGTCCCAGGCAAAAAAACGGAAGTCGCGATAAAAAACCGACAGGTCGTATAAATCACTGGCAGTCACTGCCGAATGTGCTGCGCCGTTGACTTCGGCAAGACGATTCAGGCAACCCAGTCTTTGCGCCAGCTCGCCAAAACCCATGGCGGAACTGTAATCATCATAGCCATTGGTAATCGGGCTGCCGGGCGCGGCAAAGCCGGCAACGTTGGCACCGTCAAACAAATTACCGTCACCGGATGCATCGCCGGCACCGCTGCTGGCCAGGGCAAATGCGGTGGCAACCGCTTGTGCACCGACGGTCAAATCACCGCCCGAAGCCTGGCCGTCTCGTATCCCGATACATAAATCCAGACCATTGATTGGTGCCACCGCTGGCGCGGCGCCGGGAATATTGGGAATGTAACGATTGCTGGCAACCGTCAAGGTGGAAGTTGCGGATCGATTGACCCCGTAACGAATCGGCTTGGGAAATACCTGCCCGATCGTGCGTTGTGGCAGAAAGCCGTTATTGGCGATGCTGGCACAATCTTCCAGGCCATCATTATTGGTATCCGGACATGGCAGGCGGGAACGCGCCAGGGCAAAGCCGACAAGGGCATCGGATGCCGTACGAAGTTCAACGACCGGTGTCGGTTCCGGACTGGCGGTGGCTTGCAGTCTTGGCAGCAATTGCCAAAGCAGCGCACCGATGATGCCGACAATGACCAGCACCACCGCCATTTCCAGCAACGAAAATCCGTGTGTAAAACGTTTTGGGATATGGAAGGTTTTCATTCGACGTCACCATTGGCATCGGCTTGTTCCAGAATAGCTTCGGCGCCCGCCCAAACCATGATTTGACTACCCGTCGGCGTTGACCCGGGATGCTCGGCGTTATATTTCAACTGCTCGTAGGCTGCGCGTGCCGAAGTCGCGTTGGCACGCGTATCAATGGCCGTTTGTGCGAGCGTGGCATTACTGAGAACGGTTTTTTGCCACAGATAATATTTCGCCAGGTAATCATCGAATAGATTGGTGGTGAAGAAATCAAATGGCGGCGGCAATGGATAGCTGCCGAATGAATTGGTCGCGGCGATCACCGCATTGCGTGCCGTTTCATAGGCTGTTCGCGTGCTGGTCACCTGGGCGTTGGCGGCATTCAAGGTGGTCAATGCAGTCGCCTGGACTTGTTGTGCGGTGGTCAGGCGTTGCTGCACTTTCGGTACGGCATCGCATTTGTATTGTTCTTTGGGCAAGTCGGCGCTGGCGCAATTGGTGGTCGCCGTATTCAGGGCCGTCGTCAAATCGGTGACGTCTTTGCCGGCTTTGTCGTAATCACCCTGCGCCTGATTTTGCGCCATGCGTGCATTGTTGTAAGCCACCGAAGCTGTCACTGCCGTATTGACCAGGGCCGTGTGCTGGCCGTTGGGATCATTGGTGTTGGTGGTGTTTATCGTATTAAGCGCTGCATCTCGCGCTGCCAATGCATTCTGCAGTTTTATCGCCTCGGCAGCCGAATCCGCCTCGGCCTGGTTTGCCTTGGCCTCCAGATCCAATACCGTTTGCAGCTGGGCATCCAGATCGACATCCAGCGTTTGATCGCCGGTGGCATTGCCGGTGGCAATGGCGACCTCGACCGCGAGCACCGTTGAATATACCAGGGCGGCAATCCCCAATGCCCCGGCCGCAATCGCGACCCCCGATAGCGTGATGGCAATGACCGACGCCACCACCGCCGCGGTATAGACCGGAATAAAAGCGCAACCGACCAGGACAATACAGGAAGCAATCGCACCGGATAACAAGCCCGAAGCTGTTCCCAGCATGGTGATCGAGGCAGCAAGATTAATCGCCGCCAATGCAACGTCGACGCCCGCCAACACAATATGCAGCACATTGAATGCAATGGTGATGATGGCCGAATCGTGAATGCTTTGGTTTTCGTCGGTAACTTCATTGGCAACATCGACAGCCAATGCGACACCATTGACCGAGGACATGTCCACGATGCAACTCATCGCATTGGCAAGCGTATCGACACTGCGGCTGCGTACCAGATCCGGATTGCCGTCCGATTGTTTTACCGCCACGGTATAGGCAGTGGTGTTTGCGGCGCTGTAGCCATTGACGGGGTCTTCGTCACTATCGATAACCTGTTCGAGCTTGCGGCAGAAATCCAGGCCGTTGGCCGTGCCGTAAGTGTATTCGGTGCCTTCCCAATCCTTGGGTTCGAAGTAGGACTCCAGCACGCTGAGATCCATCGTTGCCGGTCGCAGCACACTGTATTTGATTTGTTGCGGGCCACGCGCCGCCGCATCGGCTTTCAAACCCAGGCTTAGCAAAGGCAACATGCCGGTGACTGCCCCTGCTTCGCAATTTTCGATGCCGTCGTTGTCGGTATCCGGACACGGCAGGCGGCGTTGCGATGCCGCGAAACCGGCAATTTTATCGTCGGCCCAGATTAAATTGGCATAACGTTCTTCCACCGTACGCAATTGCACGCGTGATTGCTGGACCAGAAAAATCACAAGCAAAATACTGGCGATCAAAGTGACCAGCAACAACACATCCCAGAGTGCAAAACCGGTCATCGAGCCACTGCGATGTGATCTCTTTTTGAGCGCCTCGTAAATATGATTGCTGATCATGGCCGGCTTCCCCTGTCTGCGCTCAAAGCGATTGTGCCGTTACTGCGTGTTTTACCAGATCGTACACCGGCAGTAATAGCGCAACGATCATCAAAATGAAGACCGCACCGGCAATCAAAATGACCGCAGGCCGGATAATTTCGCCCAGCGATTCCATGACGTGATCAAAGCGTGCCCGATACTCGATGGCAAGGTGGCGTAACTGGCGATCGAGCGTACCGGTTTCTTCGCCGACGGAAATCATTCGCACTGCCATCGCCGGGAATCCGCCCACTTGTCGCATGGCAGGACCAAGGCGTTCGCCGCGTTCGACGACACGCCGCACATCGCCAATCTTCACGCGATAATATTCATCGGCAATCGAGCGTTCCAGTACCGTCAGGCAGCGCACCATATCGATACCCGCTGCGATGAGCAGTGCCAGATATTCGGAAATGAAAGCCATGCCGGACGAACGTGCGATAACGCGGGCAATCGGCAGACGATGCGCCAGCTTGTACAAATGATGACGAAACGGCTTGCTGGCCTTGATGGCGATAATCGGAACAACAATCATCAAAGCCACCACGATCATCACCAGGGTGGAATTGGCGGTGAGCCAATCGGACAGGAACAGGACAAATTTGGTAATCGCCGGCAACTCGACATTCAATTGGCGGAACAAGCCGCTTAAATTCGGAATGACGTAGAACATCCAGAATGCCGCCGCAGCAAAAATCGCGGCAAATACGAAGATCGGATAGATCAACGCGCGCCTGGAACCGCGGCTCATTTTTGTGATGCGTTCCATGTGCTCGGAACCTTCGAGCAAGACCCGGTCAATCGAACCGGTTTCATCGCCGATGGCGACCAGATTGCGAACGGTTTCCGGAAAAATATCGGCATGGCGATTGAAGGTTTCGGTAACCGATGCGCCTGAATCGAGATCGTTGATCAACGATTGTGCGATGTCGGCGACTTTCGGGTTGTCGGCATATTCGTTTTCTTCGGCAATCGCGCGCAATGATTCCAGCATCGGCACGCCTGCCCCTGTCATCACCGCCAGATCGCGTAAAAATCCGGCGATATCTTCGCGGCTGACGCCGGAGCTGAAAATGCCGCCGCTGCTGGAAAACAAACCCGATATCCAGCCTGGCAAACGATAGAGATTGACCACGATGCCGTTCTTGTTGCGCTCCAGCCAAAGGCGTGCCGAAAAATCACGCTCGACGGCCAGGCGCACAAACCCGCTGACCATGCGGCCTTCATCGGTTAGCAGGCGATAGTAGAAAGCATTCATGCGAGCATTCCTGCAGGGCCTTCACCCACCACGCGCAAAATTTCTTCCGGCGTGGTTTGGCCCGAAGCGACCATGGCTTTTGCCATTTCCACCATTGGCACATAACCGGTATCGACCGCCATGCGATGGAATATTTCGCGGCCTTTGTCATCGGCGATGGCATTGGCCAGGGCATCGTTGATGATCAACACTTCGTACACCGGAACGCGACCGAGATAACCGGTGTTGCGGCAGCTGTCACAACCTTCGCCGCGTTTACCCGGACCGTTGTGATGAATGCCCAGCCAAAGCTGTTCGGATTCGCCAAACGGCGCGCTGACACTGCAGCGCGGACAATTGCGACGTACCAGACGCTGGTTGACGACGGCCACCAGATTGTCGGCAATCTCCTGCGCACCAAGACCAAGCGGGCGCAAACGCGGCACGACACCAAACACATTCGATACGTGCAAAGTCGATAACACCAGGTGGCCGGTGGCTGCCGATTCAAGAGCGGCTTGTGCGGTTTCGGCATCGCGGATTTCGCCGATCAGCATTACATCGGGATCGTGACGCAGGAAATGCCGCAGCGCGGTTCCGAAAGTGTAACCTGCACGACGATTCACTTCCGTCTGGCAGGCACCTGGAACCCGATATTCAATCGGGTCTTCGACCGTCAGCACATTGCGTTCAATCAGTGATTGCATGCGCAGTGCTGCGTGCAGGGTTGTACTTTTACCCGAACCGGTCGGGCCGGTAATCAATACCAGGCCTGCGGGCTTGTCGAAAATTCTTTGCAGTACATCGACGTCGCGTTCGCGGAAACCTAATTGTGCGAGACCGGTCAATTCACCGCGTTCGGGCAATAGACGCAATACCATGCGCTCGCCGTATTCACTGGCCAGTGTCGAGACGCGAATGGTGTAGGGAAGATCGATCACGTTGACGTGGAAGCTGCCGTCTTGCGGACGACGCTGTTCGGAAATATCCATTTCCGCCATCAGTTTGACGTAGACCATCATGCGGCTAAGCGAAACCGGCAAGGCCAGCATCGGGCGCAGCACACCGTCGATACGCAGCAGCATATGCAGGCTGTCGGATGCCGGCGCGATATGGATGTCGGTTGCACGTTCACGAACCGCCAGATGCAAAAGCAGATCAATCAGGCGTTCAGGGCTGAGGGCATGATCGATGTCGTCCGCCAGCTGGCGCATTTCGCGCGAGATTAAAGTTTCCAGCGGGTTTTGCGAGAAGTAATAACTTTTGCGAACCTGCTGCAACAGTTTGGTGAATTCGGTTTGCAGGAAAATGCAACTCAGGTCGCAACGACGCTGGACGATCTGCGCCACTTCTTCCGGATCGCTGTCGCCCAGTAAAATTTCGAGGCCGCCTTCAATGCGACGCAGAGGCAGGAAGCCGCGTGAGAGGCAAAGCTCCTTGTTGAACAAACCAAGAACGGCAGGATCTGCTTCCTGTTGCTCGTCGGCGGCAACAAAAGGAATGTTGCGCTGGTCGGAAAGTACCTTGGCAACATCGTATTCCAGGGCCAAGCCGTAATTGACCATGATCTGGCCAATGCGTTTGTTTTCGATGACCTGTTTTTGACGAGCATATTCGAGTTGCGCGGTGCTGACGACGCCGCGCTCCACCAATAACTCACCCAGATGACGGTCTGCTGCAAGCGAATTTTCGGATTGCGCGCGTACGATGGATGAAATTTTCGATGACATCAAAACTGCTCCTGCTATAACGGGCCGGGACTGGTTGTCCCGGCTTCCTGCTCAATGACGAAACGGGTCAAGGTGTCCGGATAACCGGTCGCCTCGAGCCCATGCTTGCGTTGAAAATCGGCGATCGCGATCATGGTGTGCTGACCAGCTAATCCGTCAATGCCGAAACTGTATTGGCCCGTGTGTGCCAATGCTTGCTGTAGCTGCATCACCGGTTTGCCGCGGCTACCGAAAACAAAATTGTCGAAAGTGGCTGCGGGCAACCAAAGCAGCGCCCTGGTCTTGCCGAAACTCAGCACGCACGCGTTCATTTTGTTGTTGGTGATATTGATGCTCGCCGGCAATGCCGTCACCGTGACGTCGGGTTTTTGATGCTGCACTTCGGCACGCAATGCCACGACGTCATTCGCACGCAACCAGCCATCAATGCGGCGGTCGTCATCATGCAAACCAAATCGCGCCAGGCAAGCGCCAGGCGTTGCGGCATTGGCAGCCATGTTGAACGACGTCAGGGTCGCAGCCTGCGCGGGTTCGATAATTTGCGCGTTGGGCACCTGGGTTTTTTCACTGCCCTGTTGCCTGGTGAAAACCGATGCAACTACCGCCGTAGCCACCAGGGCAAGCACGGCACCAATGGCAAATACCGTGCGGTTTTTATTCGGTGTTGCCAATGTGGCTTGAATGCCCGATTCGTTCGCTGCGCGTTGCACCAGTTCGGGTGTAATCGTGCGGGTACGCAATGCGACCAAACCATACATGCAGCGATCCATGATCAAGTGCATTCGGCGCGGATTGCCGCCGGAATTCCGGTGCAGAAACTTCAATGCTTCCGGTGCCATCACGATACGACCGGCGGCACCTGCCGAGGTCAGGCGAAAGTTCACGTAGTTGGCTGTTTCATTCAAATCAAACGGCGCCAGTTGCACATGTTTGACGATGCGGCTGGTCAGCTGGCGAATCGCATTCTGGGCCAGATTACTGCTCAATTCCGGCTGGCCGGCCAGCAATATCTGCACCAGTTTTTCCTGATTGGTTTCGAAATTGCTCAGCATCCGCAAAAGCTCGAGGCTTTCGATGCACAGGTTCTGCGCGTCATCGACGATGATTAAAGCCGTGCCGCCTTTTTTATGCTGTTCGACCAGGAATTTATTGAGACGGGCGACATCATCGGCAAAAGTCTTGCCGGCCTTGATGCCGAAATCCTGATTGATCGCACGCAGCAATTCTTCACCGCGCAAAAACGTGTTCAATACGAATGCCACCACGCAGCCATTGGCAATAACGGTTTCGGTCAGGCGACGAACGAAAGTGCTTTTGCCCAGTCCCACTTCACCGGTGATAAGTACGAAACCCTTGCGTGATAAAACGCAATGCACGGCTTCGGCCAGTTCGGCTTCAAGTTTCGGTGTGTGGAAATAGCAGGAGGCATCCGGCGTGGTGGGAAACGGAATGCGTTCCAATCCTAAAACATCGAGATGCGAGCTAGTCGCTGTGGCGATGGCGTTCATTGCTGCTGATCATGCATCGAGCGCCAGTTTTGGCTAACCAGCGATGAATCGGGATACATCTGGTGCAAGCGATCGATTCTTGCCAATGCCGCGGTGTAACGATTGGCGCGCCAATCAATCAGGGCAATATTGACGCCGGCATTTTGATCGTCGGGAACCCGGTCAAGAATGCGCGTATATAGATCGCGTGCACTTGCATCGTCTGCCGTTTCCACCGAATACCAGGCTTGCATGCGCAGTGAGGTAAGACTCTGCGCGGGCAATTTGCTTTGCAATTTTTCCAGATAGACATGGGCCTGGGTGAAGTTGCCTGCCGACATTTCGCTGCTGAATAAATTCACCCAGTGGCTGACGTCCTGGTCTTTGTTGTTATCGGGTTGTCTGCCGAGTTTGAAAGTGGTTTTGTCCAGATAGGATTTATCAGGAGCCGCCCTGGGTTTGGGCGGAGCTACCGGAGCTTGCTCGGCGGAAGCGGAGGCAGAATCCGTATCGGTATCGTTCGCGGCAACGGAAGTTGCGGTACTTGCATCGTTCTGTTCGGTTGCACTGTCTGGCGCCGATAAGGCATTACGCGTTACCGAAACCGGCGCAGGTACTGCGGCAACGGTTGCAGCTGGTTCGTTATAGACGCTGGAAGTGTCTGCAGCGATCAATGCATTTGATGCCGCAGGAATGCTTTCCTGGACAGGTGCCGCCTGCATGTATGGCGCCAGCGCCGGCGTGGTCTCGCCAGCTTGCGGAACAGGTGTTGTTTTGACGGCAGGAATTGTCGCCGCTACCTGTACCGGCACGGCATTGACTGGTGTTGCGACCGCTGTCGACGGCGTCGGCTGCAATGCCTTGACCGCAACAAAAGCGAGCAGGCCCAATACCGCCAAGGTGCCGACTAAAACCGGCCATTGCCTACGCTCGGGAGAAAACGACTGCATGCCCGCCATTGGCGCGCGTACAGGCTGGCCGTCCTGGGCCTGCTTTTCCATTTCCGATAGTGCGGAAAAAATCAGACTCACAATACCTTGACCCGGATGACCATGACCAACTCACGGCTGTTGTGGGTGTCGGAAGTTTTGTCGAATAACTTGCCAAGCAAAGGAATATCCGAAAGACCCGGGACACCATTGTGCGAGGTGCCGACTTGCTGATTGATCAAACCACCGATCATCACCGTGTCGCCGTCCTTGATGTTCAATGTCGTGGTCATGCCCTTGAAGTTGGTCACCGGCAATGTCACGCGCGTGCCGCCACCGGCATCGACCAATTGCAGGCTGTTTGGATCGACGTCCGATTGCATTGGATGCACCAGCAATTCAACCGTACCGTCTTCGCGAATGAAGGGAACAACACCGACTACGATGCCAGAGAACAACGAATCGGTTTCGGCATTTGAAGAAGTCGTGCTGGCGCCGCCACCGGGATTGGAAACCGTGGTGGTGGTGCTGGCAATGAAACGAATATTGGTACCTACCGAAAGCAAAGCCGGTGAACCATTGCGTGAACGAATGGTGGGGTTCGACAGGATTTTCACGTTGCCGAAACCGCGCAACATATTGACCGCCACCGAGAATGAATCGGTGGCATAACCCACACCAATGGCACGACCGGTGGCGTTGCCGATGGTTTGGCCCGGAATGGTGACGGTGCGTGGAGGCATGCCACTGCCGCCCGGGATCGGGCCGCTGGCCGAGCTTAAGGTCAATGGCGAATCACCGATGATGCCGGCGAGATTATCGCGCAGGATATTCCAGTCAACGCCGAATTCAAAATTGTCGTTGAGTTGCACATCGATCAATTGGGCATCGATTTGAACCTGGCGACCCATCACGTTGCGGTAGCTGCTGATCATTCTTTCGACCGACTTCATTTCGGACGGACGAGCGCGAACGAACAATGTGCCGCTGGACGGGTTCAGGGTGTAAATGGTTTCGGGCTTGTCTTCGAATTTGCGGTCGTTTTTTGCCTTGGTCTGGTTTTGTTCGCCAAGAATGCTTTTCAGTGCTTTTTCGAGTTGTTCGTAAACACCGGTTTGCTCGCCGGTACCGCCAGAGAGCGAGAAGTTGCTGCGCAATGCATTCGAACCACCACCGCCGCTGCTTCCACCGCTGCTGCTACCGCCACCACCGCCGCTGCTGCCGCCGCTTTCACCAAACACATTGCCGCCGGAACTGATGTCGACATTCATGCGGGTATTGAGGAAATCGAGATCGAATACTTTTTCACTCATCAGGCTGACGTAAAGTGTTTTGCCTCTTACCTCGCCATGCAGATCGAAAGCTTCAAGGATGTGCCGGAAAACCTCATTCGCGGTGACATTGGTCAGATTGAGCGTGGCGCGCTGTTCTATCGACTGGACTTTCGGGTCGAGCACCAGATTCATGTGCAATTGGTCCGACATGGCCCAGAGCAGATTGCCGACATTGGCATCGAACATGTGCAGGGAAACAATTTCGTTTTCCATCGGATCGTAAACCGGTTGTGCGGCCGGCAATGCCTGTACTTCTCTTGTACGCTGCAGCTGTTCCCGGAGTTTGTCCTGGGTTTCCGCCAGCATGGCCGATTCCTTGGCAATTTGATCGGCTGTTCTTGGTAGCGTGGTTTGATCTACCTTGCTCAGATTCTTGGTGCTGTTGCGCGGAAGCATATTTGCGCAACCGGTGACGAGGGTTGTCGTCAAACCAATAACGAGCGCACCGCGGCCAAGTCGGAAAATGCCGCGGAAGCTAGTACGAGAAGTCGATTTCATTGTCATGTGAATGCCTTTTCAACCTGTAATGTCAGTCATGGTGCATCGGTGGAGATCAAACCGAGCAGCGTGGTAAAACCTGTGGAAGCAACACGGTCATCGAAAACCGTATTGGGAACGCGGTCCGGCGAGGCGATGCAAAGCCCGGTGCCGGGAAGGCCGACATGAATGCCGTCCAGATTATTTCCGTTGCCGTCCCGGTCTTTGCCCGGAGCGACAACAGCGAAAGCAGGGTGAAACACGCGATTGGTCGTGCAGTTTTCTGCACCGGTAGAAGCGTTATTACCCGTGACGAATACATGGGTTGCGGCTACTGCGGTATTGGAACCGGCCACAATCGCGCGCAGAAAATTGCTGCGCGTTGGCGTTCCTGCCACCGGCGCCACCAAGTCGGCACTGGCGGCGGAATTGCGATAGACGACATAGATGCCGCGATCAATGGTGGGTGGTGTACCCAGGCCGATACTTTCGTAAGGAACGTAACCGGTTTCCTGGCCTGCCGGGCAAGTACCGGCTGCATTTCCTTCGCGCCCATCACCATCGGTGTCGGGGCATGGCAAATGATTATAGAGACGCGCGTAAGCCAAAATCGCGCCGGTCACATTTTCGGCATTTGCCGAAGCGGTTTTCACATCGCGGTTGCCCAAAGCACCGGCATAAGTGCCGATGGAGATGGCGGCAATCAAACCAATGACAGTAACGACAATGGCAATTTCCACCAGGCTGAAACCCGCCATCGATCGCAAGCGCAGGCGAGGATGCAGTCTGGCTGCTCCGTGCTTTTTACTATGCGAGTAATGGATGGCCGGCATCGGTGAAATTCCGGAATTACTTCTGCGTTACCACTGGCGGTTGCTGGCCAGCCGGATTGGGAGCAGAAATGTCCAGACGCACTTCGGACTGGAGCTTTTGCAAACGCGCCATGATGTCCTTGATTTTTTGTGGATCGCCGCCGCCTGGCTTGGAAGATTCGTTTTTCATCTGCTCGCCGAGCTTTTGCATTTCATCCACCTTGACCAGGTTGTTGCGCAATGCACCAACATTCACGCCACTGATCACACTGGAGCCTTCAACGCGTTCCAGTTCAGACAAGACCACATTCATTTCAGCCGGCGTTGGCTGACGACCGTTTGCCGTCAGGGCCAGAATTTTTGCGCGGATGGCTTCGCGTGCTGCACGCTTTTTCGGATCGCCGCGGGCAGGGCCGATCGCTGGCCCGAGATCTGCTCCTACCGAGGTATTACCATTTGCAGCCCATGGCGGCGGTTGCCCGGTATTGGCCGGTGCCGCTGGCGCAGCTTCCTGTGTTTGCGCTGTCACCGGCGCTACCTGAGGTGGCGGTGCGGGGCGTGCGAACCAGACAATCGCGCCAACAACAACGCCGCCAAGTGCGGCCGCTAAAATGATGGGAGCTGCACGACTCATTGTGATTTTTCCTTCGCAACGGGTTTTGGAGCGGTGCGTGGATCCGGCACGCGCAATACTTCACGACCTTCCGGCGTTCTGATCACGACAGTGTCGCGCGTGATGTTCAAAACTTTTGAACCATCGGGCAGACGCGCGCCTTTGCGAACATACTTTCCATCCACCACTGCACGATTGAAACCGCGGCCGGAATACAGCAGGGTCACTTCACGCTTATACAGAGGCTCTTCAATCAATTTGCCATCGGGACCAAGTGTGCCGGGCGGCAGCGTGGCTTCTTTCTCCGAAGGGCGGACAAAGGCAATGACCGGCGTGCTTGGACGCGGCTCGAATGCCCGCGCGGCGATGGCATCCAAAGACGCCGTCAGTTGCTGCGTGCGAACAAGATCACGATCAAGATCTGCAGTGCCGGAAGTGGCTTGTTCAACCGGTGCCATAACGGTGACCGATTTACCCGGTGCCAATACCTGCCAGCCGACAATGCCGGTAACGACCAAGGCCGACAAGCCGATGAGTCCAGAATATTTCATCAATGTTTCTCCTGCGCCGGGATGCCAATGGGTTGCAAGGCATAAGAGAAAAATTCGGCTGATTGCGTACCCGGTGGCGGATCAACCGCTACGGGATCAAAACCGACCGAACGCAGATTGGCGATAAACAATGCAAGATTGCGCGCGCCATCCGGGCCTTTATCGATGGCACCTTCCACATACAAACGCTTGTCGGTGTCGGTATCACCTTTGCGTAAACGCAAGATGCTGACCCAGTTTTGCGCTGCCTGACGAACTTTTTCCAGGGTTTCGCTCATATCCTGATCTGCACTGGCAGCAGCAAGGCGCTCAATGAACAAGCGCGAACGCTCGGCTTCGCCATTGTCTTTTTTCAACTCTTGTTGCAAGACCTGGGTTTCACTATTGATGCGTCCCGCATCGGCACGCATTTCGTCTGCCTGGCCCAATTGCGCACGCGACTGGCTATACCAGTGCCAACCCAGCCCAAACAAGCCAATCGCCAGTACCAGGGATGCAACGGCTGCCCATGGCAAAAAACGTTCTGCGCGATAAAGCGTTGCGCCGAATTTCGATGAAACCGCATCATTCAAATTGATGTCTTGGGCAAGCAATGGCGCGGCCGATCTGACTTGCCCGCCTTCTGCAAGCGTAAGGGTTTGATGGTTGGCCAGCTGCACGTCAAGATTCAGTGCCTTGCCAAAATCAGACGCCATTTTTTGATCATCATGATCTGCAGCGGCATCAAGTGCATACCAGATGACCGTACGCGGACGGGCGCCTTTCACAAACAATGCGCGGGCACGATCAGCCAGCGCATTGACCGAAGCAAGCACGCCTTCGTTATCGTTGCTGTAGGCCATCGTTTCGGCATAAAGAATGGTGTCGCTTTGAACGTCCAGGAAAGTCACTTGTTTGCCGTGGCGGAACACAATGGCTTGTCCGGGTTTTTGCAGGCGCTTGGCGACCGATAACAGCGGCACCACGATGCAATGTTCTTCGCAGCTTTCTGCCCAACTCAACATGCGTTGCCAGATCGCCATCGGCAATGCCGTGTACAGCGCCTGAAAACCACGGCCGACGGAAATCGAATGGGCGACCTCCAGTCGCGTTTCGCCTTCCACCATGCCTTCTTTACGCAAGCGACGTTCAATCAACGGAGCGGCCATGGAGGCGTTGGCTTCCATGGCCATCACGCCAGTCAGGGCATTGTCGAAGTCGCTGATCACAACGACCGGTACATCGAGTTTTGGATAGGCTGGCATCGAGACCAGTCGTGATCCATCAAGCGCTAGCCATCGACCGCCAAGATGGAACAGTGTCAGCGTGGACATCAGTAATTTCCTCGGGTTCCGAACAGGGCCGTGCCGCGAAGTGTCATGCGCAATGGCTGATTGACTTCAATGGGCGCCACGAACAGATTTTCATCAGGACGGGTCACCGATAAATCGAAAGACTCCGTCAGGAACATGCGTCCGTTGCCGCGTGCCGTGCCCACCAGAATATCGTTGGCGGCATCGCGCGGGACCGTTTGTTGCTGCAAATTAATCTTGCGCTCGGACCACTGGTTGATACCAAGGCCCAAGGTCTCGGCACGTTGTGCAAGCTGCTTGGAAGCATCCTGCAAAGCGCGTTGCTTGTTCGCCTTGAGTTGTTCCAGTCGAGCGGTGGCAACGGTATCCTGAGCCTGGCCGAGCTCGCTGCGGGCTTCGTTACTGGCGTTGTGTGCCCAGGCGGACAATCCAACGGCAATAATCAACAACAATAATGCGACAGAGAAAAGGACCAGCGCCTTGCGGCGCTGATCGCGAATGCCTTGTGCACTGGCGAGGCTAACGTTACTGGCCTCACCCGAACTCATTGGTCCATCACCCAGTGGGCGGTGACCAGATTTACGCGGTCTTCGTCTTTATCACGACCGGTACCGACTGAAGTCGTAGCGCCTGCTTCGGTTTGTGCATAGGTATTGTTGGAACCCCACTCGCTACCCGGACGTTGGCTGCTGGCTTCGGTATTGTTGTTGGCCGAATTTTGCTGACGGAAACGGCCTTCCAGTGCATCGGGTTTACCATCTACCGATTGGTCGAAAAGACGGGCCAGGTCAGGTGTCAAACCACGAATCACCATGACATTGCCGGCGCCGCTGATCGTGCCTGGCGGATTCCACTGGAAGCAGACTTGCAGTTCGGTGGAGTTGCCATTGCTGTCGATATAAACGTAACGGTCTTCGCGACCTTCGCCACGACCGGGCGGCATCCGCAAACCGATTTTGTCGAAAAGCGCGTGCTCGTCGACTTGGGCCAGACCAGGATCGCCGGTACCAACGGAATTGGCCGGATAGCCCTGACCGTGGCAAATCCGCAGACCGGTATTGCTGAAACTTTCCGGAATGCCCGGCAATGCACCGTTGAGATTGCCGCCGGCACTGGTGGTGGCGCCACCGATGGTGGATTCGCCGCCATTCACCATATAGGTTGGCGAGGTTTGGCTATCGCCCAGCACGACGCCAGTACGTTGGTAGTATTCGTCATAGGCCTTTTTCCAGCCATTGCCGAATTTATTGATGACTTTCTGGTATTCGGCATTGCGTTGTACGTCTTTACCGACCGAGATGGCGCCCAGGATCAGGCCGATAATGACCAATACCACGGCCAATTCCACCAAGGTAAAGCCGCCCTGTGCGGCGCGTGTTTTGGGATATCGCTTTGTCATGGCTGCGTTCCTTGAATACTTGGGTTACTGGTTCATTTTCAAAATGCCGACCACAACATCCACCTGGTCTTCATCAAGATTGGAGGTAGAACTGCCGTTATAGGCGGCGGTGTTCGTGAGTGACCACTCGGTACCCGGACCACCCGGTGTGCCGTTGGTGACGCCTTCCTGGCGGAATTGGCCTTCACGACCGTCGGGCTTGCCATCGATCATTTGATCCAGCGAACGCGCCAGATCAGGCGTCAAACCGGAAATCACCATCACATTGCCTGCGCCCGAAGGCTCGGTCGGCAGATTCCACTGGAAGCAGACCTGCATTTCCTGCGGGTTGCCGTTGCTGTCGAGATAGACATAACGGTCTTCGGAACCTTCGGCACGGCCTGGCGGCATACGCACGCCGGCTTGCTGCATCAAGGTACGAATACTGCGGGTAGCGTCATAGGCGCGTGCCATTTTTTGGCCGGCACTACCTTGGCAGATGGCGCTTGGCGCCGTCACTGCCGACATGTCGCCGCCGGAAATCGGCAGCCCGGCGCCTGCGGTGTAACTGGCACCATTCACCATCAGGCGTGGCTGGGTTTGATTGTCACCAATCACGACCCCGGTACGCTGGGTGTAGGTGTTGTACGCAACAGCCCACTGGTCAACGAATTTCTGTTTGATTTTGGTGTATTCGGCGTTGCGCTGAACGTCTTTGCCGATCGACACCGCCCCTAGAATCAGGCCGATGATGACCAGTACGACAGCCATTTCAACTAATGTAAAACCGCCTTGCGCGGCCCGTTTGGCGTAAATTTTCATTGAGTCCTACCTTGGTAGAAGTGCCATAGCTGCTAGCCGACGCTTGTCGACAGCAATTGTTCGTGAATCCCCTGTGAAGGACACTAACTTTCAGGCGTAAGAGCAACGTAAGAGGCATAAGTGCATTTACAACGCCCAAAATGACGAACCAGGTATCGGGAATTTGAAGGCCCGTTAAGCGGGATTGGCATCGCAAATCGCCACAGGCTTGGGTTTTATCAATTGATGCATTTAATCAAGAGAACTGAAATCAGGCACCGGGAAATCCCGTGTTTCCGGAAACAGGCAGCAAATGCATGTTGTTGCCGTAATCACGGTTGTCACAAGATTTAACGCGTTGCACTGCAATAATTTGGCCATTGTTGGATGGCATCGCATTCCGGCATCCGCCAGAGCAAGAAACATTCTCCCGGCTCGGATTGATAGGTTTTGATTGCATTGGCGAGGCGCGCAGTTGGCCTCGAAAAATCCTGAAAATGGCGCGCCCGACAGGAGTCGAACCTGTGACCCTTGCCTTCGGAGGGCAATACTCTATCCAGCTGAGCTACGGGCGCGTGTTTTTACATTCGTGCCGGGTTTGAACACGGCAGCGGCGGCATTATAACCCACTCGAAAATTTAGTCGGCTTGGCTATGCGCAATGACATGGCGAAAAAATAGGCTAAATGTGCCAGGCAATGGAACAAAGCTTGAAATGACGGGCTTAAATGATTTTGTAATCGAGAACCATTTGCATTTGAAGAATGAAGCAAATAAGATTCATTCTCATTAAAGACCTCCCGTGCAAGGAAAGCCATGTCTCGCCGTTCCCTTCGTCCTCGACATACCCGTCGTCTTATTTGTGTTGCCACCAGCCTCGTCTTTAGTGCAGCAACAAGCTCTGCTTTCGCAGACGGCAACACCAATACTGTTGATACGCCTGATGCCGCCGACAAAACAAAATCGCTGCCGACCGTTCAAGTGCAGGGTACGAACAAACCGGAAGCTCGTTCTCCGAAGTACACCGCACCCATTCTTGATACCCCGCAAACCATTACTGTGGTATCGAACAAAACCATAGAAGATCAAAACCTATTGTCATTACGCGACATTCTGAGCACCTTGCCCGGCATTACCTTCGGTGCCGGTGAAGGCGGCGGCGGTTATGGCGACAGCATCAACTTGCGTGGTTTCAGTGCCAATAACGATATCACCGTCGATGGCGTTCGCGACAGCGCGCAGTACTCGCGCACCGACCCGTTCAATCTGGAGCAACTGGAGTTGGTGAACGGCGCCAACTCGGTCTATTCCGGTGCCGGTTCGGTCGGCGGCAGCATTAATCTTGTCAGCAAGGCAGCGCACCTGGGCGACAACAATCTGGCCAGTGCCGGTTTCGGTACCGATAACTATGGTCGTCTGACGCTGGACAGCAATACGCAAATCGGCGAAACCAGCGCGCTGCGTTTGAATGTGATGGTGCATCAAAACGATGCGCCCGGGCGCGATTTTGAAGATTACAAACGCTGGGGCATCGCCCCCTCGTTCGCGATGGGTCTTGGCACCGACACGACGTTTACGCTGAACTTGCTGCATCAACACGATGACAATATTCCGCAATACGGCGTGCCTTTTTTCAACGGCGCCCCCTTGCCCGGCGTCGATTCCAGCAACTTTTACGGTTACCGCAATATCGACAAGCAGGTTATAGATACCGATTCGCTTACCGCCATCCTGAAGCATCGCTTTGGCGACAATGTTTCGATTCGCAACCTCACGCGTGTTTCTAAAGTCGATCAGCTTTCGATTGTCGATGCACCACAAGGCGTGTTTTGTCTGCCCAACAATCTCACGCCGCTTGGTACTTCCTGCACTGTCGGTGGCGTCGTTACGCCGCCAGGCTTTTTCCGCCCCGGCATTACCAACCCGCGCGGCTATTTGCGCGATACCGGCAATACCGCTCTGGTAAATCAAACCGATTTGAACCTGAAGTTCAACACCGGCAACATTGAACACACCATGGTGGTGGGTGCTTCGTTTGCACACGAAACCTTCGAACTCGACAACTCGCGTTTATTCCGCAATGCCGATGGTTCCGCCACCGGATTACTCCTGGTACCGATGGATCTATACAACCCGGATTCTTTCTATACCGGCCCGATTAATTCCACCCTGGTCGCGAAAACCGACGGCACCCAGGACAACGCATCCATTTATGTTTTCGATACCCTCAAGTTCAACGAACAATGGCAACTTAATGCCGGCCTGCGTTACGAACATAATGCAGGCAGCACGACCGCCTACACCGTCTCGACAACCTTACCCAATATTGGTGCCATTACCGGCGCATCTGCACCGGCTGAAAATAGCGACAACCTGTTTTCCTACCGCGCCGGCCTGGTCTATAAGCCACAAGCCAATGCCAGCGTGTATCTGGCATACGGCAATTCCAAAACACCCTCAAAGGGATCGGTCAACGGTGCCTGCACGGCAAGCAGTAGCACCGGCACGGCCAACTGCAATGTCGACCCGGAAAGCGCAGTCAACTACGAGTTGGGAACCAAATGGGATTTGCGTGATGGCAAATTGAGTTTGACCGCCGCGATCTTCCGCAACGAACGTGAAAATTATCGCGTTGCCGATCCCGACCCGGGCAATTTGAGTGGCGAACAGGCACTCGACGGGCAAGCACGCGTGGATGGTTTTACGGTCGGCCTGTCTGGCTTGATTACCAAACACTGGTCGGTGTTTGCCAACTACACATATCTTGATAGCGAAGTGTTGCGTAACGTATCGGAATATTGTCTGGCCCATGCAGGCGTTGGTTTATGTACTGGCGGTGATGCCTCCGATCCGGATTTTGTTGCGGGCGACCCATTGCTTGCCACGCCAAAGAACGCAGCGAGTTTCTGGACTACTTATGATGTGTCGCGTAAATGGCAAATCGGTTACGGCCTGACCTATCAAGGAGAAATCACCGTACAACAACATTCGGCCACCAAACCAAGCGGCGAGCTCGATACCTACGGCGGTTATACCACCCACCGTTTAATGGCGGCATATCGTGTAACCAATGATTTTACCCTGCAAGTGAATTTCAATAATTTGACCGACCGCGAGTACTACACCCGCATCCGCAACAATGGTTGGGCCACACCCGGTGATTCGCGTTCGGTGGTGCTTAATGCCAGTTATCGTTTTTGATTGTCGCCTTGCCTGAAAATCTGCAAACAATCCTCGGCCATGATGGCCGGGGATTCTTGCATTAAAAGAGAAACTATATGCTGCTACAAATTCCCAACGTGTTGACGCCCGAACAAGTCGTCCACTTTCGCACGCGCCTTGCCGGCGCGTCGTGGGCCGATGGAAGAATTACCGCCGGCTACCAGTCGGGCAAAGCCAAGGACAACGAGCAACTTCCGGAAAACGACCCGGTCGCCATCGAGCTTGGCGCACTGATTCGCAATGCACTGAAAAGCAATGACAATTATTTTTCCGCCGCATTGCCGCGCGTGGTATTTCCACCGCTGTTCAATCGTTATCGCGGTGGCCAGTCATTCGGTTTCCATGTCGATAACGCCATTCGCTACGACCGCACCGGGCAATTGGTACAGCCAGTACGCACGGATTTATCGGCCACCTTGTTTTTAAGCGCACCGGAAGATTACGACGGCGGCGAACTTGTCATCGAAGATACCTACGGAACCCATCAGGTAAAACTGCCGGCCGGCGATATGGTGCTGTATCCGGGCACGAGCTTACATCGCGTCACGCCGGTGACGCGCGGCGAGCGTCTGGCTTCTTTTTTCTGGATACAAAGCCTGGTGCGCGATGATGGTGACCGCCGATTATTGTTTGAGCTCGATGTTTCCATTCGTCGTTTGACGCTAAGCAATCCCGATCATCCGTCGCTGATACAACTGACCGGCGTTTATCACAATCTACTTCGTCGCTGGGCCGAGGTTTGATGCCGTGACCACAGACAATCGTTCCGCCAAACCCCTTGATCGAAAACGCCGTTCCTACTGGCTCAAAACCCTGCATCAATGGCACTGGATCAGCTCGGCTGTCTGCCTTGTAGCGATGCTTGGTTTCGCCATTACCGGCATTACCTTGAATCACGCCGCATCGATTCCCGCCGAACCGGTGATTACGACGAAAAAAACCACCTTGCCCGCCACATTGCTGCCGTCTCTCGAAAAGCCTGCTTCCGACAAGGCACCGCTGCCGGAAAATATCAGCGAATGGATTGCCGAAAACACCTCGGCAAATGTTTCCGGCATCGCCGGCGAGTGGTCGGAAGATGAAATTTATTTTGCACTTCCGCGTGCCGGTGGCGATGCCTGGCTGAGCATTGATCGCGCAACGGGTGCGGTTGAATACGAGCTCACCGATCGCGGCTGGGTTTCCTATTTCAATGATTTGCATAAAGGTCGCAATACCGGTTCCGCGTGGACCTGGTTTATCGATGTCTTCGCCATTGCCTGCGTAATTTTCGCCGGTACCGGCTTGTTTCTGCTGCAACTGCATTCGCGACATCGGCCCGGCACCTGGCCGGTGGTCGCGCTCGGCCTGCTGATTCCGGTGGTGCTGATTATTCTTTTTATCCACTGACGAGGTTGTCATGAAATTTTTTACCGCTTTTTTCCTGTCTGCCGCACTCGGTGCAAATTCCGTTGTCGCTGCCGAACTCTCGGTGAGTGTGGAAGTGCCCGCATTGAAAGTGGCCGAGTATCACAAACCGTATGTGGCGATCTGGATAGAAAAGGAAGATCAATCCGTCGCCGCCAATCTCGCCATCTGGTATCAGACAAAGCCGGGAAAAGAGCGTGGCACCAAATGGTTGCCCGAGTTGCGCCAATGGTGGCGCCGCAGTGGCCGCGATCTTGAATTGCCGGTGGATGGCATCAGCGGTGCAACCCGTTCTGCCGGCACGCAAGTGCTTCGTTTCGACGATACAAAAGGTGTGCTGGCCAAACTTCCGGCCGGTAATTATTCGCTGGTGGTAGAAGCCGTGCGCGAAGAAGGCGGTCGTGAATTACTGAAAATTCCTTTTTCCTGGCCGGCCAAAAAAGCCCGGCAATTGAAAGCACAAGGCGAACACGAACTTGGCGCGATTGGTCTTGAGCTCAAACCCTGATCAACAAAAATAAATATCCTCGTTCTCCGGAGTCACCCATGAAACCGACAATGAAATTTGCCGCACTCGCCCTTGCCGTCGCACTGCCATTTACCGCACAGGCCCACAAAGCCTGGCTATTGCCTTCATCGACTGTCCTTACTGCGGATGAATGGGTAACGGTCGATGCTGCCGTATCGAACGATATTTTCTATTTCAATCACACCCCGCTGCGCATCGATAACCTGGTCGTCACTGCGCCCGATGGCAGCACGGTAACGCCGCAAAATCTTTCGACCGGGAAATATCGCAGCACCTTTGACTTGCAACTGGTGCAAAGCGGTACTTATCGTTTAAGCAATGGCAACAGCGGTTTGAATGCCAGCTATAAAGTCGGTGAAGAAACCGAACGCTGGCGCGGCACTGCCGACACCTTTGCAAAGGAAGTGCCGGCCAATGCAAGGGAATTGCAGGTAACGCAAAGCCAATCGCGTGTTGAAACTTTCATCACGGCCGGCAAGCCGACACCTTTGAAGGCCAGCGGCACCGGCCTGGAATTGATTCCGGTGACACATCCCAATGATTTATTCGCCGGTGAAACCGCCAACTTCAAGCTCAATGTTGACGGGAAACCTGCAGCCGGATTGAAAGTCACCATCATCCCGGAAGGCATTCGTTATCGCGCCGGACAAAATGAAATTGAAATCACCAGTGCAGCCGACGGCGCCTTCAGCGTAACCTGGCCAGGCGCCGGTCGCTACTGGCTTGAAGTGACGACCACCGATGACAAAACAAGCGTGCCGCAAGCCAAGCAACGCCGTCTGAGCTACATCGCAACGCTTGAAGTTTTACCACAATAAGATTTGGCCGTAGGGTGGGCGGTGCCCACCCTACGATGATGTTTTGATTATTTTCCCGGCAAAAAAATGCAACGTTCATTGATCGCCATCATTCTGTGCCTGCTAGCGGGATGTGCAAGTTTCAACACCCCGCGTGTCGAAACTTTGTCCGGCGATGCCATGGGGACGACATGGACGGTGAAACTTGTCCGCACGAAAAATTCGCCGAATTTGCCCGAACTGCAAAGCAAAATCCAGGCGCAACTTGATCTCGTTGATGCGCAAATGAGTACCTGGAAACCGGAATCGGATTTGAGCCGTTTCAATTCCGCGGTTGCAGGTAGCTGGCAGAACTTGCCACCGGAATTATTCAATGTGCTGGAACATTCCCTGAAACTCGCGCGCGACACCAATGGCGCTTACGATCCAACCGTTGGCCCCCTGGTGAATTTATGGGGTTTTGGTCCGGGCCCGAAAACCCGCGCGACACCGGATGCCGAAAGTCTTGCTGCCGCGCGCGCGCGCGTCGGCTGGGCGCGTATCGAACTGGATGTTGCACAACGTCGTGTACGACAACCCGGCGGTGCTTATGTGGACCTTTCTTCGATTGCACCGGGGTTTACCGTTGATCAAATTTCACGCTATCTGCAAAGCCTTGGCGTGCAGAATTTTCTGATCGAACACGGCGGCGAATTGCGTGCCTTTGGTAATCGTCCGGGCGGTGCCGGTTGGCGCGTTGGTGTCGAACAACCCGACACCAACGACGGCATGGCGATGGTGGTGATATTGAATAACCGCGCCTCCGGTTCCTCCGGGGATTATCGAAAATTCTACGAGCTCGATGGCAAACGTTATTCGCATCATATCGATCCACGCACAGGCGCACCGGTAATGCATTCGCTAGCTTCGGTCACGGTAATTGCCGATGACTGCATGACTGCCGATTCCACCGCCGCTGCCTTGAGCATTCTGGGGCCGGAAGAAGGCCTGGCATATGCGCGGAAAAACCACATCGCCGCATTGTTCATTGCACGAACCACGGAGGGCTTTACCTCAACGATGACAACTCAATTCGAAGCGGCACGCGAATAAGCGTGGCCAGAAACCGATCAAGAGCGCTTGTGTTTTTTTGATCTAAGACCGGTTCGTTGAAAGACTGGCTGCAGATTTTCCGGAAATACTTGCCGGCACTGGACGCTACCGGCACGACGTCAATCAGGCTTTCGCTTATTTACGCTTATAGATGGCCGCGCTGATGCAGGACAGCACGCTCACCACGAACCAGCCGAAGGGTAGAAAAGTAAGCGTAATCAGCCAGGTCACACCAAAGGCGATACAGGCGAATGCAAACCAGAAAATGGCCGACAAAATCCGCCCCTGCACCAATTGCCCGAGCCCTGGAATGAAAAAGCTGCAAATGGCGGCAATCACGTTGCCCGTTGATCCCTGTCCTGCGCTCATGCTGATTTCCTGTGTGGTCCGGATTCGGCCACGAAAAGTATAGCCTGTACAAGACTCGTTGATTGCACGATCTTCCGTTAACCTAGGCATATGAACATTGATCACCTGAAAGCCGTTGTTCGCGAACGTGCGCCGCATTACTGGGCGCTCATTCGTGCCGATAAGCCGGTCGGCGTTTTATTATTGCTTTGGCCAACCTGGTGGGCTTTGTTTCTGGCAGCCGATGGTTTGCCTTCCCTGAAGATTTTTATCGTTTTCACGCTCGGCGTCTGGCTTACCCGCTCCGCCGGGTGCATCGTGAATGACTACGCCGACCGCTGGCTTGATGGCCAGGTAGAGCGCACGCAGCAACGACCACTGGCAACCGGCAAGGTGTCCTCGTTTGAGGCAATGGTTTTATTTTGCGTATTGATGCTGATTGCCTTTGGTCTGGTGTGCCTGACCAACAAACTCACCATCTGGATGAGCGTGATCGCGATTTTTCTCGCCGCGAGCTATCCTTTTTTGAAGCGTTATACCTATTTGCCGCAGGTCTATCTGGGCATCGCTTTCGGCTGGGGAATTCCGATGGCGTTCACTGCCACGCAGGGGAAAATTCCGCATGAAGCCTGGCTATTGTTTTGCGCCAATCTGCTCTGGACGACGGCTTACGACACCTGGTATGCCATGGTGGATCGCGATGACGATATTCGCATGGGGGCAAAGTCGACCGCCATTTTATTCGGCGATGCCGATTTGATTGCACTGGGCGTTTTATACACCGGCTTTATCTGGGCCATGATTTTATTGGGCCGCAGCACCGGGCTCGGTCTTGATTTTTACATCAGCCTTGCAGTTGCCTGCGGCTTTATTGCCTGGCAATTTGTTCTTGGCAACAAGCGTAAGCGCCAGGCCTATTTCAGCGCATTTTTGAATAACCAATGGGTTGGCCTGGTCATCTTTGCCGGGATTGCCGTGGATCTTCTCGTCAAGACCTGAGTTGTTTTCTGTAAAACCCGGCTTCGCTTAAACCACCGGCAGCGAGGCACCGGATCAAGCCAAGGCCCCCGGTGTCGCAACCCGCGCCAACACCCAGACATCGACACGCCTGGCCCCTGCGCCAAGCAACACTTTTGCACATTCATTCACCGTAGTGCCCGTGGTCATCACATCGTCGATAAGTGCAATATGCGAAGGCATTGTTTTCCTGCTCGCGATAAATGCACCACGACAATTTTTACGACGCTGCATGGCATCAAGATCACTCTGGGCCCTGGTATGGCGTTGCCGATAAAGCAAATTGGTCCGCATCGGAATCGATTTGCTTTTTGCCATCATTTTTGTCAATTCAAAAGCCTGGTCAAAACCCCGTTGGCGCAGCCTTGCGGTGTGCAGCGGTACCGGAATCAACACATCGGGAATATCGAAATTCGCGCTGTTTCGGCAGAAAATTTCGGCCAGCAGACGTCCCGCTGCCAAATCCTGATGAAACTTGAATCGCGGCACCAGGCTCGATACCGATGCCCGGTACTGCATGGGTGCCAATGTGCTGAAAAACGCCGGTGTCTTTTTCAGACACTGAGCACAGGCCGCTGCAGGCGCCGACATGGGTAGCGCACAACGTGAACAAGCCTGTCGATTAAAAGGCAATGCTTCCCAGCAAGCCTGGCACAGGTCGATATCTCCCATTCCCGGCTCGTTGCACAGCAGGCAACGGGCAGGCAACAAGGACCAGGCAAGCATTTTGCGAATGCCGTCTACTTTTTGAAGCAGGTTTTGGTTGACAGAAAAGTCCATGCTGACCAGACTGCCCGTCTTTACAATGCTTTACTGTCAGGGAATCCCTATGTCTGCTGTCATCCGAAATGACTGGTCGCGCGAAGAAGTGCTTGGCCTGATGAATCTGTCATTTCCCGACCTGATGCATCGCGCCGGTGAAGTTCACCGCGAATATTTCAATCCGCAGGAAGTCCAGGTTTCCACCTTGTTGTCGATCAAGACCGGCGGTTGTCCTGAAGACTGTGCTTATTGCCCGCAAAGCGCGCGCTACAACACCGGTTTGAAAGCGCACAAATTATTGACGCTCGATGAAGTCGTCGAAAAAGCCACGCAAGCGAAAAATGCCGGTGCGACCCGTTTTTGCATGGGTGCTGCCTGGCGTTCACCGAAAGACAAAGACGTGGCGCAAGTTGCCGAAATGGTCAGCGCCGTGAAAGCACTCGGGATGGAAGCTTGTGCAACGCTGGGCATGCTGAGCCCGCCGCAAGCCGACACCCTGAAACAAGCCGGCCTGGATTATTACAACCACAATCTTGATACCGCGCCGGAAGAATACGGCGACATCATCAAGACCCGCGATTACCAGGATCGTCTGGACACTTTGGAAAACGTGCGCCATGCCGGTTTGAAAACCTGCTGCGGCGGTATCGTCGGCATGGGCGAATCGCGCGAACAGCGCGCGAATTTATTGCACAGCCTGGCAACGCTGCCGGAACATCCCGGTTCGGTGCCGATTAATCGCCTGGTGCAAGTCGAAGGCACGCCTTTGCATGGCACTGCCATGCTGGATGCTTTTGAATTTGTCCGCACGATTGCCGTTGCCCGCATCATCATGCCCAAATCCATGGTGCGTCTGTCGGCGGGCCGTGCCGAAATGAACGAAGAATTGCAGGCTCTGTGTTTTCTGGCTGGCGCCAATTCCATTTTCTACGGTGAGAAATTATTGACCACCGGCAATCCCGATGTCGAAGCAGATCAGGCCTTGTTCGCACGTCTTGGTTTGCGCGGCATGCCCCTGGTCGAAGAAAGCAAAACCGTGCACGCCGACGTATTGTGCACCGACAAACCACAACCGTGCGCCGCATAAATCATGGCGCGCACCCTGATCAGCGACAAAGTCAAAGCCGAAAAACAGGCGCGCATTAAATCCGCGTCGGTCCGGCAACGCCGCGTGATCCAGGCGCGTGATGGCGTCACGGTGAAATGCGACGGTCGCGATCTGGTCAATTTCAGCAGCAATGATTATCTGGGTTTGTCGCAACATCTCGATGTCGTGTCGGCATTGCAGGAATCTGCCGCCTATCACGGTGTCGGCAGTACCGGTTCGGCTTTGGTGTGCGGTTACCATCAGGAACACGCCAGCCTGGAAACCGAAATTGCCGCCTGGCTCGGCTATGAAAAAGCGCTGTATTTCGGCAGCGGTTATCTGGCCAATCTGGCGGTGATGCAAAGTCTGCTCGGCGCGGGCGATGTTTGTGTGCAGGACAAACTCAATCACGCCTGTCTGCTGGATGGCGCGCGTCTGGCTTATTGCGAACTGAAGCGCTATCCGCATGCCGATGTTTCCGCCGCCTTGCGTCAGCTCACCACTCATCGTGATGGTGCCGCGATGCTGGCAACCGATTCGGTCTTCAGCATGGATGGCGATATGGCGCCCTTGCGTGATCTGGTGTTACTGACCCGCTCGCAAGATGCCATGTTGTATGTCGACGATGCCCACGGCATCGGCGTGCTTGGCCCGGATGGTCGCGGCAGCGTTGCCGCGGCAAAACTCACCAGCAAGGAAGTGCCTTTGCTGGTATTGCCGATGGGCAAGGCTTTTGGTGGACAAGGCGCCGTGCTTTGCGGCAGCGAAGCCATCATCGGCCATATCTCGGAAACGGCGCGTCCGTATTTGTTCAGCACCGCGCCACCGCCTGCGATGGCAGCGGCGATGCGTGCCAGTTTGAAATTGATTCGTAGCGAGCCCTGGCGGCGGGCAAAGCTGGCCTCCTTGATCGCACGTTTCCGGCGCGCCGGTATGCGCCATGGTTTGCCATTGCATGATTCACAAACCGCGATCCAACCGATCATGCTGGGCGACAACGAAAAAGCCCTGAAGATTGCAAAAACACTGGAAGCAAAAGGTTATCTGGTCAGTGCCATTCGTCCGCCAACCGTACCCGAAGGCCAGGCAAGATTACGCGTTACCCTGACTGCCCTGCATACCGAAGAACATGTGGATGGCTTGATCCAGGCGCTGGCTTCGGCGCTGGAAGAAAGCCGTCGCCAACCAGAAAACCACGCAGAAGCTTAAATGCATATCGAGCAACGCGGCACCGGCCCTGCGCTGGTGATGATTCATGGCTGGGCCATGCATTGTGAAATTTTTTCGCCGCTGACGGCATTGCTGGAAAAGCAATTCACCTGCTATCTGGTGGATCTACCCGGCCACGGCCGCAGCCGTGATGACCACTCCAGTTTGAATATCGCCAACATCGCAGCGGAAATTTCCGGACGCGTACCGCCCGCCATTTGGTGCGGCTGGTCCCTTGGCGGCCTGGTGGCTTTGCATGCTGCCCAACATGGTTCCCTGCGTGGCCTGACGATGCTTTGCTCCTCGCCGCGTTTCGTCAAAGCCGAACACTGGCCGCATGGAATGCCTGAATCGGTGTTCACCGGTTTTGCCGATGATCTGCGAAAAGATTATCGCGGCACGCTGGATCGCTTCATCAGTCTGGAAGCGCAAGGCTCGGATCGGATGCGGGAAGAACTGCGCATACTGCGCGACGCTGTTTTTGCTTTCGGTGAACCGGCCGAACGCGTGTTGTGCGAGGGTCTTGAGTTGCTTGAAAATACAGACTTGATTGAAGCCTGCCGCGAGCTAACAGTGCCGAGTTTATGGTGTGCCGGAAAACGCGATCGCCTGGTGTCGGCGCTGGCCATGCAAACGGCAAGTGAAATGGCGCGCGGTGATTTCCTTGCCATCCAGGGTGGTGGCCACGCGCCGTTTCTCACGCATGCCGATCAGGTTGCCCAGGCCATTTCCGTATTCTGTAAAAATTTGCAGTGAAATATTTCCGCACACCGATATTGTTTGAAGCCGCTTCGCTGCGACGTAATTTTGGCCGCGCGGCGACCACTTATGCGCAAGTGGCGGTCTTGCAACGTGAAGTCGAAACCCGATTGATCGAGCATCTGGATTTTCTCGAAGACCGCCAACCCATTCGAATTCTGGATTTGGGTTGCGGCCCCGGACGCGCCAGCGGCATCATGAAAAAACGCTGGCCCGGGGCGCAAGTTATCGCCATGGATGCCGCATTGCCGATGCTAAGGGAAGTATCGAAACAAACGCGTTTTTGGCGGCCGGTGAAACGGGTCTGCGCCGACGTGTCGCAATTACCGATTGTCGATGCGAGTGTCGATGTCATTTTTTCGAACCTGTGTCTGCAATGGGTAAATGATTTGCCGGCGACGCTGGCCGGGTTTCGCCGCGTGTTGAAACCCGATGGCCTGTTGCTGTTTTCCACTTTCGGCCCCGATACCTTGCTGGAACTTCGCGAAGCATATTGGCAGGCCGGTGAAAAAAATCCGCCGCTCAGTCCCTTTGCCGCCATTCAACAGATTGGTGATGCGATGGTTGCGGCGGGTTTTAAAAATCCGGTATTGGATCGCGAGTTGTATCAATTAACCTATTCCGATGTGCGGACCTTGATGAAAGAGCTGAAAGCCATCGGTGCTACCGATGCCAGGCCGCAACGCGCGCGCGGCATGGCGGGAAAAACCCGCTTTCAAAACATGGGTGCCGCATACGAAAAACTTCGCGGCAACGGCGTGTTGCCGAGTACCTGGGAAGTGGTTACCGTGATGGCCTGGGGCCCGCAACCGGGCACGTCGCGACGTGAAGGCGGCGCCGATATTGCAAGCTTTCCAGCCAATGCCATTCCGGTCCGGCGGCGTTAAACATGCCGGCACCGCATACCGGTTAGCCGAATTGTGATTAGGCGCATGCGCAGGCAAGGATTCATCGGTTAAGCTGTGGGTCAATTTTTTCGACGAATTTTTATGCGCGCCTACCCATTTATTGTCTTTACCGGTTTATCTTTTCTAATAACGACTTCTGCCTTCGCGGTAAGTACGTTGCCCTCGGGCCAGAATAACAATCCGGTTGTCGCAGCGCCGCCGCAAGCAAGCGTTGCCTCTCCGGAAATCAAGGCGCTCGCCACCGCGGCAACTGCCAAATACCCCTTGTTTTCCATCTTGTCGGAAGAGCGTCCGAATTTCCGGAAAAACTGGGAAAACAAAATGGCTTTGGGCCAAATAATGGCGGCCAATACATTGGACGAACAGTTTGCCGTTACCACCGGCGCCACGCTGGCACTGGACGAAACTCCGGTCTATTTATCCAGGACCGATGATGCCTCTGCCAATGCTTTTGGTGCGGCATTTGGCATGTTGATCGATATTGGCGTTAAAGATGCCACGGTGTGCAAAGTGATGCTGCCTGGTACTAAAAATTCGGTCAGCGCCCAAGACCAGGAACGCATGGAAAAACGTTTCGGTCCGCTGTTTCTGGAAAGACTTTTGCCTGCCATGACCATGGTGGTATTGAACGGACGCAAGGGCGAACCTAATCTGTTGTCGAAAGATGATTTTCAATCCGCATTGGTTCCGATGATATTGAATATGGCAAAAATACACGGGCCGGATACCATCGATAGACTCACCAGGCTCGACTCCCCCGATGACACAAACCCGGCCGAAAAATGTGAAACCATCGGCTGGATGATGGCGGCAATTCTCGACTTGCCCGAACATGATCGCGCCATGATCTTTCGGACGATGTATTCAAAATAAGGCTTTCGATTACCACTTTTACGGAGTTTTGCATGCGCGTCATTTCCGGTTTTTCCCTGATGGCTTCATTGATGGCAACGAGTTTTTTCGCTTCTGCCCAGGATGCGACAACCATGCCGCCGCCGCCAGAACCACCACCGGTCGTTTACAGTGATGCGCCGGTTTCCGGTGCGGCAAAAACATTGGTCGATGGCAGTATTGTCCGGCAACCGTTTTTGGGAATAATCACAAATGACAAACCCGGTTTTCGCACCACCTGGGAAAACAAGGTGGCGATCGATACGATCACCGTCCCCAAAGCCAAGCGCGCCGACGCCGCCCTGGTGATAGGTACCGGCATGGCATTCAGGGAAATTTATACCTACCTGCCTAAAGCCGACGACAGCTCGACCAATATGTTCGTGGACTCGCTGACGTTTTTCATGAATATCGGGGCGAAGGATAAATTGATCTGCGAGATCATGTTGCCCGGAAGCAATCCTTCGATCAGCGCAAAGCAGAATGCCGACCTTGAAGAACGGATGACATCGGTTTTTCTTGAGAGACTGATGCCTTCCCTGGCAGCGGTCGTTGTCTCGGGCGCCGACGGAGAAGAACAACTGCTGGAAGACGATGGCATTCGCGACCTCGTGACGCCGGTGATTTTATCGATGTCGAATAAGCACGGTCCCGATTCGGTAAGAAGGCTGGGCAGCCTGAATGACACTTCCATCGATTCGATGCAACGCTGTGAGGCGATGGCATGGATGATGGAAGGTTTTGTCGAACTTCCGGAGCATGATCGTGCCATGCTCGCTCGCACCCTGTTTTCGAAACAGGGCCGTGACGCCGCCGCAAAAGCCCAATAAGCCGGAACGCCGCGCTATCGGAAAATCACCAAGGCAATGCGGAAAGATCCACGTTGCCGCCGGTAATAATCAATCCGATACGCCGGTTTTTGAATTGCTCTTTGTGTTTGATGGCCGCTGCCAGCACGGTGGCGCAGGAAGGCTCTACCAGAATTTTCATGCGCTCCCAAATCAGGCGCATCGCGGCAACGGTTTCTTCGTCACTGACGGTAAAAATTTCAACCCTCTGCTGCTGCATGATGTGCAAATTGATTTCGCCCACCGTGGCACGCAAGCCATCGCAAAGTGTGTCGGACACGATATCGGTAATGCGTTTATTCGCCTGCAATGATGCATAGGCATCGGCTGCGCCGGCAGGTTCGGCACCAATCAGCCGGCAGGATTTTGCTTTGCCGGCGATTGCAATGGCTGTGCCGCTTATCAAACCGCCGCCGCCGACGGGTGCAATCATGAAATCCAGTTTCGATATCTGATGTAAACATTCCAGTGCGGCGGTGCCTTGCCCGGCAATGACGTCGGTATTGGTAAAAGGATGAACCAGTGCTGCGCCGGTTTCATGCCGGATTTTTTCAGCTGCATCATCGCGGGCCTGCATGGTGTTCTCGCAGAAGCTGAGCTTGCCACCGGCCTGTTCGATGGCTTTGAGTTTCGCCCGATTTGCACCTTCGGGCACCACCACATAGGCAGGAATGTTTCTTGTTTTGGCAGCAAGCGCCAGGGCTGCACCATGGTTGCCCGATGAATGCGTGACGACTCCGTTGACCGCAGTCTGCTCGCTCAAGCTCCACACCGCATTGCAGGCGCCGCGAAATTTGAAAGCACCGGCACGCTGGAAATTTTCGCATTTGAAAAACAGTTCCGCACCAACGAGTTCATCGAGTGAAGCCGATTGCAACACCGGGGTAACGTGCGCGTGCGGTGCAATGCGTGCTGCTGCCGACAAAATATCTTTATAGGCGGGACAGGAGGGAATCGTGTTTTGGCTGTTCATGATTTACTGTTCCGTTTTTTTCTGTCCCATTAAACTGCTCAAACTTGATCCGGCAACGACCAGTGCAGCTCCGATATAACCCAGTGCCGTGACATGTTCCGATGCAATGATGCCCGGCGACATGGCATGCACGATGGCGACGCAAGCCAGGCATAACAAAGGTGTCACCGCCAGAATGGCCGACACCCGCGATGCCTGCCAGTGCACCAGCGCCTCTGCAAAAGCGCCATAGGCAATCAAGGTGTTGATCGCGCAATACGCCAGCGCCCAGGCGTGATGTTGATCGAGCTGCAATATTTTTTGCGGATGCGAAAATGGCAACAAGATGACGGTGGCCACGGCATAGATAAAAAACAGAATCGTTTGCGAACTCATGCGCAGCAATAACTGTTTTTGTATCAAGGCATAACCGGCCCAGACAAAGGCGCCGAAAATGACGAAAGCCGAGCCCAGATAATAGGCATGTGCGCTTGCCGATGTTTCCTTGATCTGGTCGCTGAAAAACAAAAGCAGGCCGCAGGCGATAATCACCAAACCAAACCATTGGCCGAATTGATAGATTTCGCGAAAGATGAAAATGCCACCTAGCGCCATCAATAAAGGGGCCAGTTGAATCAGTAGCTGGGCATTCGCCGGTGTGGTGTATTGCACGCCCAGCAGGTAAAAAACATAGTTGCCGATCAATAGAAATGCGGCAGCAGTTAAATGCCACCACCGCCTGGCATCAAGCGTCTTGAATACCGACAAACCACCGCGCCAACTTAGCCACACCAGCATGACGATGGTGGCAACCAGAAAGCGAAACCAGGTCAGCGTAATCGCATCGAGTTGTTCGAGCGTTACTTTCAAGGCAATCGGCAAACTTGCCCAGCAGGCTGCCGTTATCAATGCCAACAACAGACCTAAGCGCCAACGGCCTGACGCTTGATGTAAGGTCATGTTAGGTTCCTATGCATACGGTGTCGCAGATTCTAACATTTCGCCGTGTTCAGCCTTGAAGTTAAGTCATGATTCACCCGATTTGCACGACACTGCCTCTACTCAGGAGCCGCTTATGAAACTCAAGCTTGCGATTTCGCTCGCCGTGCCCGCCCTCATCATGCTTGGCAGCACTGGGTGTGTGACGGGCAGCACCAGTTATTCGCGCGACATTGTTTATCGTGACGGCAGTTATTATTCGCCGGCCGATGATCAAAACGGCGATTACTATTACGAGCCCGAACCTGATTATTCATACGATGATTATGATTCGTACTACGGCTTCAATTCGATTTACTACGGTAACGCCTGGTATGGACATCAGAGCTGCCATTTTTCTTACCACTATGATCGTTACTGCAATAATGGCTGGGGCAGCGTTTACCTGAATTTTGGCGGGCTGACGATTGGTTTTGGCAATTCGAATTACTACGGATATGGGTATGGATATGGCTATCCTTACTACGGCTACTACTATTCACCACGGCCGCATCATGACGGCCCGATTCCCATGCCAAAGCCCGGGCGTCCAATTCATCAAACGCCTGATTACGGTCTGGGTGGCCCGGGCATGCGGGTGCCGGGTGAACCGATTCGAATGCCCATCAAGCCTGGCGTAGTTGATAGCAACCCGGTCGAGCCAGTCGTTGGTGCCCAAGACGAGGAAAACCGCAATCCCTATATTCGTCACCGTCGGCCCCAGCCGATTGTTCAGCCGCAAATCTGGGCCGAGAACGACAACGCCGACCCCCGCATGCAGACCAAACCGGCGCTGCTTGTCGAAGATGGAACCGATGAACCATCGGAAAATCCTGCTCATCGGGAACGCAGACCACTGCCGTACCCGGTAAATACTGAAGCAGCACCAAGCTCCGGGGTTGCCCCGACCGAACGTGATCGCCGGGATGACAGGCATGAAAGAGCGGCTCCTCGTGTCCAGCAACGCGAGCGTGTTCAACGCATTGAACGTGTGGAACGCAGCGAACGTCGGGTTCGGATTTCGCGCCCGGAAAACAACGACCGGGGCAGTGGCGACAATTAAGCTTGTAAAGGCTGCGCATTAGGTCAATGTTAAAGCAGCGTTATTGACACTCTGTGTCGTTTTTTGACCTAAACTTGAACTCTGGCTTGTCTGGCACTCGACGTTGATTCCCCCGGATCCCCCCTGTTCCAAAAGAATCTTCCCGAGTGCCAGCATTTTTATTGCGTTTATAACGGAAATAAAAAAGGCCAGAAGCTCCCCCCGGAGCTTCTGGCCAGCATCCCCCTCACGTATCTGATTCGCCCCTGTTCAGTCGAACACAGCGGTGTAGGGTGCCTGATAAATACAGCAGGAAGCGTGCCAACTTTGCCATGACTGCTTGTCAACACTTGTTACACGAACATTTGCGACCTTCTGGCGCTAAAATGGACAGATGAAAAACGATTTCTTCCACTACGACGTGATTGTCATCGGCGGTGGCCATGCCGGCACTGAAGCAGCGCTGGCTTCAGCGCGCGCCGGGGCCCGCACTTTGTTGCTGACACATAGCATCGAAACAATTGGCCAGATGAGTTGCAATCCCGCCATTGGCGGCATCGGCAAAGGCCATCTGGTGAAAGAAATTGACGCCCTCGGTGGCGCCATGGCGCGCGCGACCGACCGTGCCGGTATCCAGTGGCGCACACTCAATGCCAGCAAAGGTCCGGCGGTGCGTGCCACGCGTGCACAGGCAGATCGTCAGCTGTACAAATCCGCGATTCGTCACATCGTCGAAACCCAGGAAAACCTCACGCTGTTTCAGGCCCCGGTCGATGACATCGTGTTTGAAAATGGTCGCGTTGCCGCGGTCATGACGCAAAGCGGCCTGCGTTTCGACACCAAAGCGGCCGTGCTGACTGCAGGTACGTTCCTGGCCGGAAAAATCCACATCGGCCTGACCAATTATGCCGGCGGACGTGCCGGCGACCCGCCCGCACACACCCTGGCCGAAAAACTGCGGGACGGTCCGTTTGTGGTTGATCGCCTGAAAACCGGCACGCCACCGCGTATCGATGTTCGCTCGATCAATTTCGACGGTCTGGAAGAACAGCCTGGCGACACGCCAATTCCCACCATGAGTTTCATCGGCAGCAAGAGCGAACATCCGCGACAAATTTCCTGCTGGATTACGCACACCTCCGAACAAACTCACGAAATTATCCGTGGCGGTCTTGATCGCTCTCCGATGTATTCCGGCGTGATCGAAGGTGTTGGCCCGCGTTATTGCCCCAGCATTGAAGATAAAGTGGTGCGCTTCGCCGATAAAACATCGCACCAGATTTTTATCGAACCGGAAGGCCTGGATACCTTTGAAATTTATCCGAACGGCATTTCGACCTCGCTGCCTTTTGATGTGCAGTTTGATCTGGTGCGTTCGATCAAGGGTTTCGAAAATGCCCACATCACACGCCCCGGGTATGCCATCGAATACGATTATTTCGATCCGCGCGGCTTGAAGGCTTCATTGGAAACAAAAGGTATCGCCGGCCTGTTTTTTGCCGGTCAAATCAATGGCACCACCGGTTATGAAGAAGCAGGCGCACAGGGCCTTATAGCCGGTTTGAACGCTGCGCGCCTGACGCAGGATAAAGCTGCCTGGACTCCGCGTCGCGATGAAGCCTATATCGGCGTTCTAATCGATGACCTGATAACGCACGGCACTACCGAACCGTATCGCATGTTCACTTCCCGTGCGGAATACCGTTTGCAATTGCGCGAAGACAATGCCGATACGCGCCTGACCGAAATCGGCTATCAGATGGGTATTGTGGATGAACAACGCTGGGCTGCATTCTCGCGCAAATCCGACGCCGTAAAAATTGAAACCGATCGTCTGCAAAAACTTTGGGCAACACCGACCAACACACTCGGCGCCGCGGTGCAGGCGCAATTGAATATTCCCATCAGCCGCGAATGCAATGTGCTGGATTTGATCAAGCGCCCGGAAATTACCTATGCCGGCTTGATGTCGGTTGCTGAACTTGGCCCGGGCGTGGACGATGAAAAGGTTGCCGAGCAAATCGAAATCACGGTGAAATATTCCGGCTATCTGGACCGTCAACGCGAAGATATCGAACGTCAGCGTCGTCACGAAGATACCGAGATTCCGGCCGATTTCGATTATCAAAATGTATCTGGCCTCGGCAATGAACTGGAATCCAAATTGCTGAAGGTAAGACCGCAAACCATTGGTCAGGCACAGCGCATCCCGGGCATGACACCGGCAGCCATTTCGCTTTTGCTGGTGACACTGAGCAAGCGGCGTCGGGTCGCCTGATGCAGTCAGGACGTTTTATCGGCCCTAATCGTCGATAAACGGGCAGAACCAGCAAATAAATCGAAAAAAAGCCACCTACGCAGTAGTATGGCGATGAAAGTTCAATTAAAGTTAAGGCTCTAACCGAGGCTCACCTCGGAGGTGGGCCTAAGCGGTCTGCGGGGGAGGGATCATTTATCAAACAATGATCGCAACCGCATCGCGTGGCGCTCTAAATTTTTGTTCATGCTCAGGAGTTCATCATGCCTCGTATTTCCCATCTCGCCGCCGCTTGTGCCTTGGCTCTGTGCGCTCAAGCTGCTCAAGCGCAACAGTTTTCCGGCGTCGTCACTTTCGGCGACAGCCTAAGTGATGCCGGTAACGTCTCTACGGTTGACGGCAGTCCCGCTACCGCAGCAGGCAACAGCTTCACTACCAATAATGACCCCGTTGCTGCCCAGATCATTGCGGCGCAATACGGCTACAACCTGACCGAATCAGTCATCGGCGGTACCGATTACGCCTGGGGCGGCTCCTGTGCGCAGGCAGCAACCTCCGGAACAACGCCACCTTGCGTTGCCCAGCCGATTCCGGTTGGCCCGGGCCTGTTTTATTTCGCCCGTCTTGACCAACAGATCACGCAATACCTTGCCACCACCGGTGGTGCAGCCAATCCAAATGCGCTTTACACCGTCTGGAGTGGTGCCAATGACATCTTCGCATCGCTGGGTACTGCCTGGACAACTTCGCCGGCGATTATCGGCGGCACCACTGCCGTGGCAAATGCCGTCATTACCAACGTAAACACGCTGCAAAACGCGGGTGCGAACTACATTGTAGTTTTCAACCTGCCTGATTTGGCACGTACTCCCCAGTTCAACACACTCTCTACCGCAACCCAGGGCGCAGCCAATCTGGCCTCGGTTAGCTATAACGGTGCATTGAATGCCGGGCTTGCAGGCCGCCAGGGCATTATTCCTATCAATGTGTATGCATTGGTCAATGAATCCATCTCCAATCCGGCCTACTTTGGTTTTACCAATGTGACCACGGCAGCCTGCATTGGCGGCAGCTCGCTGGCTTGCGGCGCGGTTGGCTCGGGTAACCCGATCAATTATGCAGCAGGGACCAACAACACCTTCCTGTTTGCCGATACCGTGCATCCAACGGGTGCCGGCCATCGCTTGCTGGCCAACGTGGTAACTTCCACCATTGCAGCTCCGGGCCAGGTTTCGCTTGCCGCTGAACTGCCATTGCAAGTCTACGCAGACCACGGCGGTGCCATTACCCAAGCCATGCTGGATAACAAAATCAGCGGCGCCGAAACCGGTACTGCCCATGGTTTCTTCCAGGCCCAATTCGGCAATCAAAATTACGAAGCCAGCGTGAATTCACCGGCTTTGGATGCCAACAGCAGCACCTTCACCGGTGGTTTTGAATACAGCTACAGCGAAAGCTTCAGCTTCGGTGGCGCGGTCAGCTACGGCATTACCAACAGCAACTATGACCGTGGCGATATCGACGGCAAGGAACTGCTGGCTTCCATGTTCGGCAGCTTCCATTTCGGCGGCGGCTACATAAACGGTGTTTTGTCGATAGGCAGCAACAATATCGATATTTCGCGTGAAATCGTACTTGGCCCATCGGTCCGTACCGAAGAAGGCAATGCCAATGCGTCCCATAAAGCATTCGAGTTGAGCGCCGGTTACTTGTTCGGCGACAAACTTCGTCATGGTCCATTTGCCAGCGTGACTGCACAAAGAATCAATGTCGGCGATTATGCCGAAAACAGCGGCGACTCGACGGCCATGCGGTTCGACAGCTTTGATCGTGATTCCCTGATTGGCCGCGTTGGCTACCAGTTACAGGGTTCGTTCGGCGAAGATCGCGTATTCCGTCCAACCGTGCGTGTTGCCTGGGCCAGAGAAAATGATGACGACACCACGCGCGTAACGGCCGGTTCGACTTCAATGAATGGCCAATTCACGCTCGACGGTTTCACCCCGTCGGATAATTGGGTTGAAGCAGATCTGGGCTTGAGCGTCGGCTTCTCCGACAGCCTCAATGGTTACCTTGGTGTGCACGGTCGTTTCAACGACGACAACCAGGACAACACCAGCTACAACATCGGTGTTTCCAAGACGTTCTAAGTTTTATAGCTCGTAACGAAAAAGCCGCCTTAGGGCGGCTTTTTTATTGCGGTGAGCGGTGAGCGGTGAGCGGAAATATGTTCTTGGACAAGATTTCGGTTTGGCGTGGTTACGATTTATTTTGACAATAAAAAACCGGGCCTCTCGCGAAGCCCGGTTTTTGTTTACCCGATGTTACTTACCAGCCGAACGATGCACCTGCACCGGTCGCTGTTTTATCGCCATCAAACGCCGCACCGAAGCTGATTGTGACGTTATCGGAAACCGTACGTTGGAAGCCCAGGGCAAACGCAGTCTGACCACCATAATTACCAAAGCCAACTGCCAGACGGTTGTCATTGTTATTGCCGGAGGCTGCTGCGGTCATTTGTGCCATGGCTGACGACATGGCGCCTACCTGGTCAACACGCTTGTCCAGACCATCGATTTGATCCTGGAAGCCGGCAACATTAATCACGACAGCCGCAATTTGCGAGTTGGTGTAATTATTGGCCGACACCAGAACCGCCGCATCGGCAGACTGCATCTGATTCAAGTTCACCGCATCGGTACCCTGGGTAGCAGCGGCAACATTGGTGATTTGACGTTCCGTTCCGATGCCGCCAACCGAAACCGTATTGGCGCGTGCACCCGTGGTGGAACCAGAGCCGATCGCCACACTGTTTGCCGCCGAAGCCGTTGCGCCTGCACCAAGTGCTGTGCTGGTTGTGCCTGTGGCTGTTGCACCGGATCCAAGAGCGGTACTGCTAGCCGTCGTGGCCTGGGAATTGGCACCGATTGCCGTTGAATTGGCGCCGGCTGCGTTGGCTGTGAAACCAACCGCCGAGCTATTGGCACCGGCAGACGAACTGTAGGCACCCAAGGCGCTGCTGTTCGCTCCGGTCGCCGTGCTGTAATAACCCTCGGCCGTTGTGTTGGCAGCGGTGGCGGCACTATAGGCACCGGTCGCCGTGGCACCGGTCGCCGTTGCCTGGCTATAGGCACCCGAGGCACTGGAATTGAGTCCGGTTGCAGTACTGTAAGCACCGACCGCACTGCTATTGATACCCGTGGCGGTACTGTAATAACCGTTGGCTGTGGTATTCACCGCAGTGGCAGCACTATAGGCACCATTGGCCGTCGCACCGACAGCCGTTGCCTGGCTGTAAGCACCGTTAGCGGTGGCGAAGTTACCTGATGCGGTGCTCGATACACCGGTAGCCGTGGAGTATGTTCCGCTGGCCGTGCTGCCTGCGCCGGTTGCCGTGGAGTAAGCCCCGGAGGCTGTACTCAGGGCACCCGAGGCGGTACTGAAGTTACCACTGGCATCACTTGCAGCACCATTGGCAGTCGCCGCAAAACCGTAGGCACTGCTGTATGCACCGCTTGCGCTTGAATTTGCGCCACCGGCATAACTGCGATATCCAGTTGCGTTGCTGTAGTCACCCGTTGCCACGCTATATGCACCAAGAGCACTGCTGTATGCGCCAATCGCATTGCTGCTGTCGCCCAGAGCCGTACTTGAAGTACCGCCGGCATAACTGAAGGAGCCCACGGCAAGCGAGTAATCGCCGGCGGCATAACTGAAGCGGCCGACTGCAGTGGAATCAAAACCGGTTGCTTCACTTCTGGAACCAACGGAGGTTGAACCAAATCCGGAGGCTGAACTGTAAGCGCCTACTGCCGAACTGTTGTTGCCCGCTGCACTGCTATAGCTGCCAAAGGCGGAAGCATTTGTACCTGCGGCAACGCTATATGCGCCTACCGCATTGGAAGCAGCGCCGCTGGCATTTGAATTTAGGCCGGAAGCGTTCGAATTAATACCCGAAGCAGTGCTGTTGGCACCGTTCGCAGTTGCGCCAGCTGCGATCGCCTGGCTATTGGTACCCACAGCCGTGCTGTTCACGCCCGAAGCAGTACTGAAAGCGCCGATCGCATTGGCACCATCTGCCGTCGCCTGGCTATTGGTACCGATCGCGGCACTGTTAATACCCGTAGCGACGGTATTTGCACCAATCGCATTGGAACCATCTCCGGTCGCCGACGAGTTGAAACCCACGGCATTCGCATTGAGACCGGCGGCATTGCTGTAAGCACCAACCGCAGTGCTATTCACGCCAGTCGCCGTACTGTAATAACCAAGGGCGCTCGAATTCACTGCCGTTGCTGCGGAATAAGCGCCGAACGCCGACGCGCCTGTTGCGATTGCCTGACTATATGCGCCAACAGAAGTACTGTAGTTACCGGTCGCTGTACTGTAGGCCCCGTTTGCAACACTGAAATTGCCGGTGGCGGTACTGTAGCTGCCGGTCGCTACGCTGTAATTACCAGTCGCTACGCTGTAATTGCCGACCGCAACCGAACCATTGGTAGCGGTGCTGTAAGCGCCGACCGCATTGGAGAAGTTGGTAGCGTTGCTATACAAACCCGTTGCGGTAGATCCAAAAGTGGCATTGCTGTAGTTGCCGGTCGCCGAAGAACCGTAAAGGGCATTGCTGTTGTTGCCGGTCGCGGTAGAGTTAAAAACTGCAGTACTGTAGCCTCCGGTCGCGGTAGAGGCATAGGCCGCCGTACTGTAATAACCGGTTGCGGTGGAACCACCGATCGCTAAGCTGTAGCCGCCGACCGCCGTGGAATAGGCATCGGCCAAGCTGTACGCACCAACCGCCGTGGCGTAAGTCCCGCTGGCATTGGCATAAGCACCGATCGCGGCACTATTGTTACCCGTGGCGCTGGCGCCATTGCCGTTCGCTACACTGAACTGGCCCGAAGCGTTGCTGTAGTTGCCTACTGCCGTAGAGCTATTCGCGGCATAACTATTATTACCAACCGCGCTGGAATAACCGCTGGCATAGCTGCCGGAACCGACGGCATTGGAATAGTTTTCCGCGAAGCTGCCGTCACCGGCTGCGGTAGAACTGTTATTGGCATAGCTGTTATTGCCGATGGCATTGGAAGCATAAGAAGCGCTACTGCCATTGCCGACGGCATTGGAATTCTGGAAGGCATTGCTGTTTGAACCAACCGCATTGGACGCATAACTGGCGTTACTGCTGTTGCCGGTTGCACTGGAATAGCTATAGGCACTGGCCCCATTGCCGACTGCGCTGGAATAACTTCCTGCAAAACTATTGTCGCCCACTGCCACCGAGTTGGTATAGGCAAAACTGTTTATACCCGATGCCGTGGAATTTCCGGCTGCATCGCTTTGATAGCCCGTCGCGGTAGAGTTACCCGTCGCGTTGCTGTAGGAACCGACCGCCGTACTGTAATTTCCGCTGGCATTTGCCGCGTAGCCGCAAGCCAGTGAGTAAGTACCCGTCGAGCTTGCACCGCCGTTGCCGCCACCGTTCAAATCACAGGTGTCGCCTGCCAATGCCACCTGGGCAGAAAGCCCCATCAATACCGCGGCCACCAATTGTTGACGTATACCTGCCCGACGTGGATTGAACTTTTGACGCTTCATATGCAGCCCCCTGATTGAATTGTGACGCGCTTCACGGAAGCACGAACCTTTAATGTAAAACTAATGACTTCCCTAGTAAATGCTTTAACAGTTAATAGTTGCCTGTTGCGTGCATTTGGCACGGGCCAGTCCGAATCCTAGGCGATTCAATAGTACATTTGTGTGACTAAACCCCAGAAAACGCAGTTTAACCAGCGGCGTTGACGCAGGTCTGTGTCATGGCACACCAAGCCATCATGCAATATGCAATCACGCAACTTCCCCTCTTTATGGCCGTCGCCGGTTTACGCCGTCTGTTCCAGACCTTGTCGATTTGCTTTATGGTGGCGTTCCGTTAAACGCGAGTTCGTATTTACGTGACTACCGATCTTTGGCAACAAGCTAACGAGCAATTCAAGGCCAAACAATTTCAGGCCGCCAAAAGCAGCTGCGAACAATTGCTTGCACAGGATCCCGAGCATGCCATGGCTTATTGCCTGCTTTCATCGTGCTTCCAGAGCCTGAACCGACCGCGTCTGGCAACCTTCAATGCTTTCCAGGCCTGCAAGCACGCCAATGGCAGCTTGTCGGCGCGGGAAATTCTTGCGATTAGCGCTGCCTGCCTGTCGGTCGGAGAAACTTTTCTGGGCCATGGTGTACTTGCCTACATCGACATCAACGACAAAAACAATCGCGAAGCCTTGCTCGATATTGGCCGGCAATACAGTGCACTGGAAGATCAACCCACCGCATTGCGCTTTGTTCAGCGTGCCCACGCCGAAGGCTTTAATGGCTGGTTCGCGAACCATATCCTGAGCATCATTTTCAGTTTTACCGGCCCGGTGGAAAACGCCATTTCGGCGAGCGAGTCTTCGATTTCGAAAAACCGCCTGCACGGCCATGCCCACTGGATGCGCGCGCAATTCGGCAGCAAGGAAGGCAACGCCCTGCGCGTTGCCCGCATGCGCGAAGTGCTGACCCAGCCGGGCCTGACCAACGACGACCAGACGTACCTGCAATACGGCATTTTCAAGGAACTCGATGCCGTCAACGAGACCGAGGGCGCCTGGACCGCTTTGGCCGAAGGCATGAAACACCGCCGCTCGGCATTGAAGTTCGGCATGGATCGGGAAAATCTGAGTTTCGATAATCTCATCGCCGCCACCAACCAGAATTTCCTCGAGGTGCCCACCAAGGTGCCACAGGAAGTCACACCGATCTTCATTGTCGGCATGCCGCGTACAGGCACCACCCTGCTGGAGCGCATCATCGGCAATCACCCGCAAATTACCGCCTGCGGCGAATTAAGCGATTTCAAAATACAGATGCAATGGGCTGCAGATACGCCATTGCCGATACAAATGAACCCGGAATTCGGCGAATTGATTTCGAAAATCGATTTCCATCTGGTCGGAAACCGTTATCTGGAAAAAACCCATCGCCTGATTGAGGGCAGAAAATTTTTCAGCGACAAATTGCCGCTGAATTTCCTGTATGCCGGCTTGATTCTGAAGGCCATTCCGCACGCCAAAATCATTCACCTGCAACGGCAGCCAATGGACGCCTGTTTCTCGAATTTGAAAGAACTGTTCGCCCATCATCACTATGCCTACAGTTACGACATGCTTGAAGTGGCCAACCACTACCGGAATTATTCACGCCTGATGCGGCATTGGCACAAAATTGCACCCGGTCGCATTCTTGATGTGCGTTACGAACATCTGGTCACACAGCCTGAAGTGGAAGCCAAACGCGTGCAGGAATATCTGGGCTTGCCGGAAATTGAAGGCGTCACCGATATTCTGGCCAACAAACGCATCACCACCACCGCCAGCACCCTGCAATTGCGCCAACCGATCCATAGCAAAAACATGGGCGGCTGGAAGCGTTACGAAACGCAGCTGGAGCCGATGCGTCTGGCCATGCTCGATGTGATTGAAGAATACGAACGCGGTTTGTAGGTTGGGCGCCGCCCACCTGCGATTTTAGTGCCGACAATGGTGGGCGATGCCCACCCTACGTTCCGCGTGGCTTTGCCCGATGCGTTGCCGTCGCGCTCCATGGGTCATCTGGCCACGGATGCCGTGGATAGCGGCCTTTCATTTCTTTTTTCACTTCCGGATAAGTCCGCTCCCAGAAGCCTTTCAGATCCTGCGTGATTTGCAGGGGTTTGCCGCCTGGCGATAACAAATGCAAAGTCAAAACAACCCGGCCATCGCAAATGCGCGGCGTGTCGGCCAGGCCGAATAATTCCTGCAGCTTCACCGCAAGAACGGGCGAGGCTTCATGATGATATTCAATGGCGCGCTCCATGCCGGACGGCACCAGAATTTTCGTTGGCGCGATTTGATCGATTTTTTGTCGCGTTGGCCAATCGAGTTCAGATTTCAGGGCTTCGCTGAGTTCCTGTTCACTCAAGCCATCGAGTCGGGTTTTGCCTTGCAGAGCCGGTTTCAACCATATCTCGCGCCTGGCCAGCAAAGCTTCATCACTGAAATCAGGCAATGCCAAATCCGGTGCCCAGGCACCCAGACAACGCACGCGTTCACGCCATTGCTTCAGGTTCCCGGTCCACGGCAACGCCTCCAATCCCAGTTCGCCAACGGCATCGCAAAGTGCTTGTGCCGCTTTGGCGGGGTCGGGCCGGCCGGCCGGTTTGGATTCCAGGATAATTTGATCGAAACGCTTTTCCCGGCGGGCAATCAGGCCTCGCGCATCGGCGTCCCAGCGCACCAAATCCTGTTCGCTGAAACGCTCGGGAAAATCCCGTTGCAAACGAATTTCGTCCAGCGGCGACGCGCGTAAAATAATGCTGTCTTTCTGGTCAAAACGACATTCGCTGATGGCAAGCCATGGTTCGCCAAACAAGGCACTGTCATCGAAAATTTTCGCCATTCGGCCATTGGCCATCTGGTAGCGGCGCGGGTCATTGGGGTGCTGTCTTGCAATGCGTTCGGGAAAGGCATGCAGCAATAAATCGCCCAGGGTGTGGGCAGCCGTCGTGGTAACCGGCTTCGTTTCGTTGCATCGCAAACGCCGTCGCCACTGCTGGCTGGCCTGGTCGATCGCGGCTATTGCCGATCGATTCACATTGGCTGGAAGGCGTCCGGTTCGATACGCCGACAAAGCCTGCCAACGCGATGCCCAGTCGTCGCGACGTTCGCCGACAAGCGGATCTCGCGCTTCAATCAATGCCGCCAAATCGCAGGCAATGCTTTTTTCCTGATCATTTTCTGCCGCGAGCAACATCGCGGCGATGCGCGGGTGTGTTCCAAGCGCAAGAATTTTCTTGCCAAGCACCGTAATGCGCTTATTGCCGTCAAGTGCATTCAGGCGCTGCAATAATTCCACCGCTGCCGCCATCACGCCCGATGGCGGTGCTTCGACAAAACGTAAATCGCTACTGCCCCAGGCAGCCAGCTCGAGCGCAAGGCCGCTTAATTCGGTTTGTGAAATTTCGGCACTACGCATTGATTCCAGACGCTGCGATGCCGGCCACAGGCGATAACACCAGCCCTCGGCAACGCGGCCGGCACGACCGGCACGTTGATCGGCGGAAGCCTGCGAAATATTCACCGTTTCCAGACGCGAAAAACCCGAGTTGGGATCAAAGCGCGGCTCGCGTGACAAACCACTGTCGATCACCACGCGCACGCCGGGCAATGTCACCGAGGACTCGGCAATATTGGTGGCAAGAACAATACGGCGTCTACCGTTTTTATCCGGCGCCAGCGCCTCGCTTTGTTTTTCAATCGGCATTTCGCCATACAAGGTGATGATGGAAATGGCATCGGTATCGGAAATCGATGCGAGTGCTTTTTCAAGCTGGCCGATTTCTCTTTGCCCCGGCAAAAAAACCAGCAGATCGCCCTCGTGTTTTTGCAGCGCGTCTTCGATGCAGCGCTTGATTTGAAAGGTCAATGCTTCATCACGCCTGGCCGGAAAATGCTGGGTCGTCACCGGAAAGCTGCGACCGGCGCTGGTAATGCGTTCGGCCTGCAAAAACTGCGTCAGCTTTTCGCCATCCAGCGTGGCGGACATCACGATGATGCGCAAATCATCACGCAAGGATTGCTGCACATCCAGCGCCAGCGCCAAACCCAGATCGGCGCTGAGATGACGCTCGTGAAATTCGTCGAATAAAATCGCGGCGATATTTTCAAGTCCGGGGTCGTCCTGGATCATGCGGGTCAAAATGCCTTCGGTCACGACTTCGATTTTTGTTTTTGCCGAAATTTTATTTTCGAATCGAATGCGATAACCCACCGTTTCGCCAACGTTTTCACCCAGTTGCTTCGCCATGAAAGTCGCCGCTGCCCTGGCAGCGACACGTCGCGGTTCCAGCATCAGTATTTTCTTGTCGCCGCGCCAATCAGCCTGCAACAAGGCAATCGGCACCTGCGTGGTTTTTCCTGCTCCCGGCGGGGCTTCCAGTACCAGACGCGTATTTTCGTGCAATACCCCTACGATATCGGGTAACACTTCGCTAATCGGAAATTGCATGATCAAGTCGCTGCTGGCCGACATGACAAGCCAAATGTTTTTTGCGATGCTTGGGTCATGTCGATATTCCGGAAATTGTCCAAACATTATCCCAAAATTCCGGGCTACCGACGTTTACGACCTAAACACTGTCAGGTTTATGGTATCGGCTCGCCCAAAACCGGCACCCATTCATTGGTCAGCATGTTCTCCCGGCATTTTCGCACTCTGCACGAAGCCGAGGTGAGGGAAGAAATTGGCTTGCTGTCGCGGCATCTGCGCGGTGAATGCACGTCAGGCGAAATTCAACGATGGTTTATCGAGCGTGACCAGCGCTTGTGGCTCGATTGCGATGTTTCCCATTTGCACGGATATTTTGCGGACGATATTGCCAGGGCATTGCCCGAAGCAAAATTCATTCTGACCATTCGCGAACCTTATTCCTGGCTCGATTCGGCCTTCAATCAAACCCTGGGGCGCCCGCCAAACGCACTTTGGGAAGGCATCAGGCGACAAGTGAACGGCGCCTATCCGGAGACCTTTCCCGAGCAGGAAAATACTTTACAGGCACTTGGCCTGTATCCCATCGGCCATCTGCTCAACCGGTGGGCCGAGCGCATTGATCACGTTACCCGGGCAATTCCGGCAGAACGATTGCTGATTATCAAAACCGGCGAATTGAAACAAAGCGCCAACGCCATTGCCGATTTTTGCGGGCTGGATGTTCACATGTTGGTGGCGGAGCAGGGACATCAATTTACCGCCGCAAAAAAGGCGGGCGTTTTGGACAACATCGACAAAAATTATGTCGATGCACTCATTCAGCAGCGTTGCGGCGAGATCCTCAGGCAATACTTTTAAACCTGATAGGCACATTTATCCCGGTAGAAAGTTTCGCTATTTTTTCCCGGAAGCGGCGACCGGATTTCTCACCGGTTTTATTTGCGGTTTCGGTACGGGCGGTTTGATATGACGCTGACTCGACAAGGCGGCAATGCTTAAATCCTGGATTTCATATAAACCCGCTTCAATACGGGTCCGCTGATCCTGCACTAGTATCACGCCATTGCTGCCCGCAGCCCAATCCACCCAGGGCGTGGTACCAAATGCACCAGGGCTGGATACTCGCGTGGTCGTGCCATTAATATCGACCGCTTCCACCCATTCGCCAATGCCGTAACCGATAGTTTCCGGAGATGGTGTATTGATAATGACTTTTCCGGCGGCCTGGTTATAGGCCATGAAGGCAAGCGTATCGGCACGCAGGAAAGCTTGCGTGCCATTCATTCCGCCGGCCAACAACACATCAACGACGCGGCCATAATCACCAAGGGAACTTCGCACGCCGCCTGCAATACGCGGGTTACCAACCCAGACATAGCCATCTTTGGTCGAGCCTGTGGCGTAGTCGGTTTGCGTCAAACCCAGAGGCACCACCAGTTCATCGTAGAACAATTGATTCCAGTTTTTTCCCGAGGCAATTTCCCCAATGCGTCCGGCCACCTGCATGGAATTGCCGCCATACGAAAAACTGCTGCCGGGCGTGGATTCCAGCGGCAAATCCAGAATCTGGTGGGCGCAATTGTCCAGCGTAATAAAACGATTGCCCAGGCAATCGGTACTTTCATTACCGGGTATTCCGCTGGTGTGCGAGAACAATTGCGTCAAGGTAATGCCGCGCTTGTCGGCGGGTGCATCTGTTATCCATTGCCCGACGGTATCTTGCCAATGCAGTTGGCCTTTTTCGACCAATCTTGCTATCACCAATGCCGACAGCCATTTGCTTGCCGATGCAATTGGAACCCGCGTGTTGGCGGCATAGGTTCCATAATAACTTTGCATTTGCACTTTGCCATCGCGCGCCAGACGAACACTGCTGCCAGGCAAGTTGTAATCGGCGATAAAATCCTGCATCGCGACATCCACCGTGCTGGTGTCGTAAAGCGGCCTGGCATACGCGGTACTTGCCGCCAATAAGAGTAAACAACTGAATAATCGTATTTTCATGAGCAATATTTTCATGTGCGATGGACAGGCATCATCGAGGGCATGATGCGATAACGCATTTGCTGCGCTCCGGTTGACCATTGCTTACACTAGCGCATTGAATAAAGCAGAAACCCCATGGATTTAATCGATATCGGCGCCAATCTTGGCCACGAAAGCTTTCAGCACGACTTTGACGAGGTGCTTGCCAGGGCGCGCGAGGTTGGCGTTGTCCACATGATGGTGACCGGCGCTTCGCGCGAAGGCTCGCGTGAAGCCTTGCGTCTGGCAAAGGCACATCCCGGGTTTTTATCCGCCACGGCCGGCGTGCATCCGCACCATGCACTGGAAGTGACCGAAGAAGGCATGGCCGAATTACGTGCCCTGCATTGTTTGCCCGAAATCCTGGCGGTCGGTGAATGCGGGCTGGATTATTTTCGCGATTTCTCGCCGCGCCCGGCGCAGCGCATTGCCTTCGAAAAACAATTACAGCTTGCCCTTGAATGCGGCAAACCCTTGTTCCTGCATCAGCGCGATGCCCATGAAGATTTCATGGCGATGATGAAAAATTTCGATGGCCGTTTGGGCAAAGCGGTCGTGCATTGCTTCACCGGTACCAAGGAGGAATGCTTCGAATATCTTGATGCCGATTACTACATCGGCATCACCGGCTGGTTATGCGATGAACGCCGTGGCCAGCACTTGCGCGACATCGTTCCGCATATTCCCGCCAACCGTTTACTGATCGAAACCGATAGTCCGTATTTATTGCCTCGAACCGTCAAGCCGCAACCGAAGCATCGCCGTAATGAACCGATGTATCTGAAACATATCGTGGAAGAACTGGCGCGCGATCGTGGCGAGAAGGTTGAAGATACCGCGAAAATCAGCACTGAAAATGCACGAGGATTTTTCGGCATCGCATAAAAACAAGCTTCGTCGGGAATCCTACCCGGTTCATTCCTGATGCCTATTTGCTAAACTGATCCGACAAAACCAATCACCCATTTCCAGGATACGTTCAAAGATGACTTTTTTACTTGTTGTCGCCTTCTTTCTTGCCGTCACCGTCGTTCCCATCATGATTGGTGCCCGCGTTGTGGGCGCCGAGAAAACCGGTTTTGGTTCCGCCGTCATTGCCCTGATTTTGCTTTCGGTTTTGTCGGTAGCCATCGAACATATGGTGAGTAACAACCTGCTCGCCTTTTTGGTGTCGGTCGCTGGCGGTGCCGCGATTCTTTCGGGCGTTCTGGGTACGACATTCCTGAAAGGCCTGGCGGTCAGTTTTATTGTCGTGGCGGTGCAGTTTGTCGTGCTCTTGATGTTTGCGGGCGCGCTAATGGGTGCCGCCTCCTGAGCCTGGCAAAATTGATCAGGAATTTAAAAACCTTCGCGACATTTGAACAAACTCGCGATATGCTTGGTTTCGCTGTTCGGCAACACATCGCTCAATACTGAAGGAGAATGCATCATGGCAAAGAGCCTGGACAAAAAGAAAGAAACCAAGAAAAAACCGGAAAAGACCCTGAAAGAAAAACGGGCCGACAAGGCCGCCAAGAAAGGTTGAAAAAAAGGGCAGCTTGGCTGCCCTTTTTGTTTCCCCGCTTTGCCGATACGGCAAAATTTATGTGACGCCCTTCGCAATCTCTTTATGAGGCTTGCCTAACCCTTGGCTGAACTTTCACGTTTATAGGGTTAAACTCGAGTCGGCTTTCCCCCCAAGCAACCTTGCCATGAAGACCGCGGTCGTACCACTGCCGACAACACCTGAAGCCTTGCTGGCAAAGCTGCGTGTGTCTGTGCCAATGGCCGTGGTTCCCGCGTTCGAGCAGGCCTTGTCGACGGTGCAAACGCAACTCAACCAATTATCCGAAGCCCTGGTGCAGGCCGGTGAACCGGATAAATACGGTGCCGATGGCCAGGCTTTGTATCTCGGTATGCGCACGGCAGGCCGCGATTTTCGCGCGAAACTAATCGAGGCAGTAGATGCGCTGGTGGAAGACACCGGCGCCAAGAAACAGAAATTCAATCTTTCATTGATTGAAAACGAAAAAATGCAAACGCAGCTTGTCTGCGAACGGCTGGTGGAACGCCTGTCGTATCTGCAACGCAAGGGTTTGCTTGCCCTGGATCAGCGTCTTTGCCAAATCCTCGAATTGAATCCGCTGGGCCCGCGTTTGCCGGTATCACCGCAGGTATTCGCCGATGCCGCCAAAGATGCTCTATCGGAAATGACACTGTCGGATGAATTCAAGGCACAGATTATCCAGCACTTTGATCTTTTGCTTGACCCTATTTTGTCGGACCTGCTGAAGGAATATAACGCCGGTTTGTCCGCCTCGGGTATTTTGCCCAATTTGATTATTCAAGGCGAAGAAGAACGCATTCGCCGCCAAAGCATCAAGGTGCATGCACCACTTGGAAATGCATCGCTGTCCGACACATCCCCAAACGCCAATACGGCCAACGAAGCCCCAGGCTCTGGCGGAAGTGCTGGTAATGGCAGTTACGCTCCGGGTGGTGGCGGCGGTAGCAGTGGTGGTGGCGGACAATACAACCGTACCGTCGACGATAAAGACCGTGCTCTGTTTCAGGAATTGCTGGAACAAATGAAAGGTATGCAGGCGCAAGGCTTACCGATGAATTTTGGCGGTGGCGGATTTGCAGGTGGCGGTGGTTCCGGTAGCAATATCGGTGGCGGCGGTAGTGGATCCGGCGGAGGGTCGTTCGGCGGCAATATGGGTGGCGGATTTGGCGGCGGTGGCGGCTACGGCACCGATATGGCGATGCAACAGCCGCAACGCGCCATCGCAAAATCCGAAACTCTCGCCATGCTCAATCGCCTGCAGCATGGCAGCGGCAATACCAATGCCGTTTTGGAAGCCATCGGCCAGGCCGATGGTTCCATCGCCGAAACCATCAAGCGCGAATTATTGCAAAACGCCAAACAAACCGGTGTCACCAAGGGCGATGAACAAGGCGAGCTCGCGCCCGCCGAAGAAACAGCGGTGCAATTGGCTGGCAATTTATTTGAAGTGATGTTGAAAGATCGCCCCTATGGCGATGCCGTCGCTCCGGTGTTGGCACAAATGGTGATGCCCTTTGTCAGGGCTGCCGTGATTGATCCGCAACTGTTTCTGGAACGCCATCACCCGGCGCGGCAGTTGCTCAATACGGTTTCGGAAGCCTGTGAAGACAATCTTGGCGAAACACCGCAAGAGCGCGAAATGCTTAGCCAGGTAGAGAGCGCCGTTCAACGTATCAGCGAGGAATACGACGGCGATGTCAGCAAGTTCCAGCATGTACAGGCACAACTGAATTCGCAGATGGAAGTGCATCGTCGGCGTGCACAGATGTCGGAAAAACGTGCCAGCGAAGCCCAGCAAGGCCAGGAACGACTGGAAATGGCACGGCTGCAAGCCACCACCGTGGTAAATGGCATCATTCGCCAATATGCCTTGCCACCGGCATTGCGAAATTTTTTCAAAACCGAATGGCTGCACCATTTATCCGTCACGGTTTTGCGAAAAGGCAAAGACAGCGAAGCCTTCCTTAATGCCACTCGCATTGCACAACCCTGGATTGATTTGCTCGACATGGCCAGCCTCGGCGAGCCGCTGCCCTTGTCGCATCTCGATACCCTGGAAACCTCGACGCAGGAAGTCCTCGCCAGCTCCGGCCTGCATGATGAAGCCGCCATGGAACATTATCAGGCGCTGATCAACTCGGTTTCCGAATGGACCGAGGAAATTGTTACCACGGAAGAGTCCGAGTCCGAGTTGATTACGCCGCCGCCGGTAATCACACCCGCGCTGTCGGCAGCGGCCGTCTTGTTCGGCAATACGGTGGAATTGCTTGCCGAAGCGCCAACGGCGGTTCTTGCGGAAGCTTCTGGTGAAACAAGCAACAAAACACATGTCGTCAGCGAAGATATTCCAGACCCGGTTCAATTACTCAGGCCGACGCAGGAAGAACTTGATGAAGTTGCAGGCTACGCCCTTGGCTCCTGGTTTCAATTCCCGAAACCCAATGGCGGATTCCAGCAATTGAAAGTAGCCTGGATCAGCGGCATTTCCGGATCGATCATGTTTGTAAATCGTCGCGGCGCCCGCGTCATGGTGTTGTCGCCACCCGAGCTGGTTGCCTTGAAGCGCCGCAATGAACTTCTGCTTTTTGAAGATGAATCACCGGTCGATCAGGCCATGACGCAATTGCTGGAAAAGCTTAAGCGTCACTAGATAACAGTCAAAATAAAGTCTTATTCGGGGAAACTTGAATGCCGGGTTTTCACGTAGGCCGTCTCGGTTGAGCCGTTAGCCGGCAAACCGTCGCTTGCTTCCGGCTTGTTAGCCAGACATCTTCTGCGCGAAGTAGATCTTTCTGTAGTTTGTTGCGAGAGGATGATTGGACAGGACCGGTGGAAACAAGACATGTTTTTTTACCAACGGGGAATCAAACGAGTGCTCATCCACTACGGTGACGGTGAAGCCGTGAGACTCCAGAAACATCCCGAAGTCATCGCCGTAAATCCGCAGGTGATCTTCCTGACCAAAGGCCAGCTTTCGTTCTTCAGGTGTCGATATCGTCGGGTCCTCGTACTTGGTTGGTAGATGATCCTTCTGCGGAATAGTCAGTATTGTCCACCCATGCGTTGATAGCACCCGATAGATCTCGCGCAGAGCAGCGGAATCATCAGGTACATGCTCAAGCACGTCACAGGCAACAACGAGATCAAATGCGTTGTCTGGAATTCCACTCATGTTGCACATGTCAAGTCGCATATCCACCGTGTCTCTATCAATATCCGCGGTAACATATTGGCTGGCACGAGCTCCGAGCAATTTTGAAACCACCGCTTCGGGGGCGAAGTGTAAAACGCGCTTGCCTTGAACGAGTGCTTCTGTTCGGATGTTGGCAATCGTAGTCACAGCCGCGAACAGCAAGCGATGGCGCACCTGAGAACTACAGCCGGGGCAAATAGTGTGAGGGTGCCATGAATCGCTTGAGAGGACGCGGCCATTCCACCCGCAAACATTGCACTGGACACGATAAGGATACTTCTGTCCCATGATCACTAATCGCCTCATCAGGCTTCGATATAACCGCCTGAGTCTCCATGCACCACTCATCTCGGGTAACTCCTTTCAGTTAAGTGCATGCTACGGACTTTCTTCTTTCGGCAACACCGGAAAATCTTTTCGCTCGTAATAAAAACCGTCTAAATCAATTTTATCCAGCACTTGCCCGTCTTGCAGGCTTACCGGTTTCAACATTGGCGGGCACGGTGCACGTATGCATTGCACTTGTTGCATGTGGCCGCCAACTTTCAATTCCCATTGCAGCACGTCGGCGATAATCCGGTACTCGCCCGCCGGCAATTGCCTGATGGTGTATTTTGCGTGCCCTGCCATTGTCTTCATGCAGGCTGCTGCCTGGCCCTGGGTATCCATGGCGCAAATCCGCATGGCGGGAATAACGTGGCCCTGATATTGGATAAGGCCGCCGATGCTGCCGGTAGCCTGTTTAGGCTCGGGCACGGGTGCTGTCGATGCATAGGCAGCAAGCGCAAAGATCACTATAAAACCTGCGTGTTTCATGACGGCCCTTGATAAGCATTTCGGGAATAGTAACAGTCATGCACAAAGTAAACCGGAAATTGTCCTGGCCTAAAATCCTGAAGTTAATTGTCCGTACTTCGCATGCGCGATTTCGCTGCGCGCCCGGCAATGAGTTCGCCGATGAAAAAAGCCAGGATGCCTATCGGAATTAAATACTGGACTGCTATTTGAATAATCCCGCGAATGCCCAGGCGGATATTTTCCCGCACCAGTTCCTGTGCCATCGCCGGATTAACATCATGCCAGCCAAACCATAGGCATTGCAGTAGAACAATCGCCAGAAATGCATACAGCAGGCGCCTTCCGGCGAAATTGGTTTTCGGTGCTTTCAAATTCAATATTCCTCCGTCAAAAATCAGCTGCGTTTGGGTGCGTATTTGCCGGTCAGATAATAGCCCGCAAACACCGCCACGACCAAAGGACCCAGCCAAGCCAGATTCAACAACGACGAACCGGAAAGAACAGGCAATATTTTCGGCAAACCGATTTGCAGAAACGCAATATGGGTTGCTACGCCATTGCCAATCATTGCGCTGATGTGCTGGCGCATCCACCAGCGCGGGTCGTCTGGTGCTTCGCGCTGGAATTTGTACATGCCATAGGCACCGAAAATGCCGATCAGGGAAAAACTGGTGATGACCAATTGCATTCTATCGGCCATGAAAATACCGACGGCGGCGATCGATAAACCGCCCAGTAAATTCAGCACCATCAAGGTTTTGTAAACCGGGCCGGTGTAGCGTTTCCAATCGCGCTTGTCCCGAATGGCACGCCAGCTATTCCAGGTACTTGTGCCAGTAATGATCAACAGATACAACAGAAACGCACCGAACACCTGACTCTTGTCGAGCATGATGAAAAACGCCATCGGAAATGCCGAAAGCAGAATGCCGGCCATGGCCAATAGATATATCTTTCCTGCCGTTTTATGTACCGGGCTGCCTTTTCTGGTCATGCCGGCGGTCCAGAAAGTGACCAGCGCGGTGGTGCCGACAGCGGCGTGTATGAATGCGGTGCTTGAATACCAGGACATTTGCGTTCTCCTTGATCTGCTTTGCCGGAATCAAGAATGCTCCGGTGGCAAAGGCTCTTGTCGTGCCGAATGTCATGTGTTTTGGGTGCCGGAAGTCACCAATTTCGATAAACCCTTGAGCTTGCCGACACTTCGCGCCAAGCTGTCGACATGTGGGAAACACTTAAAAAATTATTTGCGCCGATGAATTTTGCCGCTTACATCGCCTGGGCCGCGATCGGGGTAGATATTTGGTTTGACGAGCTCCACGGCACCGGTTTATTGAAGCCCGGTCTCGTCGCTCCGGTGAGCATCGGATTGCATCTCGCTTTTCTGCTTTGCTTCGTCATTTGCGTCACGGCGGAAAAAAGAAATCTGCGGCAACTGCTATTGGGCTTGAGCCTGGCCCTTATTGCCTTGCTGATGTGTGCCATTGCGCGTTTTTCATCCGCGCCCATTTTATTGATCATCGCCTCCTCCGTTCTGGCCGTTTTACTGTCCCCGCCGCGTCTGGTGGTGCTATTTGTTTTCAACAATATCTGCCTGTATTTCATCTATCAGAAATTATGGCTCGCCGACCGGCCATTGATGTCGGTCTTCATTTATTCCAGTTTTCAATTGTTCGCGATGCTGATGTCCTGGTATTCGCATCAGGCCGAAAGACGGCGCGATGAATTCATGTTATTGAATGCCGATTTGATCGCGACCCGCAGCTTGTTGGCAGAAACCGTCCGTGATTCCGAACGCCTGCGTTTGTCGCGCGAGCTGCATGATGTGGCCGGGCATAAATTGACCGCATTGAAATTGAACCTGGCTGCGCTTGCACGCCAACCGGATTTGGCGAAACACACCAGCATCCAGACCTGTGCCGGCCTTGCCGATGAATTGCTGGCCGATATTCGCGGTGTAGTCCAGCAAATGCGCATGCACGACGGCATGGATTTACAGGCGGCCATTGAAAAAATGGCAGCACCGTTTCCCAGGCCGCGCGTTCAACTGGCCATTGATGAAGATGCCAGACTCGCGCCCATGCAGCAGGCCGAAACACTTTTACGCACCGTGCAGGAAGCCTTAACCAACGCCGCCAGGCACAGCCAGGCACAACAACTTTGGGTGGTGTTACAACGCGACTCTGCACAATGGTCCCTGCGCATTCGCGACGATGGCCGCATGGCCAACGACTGGCAAAAGGGAAACGGTCTGCAAGGCATGAGCGAGCGTCTGGAAAATCTGGGCGGCGGATTGCGTTGCGAACACGCCAGCACCGGTGGCATGCAGCTTGAAGCCTGGTTGCCGGTAGCGCCATGAGCGAAGCCATTCGACTTGCCCTGGCGGATGATCAGGCTCTGGTTCGCATGGGCCTGAAGGCATTGCTTTCGAGTTTCGATCGTTTGCAGGTTCTTATCGAAGCCGAAAACGGCGAACAATTACTGCAGGCCGTGGCCGATTCTCCTGTCGATGTCATTTTGTCGGATATTCGCATGCCGGGCATGGATGGTTTTGCCTTGCTGAAAAACCTCCGCGAAAAAAATATCAGGACTCCGGTTATTTTACTCACCACTTTCGATGAACCGGATTTCCTGCTGCAAGCCGCTGCTACCGGTGCTCAGGGTTTCCTGCTGAAAGATGCATCGCCCGAAGATCTGGTGGATGCCATTGAGCGCGTGGCAAAAGGCGAAACCCTGTTCGCACCGGTTTCCACCGACCCGGTCCGGGCCCGCTATGCCTACCGCGACGTGCATGAGCCGACCGACACTTTCAATGATCGCGAAATATCGATTCTCCGCTTGCTCGCAGGCGGTTATTCGAATCGCGAAATTGCCAAAGCCATCTTTTTATCCGAAGGCACCGTCAAGAATTATGTCTCGGATATTCTGGATAAACTTGGCACGCGTGATCGCACGCGCGCGGTTTTGAAAGCGATTACATTGAAAATCATCTAGGACAATTCCGATGGCAAGAAAGACGATGCTGCAAGCACAGTGCAGCCAGTGTGGTGCCACTGATTTTGACCGACGCGATGACGAATTGGTCTCTTGTGCATATTGCCACAGTGTTTACAAACTGAAAGCCGATCCGCACGAAAGCAATATCGTGATCTCGAAGGGTGCCAATATCGTAATTGGCAAAACCGCCAACGTGATTGTCAGAGGCAATATCGAAATCGAAAGTGGTGCCAATATCGACATTCTCGGTCACCTGGAAATTGTCGAAGCGGCCGATGCCGAAAATATTTCAATCGCAAAAGCGAAACTGCAGGCATTCAAGAAATAAACTTTTACCAACCGAGCCACTGGCTCGCAATAACGGCAAATAGAATGCCGGCCAGCATGCCGGCCAGACCAAGGCTGACGCGTAAACCATAGGCCTTGCCGCCACTGACCCAGGCAATCGCCGATTTGGCGATGGCGCTGGCTGCAATAATGCCGAAGAAGCCCCAGTGTGCAGTCTGAAGGGTGATCGCTCCACTTTTTACCATCTGCCCCAAGCTGGCGGCGGAGGCATGTACTTCGGCGATGGCGGCAAACATGCTGGCAAGCAAGGCGATATTCGATCCAAGTTGCTGCGTTAGCCAGGCCGAAATTACTATCACTGCCGAAATCATCGCTGCCAACAGCAACGCGTGGCCAATGCGAAACATTCTGGTCTGCATATTCGGTACGGCATTGTTGCCGTTTTTACTCGAACGCAGACCTAACAAACCGCCCATCATCAGAATGCTGCCGCCGATGACCAGTTCCGGCCACAGGCTTTGCAACAAGCGCGGCGACACGGCCAATAGAATCGGCACGAACAAACTCAGCGATGCCAGATTGGCAAACATGGCAGCAGCAACACAGGAACGCAGCAATTCGTTTTGTTCGCGCACGCGTTGACCAAAACCGGCAATGGCAGCGGTCGAAGACACGTAGCCGGAAAAAAATCCGGCCAGTGCAAGACCCCAGCGATTGCCGATGACGCGAAGGCTGATGTGACCCACCGTGCTAATCAACATGATCAACACCACCAGTCGCCAGATCGTGGTGGGATTGAGCACACCATCGGGACCCATCGCGGTATCGGGCAGAAGTGGCAAAACAACCAGCGCCGAACCCAGCAAAATCAAGCCGTCATGCACTTCTGCTTCGCTGAGTATTTCCTTGGTAAAACGATGCAGGCTGGCTTTGGCATAGAGCAACATCGCCACCACCACGGCAGACGCAGTGGCCAATGCCGGTTGCGTTACACACAGAGCACCAAGCAAACAAGTCAGCAAGAGGGCGATTTCGCCGGTCATTCCGGCATCTTTTTGTGACTGGCGCCAGTAAGAAATCCATACCAAACCGACCAACAGCAGCAGCACCAATGCCAACGCCCAAACACTGATGTGCAAACCGATGGCGCCCAGCAACGCTACCAGCGCATGGGTACGTACTCCGGCCATCGGATCTTTGTGTTGACGCTCGCGTACTGCGCCAATCAGCAAGCCCAGGCCGAGCGCGGCTAGCAAGACAGGTAACAGGCTGGTATCGATATCGGACATGCGAGCATTGTGCCACTGCTTGGCAAGTGCGGGTGTGGGCGAGACAATAGCGAACCGCCCCTTGAGTGTTGACCATGAAGCCGATCTCGCTGACCCGTTTTTTAATCGAAGAACAACACGCCGGTTACATCAATGCCGATTTGCGTTTGCTTATCGAAGTGGTCGCACGCGCCTGCAAAACCATCTCGACGGCCATTGGCAAGGGTGAGCTGGGGGGCGTTCTTGGTGAAGCGGGCACGGAAGACGCGGCCAGTATCAATATCCAGGGCGAGGCCCAGAAAAAACTCGATGTGCTTTCCAATGAAATTTTCCTGGAAGCCAATGAATGGGGTGGCCACCTGGCCGGGCTGGCTTCGGAAGAAATGGAGCATTCGCATCCGATACCCAATGCCTATCCGAAAGGCAATTATTTATTATTGTTCGACCCGCTTGATGGCAGCTCCAATATCGATGTGAATATTTCCGTTGGTACCATTTTTTCCGTTCTGCGTTGCCCCGACGGAATCACGGAGCCAAAAGACGAAGATTTTCTGCAGCCGGGCAGTTCGCAAGTGTGTGCCGGGTACACCACCTATGGCCCCAGTACCATGCTGGTATTGACGATTGGTCGCGGTACGCACGGTTTCACGCTGGATCGCGAACAGGGCAGTTTCGTGCTGACCAAACGCAATATGCAGATTCCAAACGAGACCAGGGAATTTGCCGTGAATGTTTCCAATCAGCGCTTCTGGGAACCGCCGATGCAGGCCTATGTTGGCGATATGTTGATCGGCAAGGAAGGTCCGCGCGGAAAGGATTTCAATATGCGCTGGGTCGCCTCGATGGTGGCCGACGTGCATCGCATCATGACGCGTGGCGGTATTTTTTCGTATCCGCTTGATAGTAAGTGTCGTGCCCAGGGCGGTAAATTGCGTTTGATGTATGAAGCCAACCCGATGAGTTTTCTGGTCGAACAAGCCGGTGGCGCCGCCAACACTGGTCGTATGCGTTTGCTGGATGTAAAGCCAACCGGCCTGCATCAACGCGTACCGGTTTTCATGGGATCAAAAACGGAAGTGGAAACCGCAGTGCGCTACCACGCCGATTTTGATGCAAAAAACGCCTGATGCAGCAAGACGATTTCATCGAGGTCTATCCCGATGCTTTGTCGAAAGAAGCCTGTGCACTTTTGATAAAACATTTTGAAGATAGTCGCGCCGCAACGCCGGGCAGGGTCGGCGGCGGTGTTTTGCCGGAATTGAAAAACAGTCGAGATATTCAAATCACCGGCAAACCCGAATGGCGCGAAGCCGAGAGTGCACTGAACGCCGCAATGTTCAATGGCTTGCGACATTACCTTCGGAAATATCCGCATCTCCTGATTGCGCCTTTGATGTTGCAAATTGCCGACGAGAAAACCGGCGAACCGCGCCGGCTGACTGCCGAAGATTTTATCGATATGCCGGACAAACGCCTTGGTGATATTGCACGTGCAATGTTTCGGCCCGGTGCGATTAATTTACAGCGTTACACGGCGAATGAAGGTGGTTATCCGTATTGGCATTGCGAGTTGTATCCGAAAGATGCGCTTTGCGACACGCTGCATCGTGCCGTGTTATGGACGATTTATTTGAACGATGGATTTTCCGAAGGCGAAACCGAATTTTTGTATCAGCATAAAAAAGTAAAACCCCAAACCGGGTCTTTGCTCATAGCACCAACGGCCTTCACCCACACCCATCGCGGCAATAAGCCGGTCAATGGCGATAAATACATTGCTACCAGCTGGGTGTTGTTCCAGCGTTCCGAAATTCTGTATCCGGCCAGCTAATCCGGTGGCTGGCATTCCCTGAGGCGACTCTGCCATCATAGGCCTGCCCCGACACTGCAAACGGTAATATTTCATGCACGCCTGGCAACAACTCAACCAATGGTTTCCACATTTGCAGTTTGGTATTTCGGTACTCTGGCTGATTTACATGATTTTGCTGGGTATCTGGATTGTGCTGCAAAAGCGCGAAGCCGCAGCCACCTTGAGTTGGCTTTTCGCCCTGGCTTTTTTCCCGATTGTCGGTTTTGTGATCTATCATTTTTTCGGGCCGCAACGCATTCGCCGGCAAAAATCAAAACGCCTGCGTTCAAAGGCCTTGTTGGGAAAACAAACCCGGTCGCATCTGCAAATTTCGGTACAGTCCGAGCTTTCCTCGCTTGCCGAAGCCAGCAGCGGCTTTGCTGCCAGCAGTGCGCTTGAGGCAAAACTTCTGGTGGGCGGCTCCGCCTGTTTCAGCGCTATTTTGCTGGCTATTCAAAATGCGAAAAAGCACATTCATCTTGAATATTACATTTTCGAGCCTGATACCACCGGGACGCAATTTCGCGATGCTCTGATAGAGCGTGCCAAAGCAGGGGTCAAGGTCCGTCTGCTGATGGATGCCATCGGCTCTGCAAGCATGGGAAATAAATTCCTGCAGCCACTGGTAGAAGCCGGCGCAGAAGTTGCCTTCTTCCATCGCACCCGCATACGCTGGCGTGGTTTGTGGAAACCGAAAATCAATTTACGTTCGCATCGAAAAATAGTAATCATCGACGGGCTTTATGGTTTCACCGGCGGCATCAATATTACCGATGATGAAAATGAAGCGATCAACCCGGCTGCCTATCGCGATTTGCATATTGCCGTGTCCGGCGATGTGGTGCGCTGGTTGCAGCTGACTTTTCTGGAAGACTGGGTCTATGCCGGCAAGCATGTGCCAACAGAGCCGGATCTGTTCACCGACCAGGTTCAAGGGAAAATTAAAACCCAGATTATTCCCGCCGGGCCCGATTCGGTATGGGAATCGATTCACCGCGCAAAAGTATTCGCCATCTCGCACGCGCGCGAACGTGTCTGGTTGGCAACACCGTATTTTGTGCCGAGTGAATCGGCCCGCATGGCACTGATTTCAGCCGCTTTGCGTGGCCTGGATGTCCGCCTGATCGTGCCGGCAAAAAGCGATTCGCGTCTGGTCGATGCAGCTGCCCGTTCCTATTTTGACGAGCTGCAGGCTGCCGGTATCCAGATTTATTGCTATCCGAAAATGCTACACACCAAGGCCCTGTTGATCGACGATGAAACCGCCATCCTTGGCAGCTCGAATTTCGATAACCGAAGCTTCCGGCTGAATTTCGAGGTTTGTATTTTGCTCGAAGATCTCGACCAGGCCCTGGCCTTGAATCGGGTCATGCTGGAGGACATGCGTGCCTGCCAGATATTGGATAAAAGGCGTGAGCAAAGCCTGTTAAACCGGTTGGCCGAAGCTTTTGCCAGACTGCTTTCCCCGATGCTCTAAGGTCCTCATATTTCTGAATTTTGCGGTGTCTTATCAGATGGTGTTAACAGGACAATACCTGCGTTAAACTGAGGCAAATTCAACCGGATCACTACCATGCCCTGGATCTTAATATTGCTTGCGGTGATATCGTTTGGTCTGACTTTCATGACCAATCTTCCTTTGGCGCTGACGGTGATCTTGTTACTTGCGGCATTGGGTTTCCTGTTGGCTGCCGTGCTCGGCTTTTTATCTAGCCGACTCGATGGCAATCGTCGCGACGACAGCAAAATAATCAGCCCGGAAGAACTGCGGATGATGCGTGAACAGGCTGCGGCGCGTAAGTCGGCACAAAACTCCGAAACCAGTTCCAGCTAATCCTTATCGCTTTCAACCCGGTTGCGACCGGCGCGTTTTGCCCGATACAGGGCGGCATCGGCCCGGCGTAGCAAGCTGCTTTGTTCCATCTGGATGCTGGGAACAAAACCTGCAACACCAATACTGACGGTAACGTCCTTGTTCTGTTGGGTCATTATCTGGCGGATATGATCGGCACGCCGAACTGCATCTTCCAGATTGACCCCCGGCAGTAACAAGGCAAATTCCTCGCCTCCGAAGCGTGCCAGCAATTCACGTTTTGAGTCGTGTTCCTTTTTCAGGGTTTGCGCAATTTCACGCAACAAAATATCGCCTTCAAGATGACCGTGCTTGTCATTGAATTGCTTGAAGTGGTCAACGTCTATCATCAGTGCCGATAAAGGTCGCCGCTGGTCAAGGCAGCGGAACCATTCGCGCTGCAAACCATGTTCGAGTGCTCGCCGGTTGGCGACGCCGGTCAGTGAATCCTCAATCACCAATTCCGACAATCTCTGGTTCAGCGACTCCAGCTCGGTGGTACGTTCGCTGATGCGTTTTTCCAGTTTGAGATTGTCTTCGCGATATTTCGCAACCCGGTTCCGGATAAACCAGTAAGTCAGCAAACAGACAAGCGCAACGCTGGCAAGCAGAATTAAAAAGCGGACCCATAATATTTCATACCAGTGCGGCAACATGGTATAGCGATAGCTGATGGTTTCGGCCTGTCTTCCTGCACGGGTTTTTGCCTGTAACTCCAGTACATATTCGCCGGGCGGTTGCGCGCGAATGAAAAGATCGCGATCCGACCAGGCGCTCCATTCACTTGAAAGTTGCAACATGCGATAGCGAAATTCCACGCCGCTTTCCAGGCTGACCATGGAAAAACGCATCTTCAGGTTGTAGCCGGCGGGAACCTTGATATCGCCAACTCTTGAATCGGTAGGTAAATCGATGCTCGATTTGTTTTCGCTGCTGACGGCGGTGACATATTCAAACCGTAAGCTTAGTGGTTCCGGTATCGTGCTTTTTTCATTTTCGTTGTACTGCAAGATGCCGCTCCATGTCGACATCCGCACGACGCCATCACGATTCAACCTGACAACGCCGTATCCGGCGGCACTGCTCAGCGCCATTCGCAGCGGTTGCCATTCCGTGCTTGCCTTTGGACGAAACCACATTTCGCGCGAAGTGTAGGCATAGGCACCCATGGCGGTTTCGGTGACATACAGCTCATGCGGTCTTGATACCAGAGTAAAAGGCGGTGCAATTTCCGGGCCGAATTTCTTGCCATCGAACAGATAGCCTTTGTCTGCCACGACAACATGCACTTTTCCATCCAGCCGATAGACATGCTGGGCATCGTCTTTTTGCAATGTCAGGCCATCGGCTTTTCCAAATTCTTTTTTGTCGATGACGGCAAATGTCCCGGTATCAAGATGCCAGCGTTGCGGGCCGCCATAATTATTGCTGAACCAGATTTCACCCGGTCCGGTTTCCACCAGGCTATCGACGCTGGCGCCATCAAGAGAAATACGGCTTTTGATTTGCCACTTACCATTGATTACTTTCAGCACAAGCAGGCTGTGGTGCGCCAATGCATAAATGGTACTGTCGTCAAATTTCGATTTTTCGAACAAGCCGACGAATTCTTTTTGGTCTTCCAGCAATGTGCGCGGCGTCGAGCTGCCCTTGTCCAGGACCAGCAGGCCCTGCCGGTGCCCGATCAAGAGCCCGGCGTCACTACTATTGAGTACATAGGCTTCATAATCGACCCAGGGTTTCTCCTCATAACGGCTTCTGCCGTCGGGCAAGGGTACTATTCTTGCAATACCGCTGGAGCTGGCAATCCACAATGCATTTTCATGCCATTCGAAATCGCTGACGACGCCCTGGACGCCATGTTGGGAATCCAGGAATGACCAGGGCGATGGCATTGCCAATCTCAGCAGGTCGCCTTCGGTAGCAATCCACAAACCACCTTCGTTATCGGCACTCATCGCAACAACGGCAAAGCTGCCCAGCTTCAGACGTTCCAGCACGGTAAAGTCTTTGCTGAAACGGAATAATTCGCCCAGTGCGGTACCAACAACGAAACTGCCGTCTGCCAATGCCAGAACTTCATACGCCTGGCTGTCTTTCAATTCCGATCCGGCGTTATTGGCCAGCCGCGTTATGCCGTTTTCATCGGCGCGAAAAAATCCGCCGTCGGAAACCAGCAAACGCCAGCTTCCTTTATCGATCATTCCGGGTAAGGCCAGTTTCGCAAATACTTCGCCACCGGGTTCAAGCTCGAATTTGCCATCGACGAATTTCGTGAATCCCAAACCATCGACACGCGCATAAAGCGTATTCTTCTGCGGGAACATGCTTCGGACATTTTCCGAAAGCGGCCAACTATGAATTGTTTTTCTATCGTAGCTAATGAAATACAGTGCTTCGTCTGCCCGGAAATAAACGCCTTCTTCGGTATAAAACACTTCCCAGACAATACCTACATGCCTTTTGTCACCAACCAGTTTGCATAGCGTCAGCAATTCGCGAAATGCTATTTTGCCGTCTTTGTCGGTTACCAGTTCGCCGAAGGTATCGTTGCTGGCGACATAAATTTTGTCATCGCGCGCGCGAATCAGATCACGCGCCACTTGCTTGCCGGGTAATTCAATCAATTCCCATGCCGTTCCGTCAAAGCGCAAAATTCCCTCGACATTGCCGACAAACAGGCGGCCCGCCTTGTCTGTTGCAATGCTGAGTTGTTGAGGGTTTGCGTTGAAATCTTTCGCCGTATAGCGCTGCAACAGCGGTGCGCCATGCAACTTCATGTTTTGCGCCAGCGCCATCGTGCTTATGCACAGGCACATGCAACTGGTGAGGACAAAAACTACAATGCGGCAAAATTTATTCATGATCGTTTGTCGTATTTGATGCTTGTCTCATTGGCTGCAAGATAGTATTCAATCATACTCTGTTACCTGTAACAGGCTGGATTATTTCATGACACTACTGAGTGTGAATGTTAACAAGGTCGCGGTTCTGCGTAACTCGCGTGGCGGCGATTTGCCCTCGGTACTCGAGGCTGCCCGTGTTGCCATTGCTGCCGGAGCAGGCGGAATTACCGTGCATCCAAGACCCGATCAACGTCATATTCTTCCTTCTGATGTACGCGATTTGGCGAAGCTGGTGGCCAATAAAGTGGAGTTCAATATCGAAGGCAATCCGTTTGCCGGGCCTCGCGGGCAATATCCCGGACTATTGGCTCTCGTGCAGGAAACACGGCCCACGCAAGTGACCTTGGTACCGGATAGTGATGGGCAAATTACTTCCGATCATGGATTCAATTTACGTCAGGATTCAGAGCGTCTGCGTGAGGTGATTGGGTTACTGAAGCCACACTGCGAAAGAATCAGTTTGTTCGTGGATCAGGATGTTGAAGATTTATCGCTGATCCAGGAGCTCGGCGCACAACGCATGGAGTTATACACCGGCCCCTTTGCCGACAGCTTCGAGCGCGGTGACTACAAACTCGACTTGTCGGCTTGTTCAAGCACTGCTCAACATGCACAAGCGCTTGGTATCGGAATCAATGCCGGCCATGATCTAAATCAAAAAAATCTTGTGCCGTTTCTAGCCGCTCTTCCAATGTTGCAGGAAGTTTCCATAGGCCACGCATTATTCAATGATGCTTTGTACGATGGCTTGTTCGCCACCGTACAAAACTATCTGCGAGTCATTTCCGCGGCCGGTTAATTTGTTGCCAGGCTCAGGTTTTCAACGCCGGCATTGTTGGCGATTGCCATGACGCTGGCGAAACTTTGGTAACTTGCTTCCGGCTCGCCCAGCACTTGAACGGCATATTTATTATCAAGTTTAATCGCCTGGGCCAGATGTGTTTTCAATTCAGTCGGGCTGATTATTTGGCCATCTAGTTGATAAGTGTCGCCGGCCTGTACGACCAGTTTGTGGGGTTGCGTGTTTTTTGCAACCGGCGGCGTAGCGATGTTCTGGCTGATCGTCTGGGTTATCGCAGGAGTAACCAGCATGAAAATTACCAATAACACCAGCATCACATCGACCAATGGCGTAACGTTGATTTCCGCCATCATGTTGGGATTCGACGACATTACTCGGTTCATATGTACCCCTTTTGTTTGTGTGAAATTTGGCCGCTGTTCTATTTCTACTCCTGATTTCTGGGCTTGGCAATATCGGCACCACAAACAAAAACGCCGCCTTTCGGCGACGTTTTATTTGACTACGTTTGTTTCATGAAAACCTGGTAGGTCATGTACCCGCTTTCACAAAGCCGATTTTCGTCAGTTTTGCATTTTTTGTACGAGCCAGTACTTTCGCCAATACTTCGTATTGCGCTTCGGGATCGGTATCGATTTCAATCTTGCCTTGTCTGTTCAATTCCAATTGGCCGACTGCGTCAAACTGTGCCGACAAGGAATTCATATCAATCGGAGTGCCGTTCCATTGCACGCCACCGCTGGCATCAATATGAATCTTGATGGGATCCGGTGGATCCAGTGGTGGTGGTGGTGGATTGACGGTTGGCTGTGGAAGATCAACCTGGATTTGATGCGACATTGGCGGTGCCGTCACCATGAAAATGATCAACAAAACCAGCATCACGTCCACCAGCGGGGTGACGTTGATGTCTGCCATTGGGCCGCCGCCAGAGCCTGAAGAAAATGCCATATTGCTACTCCGTCTCAGCGTTCACGTGTGGAAACAAAACCAACTTTGCGAACACCATGGTTTTTCGCCGTGGTGGTTGCTTGTTCGATCAATTTGTACTTGGTGTCTTTATCGGCACGGATATCAAGCTCCGGCTGGGGATCCATACTAATCATGGCGTCGAGTTTGGCTTCGTACGCATCTTGCGTGACTTTGGTATCCGCCCAATAGAGCTCGCCGTTTGACTTCACCGTGACAGTCATAGGCGGTGTTTTTATCGTGGGCTTCTCTTTCAAGGTGGCCTTAGGCAACTCCACTTTGATTTTATGCGTCATCAGTGGTGCAGTAATCATGAAGATGATCAAAAGCACCAACATCACATCCACCAGGGGTGTGACATTGATGTCGGCCATTGGGCCGCCGCTGCCGGAGTTTGTACTGAATGCCATAAAGCCTTCCTTATCTGCCTAATCGTTAATGCGGCTGATTAACGCTTGTCGCCGCCGACGCGGGCGCCGGTTGCAAAGAAGTCGTGCAGGTCATGGGCAAAAGTATCGAACTTGGCGTAGGTGTTGCGGTTGCTGCGGGTGAAGAAGTTGTAGGCCAACACCGCAGGAATAGCAACGAACAAACCGATGGCGGTCATGATCAACGCCTCACCGACGGGACCGGCAACGCTGCCAATGTCTGCCTGGCCGGATTGACCGATGGCAATCAGAGCGTGGTAAATACCCCAAACGGTACCGAGCAGACCAACGAACGGAGCGGTTGCGCCGACAGTTGCCAGCCAGGTCATGCCATCTTCAAGACGGGCACTTTCCTTGGTAACGACTTGACGCAATGTGCGGTCGATGAATTCCGAACGGTTCAGCGATTCTGCCAGACGATTGCCTTCACTACGTTGATGATGGGCTGCAGCCTGGGCGCATTCCAGAGCAATTTTCGAGAATGGTTCGTTGGCAGGTTGTTCTTCCATGAAACGGATAGCGTCTTGCGGATTGCTTTCCCAGAAGGTAGCCATGACGCGGTCAGCGCGGCTGGATACTACGCGGCCTTTAATGAAGTTGACAGCCATGTAGTACAACGAGCCCATCGACATGATGGCCAAGGTGGCAAACACGATGGCACCAACGGTATTTTCACCGGTGATGAAGGAGCTGAACATGTGGCTGAAGCCCATCTTGTTGAATGCTTCAGCGGTGTTATTGGCGCCGCCTGCAGCTGCGGCCGAGAGGGTGAGGATGTCCTGTAGCATAAGGATGACCTTTATCTTAAGTGGTTATTAGAGAGTGAAATTAACAGGAACGATAACATCGCCCCCAACCTTCTGACCATTTTTCATGCCAGGATTGAATTTCCATTTACGTACGGCTTCAATTGCTGCTCGATCAAGATTCCTGTTTCGACTTGATTTATCGACAACCACGGCCAACACATTACCATTGGCGTCGATACTAACGCGTAAGCGCACTACACCCGTCACACCATCACGAAGTTCTTCCAGAGGATACTTCGGTTTTAGTATGGAGTTGGCGCTGATGTCTTGAGCAGGCGCCACATCCACGGGAATTGCAGCCGTTACTGTTGGCGGCGCAGGAGGTGGTGCAACTTCCGAGTTGGCGTTCGGGTCATTATAAACAACAGGCGGTTGATCCGGCGGCGGCGGCGTTGGCGACGGACGCGGGGTATTTACGACTGTCGTCACAACCACAACTTTTTCTGGTGGTGGCGGTGGTGGCGGTGGTGGTGGTGGTGGTGGGTCAGTGAAACTGACGGGCACAACTTGATCTTCTTCATCCGGCGGCGGCGGAGCCGAAACCGGGGCCATCAGCATCATGAAGCCGGCAACGTGCAATGCCATTGCAAATGCAACGCCACCGATACGTGGCCAGCTTAAGCCGGCTGCTTTTTCATCTTTATTATTGGGATCCGTCATGCGGTGGCGGCTCTTAAAATTTGGGTGTTCGCGACGCTTCCGCGCCATGACCCGCGACAACCATATCGCGGGAACCTCTAAGCTTATACCAAGATGCAGCTTTATCCAATCTCTGCGTCTCGCCTAACTGTGCGCTGTTTCGCTTTACTTGGATTTGCCCAGATGACTGTCTGCTTTGACGATTTGTTGTCTTGCAGCGTTGGCATCAACTCCACCTTTCGCAATTGCGCTTTTAGCACTTTCTTTACATGCTGCCCACATGGCAACTTCGTCCTGACATTGGGCAATTGCCAAATTCAGATAAGTGCCTCCGTCCTTGGCCAACGGAGCGCCCTTCGCCCATGCTGCTATGGCGTTTGCCACATGTCCGTTACCGTCGCTGTAATAGTAGGCTTCGGCGAGAATGTTGTAGTTATAAGCGGATGCCTGCAGAACACCTTTATCCAGGCCTTCCTGAACAACGGCGGCTAAATCGGCTTCGCGACCTTTCATGCCGCTATAAACCATGACTGCGGTTTTGTAATCATGCTCATCGGTCAGCTGCTTGCTTGTGCGTAACTGATCAATCACATCGCCGGCTTCATTCAATTGTTTCGCTTCGAAGAAGGTAATGGCGAGATTGATTTGCGAAACACGATCATTGCCGGTGGTCTGAACAATGGTTTTCGCCAATTCTGCCGCTTTCGCTGGCTGCTTGTTTTCCGAGTAGGCTTTAACCAACATCGCAGTCACTGCGGTATCGGCCATATCCATGCCGCGTACTTTCTCAAGTTCTGTAATTGCCTCGGGCAATCTGTGCAATCGATAGAGCGAGTTTCCCTTGACGGCAATTATTTCTTTCTTTTCGCTTTTGGTTTCAGCCAGAAAACGTGTTGAAAAATCCAGTGCGTCCTGATAATCCTGGTTCACCAGATACCGCTGCGCCAACTGCGACATCATGCTGTAATGCGTGTTGTTGTCCATCGCATCCAGGCTGATTATTTCTTCCAGCAACGGAATCGCCTCGGCATTATTTTTATTATCTTTCTTGGTGATTAAAACCAGCAACACCTGATCGGCGGTAGCCTTGTCATTATCGTTGGCTTTTTCATTTGCCTTGAGTTCCAGAGCATGCTGCCTGGCCTCATCTGCCTTGTCTTTCTGGAAGGCGGTGATCATTTGATTGCGCAGTTTCACCAATGACGGATTTCCACCTGCCTTGGGAGGGACGCGGGTTGCCTGCGGGTAAAGCGGCGGTTGTTGTGCCGCATCGTCTTTTTTATTGCCTTCGGCATCGTATGCTTCGCCCGCAACACGCTCCTGATAGGTTTGCTTCTTCTTCTCTTCGCTGTTTGCGGAGGTGGCGACAACACCCAATACCAAGCTTACGCAGATAGCAGACACCAAAGGTTGCATACGTTTCATCTAAAACTCCAAAGAGCAAAAGCACTAATAAAGACGACAAGGGTACGGGGCAAGGGCTCCATACTCAAGCCCCCGGATGGTTTTTCAAAAACAGGCCGGCTTTTTTCCGGCCTTCCGCGCGGCCTGATAGTTGTCCATCAAGCCCGGTATCCTCTGTTTCAAGGTATCAATCCGATTTTCGGAATCCGGATGCGTGGACAGAAATTGCGGCGGGCCGCCATTTTTACTGGCCGACATCATGTTTTGCCACAAAGACACCGCCTTGGCCGGGTCGAAACCGGCATTTGCCATGAACTTCTGCCCCAGAATATCGGCCTCTTTTTCGTGTTTGCGTGAAAACGGCAGCAACACACCTACTTGTGCGCTCAGGCCAAGCCCGGCCATCAGGATTTTCGTATTGTTCGAAGATGTCTTCGATCCCGCATAGGAGTTGGCGCCTTGCAGCACCAAACCGGTCAGCGTTTGTTGTGAAACGCGTTCGTTGGCATGTTGAGACACGACGTGGGCAATTTCATGGCCTAGCACGGCCGCCAATTCATCCTGTGACTTGATGACTTTGAACATGCCCGTATTTACCCCCACTTTTCCACCTGGTAGTGCGAAAGCATTCGGACTTTCATTCTCGAATATCTGCACTTCCCAGGCTTGTTTTGCCTGCTTTTGCGGCAAAACCGCAATAAGCGCATTTACCACGCATTGCGCGCGTGCCAATTTGATTTTGTCCGTGGATAGCTTGTCACTGGCTTTCAGTTTTTCGAAAGCTTCACTGCCCATTTGATTCATTTGTGCATCCGAAACCAGCAACAATTGCCTACGTGCTTCCAGGTTGGCGGAAAAACCGATCGACGCGACGATCGCTGCACTGAGAAAAACGTATCGCTTCATTGAAAATCTCCTGATAGTTCCGATTCCGGACCCAAGATACTTATTTACGGAAAATACAAGCCCAAAGCTGAACATCAGCCCGCAGATGAACCCAAAAGCAGTGCAAACATGGCAACGCTGTTGTTGGTCATATGCGTCAGGATAGCCGGCCACAAGCGTCCGGTTTTTTTATATACCCAGGCGAAAACCGCACCCATCGAACCATACATCGCCAATGCCAGAATCCATCTTCCCCAACCTTGCGTAGGTGCGGGTTCGTGCATTAGCGCAAACAACAGGCTGCTCAATAAATATCCTGTTGCCAGATAACCGGCACCGGCAAGCCTCGCAAATATTTGTTTGCGAAAAAATATTTCTTCGAAAACGGGCGCGGCTACCACGGCAAAAAAACCGACCACCAACGGCCATTGCTTCCCGGAGTTTTCAAGCAAAACCTGATTGCTTGGTTTCATGGCGTGTCCGGAAACACTCATTGCATGTGTAGATGCAATGGTAAATGCAAGCAATGCAAAACCGGTGAGCACGGAGAAAACTATTTGCCTCACTACATTATTTTCGAGTTGCGGTAAAACCAGCTTTCGCCCACGCCATAAACTTAAAACCAGAATGGCCGAATAGAGTGACAGCATACTGATAAGCAAAATGGCGTTTGGGCCTGGCGCTGCCTTGGTTGCATGAAAACCGTTGTTGAACATTTCATTCAATGTCCAGATAGCAAAGCCTGCCGATATCGAAGCAAACGAAAAAAAGATCAGCAAAACGATGTCCAAACCGACGGCGCCCAGCACTTTATAAATGCCGGGCGCCGGATTTGGGGTTTCGTTTTTTTCCGCGAATTCCGTGTCGATGTCCTGCATTGCCTTAGATGTCTAAATTACCGACACGCAATGCATTGTCTTCGATGAAGATTCTGCGCGGCTCGACGACATCGCCCATCAAGGTGGAAAAAATCTGATCGGCCGCCACCGCATCTTCAATGCGAACCTTCAACAACCGGCGCGTTTCCGGATTCACCGTGGTGTCCCACAATTGTTCCGGATTCATTTCACCAAGACCTTTGAATCGCTGGATGGTGCGGCCTTTTTTCGCCTCTTCGAGCAACCATTCCTGCGCCTGTTTGAAGGTGCTGACGGCTTGCGATTTACCGCCGCGGATTACGCTCGCGCCTTCCTGCAAAAGACCATTCAACTGATGGGCGATTTCATTCAATTGACGCAATTCGCCATGCAGCAATTGTTGTACGGCGACGGTTTGCGTATGCGTCAAACCATGGTGGCGTTTTTCGATTATCAGTGCACCGCCGTGGCCTTCTTCTTGTGCAACTTCGGCGCGAATGGCGTATTGCGGCCTGCCTAAACCAACATTGTTCAATTTGGTTTCCAGCGCCTTGCACCAGGGTTTCAGGATATTTTCATCCTGGAAATCCTCGAGTTTCAATGGCGTCATTTCGAGCAGATTTTCCAGCACGGCTGCATCAACGCGATAAGCATGGCGTTGAATGACTTCGTTCGCTGCCACTACTTCGAGCAGTAGTTTTTCCAAGGCCAAGCCCTTGATCGCCGGTGCTGAAGCGGATGGACGAAGTTCGGCTCCTTCAACGGCGTGATTCACCAGATAGGCATTCAAGGCCGCGTCGTCTTTGATGTATTGCTCGTTCTTGCCCTGCTTGATTTTATATAGCGGCGGCAAGCCGATATAGATATGGCCGCGCTCGACCAGTTCCGGCATTTGGCGATAGAAAAATGTCAGCAACAAAGTGCGAATATGCGAGCCGTCGACGTCGGCGTCGGTCATCAAAATGATGCTGTGATAACGCAGTTTATCCGGGTTGTATTCGTCTTTGCCGATGCCGCAACCAAGCGCGGTAATCAGCGTGCCGACTTCTGCCGATGCCAGCATGCGGTCAAATCGCGCGCGTTCCACATTCAGGATTTTGCCTTTCAGGGGCAAGATGGCCTGTGTTTTACGATTACGGCCTTGTTTGGCCGAGCCACCTGCGGAGTCACCTTCGACGATGAATAATTCGGATTTTGCCGGATCTTTTTCCTGACAATCGGCAAGTTTGCCAGGCAAGCCGGCAATATCGAGCGCTCCTTTGCGACGCGTCAGATCCCGAGCTTTACGTGCCGCTTCGCGCGCCCGTGCAGCATCGACAATCTTGCCGGCTATGGCACGCGCTTCGTTCGGCCGCTCTTGCAGGAACTCTTCCAGTTTCTGGCCAATGACCGCTTCAACGGCTGGACGAACTTCGGAAGACACCAGTTTTTCTTTGGTTTGCGAGCTGAAACTAGGGTCCGGCACTTTTACCGAAAGCACGGCAATCATGCCTTCGCGCATATCATCGCCCGACATGGCTACTTTGGCCTGTTTGGCGATACCGCTTTGCTCGATGTAATTACCCAATGTACGCGTTAAAGCGGCACGGAAACCGATCAAATGGGTGCCGCCGTCCTTCTGTGGAATATTGTTGGTGAAGCAAAACATGGTTTCCTGGTAGGCGTCAGTCCATTGCAGTGCAATGTCGACCACGATACCGTCTTTTTCACCGGAAGCCGAGATAACTGTTTGATGTAACGGGGTTTTTACGGATGCGAGATGCTCCACGAAGCTCTTGATACCGCCTTCGTATTCGAACAAATCACGCTTGCCCTCACCGCGTTCGTCGATCAATTCAATCTTGACGCCGGAGTTCAGAAAGCTCAGTTCACGCAGGCGCTTTGCCAGAATGTCGTAGTGAAACTCGACGTCGGTGAAGATTTCGGCATTCGGTAGAAAGCGTAATTCGGTACCGCGTTTGGTGGATGGACCAACTTGTTTGAGCGGATAGAGCGGTTCGCCTTCGGCGTATTCCTGCTGATGGTGAAAGCCGTCGCGCCAGATATTGAGCCAAAGTGATTTCGACAAGGCGTTGACCACGGAGACGCCCACGCCATGCAGGCCACCGGAAACCTTGTAGCTGTTGTCATCGAACTTACCGCCGGCGTGTAGCACGGTCATGATGACTTCCGCAGCAGAAACGTTTTCTTCTTTGTGAATATCGGTAGGAATACCGCGGCCATTATCGGAAACCGAGCAGGAACCGTCGTTATGCAGTGTTACCACCAGTCGGTCGCAATGCCCTGCCAGCGCTTCGTCGACGCCATTATCGACCACCTCGAAAACCATGTGATGCAAGCCGGTGCCGTCATGCACGTCACCGATGTACATGCCTGGACGTTTACGGACGGCTTCAAGGCCGCGTAAGACGGTAATTTTGCTGGAGTCGTAGGTATTGTTTGGGACGGGCGCGTTTTCAGGGACTTGTGGGTCTGTCATTTTGTCTATTTTTCCGTGGTGTATGCAGCCAGCGCACCCGTGATTTGACGGGGCGGCCGGGCTTTATATCAAGCGCTCGATTATACCTCGGATTGGCTTTTCAAGCAGTGTCTGGCTAGCCCGCCTGTTGGGTAATCAGGCCGTGTTTCACGTGAAACAATGCTTGTGTTTGAAGCAGTGATTCGAACATTGCCGGCTTCTCGGTCGCTGTCAAAATAACCTGGGCTTTCGAACTTGCCAAATGGCCCAACACTTGTGCCTGATGCTGAAGGTCGAGCTCGGACGCCAGGTCGTCCATGCAAACCACTGGCCATTCGTTTTTCTGATGTGCGTAGTTTTCCGCCTGCGCCATAACACAGGCCAGGGCGGTGAGTTTTTCCTGACCCCGGGACAATGTCTCCCTGTTCGGCAAATTCTCGTAATCCACCCGCCAATCTGCACGGTGCGGCCCCAAACTGGTGTTCCCTGTCATAAGGTCGCGCTGACGGCTCAGGGTTAATGCATCCTGCAGGGATAACTCCGCTCTTTTCCATCCAGGCATAAACCCGAGTTGGGCCCGTCCCAATTCCGGGAGGTATTTGCCGACCGTATCGTTAAGCTCATTATCAAGCTGCTCCAGATATTGGGAGCGATAGCGGGTGATGATCTCGCCACTCCGCGCCATTTCCAGTTCCCATGGCGTCAACAAAGCCGCAGACGCTTGGGTTTTTAGCAAGGCATTACGCTGTTTAAGGGCGCGGGCGTAACGGCGCCACTGCTGGACAAACTCTTGTTCCACGTGAAACAGACCCCAATCCATGTAGCGACGACGGTGTTCTGCTCCGCCGCCGATCAATTCATGGCTGCCGGGCTCGAAGGTCACCACGGGGATCTCGGCACAGAGCTCCGTCAAGCTGCTGGTGCTTTCGCCATTAAGCTTGGCCAACCATGTATTTCCCGAATGTTGCAAGCCGGCGTGGCGTTCTCCCGGCCGGTTTTCCTGCCAGCGGATAAAAACCTCGCAACAGGACTTGCCGCTACGGATCATTCCATCACGGACGCGCCCACGGAAAGAACGTCCGTAACCCATCAAGTGAATGGCTTCAATCACCGAGGTCTTGCCTGCACCATTCGCGCCGGTAATCAAGTTGATACCGGGGTTCAATCGCAGCTCTGCCTGCTCGATACAACGCAGGTCCTTAATTCTTAATTCGATTAATTGCATGGTTCTCTAAGCAAAAAGCCCGGAAGTACCGGGCTTTGAAGTGCGTGGGCGAAGCTTATCATCACAAACGCAGTGGCATGACAACATGACGACTACGGTCATGGCTGGCCTCGCGAACCAGAGCCGAGGAATTGCCATCACGCAGGTTGATGATCACATCTTCCTCGCGCAATGCCGACAAAGCATCCAGCAAATAGGTCACATTGAAGCCGATCGACAGATTATCGATCCTGGTTTCTGCTTCCAGCTCTTCCTGGGCTTCTTCGCTTTCCGGGTTATTGGCAATGATGCGAAGCTGGCCTGGAGAGATTTCAAGTTTGACGCCGCGGTATTTTTCGTTCGACAAAATGGCAGCACGTTGCAAAGCAGCCCTAAGGGCTTCGCGATTCACTTTTACTTCCTTGTCGGCGCCAATGGGAATCACGGCTTCGTAATCAGGGAAACGGCCGTCAATCAGTTTCGAAGTAAAGGTGACATCACTGCGACGCATGCGTAAATGATTACGCCCGACTTCGAGCTCAACTTCGCGATCACCGCCTTCCAAAAGACGCTGAAGCTCCAGAACGCCCTTACGTGGAACAATAATTTGTTTGCGGGTTTGTGCGCCTTCCGGCAATTCGGCTTCGCAAAGTGCCAAACGGTGTCCGTCGGTCGCGACGCAACGCAAGCCGCTTTCACGCAAATCCAGCAACAAGCCATTCAAGTAATAACGAACATCCTGTTGCGCCATGGCAAAAGCGGTGCGTTCGATCAATTCCTTCAAAGCCGATTCGGATACACGGATACGTTCAACGAGATCCAAATCTTCAACGGCCGGGAAATCCCGGCTAGGCAAGGTAGCCAGACTGAAGCGGCTGCGACCAGCTTGAACCGTTACCTTGTCGCCAGCTTGCGTCAAAGTCACCTTGCTGCCGTCGGGCAGGGCGCGAACAATCTCGAAAAGTTTACGCGCCGGAATGGTTGTCTCGCCGCTTTCTGCGTCATCAACATCGGAACGGGCAATCATCTCGACTTCGAGATCAGTACCGGTCATCGAAAGCCTGTTGCCTTCGACGCTAACCAACAAGTTAGCCAATACGGGCAAGGTCTGTCTGCGTTCCACCACATTGACGACTTGCTGTAAGGGTTTTAAAAGAACTTCGCGAGAAAGACTAAAACGCATGCCGTATGCCCCATTAACCTAGTGGATATATATAAAGAGTGGTGGTGGTAGAGTAGCCAAAAACCTTGAATAAGTCTTCAAGCATTTGTTTTTTATACGTTTTTTATCCCATGCCGGGTGTGCACGAGCCCACCTGAGGCTTGGGATAGCTTGTGGATAAATGCAGAACCCCAAAACTATCCCCAGTTTATTCACAATTTATCCCGCTGGTAAGTCTTATTCGTTGAATTATTCACTTAATTTGCGGATTAATTTGTCCCAATCTTCTTTCATTTTGCCATCGGTTGTCAGCAATTCGCGAATCACCCTGCAAGCATGCAACACGGTTGTGTGATCACGTCCGGCGAATGCATCGCCAATTTCCGGCAAGCTGTGCTCGGTTAATTCTTTCGCCAGACACATCGCAAGCTGGCGTGGTCTTGCCAAACTGCGGGTGCGTTTTTGCGAAAGCAAATCGGCCATCCGTAATTGGAAATACTCGGCCACCGTTTTTTGAATATTGGTGATCGATACTACTTGCGATTGTGCGCGTAGCAAATCCCGTAATGTTTCCTGTGCGAATTCCATCGTGATGGTCTTGCCGAACAAATTCGCCCGCGCTGCCAGCGTATTCAATGCGCCTTCAAGATCACGCACGTTTGAACGCATTTTTTTCGCGATTTGAAATGCCACATCATCCGGCAACGGGACACCGCGCTCTGCCGCTTTCGCCATCAGGATGGCCGCGCGTGTTTCAAAATCCGGTGGTTCAATGGCGACCGACAAACCCCAGCCCAGCCTGGATTTCAGGCGTGGTTCGAGGTTATCGACTTCACGGGGATAACGATCGCAGCTCAGGATGATTTGCTGCTTGCCATCGAACAGTGCATTGAAGGTGTGGAAGAATTCTTCCTGCGTCGTGTTCTTGCCGGCGAAGAATTGAATATCGTCAATCAACAGGGCATCGACTTGCTGGAATTGCCGTTTGAACTGGTCCATTGTTTTTTCCTGCAACGATTTCATCATCGCGCTGAAAAATTGTTCCGAACGCAGATACAGCACTTTCATGCCCGGATTATTGGCGCGCATCAAATTACCCGCGGCAATCATCAAATGGGTTTTACCCAGGCCGGTGCCGCCATACAGCAGTAACGGGTTGTAATCCTTGCCTGGGTTCTGTGCGACTTGCATGGCCGCCGCCCGCCCGAGTTTGTTACTGCTGCCTTCAACGAAATTATCAAAGTGGTAGCGGGGGTCGAGATTGGTTTGAAAAGCCAGACCGGCTTCATTGGAAACCGGAGCTTTTGCGAGAACCGCCGCCGGTTTGGCACTGGAACCAACTTCCAGCGCGACCTGGGCTTGCCCCTGGCTGAAGTGCGCCATCAGTTCCAGAATTCTCGGCAGATAATGTTCACGCACTTGTTCCAGCACGAAAGCATTAGGAGCGAACAAGGTTAATTGATGTGCCTCGACCCGGGTCTGCAACGGACGCAGCCAGGTGTGGATATCTTCGGCCGGCAATTCGGCTTCGAGACGTTCAAGACAGCGGGGCCAAGCAGTTAACATAGGGAACACGGTTTCCGGCGGCGCAGGGCTGCTGTGGATAAGTCGGGGTCGCCCAGTCTAGCGGCTCCCGCAGGATTCGCCAAGCATGTTCGGCTTGACGCCAAGTACCGGAATTGTCTATACTTTCAAGTCTTTCCCGCACAATCTTCAAGCGAGTTGCGTCATGGCTACCAAACGTACATATCAACCAAGCAATCTGAAGCGCAAACGTGACCACGGTTTCCGCGCCCGCATGGCAACTGTCGGTGGTCGCAAGATCCTCGCTCGTCGTCGTGCAAAAGGTCGCGCGCGTCTCTGCGTCTAAACCAATAAATGCAGTTTGGGACGTGAAACCCACGGCCCGCCAACGCTTCCCTCGCTGTGCGCGTATACGCACCTCGGCTGAATACCAAGCCGTGTTTAGCGAGGGAAGTCGCGTTTCCGGTACTTATTTTCGTATGCATCTTGCTCAAGGCGAAGCTTTTCCGAAACCGCGTCTTGGCATCGCCGTATCCAAACGTGTCGATAAATCGGCGGTAGCGAGAAATCGCATCAAACGCGTCTGCCGGGACTACTTCCGTCTGCATCGGCAGGATTTAAAATCAGCCGAATACGTCTTGATCGCAAAACCCGACGCCGCGAAAACAACAGCAATAAACTGGCGCGCCGACCTTGAAAAACTCTTCACCCGCGCCCAATCATTGCTCAGTAGCGCTGCGATAGGCACAATGCACGGCCCGCCGAATGTCGGTGCCGCGACTCCCCGCGATCCCTAACAGGCAGTATCCTGCCCAGGTTTTTTTGAGCTCATGAATCAGACTCGTTCGTTTTTATTGTTCGCGTGGCTATTGGTTGCGTTTTTGCTTTTCATGGAATGGTCGAAAACCAGCACCACGGCAGCGCCGGCCATCAAGAATGACGTTGCAGTTGCCGCCGCAAGCACGAGCAATACAGCTGCCGTAAATACTGCCCCGGCAAGCAATGCAAATTTGCCGACCAATAATTTGCCGGGCCTTGTAGCCTCCGCTATTGAACCGGCACAAGCGGTTCAAATGGTTTCAATTCAAACCGATGTACTGAAATTGCAAATCGATCCGCGCGGTGCCAGCCTTGCATCCACCGAGTTGCTGAAATATCCGCTCGAGAAAAAGCCCGGTAGCCCGAATGTCGTTTTGCAAGACATCAAAGACATCGATTATTTCGTTGCACAATCTGGCCTGACGGGATTGTCGACAGACGGAAATGAAATTCTGTTTCAAGTGGAAAACGGACAAAATAATTTTGTCCTGGACAGCGGACAAAAAACGCTTGAAGTTCCTTTCATCTGGAAAGATGTAAACCGTGGTTTGCTGGTTACCAAAACCTTGATTCTTACGCGAGGCAGTTATGCCATCAAGGTGAAACAACAAATCAGCAATACCGGCGCGCAGCCATGGAAGGGTTTGGAATATGAAAAGTTCACCCGGGCGCAGCCGCCAGCTCCGCCAAAACACAGCATGTTCACCAATCCCGAGAGCTTCAGTACGGTAGGTGCGGCCTGGTATAGCGAAGAAGATAAATTCGACAAAAAGAAATTTACCGACTTCAGCAAGGGAAACATCGATCTGAAAAATCGCAACCATAGCTGGATCAGCATGGTGCAACATCATTTTGTCAGCGCCTGGATTCCTGGTCAAAACGATATTCGCAATATCGAAACAGCGACAAAGTTGATCAACGGCAAAACGCACTATGAAATTACCAGCGTCACGCCCGAGATGACGGTGGCTGCAGGAAAAATGAACACGTTCGAATCTACCTTGTGGGTCGGACCGAAAATACACAAAGATCTGGAAGCAATCGATCCAAGCCTGAAACTCACGCTCGATTACGGCATCTTCAGTTTCATCGCACAGCCATTGTTCTGGTTGCTTTCCCTGTTGCATTCCTGGATCGGCAACTGGGGCTGGGCGATTATTTCGATCGTCGTGTTGTTGAAGCTGGCCCTATATAAATTATCGGCCGCACAATACAAAAGCATGGCAAAAATGCGTGCGATTCAACCACGTCTGGAAGCATTGAAAGAACGTTATGGCGATGATCGCCAGGCGTATTCCACGGCAATGATGGATCTGTACAAGAAAGAGAAAATCAATCCGGCCGGCGGTTGTTTGCCGATGTTGATTCCATTGCCGATTTTCTTTGCCTTGTATTGGGTATTGCTGGAAAGCGTCGAGTTACGCCAGGCGCCGTGGATGGGCTGGATTCAAAACCTGACTGCGCCCGATCCTTATTTCATTCTGCCTGCCATGAATCTGATCGTGATGTTCGTTACCCAACGTCTCACGCCGATGCCCGGTATGGATCCGATGCAAAAGAAAATCATGCAATTCATGCCTTTGATGTTTGGCGTGATGATGGCCTTCTTCCCGGCAGGTTTGGTGTTGTACTGGGTGACCAACGGTATTTTGGGAATCGTCCAGCAACAAGTCATCAACAAGCGTCATGGCGAAAAGCCGGTAGTGGCGAAATAAGCAGATTGATACGCGAAAATTTGTAAAACACCGGCCCGCTCATGCGGGCCTTTGTTTATGATGGCGCCATGAATGAACATATCGATACCATCGTCGCCATCGCCACCGCCAAAGCGCCGGCAGGCATCGGCATCATCCGGTTAAGCGGGCCGAAGTCCCTGGCAATTGCCGAGACCATTTTGCAGAAAAAAATCCGGCCAAGGCTCGCCACTTACGGACGATTTCAGGAGCACAACGAGGAAATCATCGACGATGGCATTGCCTTGTATTTCGTCGCACCCAATTCCTATACCGGCGAAGATGTCGTTGAATTGCAGGCGCACGGCAATCCCTATTTATTGGCACAAATACAAAGACGCTGCATGCAACTTGGTGCACGCCAGGCGCGTCCGGGTGAATTTACCGAGCGTGCATTCCTCAATGAGAAACTTGATCTGGCACAAGCCGAAGCGGTTGCCGATCTGATTTCCGCCGGCAGCGAAGCCGCCGCACGCGCGGCGCGGCGTTCGCTGGATGGCGAGTTTTCCAAACGTGTACACGAACTAGAAAAAGGCATGATAAATCTGCGGGTTTATATTGAAGCCGCGCTGGATTTCCCGGAAGAAGAAATCGATTTCCTTGCGACAACGGAATTGCATACACGCTTGCAAACCGTTCAACATGATCTGGGTGTTTTGTTGCAGGAAGCCGAGCAGGGCAAACGATTGCTTGATGGTGTGCATGTAGTGATTGTCGGTGCTCCCAATGTGGGTAAATCTTCCTTGTTGAATCGCCTCGCGGGCGAAGAGCGCGCCATCGTTACCGAAATTGCCGGAACCACGCGCGATGTTCTGCGTGAATCGATCACCATCGATGGTGTGGTAATCACCTTGGTCGATACGGCAGGATTGCGACAAACCCGGGATGTCGTCGAACAGGAAGGCATTAGGCGTGCACATCGGGAATTGGCGCAGGCGGATTTGGCTTTGGCTGTCCTGGACGATAGAAACTCCGACAGTGCGATCGAGGATTTACGCGAAAGTCTGGCATCTATTCCGCATATTTTATGGCTGCATAACAAATGCGATTTAAGCGGAGAAACCGCGCATCGGGAACTGCGCGAAGATGGTTGGCATTTATGGCTATCGGCAAGGGCGGGGATTGGTTTTGACGGCCTGCGCGATGCCTTGCGCGAAGCAGCCGGACAAAATCAGGGCGACACCGGCAGTTTCAGTGCGCGCGCCCGCCATATTGAAGCTTTGATTCGCGCAGGCGCATCGCTGGCTTTGGCTGCGCAGCAATTGACGCAGAAACAAGGCGAGTTGGCAGCCCAGGAGCTACGCGACAGCCATGCGGCCTTGGGAGAAATTACCGGCCAGATGGATGCCGACGCCTTGCTCGGCAAGATTTTCAGCAGTTTTTGCATCGGCAAATAAGCTTGTCGTGTTATACCGTGATGCAAGATACGGAAAAAACTTGACAAATAGGTCAAACTTTTATGTGCTGCGTACTTCAAGAACCCTATATCCTTCAAACCTAGCCCTGAGCCAAGTGACCATTATGAGCAAATCGACCCCCGCCATTAAAAAAGTATTGCCCTGTGCCCTGCTGATTGCCTTGAGCCTTGGTTTAACCGCCTGCAATAAAGAACCCGATACCACCGCCCCGGCGGCTTCCGATGTCGCAGCAAAAGCGGATGCCCAAATCGCCCAGGCTGCCCAGGCCGCCCAGGCTGCCGAAGCGGCACTGTCGGCTTTGCCGGTTGAGGAATTGCGCAAACGCGCTTCAAAGGCTTTCAGTGAACAACGCCTGTATGCCCCGGCGGGCGACAACGCGATGGAATACTACCTGGCGCTCCGCAAGAAGAGCGACAAGCCTGATGCCAACAGCGAAAGCGCCCTGATGGATCTCATGCCATACACCGTGATTGCCGCCGAACAAGCCATTGGCCGCTATGATTTCGTGGAAGCCGAACGCTTGCGTGCCCTGTTGGAACGTGCCGACCCGCAAGCACCGGCATTACCGCGTATTGCCGAAGCCATCACCACTGGCAAGGCCAACGCTGCCCAGCGGATAGTGGATGACGCCCAACGCACGGAAGACGAAAAGCGCCAGGCAGAACTGGCTAAACAAAAAGCCGCCGACGATGCTGCCAAAGCCGCTGCCGCCGCCAAGGCTACCCCGGTAGTCGCCACGCCAGCACCGGAAGTTCGCGCACCGGCTCCCGAAGTTCGCGCGCCGGCACCAATCGTATCTGCTCCGCCGCCGGCACCAAGCCCGGCAACGGCGCCGTCACGGCCAGCCGCTAGTAGTTCGCTGGTCGCCATCAGCACGCCTCAACCGGCATATCCGGCAGAAGCTATCCGGGGCGGTATTACCGGTAGCGTCGAAGTCGAATTTCTGGTGAATCGCGACGGCTCGGTATCGGATGTTCGCGTCGTGAAATCGATACCACGCGGAACTTTTGATCGTGGCGTGCAAAGCACTGTCCGCAAATGGCAGTTCCAGCCGATTGATGAAGCACGCACGGTTCGCCGCAGCTTCAACTTCAATTGATTTGAATAAGATTGATACGCAAAAAAGCCCGGCACTGCCGGGCTTTTTTATGGCGCTCGTCTTGAGGGAATAATCAGTAACGGTAATTTCTCATGTACAAATTGCAGCGCTTACCAAAGCTTGTCCGAAAAAGTATTCACTCATTGTCCTGATGGAGCAACTCCCGCAACAGCATCCAGAAATTCGTTGATGGCATCGAACTCTGGCGAAGAACAAGACTTCGACCAGGAGGCTTGCGTGAAAAATGTCTTGCCCTGGTATACGCCTTCGATCTCATAGAATGCACCGCCGTGAATTCCCGTATCGCAAATAAAACTGTATCTGGAATTTTTCGCAAGCATCGGCAGATATTTTTTCAGGAAATCGGCATTACCCGATTTATCCACGGAGACGATCTTTATCCGTCTCGCATTTCCATTGCTGTATTCGGTGCGGGCATCATTGGTAACGACAGTACCGTGAACTTTACCCATGAATGAATGCCAGACCCTGATTTCATCTTGTGTGGTATCGGCAAGCGGTTTCAGCTTCGCTGAACGCGCATAAAATTCGGAGCCGGACTGTTCGCCATAACCCATTACGCTTGTGCATGAAACCAACATCATGCACGCCAGTAGCGAAAGTATTTTCATGGCAGTCACGGCTCTTTCATCTCGGGCGTATCGTTGCACAAGGCGCAATGCTGGCCCCTGCGCGATTGGTAAATCCGCGATACCGTAAAAACAGTGGCGGAAATTCCCGACCAAATCGCGCTTTGCGCCATGGCATAAAAAACATCCTGCCCTCTCAAAAAATGCGTGGCGAAAATAATAATGAACGCGCAAGAAAAAACCAGCAGAAAGCGACGAACCCAAAATGCAGTACCCAAGAGAAATTCCCTTTAAAGACAAAAATGATCAGGCACTGATCGCCAGTTTTTCGCGGTGATACAAACTCGCCGCAACAGCCCACAAGAGGGCGGCCAGGCCGAAACCGGCCGCCAGATACACGCCCCATTCGGCATTGCCGATGGTTTCACCGCGGACCAGTTTCATGATCATCTGGTTCTGCGATAAAAACGGAACCGCAAACATCCAGAGCTGGTTCTTGACCGGGTTGACCATCAGGATAATCGTTGGCAACAAGGGCAACATCATCAGCACGCTCATGTAACTTTGTGCTTCCTTGACACTTTTTACACTGGCGGCAATCAGGGTAAGCAGGCAGGCACCGATCAATAAAATCGGCACGAGTACGACAAGCAACAAGACAATCGTGCTTATCAACAATTCCACTTTCACGCCCAGATCGGAGGAAAACAGAAAGCAGAATTTGAACGCGGTCAAATTCAACATCAAACCCAGAAAACCGAAAGCACAGGCGGCCAGAATTTTTCCGCTCATGATCGCCGTACGCGGTGCCGGTGTTGCCAGCAAAGGTTCCAGCGATTGGCGTTCCCGCTCGCCGGCGGTGACATCGATAATCAAATACGCGCCACCTAGAAATGCCGAAAGAATCAATAAATACGGCAGGAAGCTCAGTACTTGTCCGGCCTTGCTTTGTGGTGTCGCAAGATCACGATGGGCAATTTGTACCGCCTGGATTGCCGTCGGGCTAACGCCGCGTGCCAACAAACGCAGGGCCCCTACCGTTCTGCCATAGGTTTCGAGCAAGTTTTCGATACGCTCGACCGGGATGGATGAATCCTGACGCGTGCTGTCGTGAATCAATTCCACTTCGGCAGGCATGCTTTTGCGCCACTGCGTACCAAATTCCGGGCTGATACTCAGCACCACATCCTCACTTTGGTCGGCGATGGCGGCATCGACATTTTTTGGCGCCGGCTTAATCACGATATTCTGACCCTTCAGCCAGGCCACCAGATTCGGCGCGTATTGGGCGCCAACCACCGGCACCGCCAAGGGCTTTTCCATTTGCGTACTGACGCGATTCACCATCAGCTTGATCATGCCGAACATTAAAAGCGGGCCAAGCAATGTGCCAACGCATAATGAAATGATGACCGTGCGACGATCACGAAACAGGTCTTTCAATTCTTTCTTGAAAACGGTGATCAAGGTACTCATGCGTGCAAACCCTCTTCGGTACCAATGGCTTTGACAAACGCATCTTCCAGATTCTGTTCGCCGAATTGCGCGCGAAGTTCATCGGCCGTTCCCTGTGCCATCACTCTGCCTTTTGAAATAATCACGATACGGTCACACAGCGCCGCCACTTCCTGCATGATGTGGCTGGAAAAAATAACGCAGCGGCCCTCCGCCTTGAGCTGTTTTAAAAATTCGCGCAAGCCACGCGTGGTCATCACGTCCAGACCATTGGTCGGCTCATCCAGAATCACGTTTTTCGGATCATGAACCAGGGCACGCGCGATCGCGGTTTTGGTACGCTGGCCCTGGGAAAACCCTTCGGCGCGGCGATCAAGTACGTCTTCCATGCCCAATGCATTGGACAGGGTTTGAATACGGTCGGCAATTTCCTTTTGCGTCATGCCATGCAGTTCGCCGAAGTACTGGATGTTTTCGCGGGCCGTCAAACGTTTGTAGACACCGCGTGCATCGGGCAACACGCCCAGGCGCCGACGGACATCTTCCGCTTCCTTGATGCTGTCGAAACCATCCACCTTGACGCTGCCCTTGTCGGGGTTCATCAGGGTATACAGCATTCGCAAGCTCGTTGTTTTGCCGGCGCCGTTCGGGCCGAGCAAACCGGTAATTTCACCATCGAGCGCGGTAAAACTGACGCCCTGCACGGCAGGCACGACGCCGGTTTTGGTCTTGAAACTTTTATACAAATCTTGCACTTCGATCATGACAAGTTCTCTTCGGAAAGTTTTGTAAGCAACACGGCGACCATCATGGTTCCCACCCGTAAAAACCGATAAACGGCGGCACATATGCCAGATTGTCGAGACATTTCACGTCCAGATTCCTGGCATCGGCACTATCGATGAAGCGGGCAAATATTTTCGGACCACAGCCAACCGGCATCACATTGTGACCCTGGCCTTTGACGATGATGTGCCTGCTATTGGGCAAAAATTTCGCGACCAACGCGCCATAACGCGGAGGCGTTACCGGATCGAATTCGCCGGAAAATAAAAGTACCGGCACATTGCCTTTCAAGGGGGCGCGAAAATCCGCGGGGCGTTTTGAATGTGGCCAAACTTCGCACTGCGCTTTCAGGTAGCTGATCATGGTATTGCCGATCAGGGTTTTCTCTGCTGCAGGGTCGGCTTTCAATTCATCGGCGTCCTCACTGCAAACCACCGAAAGTTGCATCCCGTGCATCAATGCATCGCCCAGGCTTTGATTCATCATTTGTGCCTGTGCCAACAAGGGGCCGCCATTACCCTGCGTTGCCTGGGTCAACAGCATCGGCAACATCGAAGCGGTCAGCGGCGAATAGGCATACATCCGTGCCACGGTCGCCAAACTGCCAACATCCAATTTATCGTGCCTGGCTTCGCCACTCATCGGGTCGTTGTAATTCACCAATAGCGGGGATTTTTCGAGTTGGGCACGAAGCATGTCCAGTTTCTGACGCGGGTTGCCGAAGTGTTCGCGACAAACCTTGTCGGCAACACAACGGGCAAATTGCAGGTTCAATGCGTTTTCAAGATTGATGGCATGTTCGTTTCCCAACACCAGTGCATTGGGCACCACGCCGTCCAGCACCACCGTGCGTGTATGCAGTGGAAAGCGCTTGGCATATTGCTGCGCCACGCGGGTGCCGTAGGAAACACCATAAAGATTGATTTTCTCGGCACCGATTTTGGCGCGCACCAAATCCAGGTCAGCAATGGCGTAATCGGTCGAGTAAAAACGCGGGTCGGCACGCGTGCTTAACGTCTTGGCGCATTGCTGGGCAAATAATTTAGCCTTGTTCAAATCCAGCGCAGCGACCGCTTCATCTTCACCGTAAGCGTTTTTACCCGAAGCATCTTTGCAAACCAGCGGGTTGGATTTTCCGGTGCCGCGTTGATCAACCAGAATGACATTTCTTTTCTTGATCACATCGGCGAAAACCGGATGCAGCGAAGGGTAACTTTCCAGCGCCGATTGTCCCGGGCCGCCGGCAATCATGAAAACCGGATCCGGTTCGGATTCGCCTTTCGCCGGAAGCCAGGCCAGGGCAAGTTCGATTTGCCGACCTTTCGGATTGGCCGGATCTTCTGCCACTTTCAAGGTGGTGCATTGTGCCGATACCGTTGCCGCCATCTGCGGAACAGGCAGGGAACAGGGGTGAAAATCCAGTTGGCCAAGCTTGCGGGCATTGGCGCTTTCGCTGCCAAGGCTGCATGCCAGGCCAAAAGAAAGACTGAGAAGAAGAATGGGTTTCATGGTGTCCTTTGAACTTGTGCGTGCTTGAAAGAAGACGAACTCGAAAACAAAATGTGACGAACTATTTTTAGCGAAACTTTATGCTGCACTTTCCGTCGGCAATTTGGCGGCAATCCAGCCCGTAATTCCTGCCGACATTACCATGGCGTTCGCGTACCCCATCTTCTTTGCTCGCCGTGCAGCATTGGGTGCCTTTCTGCACATCGGGTTGGAGCAATAAAAAACCAGTCGCGATTGTTTATCGGAAGGTAATTCATTTTCCGCGTAATCAACAGGGTCCAGACTCAAGGCACCCGGAACATGCGCCTTCATCCAGCTTTGTCGGGAATTCACATCGATTACGGTGATTTCACGTTGTTGCATGGCTTCATGCAATTGCGTTGGCGAAATCGTTTTAAGTCCCATGAGAAAGGCAAACATCGCTCGCTCCTCAGCGCGTACGGCAGGTTTTGCGCTGGCCTTCGTTGTTGATCAGCAAACTTGTCCAGCTTGCCGCAACGATCAAAGGAATAAAGGTATTCAAGGAGTTGGCATTCCCCATGATCAAGCTTGCCAAAATCAGGCTGCCCGCCAGAATCAAGACAGCCAGTGAGGGAGCCGGGGACTTTCCTCTCAAATGCGATTGCAGCATATCCGCCCCGACGATCATCATTGCCAGCAAAGACGAGCCTGCCAAAAACGAGCCAGCGGATTTATCCAGCAAGGCCGATAAAATTATTCCGGTGCCGACCAGCATACTCGGCCCGAACTCACGCCAATATTTTTTGACCATCACAAACTCCTTGGAAAATATTTCTCGTACAACACGATCAGGTTTCAAGAAAAATGGTTTCGATACGCATATTGAACAAGCGGGCAATCTTGAAGGCCAGCGGCAAACTCGGGTCATATTTTTCGGTCTCGATTGCATTGACCGTCTGCCTGGAAACATCCAGCAAATCCGCCAACTCACCCTGCGACCAACCCTGTTTCTCGCGTAATTCGCGGACCCGGCTTTTCATCGGTACCGCCAGGTGGTGATGCATTTGGTCAAGCCATACAGACCGCACAGGCAGGGGAAAACCCAGATCGCCACTTGCGGGCCATCCAACGTGATGACATCGGAATTTGCCAGCATGCCCAGACTGAGGAAAAGCAAACCGGTGACCACACACGACAAAGCGATGGATTCAAGTTCGATTTTCCGCTCGAATTCGTCGCAATCCTGCACATAGCGGATCATTGCCCGGCACATAAAAATGACCGGAATCACAGGCGCCAGCGAAATGACAACGCGCAAATATGCCGGGCCCGCCGGTCCAATTTTTCTCAATAGGGTGACCGAAGCAAACACCACAAGCACATAGAGGATGCTGGCTGGAATAATAGACTTCAGATATTGCCGATGAGCGGTGCGCATGATTGTGGTGTCAAGTGTGCTTGACACAAGCATGCGCGGAGTTTTTCAGCTTGTCAAGCGTGCTTTACACACAAAAGTGTTCCGGTTTTTGCAGGCGAGCCCTCCGGGCCCGATAATCCTGCCCTTATTTCGAACTGACGTACTTCTCGCGACGAATATGCGGAATCGGCAAGCCCAGGTTTTTCAGGACTTCAAAATTCACGTCCACCATGTTCGGGTTGCCGCAAAGATAGGCGATATCGCCTTCCGCATTCGGCGCAAGTTCGCTTAAAGCTTCCTGCACATAACCTTTGCGAACATCGGCATGCGGGTTTTCCGGCAAAGCGCGCGAAAAACACGGAATGAAACGGAAGTTCGGGTGCTGTTCGGCAAAAGCGTAGAAATCTTCGCCGTAAATCAATTCGTCGGGTGTGCGTGCGCCAAACAGCAAAACCACTTCGACCGAACGCTCGGTCATCAAACGGGCCAGTTCCGGCAACATCGCACGATAAGGCGTTACACCGGTACCGGTACCGATCAATAAATAACGTTTATTGGCGTCATTGGCCATTAGGCAAAAACGGCCATAAGGCCCGCTGCACTCGATTTGCTGACCCTCATCCAGTGCTTCGAAAAGAGCCGATGCCGCGCCGCCGGGAACAAAACTGACCGCGATATCGAGCGCATCGCCAGGCCCCATCGCATGGTCGTGCAAAGTGGCAATCGAATAACTGCGTTTGGTTGCCGTGCCGTCCGGGTAGCTGAAATGCACTTGAATAAACTGGCCCGGAATGAAATCCAGCGGCGCACCGTCATCACGGACAAAACTCAGGTGACGCACCGAGGGCGCTAACATGCGGCTGCCAATTAATTTAAGCGGAAAATGAGCTGCCATCGAGCCAGTGCCAACGGTTGGAGAAGGAACGCGATTATACTAGGCATTCAACCTTAGAATGACAGGCCAGGCACCGCTTTGGCCCGGAGAAGCTTATGCAAACCCAGCCGGCACTTGAAATCCGTGCGCTGAAAAAAACCTACGACAACGGCGTCGAAGCCCTCAAGGGTGTTTCCCTGTCTGTGCAACCGGGCGATTTCTTCGCTTTGCTCGGGCCCAACGGCGCCGGGAAATCGACCTTGATCGGTGTCGTCAGTTCACTGGTCAATGCAAGCAGCGGCGAAGTGAATGTGTTCGGTATCAACCTGCAGAAACATCGCAGTGACGCCATGCGACAAATTGGCCTGGTACCGCAGGAAATCAATTTCAACATGTTTGAAAAGCCATTCGATATTTGCGTGAACTACGCCGGCTTTTACGGGATGGACCGCAAAACCGCGATCGTGCGCGCCGAAGAAGAGCTCAAGCGCGCCCAGCTCTGGGACAAGGCCCACATGATGTCGCGCACATTATCCGGCGGCATGAAACGCCGCCTGATGATTGCCCGCGCCATGATGACGCAGCCGAAATTATTGATTCTCGATGAACCTACCGCCGGTGTGGATATCGAAATTCGACGCGGCATGTGGAAAACCCTGCGCGACGCCAACCAGGCCGGCACCACCGTTATTCTCACCACGCATTATCTGGAAGAAGCCGAAAATCTTTGTCGCAATCTGGCGATTATCGATCGTGGCCAGATTATCGAACAAGGTCCGATGAAATTACTTTTGTCGAAACTCGATGTCGAGGGATTTCTATTCGATATCGAAGGCGTTTTACCCGCCAGCCTGCCACAAATCGAAAAAGTCACCATGACCGCCACCGACGATCACACTCTCGATATCGAAATGCCGCGCGCCATGGACTTGAACCATATCTTTGCCGCCTTGGGCGCCGCCAATATTCGCGTCCGCTCGATGCGCAACAAGGTAAATCGCCTTGAAGAATTATTCGTGAAATTGACCGGCGACAATAATCCGGCGCCCGTTACTGCAGTCATTGCAGATTGAAATCCACTTCCGAATATTGCACACCAGCATCACGAGAAATCAAAACATGAGTAATCCCAATCTTACCGCACTGAAAACCATCGCCCGTCGCGAAGTAATGCGCATTCTGCGTATCTGGGGCCAAACGCTGGTGCCACCTGCGATTACAATGACACTGTACTTCCTGATTTTCGGAAAACTGATCGGCTCGCGCATCGGTGACATGGGTGGTTTCGACTACATGGATTTCATCGTCCCCGGCCTGGTCATGATGGCGGTAATCCAAAACGCCTACGGCAATATCAGCTCCAGTTTTTTCGGCGCAAAATTCGGCCGTCATGTGGAAGAGCTACTGGTTTCACCAATGCCAAATTGGGTAATTCTTACCGGCTATGTCGCTGGCGGCGTCCTGCGCGGTTTGATGGTTGGCATTATCGTATTGGCAATCGCGATGTGCTTCACCCATGTTCGCATACCGCACCCATTCGTCATGTTCAGCACCATTATTCTAGGCGCCACCATTTTTTCGCTGGCCGGTTTCGTCAACGCCGTTTACGCAAAAAAATTCGACGATATCGCGATCATTCCAACTTTCATCCTGACCCCGCTTACCTATTTGGGCGGCGTTTTCTACTCGGTAAAAGTTTTGCCGGAATGGGCTCAAACAGCAACCCACGCCAACCCGATTTTTTATATGGTAAATGCATTCCGCTACGGTCTACTCGGCAGCGGCGGCAGCGATTTGCCACTGTGGACCGCATTCGCCGTTATGCTGTTTTTCACCATCGCGCTCGGCTGGCTGGGCCTGCACCTGCTGACCAAGGGGATTGGCCTGCGTTCCTGAGTTCTTATAGGGGCTCGCTGGTCGCAAACCTTACATCCTTGCTTTTGGCGACGTAATACAAAACTCATTTATCAAGCGGGCTCCTTATTCCCAGGCCTCCTTTGTTTAAAACGTGTGTGTAAATTTGTGTTGTCACCACATCCTTGTGCCCCAATAATTCTTGTACAGTTCGTATGTCATAACCGGCTTCAATCAAGTGCGTCGCGAAACTATGTCGCAAGGTGTGGCAACTCACCGGTTTATCCAGCCCGGCATTTGCACCGGCTTTCGTTACCGCGCGCTGCAAGACTTTTTCATCGATATGATAACGGCGAATTTTGTCATCACGCGGGTCATGCGAAAGCCTTGAGGCCGGAAAAACGTATTGCCACATCAGCGATTTGCTGGCCTTCGGATATTTTTCGGCCAACGCATCCGGCAAATAGACACCTTGCCATTTACCCCGACTGTCTTCGCGATGAAACTCCCGCACTTTTTCGATTTGCGCACGTAAAGGATCGACCAGTTTCTTTGGTAAGACCGTATGGCGATCTTTTCCACCCTTGCCATCGCGCACCACGATTTCATTGCGCTCGAAATCGACGTCTTTTACACGCAAGCGAATGCATTCCATCAAACGCATTCCCGTGCCATATAAAACACTTGCCATCAACCACTCACGACCATCCAGCCTTGCTAAAACACGACTAACTTCATCCTCGGATAAAACCACCGGCAAGCGCAAAGATTGCTTTGCCCGAACTACGTTTTCCATCCAGGGCAAATTGCTATTCAGCACCTCCCGATACAAAAACAGCAATGCCGACAAAGCTTGATTTTGAGTGCTCGGGCTAACATGCCCACGCACTGCGAGGTGAGTCAAAAATTGCTCGACTTCGATTCCGCCCATTTCCGCTGGATGGCGTTTTTTGTGGAAAATAATGAACCGCTTTATCCACCCGGTATAAGCTTCTTCCGTCCTAAGACTGTAATGCTTAACCCGACAACGACCTCTAACAGCTTCAAGCAACAAGGATTTATGCGGAGCTCGTGCAACCGAAACCGGCTTGCTCGTCAACGAATATTCGGGGTCGGCAAACGGGGTCGAAGTGGGTTCATATTTCATATCGGGGTCAAAAAAAGAGTTACATGGGGTGTAACACCAATCATTAAGTTTTCGACAAAAACTGTCTGTCAGGAAAACACCCGATTCCCTGTAGGGAAGGCTTGATAGCTACTCCATATAAAAGCTAAGCTGGATACACCCCACTAATGGGGTTAACTAGTTGTT
>Ga0209023_10000147_pt1 | contig 120837 bp, 100 predicted proteins | sample LakOneMetagenome_FD_187468 | JGI IMG/M metagenome (GOLD analysis project Ga0209023, IMG submission 187468) | Freshwater and sediment microbial communities from Lake Erie, Canada (SPAdes) (version 2) | ecosystem: Environmental > Aquatic > Freshwater > Lentic | place: Lake Erie, Canada...
CTGGAACTACTACGGATCCTTTGACTTATACTGAACAAGGAACTTACATCGTTCATTGGACTTTCAATGACGGTAATGGAAATACAGTTACTGCTAATCAAAACGTAATCGTTGACGATACTACAGCGCCTGTAACTCCAGTACTAGCTGATGTAACTGGACAATGTTCGGCTACCGCTACAGCTCCAACAACTACTGATACTTGTGCGGGTACTTTAACCGCTACAACGTCTGATCCGTTGACTTACTCTACTCAAGGTACGTTCGTAATTCACTGGACTTTCAATGACGGTAATGGAAACAGCATCTCTGTAAACCAAAACGTGATTGTTCACGATACCGCAGCGCCGCAAGTTCCTGCATTAACCGACATCAACGGACAATGTTCTGTAACTGCAGTTCCTCCAACGGTTGCTGATGGTTGTGCTGGTACAATTACAGCTACTACAAATGATCCGTTGACTTACAATACTCAAGGTACATTCGTAATCCACTGGACCTTCAATGATGGTAATGGAAACATTACAAACGTAAACCAAAACGTAATCGTTGACGATACAGTAGCTCCTGTAGCTCCACTATTGACTAATGTAACTGGGCAATGTTCCGCTACCGCCATTCCACCAATCGCAATTGATGCGTGCGTTGGACAAGTAACTGGAACTACATCTGACCCATTAACTTACAATACACAAGGTACTTTCATAATTCACTGGACCTTTAGTGATGGTAATGGAAACAGTTTCTCTGCCAATCAAACGGTGATTGTAGATGATACTACTGCTCCTGATATGCCTGTATTGACTTCGTTAAGTGCTGTATGTTCAATTACGGTTCCTGCTCCAACAACAACTGATACTTGTGCTGGTACTCTAACCGCTACCACGACTGACCCATTGTCATACACAACTCCAGGAGATTATGTAATTACTTGGACCTTCAATGACGGTAATGGAAACAGTATCACGGCTACTCAAAATGTAACGGTTACTCCTTCTGCCACTATTCAAGTAAGAAGCGCAGAGGCTGATTGTAATAATGATATCGAAGTGAAATTTGATTTGACTAAATATTTACCAGCTGGTACTTTAACTACTGGAACTTGGTCAACTACCGATGCTACTGTAGCATTGAACTTAGATGGATCTGTTTTCAGTCCATATCAAGTACCAACCGGTGATCACATTTTCAACTATGTAGTAAACAACGGCGGCTGTGATACTCATGTTGAATTGACCATGACCGTTGACGATAATTGTCCTGTTGAGCCAGCTGGAACATGTATTGTAATTGTTCACAATGCTGTAACACCAAATGTAGACGGATTTAATGATTTCTTCTTCATTGAGAATCTTGAAGACACTACTTGTTTCCCAACAAATGGTGTGGAAATATACAATCGTTGGGGAGTATTGGTTTATGAAACTAAACAATATGACAATAATGCTCGTGCCTTCAAAGGAGAATCTGAAGGTAGAGTTACCATTGATAAATCAGCTGAATTACCTACTGGAACCTACTTCTACATCATTAATTACACTGATGCAAAAGGTAATAACAATCACAAAGAAGGCTATTTATACCTAACACGATAACCAAACTCAAATCTAACTCCTGAGGGCTAACCACCCTCAGGTTAAAAACAAGAAACTAATGAAAACAAGAATACTAATATTCGCTTTGATGTTGACAGGAGCAGCGAGTTTTGCGCAACAAGATGCCCAATTCACGCAGTACATGTACAACACAATCAATATCAACCCCGCGTATGCAGGGTCGAGAGGAGCTCTAAGTATATTTGGATTGCATCGTACGCAATGGGTTGGACTTGATGGTGCACCCGTTACGAATGCGTTGTCATTGAATACTCCAATTAATGATAGTAATTTAGGTGTTGGATTATCGTTCATCAATGATCGAATTGGACCAACATCCGAGAATACGATTTCTGCAGATATTTCCTATACTGTTCAAACTTCAGAGGACTATAAGCTGTCTTTTGGATTGAAAGCAACCGGGAATTTCTTCAACCTTGATGTTACAAAATTGGATGCTAAACAACAAAATGACCCAAACTTGGTTAATTTTAATAAATTTACACCTAATCTTGGTGCTGGTATTTACTACCATTCTGATAAATCCTATATTGGATTTTCAGTACCAAACATCCTTCAAACTAATCGCTATGACGATAATCAAGTGGCTATTTTTAAAGAGCGTATGAATTTCTACTTAATCGCTGGTCATGTATTTGACTTAAGCAGTGAAATTAAATTCAAACCTGCTTTATTGACAAAAGTAGTAACTGGTGCTCCGCTTCAAGTAGACGTTTCAGGAAACTTTATGTTCTATGATAAGTTTGTTCTTGGAGTAGCTTACCGTTGGGATGCTGCTGTAAGTGGACTTGCAGGATTCCAAGTGAGCGACGGATTGTATGTCGGTTACGGTTACGATATGGAAACTACCAGACTTAGAAAGTATAATTCAGGATCACATGAGGTATTCTTGCGTTACGAATTATTCAATAACTATAACAAAATTGTGTCCCCAAGATTCTTCTAAAACTGAAACATCATGAAAAATAAACTAATACTTTTTATAACGTTTTTGAGTCTAGCTGCTTCGACTGGTTTTGCTCAAAGTGGGGCTGTTAAAAAAGCCAACAAGCAATACGATAAGTACGCTTATATCGATGCAACTCAAACTTATGAACGCATCGCTGAAAAAGGATACAAATCGGCTGACATGTTCCAAAAATTAGGAAACGCCTACTACTTCAATGCTAATCTAGAAAAAGCAGCAAAATGGTATGGAGAATTGTTCGATATGAACGCCGAAGTGGCACCAGAATACTACTACCGCTATTCACAATCTTTGAAATCAATAGGTAACTATAAAAAAGCCGACGAAATGATGGTGCTCTTTAATCAAAAAGCATCAGAAGATTTGAGAGGTAAAATTTTCAAAGACAAACAGAATTACATGGATGAAATCAAAGCCAATTCTGGACGTTATAACATTGAAGATGCTGGAATCAATTCGGCATATTCAGATTACGGAAGTGCGTTCTCTGGAAACAAATTGGTTTTTACCTCATCGAGAGATACTGGAAGTTTTGCTCAAAAGAAACACAAATGGACCAATCAGTATTTTACAAATATGTACTCTGCCGATGCTACTCCAGAAGGTGGATTGGCCGCTCCTGAGAAATTTGCAAAGAACGTCAATTCCAAATTTCATGAAGCTACACCAGTTTTTACAAAAGATGGCAAAACGATGTATTTCACTCGTAACAACTTTAACAACGGAACTAAAGGTAAAGATGCCAACAAAATCACTTTATTGAAAATATACAAAGCAACTTTAACTGACAACCAATGGTTGAACGCGACCGAATTGCCTTTCAATAGCGACAGTTACAGCGTAGCTCACCCGATGTTAAGTCCGGATGAAAAAACGTTATACTTTGCCTCTGACATGCCCGGAACTCACGGTCAATCGGATTTGTGGAAAGTGAAAATAAACGACGATGGTTCTTTTGGAACTCCTGAAAATTTAGGAACTACAATCAATACCGAAGGAAAAGAAACGTTTCCATTAATTACCGACGAAAACGAATTGTATTTTGCTTCTGACGGTCATCCAGGTTTGGGTGGTTTAGACATCTTTATGTCAAGATTGAATCCTGACGGAACTTTTGATGAGCCGATGAATATTGGCGCACCAGCAAACTCGCCGCAAGATGATTTCGCGTACTTGATTGATACCAAAACTAGAAAAGGATTTTTATCTTCTAATAGAGATGGTGGAAAAGGATTCGATGATATCTACAAATTCCTAGAAACTAGAAAATTAGTTTGTGAGCAATTGCTTTCTGGAATTGTAACCGATTTAGAGACAGGAGAAATTCTTCCAAATACTAAAGTGACCTTGTTTGATGATAAATTCAACAAAATCAAAGAAGTAATGTCAGATGACAAAGGATTCTACAGTTTTGACATGGTAGAGTGTGGAAAAGCATACTACGTAAGAGCAGAAAAAGAAATCTACGAAACCAAAGAGCAAAAAATTACCATTGCTAAGGAAACTGGAAAAACGGACTTGCCTATTCAGTTAGAGAAAAAAGTAAAACCAGTTACTGTGGGTGACGATTTAGCGAAAGCATTTGGAATCAAAATCATCTACTTCGACTTAGACAAATGGAATATCCGTCCGGATGCTGCATTGGAATTGGAAAAAATATTGGATGTCATGAAACAATATCCTAATATGAAAATCGATGTTCGTTCGCATACCGATAGCCGTCAAACGTTTAAATACAACGAAAAACTGTCCGACCGAAGAGCAAAATCTACGATGGCCTGGTTGGTTAAAAACGGAATTGATACTAGTCGTTTGACCGGAAAAGGATACGGAGAAACTCAGTTAGTAAACAAATGTGCTGATGGCGTAAAATGTACTGAAGAAGAACACCAAGCTAACAGACGAAGTGAGTTTATCATAACAGCTTTATAATTTTTTAGATTAGTTATTACACCAGAAAAAGGATGTCACGAAAGCGGCATCCTTTTTTTATGGATTTAATTTAATATGAAGATCGGGAATCAATCAGCAATCCTCGAATCGAACAGAGAAATAAGAATTAGATAAACTAAGTTCGACTGTTTACAATTTAATCTCATTAGAGATTTAAGATATAGGTTTCAGTATTTTCGGAAACAACGTATAGTTCTAGAACAAAGATTGAATTGAAAAGAGCATTAGAATCCTATCCAACAAAAGAATTAAAACAAACTTTTTCTAAAGTAGGTACCCAAGACCAGTAGGTATATTAAATAGGTTAACGCATGAGCCATTACAATACCTTGAATACCGAAAAATCCAACAAAATAATAACTTACCACATACATTACCAAAAGCGAAAACAATTCGGTAACAATAAAAGCTACGGTTAATTTCTTGGCAAAAAATTGATACCCTAAAATTAAGGAAGCCGCTTTAAACGTATCACCTACTATTTGCCAAAAGAATAAATCAGTTACTGGCAGAAACGCTTTAGTGAAAAACAATCGAATTACTAGAAATCGAAAAAAATACAAGACAATCAACGCACTAACAAATAAGGGCATAATGCCTTTGTAATAGCTCCAAAATACGTTTTTGGTGGCCTTATTGGAAGTAGAAAAAGCCAATTTCGGAAAGAAATAAACCGTCAATATTGTGGAAATGAATAACAAATAATAAGTCGATATTCTACTGATGGCTTCCCAATAACCCGCTTGCTCTAATCCCAGTTTACTAATAACATTGTTCCTAATTGCCAACAAAACCAACGGTCCGAAAACAGAAGAAACCAAAGCCATCAAAGAGTAAGATGATAAATTCTTTAGTACTTGAAAATCAAAAGTTTTCCAAGAAATTGTGCTCCAGAAACGAATGTCTTTGTTGATAAAATAAAATACCACAAAAAACAGCAACGAAGGCGGAATAATAATCGACAATAAAGCCCCAAATGTCTTAAAGTGCCATATGGCCAACACTGAAAACAGCAGACCCAACAAGTTTCCGATAATGTTGATGTAAATTACATTCCGGTATTTACCCAATCCATTAATAATTGTAATCAAAAAAATAGTGATAGCGTACCAAGGTAATACAAGTGCTAGAATTTTAAAAATAGAGGCATACTCGAAGGAATCTCCGAATATTTCATGACTCCAATAGGAAGCAAAACCAAATAAGACAGCACTTAGAATAATAGCAACGCCAAGCAAACTAAAAAATACCGTAGAGATAATTTTTTGAAGTGTCGCTTTGTCCTCTTTATTTTCGACGATGTACTTTACAACACCATTTTGAAATCCTAACGTTGCTATATTTTCAATAGAGGTTAAAAAATTCCTCAAGTTTCCCGCTAAAGCCATTCCACTTGGGCCAACAAAAATGGCTAAAACTTTAGAGGTAATTAACCCGATTCCAATCTTTAACAAAACACTAATGCTATTCAAAGAAGTGGCTTTGAATAGTGGGGTTCGCAATATGGTTTTAAAAATCCGCAAACAATAACTAATTTAATGTTGTTACAAAACTACTATTTAATAAGGTATGAAAAATATAATATCGAGAGTTATCCCAAAAGTAAGTTAGGTTTTTAAAAGTGAAACGCCCAAATTAAAATTAAATCCCTAAATTTAAAGCCCTAATACTTATATTTCTCGTGTACTTAAAACTAAAATATTTCCTTTTTAGTATGTTATTATTTTCCTGTTCTAACTACGGACAAGATATTTCTTTACTCCAACAATTCAATGGACGGTACGACTTTACCTTTGTAGGCAACACTTTAAATCCGGAAGAAGATTCTTTTATGATTGATCCCGTTATTTTGACTACTTCATCAGCGGCATTAACGCTCACACCTAATGATGTTGTAATCAAAGCTTATCTGTATTGGGCGGGTTGTGGTCCTGGTGATTTTGAAGTGAAATTAAACAATCAAACAATATTGCCAGATCGAATTTTTTCGCATCATCGTATTGCTAACGACCTAGATCTGGATTATTTTAGTGCCTTTACCGATATAACGTCAGTAGTGCAAAGTACTGGAAACGGGACTTACACCTTATCCGAACTCGACTTGAACCAGTGGATTCCCTTCTATTTTCAAAACCGAACTAATTTTGGCGGTTGGGCAATAATTATAGTCTACCAAAATCCTGCTTTACCGTTAAACCAACTCAATGTCTATGACGGATTGCAAGCCGTTCCAGACGCCATTAATATCACGCTTAACAGCCTAAATGTGGTTGACAACCAAAATGCAAAAATTGGCTTTGTGGCCTGGGAAGGCGATGAAAATATTGCGGTGAATGAATCGTTGCGCATCAACGGAAACGTATTGAGCAATCCTCCATTGAATCCAGCCAACAATGCTTTCAATGGCACGAACAGCATTACCAATGATGCCGATTTGCACAATATGGATTTAGACGTTTACGACATTCAGAATAACATTCAAATTGGAGATACTTCGGCCAATATTCAATTAACATCCGGTCAGGATTTTGTGATGATTAATGCCATCGTTACCAAATTAAATTCGCAATTACCCGATGCCAAAATCAATATCGACGCGATCCATTCCGAATGCAATTCCCGAGAAATCAAGGTGAATTACACGGTAACCAATCCAGAATCAACGGCACCTTTACCTGCCGGGGTTCCTATTGCGATTTATTGTAATAATGTTTTTTTACAATACACCGAAACTTTAAATGAAATAGCGGTCAATGGTAGCGAAAGTGGCTTCATTTCATTACAAATTCCAGCCGGAATTGCAAGCCCTTTTCAAATTACGTTTGCCGTTGATGATTCCGGATCAGGTACAGGAATTATAATAGAAATTCTTGAAGACAACAATACGTTCACGCAAGAAGTTTCTCTAGTGGTAGCACCAGAATTAGAACCACTACCTAGCTTGACTTCCTGCAACCAAGGGCAAAGCAAAGGAACTTTTGACTTCTCGAGCTACGAATTCAGCATTAAACAAAATCCTACTGATGTCGTCACCTTCTACCCTACAATTACCGATTTACAAAACGGAACCAACACAATTTCTAATAGTACAAATTACTTGGCATTGACAACTCCTACTACTTTATTTGTTAAAGTGGATAATGGGAATTGTTATAGTACAACTTCTTTTCAATTACTAACAAAACCTTGCCCGCCAGTCGTTTTCAACGTGATATCACCAAACAACGATACTAACAACGACACCTTTTTGATTGAAGGCCTGCGAGATGTTTTCCCGCATTTTAAACTTACAATATACAATCGCTGGGGTACCTTAGTTTGGACAGGTGATAACAACACTTCCGATTGGGATGGGTACGCTAACGAAGGTATTATTCTAAATCACAAGCCGGTTCCAGATGGCGTTTATTTCTATGTTTTGGAATTAAACGACCCAGAATATCCCAAGCCACAAAATGGTTACTTGTATTTGAGTCGTTAGTATGACTGAATTTCTTTGCGCTCTTCAACGCTTAAATTGAAATCCAAATTAATGTTCGATTCGCTATTTAACAAAATCCATAACAATTTAAAAGTTAAAGCATTAAAAATAATGCAATCACGTTAAGAATTGTATTATTTTAGCGCCTATTAAACCATAATATGAAATTAAAATACACCCTACTCCTTTTATTAGCAGGCACTTGTGTGGCTTTTGCACAAACGGAAGCTGAAAGAATCAAAATCATAAAGCAAACCAATGTTGCTGAATTGAATCGAATGGCTATCGTTTACGATTCTATTTTCAAAGTTGAAAAAGCCTATGCTTTAGAGCAAGCTAAAATAAAAGGTTGGAAAATTTCCGAAAAACTACCCAATGGAGGTCTTTCAGAATTAATTCGAGTAGATGCCTTCGGAAATCCAGAATATTACGCAACCGAAAACGCGGGCGCCGCAATCACGACCAGAGCAAATAAGTTAAATACTGGCGGAAGTCTGGGTCTAAACCTAGATGGCCAAAATATGAACATCGGAATTTGGGATGGTGGAAAAGTACGCAGCACCCATGTATTATTGGCTGGAAGAGTAACGCAAGTTGACAACGCCGCAGCACTTTCGGATCATGCAACACATGTTTCCGGAACTATGATGGGCAATGGTACCACTAACGCCGCTGCCAAAGGAATGGCATCGCAAGCTAATCTTAGAGCATATGATTGGAATAGCGACATAGGTGAAGTAACTACGGCCGCGGCCAATGGTTTGTTAATTTCGAATCATTCCTATGGCAATTCACCCGCACAGGTCTCTGTTTATAATTGGGGTAAATACAGTGCAGATGCCAAATCTTTTGATAAGATCATGTTCAATGCGCCCTACTATCTATTTGTCAACTCCGCCGGGAATTCAAGAAATGGTGGCTACAATGATACCAAAGAAGGCTACGATTTGTTATCGGGAAAAAGCACATCGAAAAACGGAATGATTGTGGGCGCGGTATATCAAGTCACCAATTACACTTCCCCTTCTAGTGTCAACATGTCTAATTTCAGCAGCTGGGGACCTACGGATGATGGAAGAATCAAACCGGATATTTGTGGAAAAGGCGTCAACTTAAGATCATCCGTCTCTACGTCCGACACCGCATATGACACTTATAGCGGCACATCTATGGCCTCGCCCAATGTGGCAGGAACACTCTTACTATTGCAACAACATTACAACAATGTCAAAGGAAATTTCATGCGCTCGTCTACACTACGAGGCCTTGCATTGCACACTGCCGATGAAGCCGGTGTTAGTCCAGGACCTGATTATAGTTTTGGCTGGGGACTTTTGAATGCTGAGAAAGCAGCAAATCTAATTACCAATGAAGGAGTGCAATCGGTCATCAAAGAGAATACTTTGAATCAAGGAGAGAGTTACACTTTTAATGTAAATCCCTATACAACAGCGCAGTCTCTTCTCGCTTCTATTTGTTGGATTGATCCTGCAGGAAATGTAGTTTCTAATTCAATTATCGATTATAGTGTTCCTGTTCTTGTGAATGATTTGGATATTAGAGTAGTGAAAAATGCGGTGACCAATTACCCATGGAAACTCAACCCGCAAATTGTAGACGATCCTGCTACTACTGGGGATAATATCGTAGACAATTTTGAACGAATCGATGTAAATAATCCTAGTGGAACTTATACGGTAACTATTAGTCACAAAGGAACTTTGACTAATGGACTTCAAAAATATTCCATGATTTTAAGCAATGTGGCCAATACCCCTATCCTACTTTCCACCAATACAAGCTTAGTAAATCAAATTTGTCAAGGATCCGAAACAAGCACTTTCAATTTTCAATTGGAAGCAAAACCTACGTTTATAGGAACGGCAACTTTTACTGTTTCGGGTGTGCCAGCCTCTGTTACTGCTAGTTTTGCTTCAGGAACATTAGATACCGCGGGCCCAAATTCCTTGAATTTAAATGGTTTAGGCACTTTAGCTCCTGGAACTTATCCAATAACGGTCACTGCTACTTCTGGTGCTGTAACCACGAATCTATTTTTTACCGTAATCATTCAAAACGGATTAACCATTGCTCCCAATCTCTTTACACCAGCGAGCAACACGGCAGCATTGGAGAATGCTCAAACGTTGACCTGGGAAAATATGGGCAATAATGTTTCAAATTACACTATTGAAATAGCAAAAGACGATGCGTTTACCACCAACTTACAAACATTTACCAGTACAATTAATCAGGTAGATGTAACCAATTTAGATTATGGAACTACTTATTATTGGAGAGTAAAGGCCAATAATGTTTGCGGAAATTCAACTCCATCGGCCATTTTTAATTTCAGTACACTTTGTAGCAACACGACGACCATTACATTATCTAGTATTACAATCAGTAGCGTCACAGCAACATGGACTAATCCTAATGCGGCTTCTTCTTTTGAGATCTTAGTAGTGCCGCATGGTAGTGCACCTATTGGCCCATTTACAACTGTTACTACTAACTCGTATACTTTCGAAACCTTAAATTCAAATACTGCTTACGACATTTATGTGCGTTCTAGTTGCAGTGGAAATACGTTTTCTCAATTGGTAAACAAACCCTTTACCACTTTAATTAACCATTGTGTTGACGGTGTTTTTTATGACACAGGCGGTGTTAGTGGTAATTACTCCAATAGTGAGTATTATACCACCACTATGAATCCTATCAATCCTGGCGATCAAGTATCGGTGACTTTTACCGAATTCAATTTGGAAGACCAAGCCGACCGCTTAACCATTTATAACGGCCCAAGCACTAGTTCTCCTTACATTGGCGAACAGTATGGCTATACCGGAACCAACTCCCCTGGAACCGTAACTTCTACCGACGTTTCTGGCAAATTAACCTTCGTTTTTTATTCCGATGGAGCGAACACTGCCCCTGGATTTAATGCGTTTGTAACCTGCGCCAATTTAGCAACGGTTAGCAATACTAAAAGTAATTTTATCTACTTTCCAAATCCAACGAATTCGAAAGTAACCTTTCAAGCAACCGAGCTTATCGAACGGATTACCATTTATAACTTGCTAGGACAAACCATAAAAGACCAAAAAATTAACGATTCCAAAGCCATCATCGGTATTGATGAATTGTCTGAAGGGAATTATATATTTAAAGTACAAACTAAAAATGCAATCAACACAGTCCGAATTCTAAAACGAAATTAACGACCGCTGGTTCAAAAAGATGAAAAGCTCTATTTAAGAAATAGGGCTTTTTTTTTAATCCATTGTATGTTAAAATTTTAGTAACTTTGAAATCTTGATTTTTTTTAAATGAAACAAATAGCATCCATACAAAATCCTTACATCAAATCCCTAATAGTTTTACAAGAAAAATCAAAAGCTCGAAAAGAATCGGGTACATTTTTGATTGAAGGGCAGCGCGAAATCGAATTGGCGTTGAAAGGAAACTATCAACTTCAAACCATTCTTTTCCTTCCAGAATTTATTACAACCCAACAGCTAAACACATTTTCAAAACTAAATATTGACCTCATTGAAATCTCAAAAGAAGTTTATCAAAAACTAGCTTATCGTGATTCTACAGAAGGAATTCTTGCCGTTGCTAAAACCAAATCACTACAATTATCCGATTTAAAATTATCAGACAATCCTTTACTTTTGATAGCAGAAGCTCCGGAAAAACCAGGAAATATAGGAGCTTTGCTACGAACTGCCGATGCTGCGCACCTTGATGCCGTAATTATTGCCAACCCAAAAAGCGATATTTACAATCCAAATATTGTTCGCTCAAGCGTTGGCGGTTTGTTTACCAATCAAATTGCGACAGGAACCACTTCCGAAATTATTGCTTTTTTAAAGTCCAAAAAAATTGCTTCTTACGCCACCACATTGCAAAATGCCAATCTTTATCATACACAAGATTTTACAAAATCCTGCGCAATTATAGTAGGTACCGAAGCCACTGGCTTGTCTCAAGAATGGAGAGACGAAGCAACTCAAAACATTATCATTCCCATGCAAGGCGCCTTAGACTCTATGAATGTTTCGGTCGCTGCCGCCATTATTTTATTTGAAGCCAAAAGACAACGAAATTTTAAATAACACTCCATGAAAAAAAGTATTTTTTTAGCCCTATGCTTAACTTGCAATGCACTAGTTTTTGCCCAAATAACACCTTCACAAATTGATGCTTTGGTGGAGCGAACCCTAAAAACATTCAATGTTCCCGGAATTGCAGTCGCCGTAGTAAAAGATGGAAAAGTAATTCATTCCAAAGGCTACGGAGTTCGATCCATACTTACTCAAGAAAAAGTAGATGAAAATACGTTGTTTGGAATTGCTTCCAATAGCAAAGCCTTTACCTCCGCTGCATTAGCGATGTTAGTTGATGAAGGAAAAATAACTTGGGACGATAAAGTCATTCAGTACATTCCAGAATTTAAAATGTATAACAACTATGTGACGCAAGAATTTACTATTCGAGATTTGCTGACGCACCGCAGTGGTCTCGGATTGGGCGCTGGCGATTTAATGATTTGGCCCGATGGAAATAATTTCACCACACAAGACATCATTCAAAATTTACAATATTTGAAGCCCGTTTCGGCTTTCAGAACACAATATGATTACGACAACTTACTGTATATCGTTGCCGGTGAAGTGCTTCACCGAGTAAGCGGATCAACTTGGGATGATTTTATCACGAACCGAATCTTAAAGCCGCTAGAAATGACCCAAACTGCGCCTTCCTTCGTCAAGTTAAAAGACACGACTAATATTATCGTTCCGCACGTTCCGACCGAAGGAAAATTGAAAGTAATTTCAAGATATAAAAACCCAACCTTAGATGCGGCCGGAGGTATTTATTCCAATGTAAATGACCTCAGTAAATGGGTGATTATGCAATTGCAAAAAGGAAAATACGGCACTAATGCCTCTAGCCTATTTTCAGAAAAGCAACAACAAGAAATGTGGGCGCCCCAAACCATTTTGCCCAATAGAACCACTCCTCCATACAACACCCATTTCAGTGCCTACGGTTTAGGATGGTTTTTAAGCGATGTCAAAGGATACAAAGAAGTGTCGCATACCGGCGGTTTAGACGGGATTGTGACGCAAGTTACGTTGTTGCCAGAATTAAATTTAGGGATTATAGTACTCACTAACCAGCAATCTGGTTCTGCCTTTAATTCGATAACGAATACTATTAAGGACAGCTATCTTGGTATACCATCTGAAGATTACGTGACCTTATACAGCAACCGTCGCAAAGCAAAACAAGAAAATGCCGAAAAAATATCGGAGGAAGTTTGGCAACGCATTGCACAAAATCAAAAAGAAAAAATCAAAACCGATTTTAATCCCTATTTAGGAACCTACAAAGACAATTGGTTTGGTGAAATTGTACTCTCTGAAAAGAAAGGAAAATTCTATTTCACGTCAAAACGTTCGCCGCAATTAGCAGGTGAAGTTTTCTTGTACAAAGACCAAACTTTTGTAGTAAAATGGAACCATCGCAGTTTTCTAGCCGATGCTTTTTTGACTTTTTCCGACGCAAACACCAACATTAAGATGAAGCCCATTTCACCCTTAACCGATTTTAGCTATGATTTTCAAGATTTGGATTTCACTAAACTCAAAAATTTGTAATTATTGTTTTCAAAAAAGTAAAAGCATAGTAAATATTGCACATCTCATTTCTTATTTCTAATTTTAGACTCGAGGCTAAGAGCCGAACTGACGAAGTAAATTGAATAGCGAATCCTATGGTTGAGATTGATATTGAAAAAGAAAACAAAGCAATTGCTAAAGAATACAAAGAATTACTTCGCATCAGTTACCAAACCCTAAGTGTCGAAGACAAAAAACTCATACGCAAAGCATTCGATGTTGCCGTTGATGCCCATCAAGACCAACGCCGAAAATCAGGAGAAGCCTACATTTTTCACCCGATTGCCGTAGCCAAAATTGTCGCGTCTGAAATTGGTCTAGGTGCCACCAGTATCGCAGCCGCGCTAATGCATGATGTGGTTGAAGATACTGACATTACTGTGGCCGATATCGAAAAAATGTTCAATCCCAAAGTAGCACAACTAGTAGAAGGATTAACTAAAATTTCCCAAGTTCAAAAAGATCTGAACGTCTCTATGCAAGCGGAGAATTTCCGTAAAATGCTCCTCACATTAAACGATGACGTTCGTGTGATTCTGATCAAATTGGCCGACCGTTTGCACAACATGCAAACGATGGAATCCATGCCAGAGCACAAGCAAATCAAAATTGCTTCAGAAACCTTGTACATTTATGCCCCGCTAGCCCATCGCCTTGGACTATACAATATCAAAACAAAATTGGAAGACCTGGGTTTGAAATATACTGAGCCCAAAGTATACAACGATATTGTCAGTAAAATCAAGGAGACCAAGGAAGAACAAGATCTTTATATTAATGATATTTCAGAAGTTTTGAAAAAATCATTAGACGGAGAAGGAATCGATTATATCATTAAAGGTCGTCCTAAATCGATCTACTCCATCCGACGTAAAATGAAAGCGCAGAACGTAAGTTTTGACGAAGTGTATGATAAGTTTGCGTTGCGAATTGTCTACAAATCGAATCCTCATGACGAGAAGTTCATCGCCTGGAAAATATATTCCATTGTAACCGATCATTATCGACCCAGCCCTAGCCGATTGCGCGATTGGATTTCGTCCCCAAAATCAACCGGTTACGAAGCCTTGCACATTACCGTTATGGGACCGAAAGGACGTTGGGTTGAAATTCAAGTGCGAAGCGAGCGTATGGATGAAATTGCCGAAAAAGGCTACGCGGCACACTACAAATACAAACAAGGAGCTACCGAAGAAAGCGGACTAGACGTTTGGTTGAATTTATTGAAAGAAGCTCTAGAAAATTCCGAAACCAATGCGGTCGATTTTGTAGAAGATTTCAAAATGAATTTGTACGCCAAAGAAATCTTCGTATTTACGCCCAAAGGCGAAATTAAGTCGCTACCAAAAGGGGCTACTTCATTGGATTTTGCTTTTAGTATTCACTCCGAAATCGGAATTAGAACCCGAGGAACTCGCGTTAACGGACGTTTGGTGCCTTTGAACACCGAATTAAAAAGTGGCGATCAAATCGAAATTATTACTTCGCAAAATCAAAAACCAACGTCGCATTGGTTGGATTATGTAACGACATCGCGAGCCAAAAACAAAATCCGAAACGTCCTCAACGAAAACACCAAAAAAATTGCCGAAGAAGGCAAAGAAATCCTAGCCCGTAAATTAAAACAACTCAAAATTACCGTCAACGAACAAGTCGTCAATGAGTTGGTGAATTTCTTCAAACTCAAAACGAGTTTGGATTTGTTTTACCGCATCGGAATTGGCTCTATAGAAAACCAACAACTTAAGGATTACGCCGCGCAAAAGAGCAATACCTTGATGAATTTCTTCAAAAGCAAAATGAAGCGTTCGCCCAGTACGGCTGATGAAGATATTCACAAACCCGTCATTAGTAGCAATTATGACATGCTGGTTTTTGGCGCTGAACAAGACCGATTAGACTACAAATTATCCTCTTGTTGCAACCCCATTCCAGGCGACGAAGTGTTCGGATTCGTCACGATTAACGAAGGCATTAAAGTGCATAAAAAAGATTGCCCAAACGCCATCAGCCTGCAATCTAATTACGCGTACCGTATCATTCTAGCCAAATGGATCGACTCTACCCAACAAGAATTTAAAGCCATTTTACAAATCACCGGAATGGATACCCTTGGGCTAACCAATGAATTGACCAAAGTAATTTCGAACAACATGCACGTGAATATCCAAAGCATTTCCTTGAGTGGCGATGCGGGAATTTTCAACGGCCAAGTCACCGTAGTCGTTCAAAACAATATCATTCTGAAAAAATTAATCGACAACATCAAGAAAATTGACGGTGTCGACAAAGTCATTCGCGTGAATAAAAACTAGAAAATTAATTAAAAAACTTACCTTTGTCGCATGACACTAATTTCCATTGATAATAGTAAAAATCAAGATATTGTAAAAACCGTTTTTACACATTATCTCGAAAACAAAGGCCACCGAAAAACCCCTGAACGCTTTGCTATCCTTCAGGAAATTTACGAAAGTGAAGAACATTTTGATATCGAAAACCTCTACATCAAAATGAAAAATAAAAACTATCGCGTAAGTCGGGCCACGTTATACAACACCATCGAATTGTTGCTGGATTGTGCCTTAGTGCGAAAACACCAATTCGGTCAAAACCAAGCCCATTACGAGAAATCTTATTTCGACAAACAGCACGATCACATCATTATGACGGATACGGGCGAAGTCATCGAGTTTTGCGATCCGCGCATCCAAACCATCAAACAAACCATCGAAGATATTTTCGGAATAGAAATTCACAACCATTCCTTGTATTTCTATGGCAACAAGAAAAAAGTGAACAATGAATAATTAATAGCGGGGCGTTCCCTAAAGGTCGGGCTTTACACTCCCAATCTTTTGCGACAAACACTGCCGCAAAAGGATTTCCGCTACAATCCCTAACGCAAACTCGAACAAACAAGAAAACAACAACACAACCCTGATAAGGAACAACCCTTGAATTTTACAGCACATTCATTAGTCCTTTCCTTATTACTTATTAATTAAAAAAATGACCATAGATTTATTATTAGGATTGCAATGGGGCGATGAAGGCAAAGGAAAAATTGTCGACGTTTTAACCTCGAAGTATGATATTATTGCTCGTTTTCAGGGCGGTCCGAACGCCGGGCACACACTAGAATTCGACGGAATCAAACACGTCTTGCGTACGATTCCTTCTGGGATTTTCCACAAAAACTCCATCAACATTATTGGCAACGGTGTCGTAATTGATCCCGTAGTTTTTAAAAGCGAAATTGACGGTTTGGCCAAGTTCAACCTCGACATCAAAAACAAACTCATTATTTCTCGAAAAGCGCATTTAATTTTGCCAACACATCGTTTGCTAGACGCGGCTTCAGAAGCTTCCAAAGGCAAAGCTAAAATTGGTTCCACCTTAAAAGGAATTGGTCCCACTTATATGGACAAAACAGGGCGAAATGGTTTGCGGGTTGGCGATATCGAACTGGAAGATTTTAAAGAACGTTATCGTGCTCTGGCTGACAAGCACGAAGCGATGATCGCTTTCTACGACGTCAACATCCAATACAATTTGGCCGAATTAGAAAACGAATTTTTTGATGCCGTAGAAGACTTGAGAAAATTAACCTTCATCGACAGCGAGGAATACTTACACCAAGCCCAAAAAGACGGAAAATCAATCTTATGCGAAGGTGCACAAGGTTCATTGTTAGATGTCGATTTCGGGACGTATCCTTTCGTAACTTCTTCCAATACTACTGCGGCTGGTGCTTGTACCGGTTTGGGAATTGCTCCCAATAAAATCAAAGAAGTTTACGGAATTTTTAAGGCCTACACTACTCGAGTAGGAAGTGGCCCGTTTCCTACAGAAGATTTTGAGGAAGCGGGAACTACTATGGCTAGTGTTGGTAACGAATTTGGTTCGGTTACCGGACGACAAAGACGTTGCGGTTGGCTGGATTTGGTAGCTTTAAAATACGCGGTGAACATCAATGGTGTGACACAATTAATGATGATGAAAGGCGATGTCTTATCAGGTTTTGAAACTTTAAAGGTGGCAACCGCATACAACTACAAAGGCCAAGTTATTGATCATTTACCTTACAATATAGAGCCAGAAAACGTAACGCCCATTTATAAAGAATTCAAAGGTTGGCAAGCGGATTTGACAGGAATGACGACTTATGAAGAGTTGCCTATCGAACTCAAAAACTACATCGAATTCATAGAAAAAGAAGTCGAAGTTCCCATCAAAATTGTCTCTGTTGGACCCGATCGAAAACAGACCATTCTGAAATAGAAATGAAACACGAATTTCACGAATTAACACGAATTAATTAGTGCTACTTCGTGAAATTCTTGTTAACTTTTTAAATCGTTTTCCATGGAAATCACCAAGCTCTTTACCAAATTCTTCGAAAGTGAAAAAGCGGGCGGCTTGATTTTAGTGTTGGTGACCATAGTATCGCTTTGCTTAGCCAATTCCCATTTACAAACCCAATACATTGCTTTTTGGCACCATCCGCTCGGAACACATGCTATTGTGGATTGGATCAATGACGGTTTGATGGCTATTTTCTTTCTTTTAATTGGATTGGAACTAGAACGCGAAATCTACCAAGGTGAACTTTCTGATCTTAAAAGTGCTTCGTTGCCTATTATCGGCGCTTTCGGCGGTATGCTAATTCCCGCTGGGATTTTTATGCTTTTCAATTTCGGAACCCAAACACAAGCCGGAGCGGGAATTCCAATGGCTACAGATATTGCTTTTGCCGTTGGTATCTTGTCGCTTTTAGGAAACAGAGTTCCCACTTCATTGAAAGTATTCTTAACTGCTTTAGCCGTAATTGACGACTTGGGTGCTATTATCGTAATTGCGATTTTCTACACCAAAACCATTTCTTTTACAAATCTATTTATAGCACTTGGAATCTGGGTGCTTCTTTTGGTTTTCAATAGAATGAAAGTGCGTAATCTCATTCCGTATCTAATTGGTGGTGTTGCCATGTGGTACTTTATGATGCATTCCGGAATTCACGCCACGATTACGGGCGTATTGGTCGCGTTTGCAATTCCGTTTGGGAATGGCGATGAGAAGTCGACTTCTTATATTTTACAAGACTTTTTACACGGACCTGTCGCATTTTTCATTTTACCATTATTTGCTTTAGCCAATACCAGCATTGCATTTCATGGTAGTATTAGCGATAGTTTGCTTCATCCCAATAGTTTGGGAATTTTGTTTGGATTAATCCTTGGAAAACCACTTGGAATTTGGTTGTTTTCGTTTATCGGAGTTGGATTAGGAATTTGTACGTTACCCAATGATCTCAAATGGAAAAACATTATTGGTGCTGGCTTTTTGGGTGGCATCGGCTTTACTATGTCTATTTTTATTACGCTATTGGCTTTTGATGATTTAGAAGTCATCAACCATTCTAAAATTGCGATTTTAGTAGCTTCTTTAATTGCAGGAAGTATTGGTTTTGTTACCCTGAAACTGACTTTGAAGAAACACTAATGATTTAAAGGGCGTTTCTTAATCATGCCTCCTTTGGTGTCTTTTATACTGCTCATGACGACAAATGCATGCGGGTCAATTTTCTGAATTTCGGTATTCAAGCGATTCAATTCTAAACGGGTGATCACCGTGTATACAATATCAATAGCTTTTGATTCTCCATTTTTTCCGTACCCATCTTTACCTGAATAAACGGTCACGCCTCGTCCCAATTTTTCAACGATCATCCGTTTGATCTTTTCATTGTATCTGGAAATGATGGTTACTCCAGTGTATTCTTCGATTCCTTCAATGATAAAATCTAAAGTTTTGGATGCACTCAAATAGGTAATCATCGAATACATCGCAATTTCGATCGAAAGAAAATAGGCTGCCGCCGAGAAAATAAGAACGTTGATCAAAATGATGACATCCCCAATAGTTACACCAAATTTCCGACTCAAAAAAATCGCTAAAACTTCGGTTCCGTCAATCACAGCACCACCTCGAATCGAAAGTCCAATTCCGGCTCCGAGAAAAAATCCACCAAACAGCGCTACCAATAAGTTGTCGTTCGTAACATTGGGAAACGGAACGGTCGCCACCACCAACGCCAAACCGATTATGGCTAAACTGGTCTTAATAGCGAATGATCTTCCAATAATCGAATTGCCCAAAATTATAAACGGAATGTTGATCCCAACTAAAAGAAAGTACAAAGGAACTCCGGTAAGCGATGACAGTAATAACGAGATTCCTGTAGCGCCTCCATCTATAAAATGGTTGGTCAACAAGAAACTTTTAAAACCAAAAGCAGCAGAGAAAATTCCAGAGATAATTAGAATGGTATCCTTAATATGCCGGATCAATTCGATTTTGAATTCTTGGAACCCTTTGGCTAGCTGAAAATTCGAGTAGTTTTTTGACTCTCTTTGGCTCCCTTTCTTTTTCAGAATGGTCTTTATGATTATTTTCTTCCAAATTGAGTTCATCGACTTACCTGTTTATAATTGAAATAAAAGTGATTCCGAAGGTGCTATGGTAATTTTCACTTTTCCTTCGCCGTGAACGACGTCCAACTGCGCTGTTTTCTTCAAATACAATTGGTCTTTTATTAGATAGGTTCCGTCTTTGAGATTCCAGGCGGCAATGACATCGGCGGGAACTTTCAATTCAAAAGTACTTGTTGTTAGCCACGAAAAGTTGGTAACAATAATCAATTTTTGAGAAGCTGACCAACGCACAAAAGAATATATTCCGGGATCATAACCAGCAGTACCTTGACGATTCACGGTTTGTATTTCTTGGTACTTACCCATTAACGCTGAACTATTGATAGAGAAATTTAGCAAGCGTTTGTAAAAATCGCGCAAGTCTTTTTCTGATTGCGATAATTGTCCGCCGTCGAATTTACCTCCGTTCATCCAACGCTGATGACTCGGAACGCCCACATAATCAAAAATGGATGTTCTAGAATGAGTTCCGAAACCGCCATTTTCATTACCAGCTTCGCCAACTTCTTGACCAAAATAAACCATCGTAGGTGAAGTGCTAATCGTTGTAGAAACCACCATTAACGGTTTTCCTTTTTCAGGCGTACCAGCAAATTCGGGACTTGCCAAACGTTGCTCGTCGTGATTGTCTAGGAAATGAAACATGTGGTGTTCGATGTCGGCGTTTTCTCTTTGGATATCCGAAATCGGATCGGGCAAACTTTTGCCTTGAATGACTTCTTTTAATTTATCATACAACATCACTTTGTCATACAAATAATCCATTTTTCCGAGGCGTATGTAATTGCGAGCTTCTTTTGGATTGTATACTTCCGCCAATAAAAAGGCTTTAGGGTTTTTCATTTTGATGGAAGAATTCATGTAGCTCCAAAATTCATAGGGCACCATTTCGGCCATATCATAACGGAAACCATCAACACCTTTTGCCGTCCAATACAAGGCAATGTCACGGAATTTTTTCCAAGAACTTGGCACGTCTTTGTCTTTCCAAAAAGCAAAGTGTTCTTTGTAATCTTTTTGATCGAAACCAGCTGGCAGTTCTGGAAAATCTTTAGTGCCGTCAGGACGAACGCCATAATTAATTTTGACGGTTTCGTACCAATCATTAATATCTGGCTTCGCTAATTTGGATCCGTTGCCAGTCCATTTTGCAGGGTTTTCATCAAACTTTCCATCAATCATGGGATTTTTTTCTCCATTCAAAGGTTTGTAGGAATCCGATGTTGGGACTTGAAAAGGCTGGCCCGGAATGTAGTAGAAATTATTGTTTCGGTCGTATTCCACATTTCTATTGTCATCGGCACCAAAATCGCGAACGCCTTTTGGATTGGATTTTCCTTCGTATTTTCTAGCGATGTGATTCGGCACAATATCGATTAAAACTTTCAACCCATTTTTATGAGTTCGTGCAAGTAAGGCTTCAAATTCTTCCAGTCGTTTGGCAGGATCAACCGCTAAATCGGGGTTGACATTGTAATAATCTTTCACGGCATAAGGCGAACCAGCGCGGCCTTTTACTACTTCGGGATCGTCATTGGAGATTCCGTATTTCGTATAATCACGAACTAAGGCATGATGCGGTACTCCCGTATACCAAATATAGGTAACTCCTAAATCCTTAATTTCTTTTAAGGCCTTGTCGGTAAAATCATTGAACTTCCCTACTCCATTTTCTTCAATAGTTCCCCACGGTTTGTTGGTCGTGTTTTTGTTTCCAAACAGACGGGTGAATACTTGATAAACAACTTCTTTTTTTTCAGTGACGGTGGCTTTCTTTTTGGTAGTCATGGATTTACTTTTTTTATTTTGGGCATTCGCAGATAGCGTCAATCCTATCAAAGCGAGTAAAATGATTCTTTTCATGAGTGTGGAGATTTATATAAGACTGCTTTACAAATATAAAAATTTGAAGCCCACTTCCTAGTAACTAATAAATAATTCTTAATAACCATTTTCGTTGTTCCCTTTTTCTTAAATTTGGCAAAAATTTAAACCTTGAAAAAGAGACTTCTTTCGCTATTAATCAGTGTTATTTTTGTGGGACTGCAGTCGGTTTTTGGGCAAGCTCCAAAGAAAATTATCATTGAGTATTCTGATTTTGCTGACGTCAATCAAACTGAAATTCCAGATGCCTTTTTGCTAACCGGAAATGTGCGTATCAGCCACGATGGCGTTCGCATGTTTTGCAACAAAGCCTACTACTTTCAAAAAGAAAACTACGTAAAAGCGTTTGGAGATGTTCGGATGATTCAAGGCGACACTCTGTTTATGAACAGCAAATACGCCGAATACAATGGCAATGTGAAACAAGCCTACGCGACTGGAAATGTAGTGATGCGCTCGCCTGATATGACTTTGGCAACCGATACCTTAAATTTTGACCGTAAAATCCAACAAGCCTTTTACAATTCGAATGGAACCATCACCAACAAAGACAACGTGTTGAAAAGCAAGTCGGGTCGGTATTACGCCAATGAAAAGAAGTTCCAATTTTTAACAGCTGTGACGATTACCAATCCGAAATATGTTGTGAAGTCAAATCATTTGGACTATTACAACAATTCCGGGCATTCCTACCTATTTGGACCATCAACGATTACCAGCAAAGAAAATTTCATCTATACTGAAAAAGGCTTTTACGACAGTAAGAAAAACATTGGTCACTTCTTACGGAAATCCTACATCAAATACCAAGATCGGTTGATTGAAGGCGACAGTTTGTTTTACAATAGAAATACTGAGTTTGCTTCGGCGACCAACAACGTGAAAATCACCGACACGATCAATAAAGGCATTATCAAAGGCCATTATGCGGAAATCTACAAACAAAAAGATTCGATGTTTGTCACCAAAAGAGCCGTGGCGATTAACTTGATGGACAAAGATTCGGTGTACATCCACGGAAAAGTGTTGATGATAACAGGAAAACCAGATCATCGCATCATTCGAGCTTACAACAATGCGCGCTTTTTTAAGACTGATATGAGTGGTAAATGCGATTCCATTCATTCGAGTCAGATTACCAACATTACACAACTCATTGGAAGGCCCATATTGTGGAATTTCGACAACCAAATGACGGGTGATGTCATGCACCTTATTGGGAACGACACCACGCAAAAACTCGATTCGCTCAAGGTGCTCAACAATGCGTTTATCATTTCGAAAGACACCTTGGGAACCGGCTACAATCAGGTCAAAGGCCTGAATTTGTATGGGAAATTCAAAGACAACAAACTCTATGAAGCCGATGTGGTAAAAAATACGGAAGTGGTGTATTACATGCGCAACGACGACCACGAACTTATTGGTATCAACAAAAATGTCAGCAGTAGAATCAACATGGCTCTGGATGGAAATACCATCGACACGATGACGTTTTTCACTAGTGTTGATGGAGATATTTATCCGGAAAAAGACTTGCCGGAAAATGCGCGAAAACTGCGAGGATTTATCTGGAGAGAAGACGAACGCATAAGATGCCAAGAAGATATTTTTCCGCCAGAAGAAAACGAAATGAACGACAAAATCATCAAGGATAGCAAGGCCGCAATGGCCAAAGAAAATGTCCCAATGAAAGTCAGAAAAGAAACCTTAGACTACGACAAGAACAATCCGAGCGATAAACCTGTAGTAAAATAAACCCTAGCGAACTTCGCGGTAAAACTCCAAATTGTGAATCCAGATTTCCTAAAATACCAAGCTCAAACTTCGCCTTATCCATTAGGCATTGAGATTTCACATGCTGTTGGTTCCTATATTTACGATACGAACAACAAAAAATATTTGGATTTTGTCGCGGGTGTTTCTGCTTGCGCCCTGGGCCATCAGCATCCAAGAGTGAATGATGCTATAAAGAACCAACTTGACAAATATTCTCACGTGATGGTTTATGGAGAATACTCTCAAAGCCCCGCTGTTGCGTATTGCAAATTACTGGCATCACTCCTACCCAAACCGCTGGAGAAAACCTATTTGGTCAATTCCGGAACGGAAGCTACTGAAGGCGCCTTAAAATTAGCACGAAGAGTTACAGGACGAAGCCAATTGATTTCTTGTCACAATGCCTACCACGGAAATACGATGGGTTCCATGAGTGTCATGGGTTTTGAAGAACGCAAACAAAGTTTTAGACCTTTGCTTCCTGACGTTGATTTCATAACCTTTAACAACGAAGCCGACCTTCAAAAAATTACGACCAAAACTGCCGGAATCATTCTAGAAAGCATTCAAGGTGGTGCCGGATTTATCCAACCCGAAAATGATTTCTTAAGAAAAGTACGCGAACGCTGTACGGAGGTTGGAGCCTTACTGATTATCGACGAAATTCAACCTGGTTTTGGAAGAACCGGAAAATTATTTGGTTTCGAAAACTACAATGTGGTTCCTGACGTACTTGTATTAGGTAAAGGAATGGGCGGTGGCATGCCAGTTGGAGCTTTTACAGCCTCGGCGGCCCACATGGATTTGCTCAGCGACAATCCGAAATTAGGACACATCACCACTTTTGGCGGACATCCTGTCATTGCGGCGGCCTGTTTGGCTACTTTGCAAGAAATTACCGAGACTAATTTAATTTCGGAAACCTTAGTCAAAGAAAAACTATTTCGGTCTCTTTTGGTACATCCTTTGATAAAGGAAATTCGAGGAAAAGGATTGATGCTCGCTGCTATGACGTCTCATCCCGAAATCACCAATCAGGTGATTTTCAAATGCCAAGACAAAGGATTAATCCTGTTTTGGTTGCTCTTTGAAGGTTGTGCCATACGAATTACACCTCCGCTAACGATTTCAGAAGACGAAATTCGCGAAGGTTGCGCGCTAATTCTAGAAGCGATGGATGAAGTACAATTGGCAATGAAGGCCAATTAGGAGCTGTTTCCCGCTATCCGTTGCAATTCCCGATTAACAAAAACTTAGGCTAAAGCCTTGTTTTTCTAAACGGGAGATTTTCACTACTATCGGGGCTAGGCAACTCGATTTCAAAAGCACAATTGTTGTTAATTAAATTGTTCACAACAAAAATCAACTTTTCCCACATCCAGAATTACTTTCCTAATTTTAAACTAGGATAATTTTAAAGAAATACACTATGCAACTAAGCGAAGAAGAAGACGATTACAACTTATCCTTATCCAAATTCGAGTCGATGTTGAAAACCAACAAAGTACTCTTTTTTGATTCTGAGGAATTTGAGGAAATCATTCTGCATTACCTCGACATGGGAAAAGCCTCTTTAGCCAAGAAAGCTTTAAAATTAGCACTAGAACAACATCCAAAATCTACAGGCTTAAAACTAGTACAAGTAGAAATGTTGGTCTACGAAGACAAACTCGATATCGCCGAAAAATTACTAAACGAACTTTTCGCGATTGAACCTCACAACGAAGAAATTTACATTCAAAAAGCCAATATTTATTCCAAGAGAGACGACCACGAAAAAGCCGTTTCTTTATTGAAAACTGCTTTACAATATACCGATGATTATGCCGATGTCTATAACTTAATCGGGATGGAATATTTATTCATGGACAACCTAGAATTGGCCAAAGAAAACTTCATCAAATGCCTGGAAGAAGATACAGAAGACCAAGCGGCACTATACAATGTAGTTTATTGCTTCGAATTTTTAGATCAAAACGAAGAAGCCATCACTTATTTGAATAAATACATCGATAAAAATCCTTACAGTGAAATCGCTTGGCATCAAGCTGGCCGACTCAATTACGGCTTAAAAAAATACCCTGAAGCACTCCGAGCTTTTGAATTTGCCACTTATATTGATGATGAATTCTTAGGTGCTTTTATGGAAAAAGCAAAAACGCTCGAACGCTTGAAACGCTACGAAGACGCCATCGAAAGTTACAACCGAACCATTGAGTTAGACGACCCTACATCCTACGCTTTGTTGCGAATTGGAAAATGTCATGAAAAGCTAGGGAATAAAGCAATGGCTTTAAAGTTTTTCAATAAAACCGTTCACGAAGATCCATTATTAGACAAAGGTTGGATTGCTATCACTGATTTTTATGTTCGCCAAAAAAACTTTCAAAAAGCTTTATTTTATGTAAACAAAGCCTTGAGTATCGACAATGAAAATCGGTTTTATTGGAAACGTTATGCTACGATCAACAAAGAAATGAATTTCTTTGAAGAAGCAGAATACGGCTATCGAAAAGCGGTAGAATACGGCGATTATATGTTAGACACTTGGTTATTTTGGGTGGATATTTTGCAGTTCTTAGGCGAATTTGAGAGTGCCATTCAAACGTTATTACAAGCCTCAGAATACTTCCCCGAAGAATACGAAGTAGAATACCGCTTGGCTGGATTGTATTTGATGCTGCATGAAACGGAGAAAGGGAAATTCCACTTGAGCAATGGGTTGCGATTGAACTTCAAACACCACACGCTTTTGGAACAATTATTCCCTGTTATCTGGACTAGAAAATTAGTGCAAAACGCCATTAATAAATACAAGTAACAGCGAATGTTACAGAAAACATATGGGTTAGTGGGTAAGAATATTGCCTACTCATTTTCAAAAAAATATTTTACAGAGCGTTTTTTGAAAACGAATGCTTCACACTGTGCTTACGAGAATTTTGATATTTCGGAAATTCAACAATTTACAGAAGTTTTAAAGAACAATCCCAATCTAGTGGGGCTAAATGTTACGATACCTTACAAAGAAGCTATACTTCCTTATTTAGATTCCCTTTCAAAAAAATCAGCCGAAATTGGTGCCGTTAATGTCATTCGCTTTACAAAATCGGGAAAGTTAAAAGGATACAATTCAGACGCTTACGGATTCAAGAAAGCATTAGAACCAATGCTACAAGAGCACCACAAGAAAGCCCTTATTCTTGGAACGGGTGGTGCTTCAAAAGCAGTTGCTTATGCTTTAAAAGAATTGGGAATTCTATATACTTTTGTATCTCGTGAAGCGACAGAGAATACTATTGACTACACTAGAATTAATGCAACCACATTTGATAATTTTCAAATTGTAATTAATTGTACGCCCTTAGGTACTAGTCCTAATGTGAAAGAATCTCCTCCTATTCCGTATCAATTTTTTACAGAAAAGCATATAGCATTTGATTTGATTTACAACCCGGAAGAAACTCAGTTCCTAAAAAAGGCGAAACAAAAAGGAGCGATTATCCAGAATGGGATGGCAATGTTAGCATTTCAAGCGGAGAAAGCTTGGCAAATTTGGAACAAATAAAAAAGAGCAAAGTATTTTTACTTTGCTCTTTTTTATTTCATTATTGCATGCCATTTTTGGTTTTTCGCATATCAATAATTTTAGATCTTCGTTCCTCTTGCAATTCCAAATAAGTCTTGTATTGCTCGGCAGTCAATAGATTTTTCATTTCAGCATCTCGTCCTGCGTTGATTTCCTGCATTTTAATTTTCTTTTCACTGGTGGTCAATTCGCTCTTACGCAACTCTCTCATTTTTTCAGCATAAAGTTTAATGATGCCTCTAAAAGGAACTTGTTGCTCTGGGGTTAAAGCCAACCTATCTTTATTGGCTTGCATTTGATTTTTGATTTCTACTTTCTTTTCAGGAGTCAAAACTGGGAGGTCTTGAGCATTTATGGTATTTGAAAAGAGAACCGAAAGAAGAACGGTACCAAGAATCATTTTGACATTTTTCATAGAATTGTTATTTTTAATATTAGTTTTTATTGGACCCTAAACTACTGCCAAAGTTTAACCGAAGGTATTGCCTTTTTGTGAAATAAGCAAGCGGCCCTAGCCCAGATAGTAGCGGCATCTCCCGAATACCAAAAACGTATCGTTTTTGGTATTCGGGAATATAGCGGATAGCTGGAAATTGCTTCTTAAAAAAACTATTTTCATAAAATCGCTATAAATAGCGGTTTTTCTTTGAATTTTACTAGCCCTTTAGTATCTTTCGCATTCCAAAAAATGGAAAATAGAGAACGAACCTTAAACATTTTGAAAATGTTAGAAGAAAAGAATGATAGCCTGCAAGATGCAGATGGAAGTTTAGAGCCAACTTTGCAAGAAGAGCAACCGACTGCAAATGAGGATTTAGTGGTGACGGAAAATGCTCCAGCGAATGATTTAGAAACGGTCAGCGAACCTGTCGTTGAGGAAGTTGTGGCAACAGAATTAGAAGAATTGCCTGTCGAAGAAGTAGTTGCAGAAACAGTTGTTGAAGCCGAAGAAGCCATAGCTGAAGTTGCTGTAGAAGAAGAACTCGCAGAACCTCTTGCTGTTCTTGAAACAGCCGCAGAAGCTGAAGAGCCTGCAGAAGCTGCTACTGAAGAAGAAGCTGCCATTGAAGCAATCTCGAATGTCAATGCTGCCGAAAGTGAAGATGCCACAGTGCGCCATGAAATACCCATGGTAGATTATGAAACACTTTCAATGGAAGATTTGGTTACCGAATTGGAACAACTAGCTGCTACCGAAAAAGTAATGGCCGTGAAAGACCATGTAGAGGAACTTAAGAAGTCTTTTCTAAACAAATACTATCATTTTATCGATGAAAAAAAGGAAGAATTTCATGCTGAAAATCCTGAATCTACCGAGGAATTTCACTATCACCTTCCTTTAAAAACCAAATTCGATCAAATCTATTCGCAATACCGAGATCGCAAAAATAGCCATTTCAAAAGTTTAGAAACGAATCTAAAATCGAATTTAGAAACTCGGTTGGCTATTGTTGAAGAATTGAAAAACCTTATCAATCCGCAAGAAAACATAAAAGATACCTTAAAGACTTTTACCGAATTGCGCGAAAGGTGGAAAAATACAGGGCCGATTCCGAAAGACAAATACAATCACGTTTGGAATAACTACCATTTTCACGTTGAGAATTTTTACGATTACTTACACTTAGATAGAGAAGCCAGAGATATCGATTTCAAACACAATTTAGAGCAAAAGCAAAAAATTATTGCTCGAGTGGAAGAATTGGTTAACGAAGCCGATATTAACAAAGCGTTCCGTGAATTGCAAGATTTGCACAAAATCTGGAAAGAAGATATTGGTCCGGTTTCAAGAGAACACCGCGAAGAAGTTTGGAATAAATTCAGTGAATTAACCAAACAAATGCATGACAAAAGAGAATTACTTTTTGAAAAAGTAAGAGGAACAGAACTAGAAAACCTAGAACGCAAAAAAGAAATCATTGCAAGAATTGAAGTTTTGGCACAAGAAAAAGTCAACTCTCACAATGCTTGGTCGGCGCAAGTCGAAAAAGTAGAAGCTGCTAGGAATGAGTTCTTTACAGCAGGGAAAGTTCCAAGTGATTTAAACGAAGAAACTTGGAATAGCTTTAAAAATGCGGTTCGTAGTTTTAATGTTTTGAAAAATTCATTCTATAAAGAAATTAAGAAAGACCAAAATAGCAATTTAAGCAAGAAACAAGCCCTAGTGGCTAAAGCGCAAGAATTGCAAGCCAGCACCGATTTTGCTGCAACTACTCCCATCATGAAGCAAATTCAAGAAGAGTGGAAACAAATTGGTCATGTCCCTAGAAAATTCTCCGATAAACTTTGGACCGAATTTGGAGGCGCATGCAACAGCTATTTTGAAAAAGTAAAAGAGCAAAAAACGGAAGAGAACTCTGAAGAAGTTGAAGCTTTTGAGAAAAAGAAAGCCTATCTCGAAACGTTGAAGGCCTTTGAAATGACTGGTGATCACAAGACTGATTTGGATGCCATCAAATTGCATATCGAAAACTGGAAAAGCTACGGAAAAGTACCTTTTCCAAGACGACATATTGAAGGAAAATTCAATAAGATTTTAGATGCCCTTTTCGAAAAATTAAGCTTGAGTAAAAAAGAGACCGATATGATGCGGTTCTCCAATAGAGTTGGAAATCTTTCCGATACTAACGATACTCGAAAATTAGAGAACGAAAAGATCTTCTTAATTCGTAAAATTGAAGAAGTACAAAATGAAATTTTCCAATTAGAGAATAACATTCAATTTTTTACCAATACCAAGAATGCCAAAAAAGAAAATTCTATAGTATTAGAAGTACGCAAAAACATTGCGTTACACAAAGAAAGCTTAGATGTTTGGAAGGAAAAACTCAAGCAATTGCGAAATTTAAAGCAAGAATAACAACTTATGTTATTAAAATGAAAAACCTCACAGTGATTGTGAGGTTTTTTTTCGCAATAATCTAAATATGACATTTGTCATCTTAAATTCTAAAAGTCTCAAGTACTTTTGAGTATTGAAAATGTACTCGTTATGAAAACTTCATTGATTCAAAAATACAACGTTCCTGGCCCGAGATATACGAGTTATCCTACGGTACCGTACTGGGAAGAAACTAATTTCTCTTATCAGCATTGGATCGACACATTGAATAAATCTTTCACGGAATCCAATACAAAAGAAGGCATCAGCCTCTACATTCACTTGCCCTTTTGTGAAAGCATGTGCACTTTTTGCGGTTGCAACAAACGCATTACCAAGAATCATGAGGTCGAGCATCCCTATATTGAAGCCGTTTTAAAAGAATGGAAGTTGTATTGTCAAATCTTAGGTGAAAAACCATTCATCAAAGAAATTCACTTGGGTGGCGGAACACCAACTTTTTTCTCGGTCAAAAATTTAGAAGATCTAATCAACGGTATTTTTAGTCTCGCTAACAAAGCCAAAGATTATGAGTTTAGTTTTGAAGGACATCCCAACAACACGACCCGAGCACACTTACAAAAACTCTACGATTTAGGGTTTCGAAGAGTTAGTTTTGGAGTTCAAGATTATTCTGAAAAAGTTCAACAAGCCATTCACCGAATTCAACCTTTTCACAATGTAGCCAAAGTGACTTTTTGGGCTAAAGAAATAGGCTACACTTCGATTAGTCATGATATCATTTTTGGATTGCCTTTTCAGGAATTGGATGATGTTATTGATACTATTGAAAAAACAAAATCACTGGAACCTGATCGTTTGGCATTCTACAGCTATGCTCATGTTCCGTGGATCAAAGGGAACGGACAACGTGGTTTTAGAGACGAAGACGTACCAAAAGATGATGCTAAGAGAAAACTCTACGAAGCCGGAAAACTACTGCTTTTCGAGAATGAATATTATGAAATTGGAATGGATCATTTCGCTCTAAAAACCGACAGTTTGTATGATGCTTTTGTCAAAGGAAAATTACATCGCAATTTTATGGGATATAGTGCGTCTAAAACACAGTTAATGATTGGTTTAGGTGTTTCTTCCATTAGTGATAGTTGGTATAGTTTCGCTCAAAATGTCAAAAATTTGGAAGACTATTATCAAATGTTAGAATGGAATCAATTGCCTATTTTAAGAGGCCATCTATTGACCGATGAAGATTTAATCATCCGGAAACACATCCTAAATTTAATGTGTCAATTTGAAACATCCTGGCAAGATAGAGCTATGTGCTTTGATGAAATTCCTGAAGTGCTACTCCAACTCAAAGAAATGGAACATGACGGTTTAGTAGAGTTCGTCAGCAACGGACTTATAGTCACTGAAGCTGGAAAACCTTTTGTGCGTAACATCTGCATGGCATTCGACTTGCGAATGAAACGCAAAGCACCAGAAACCGAATTGTTTTCAATGACCGTATAAAAACAAAAATCACGTTTCGCAACGTGATTTTTTTTACTTCTTAAGATGGCTGTAAAGCTCGTCTTTCAAATGCAGCAATTTGGCTTTCAATTCCTTTAACGCCTCGTCGGTGGCAATTTCGATTCCGGTCTTAATGCGGTGTATTTGATGGGCGAGTTCATCGTATTCATCAAATAATTTTCTAAAATAAATATCCTCTATTTTAAGTTGGTGAATTCGCTCCTGATGTTCAGGAAATTCGTGTAATAAATCGTGTTTTTCCATGATTGTAAACTACTATTTGGTTTGGTATTTAGAGACAATAAATTAATGACAATTGGGATGCTCTTGAACGAACAAATTCATATTCGAAGGTGATAAGTACGGAATTCCTAATCCGAGTCCTCTTAAGATGAATAGTACGCCAATCAACACCGCTAAATAAGGAATTACTTTCTGTATTTTATTTCGAAACGGAACGGTGATAAACGAATTCACATAAATCACACTACTCATCATTGGAATGGTTCCCAATCCGAATAAAACCATATAAACGATTCCTAAACTCGCGCTCTGCATGGCAATGGCGCCAAATAAAGCAACATAAACCAATCCACAAGGGAGAAACCCGTTGAGTATTCCGATGGTAAATAGTGATTGGTAACTTTTGTTTTTAAACTGACTCCCTAGAGTTGTTTTTACTTTTGAAATCAATCGGTACACTGGTTTTGAGAAATTGTATTGCGCGAAAATCTTTTCTGGAATCAGAATTACCACAATCATGGCAATACCGATAAATATTGATAATTGCTGTTGAATCCCCGCCATAAAAAAACCTTTTCCCAACAACCCAAAAAGAAAACCAATGGAACCATATGCGGTTAATCTTCCAATATGGTACGTTAGAATTTGCGTTGCTTTTTTGGCTGGGTTGTTTCTATCGACAGGCAGCATCATGGCAATTGGACCGCACATTCCGATACAGTGCAAACTACTGATTAGCCCGAAAAGAAATGCTGTATACAACATAATTATTGGTTAAAATAAACCGTTTGTTTAGAAATATAGTCTTTTCCTTCATAGTTCCATTGAATAGAAATGTCCCATAGACCGCCTACCAATCTTGATTTAGGTATGAGCAAAGTTGGACTAGACTCCGAAATAGGGATTTCGAAATCTAATTTTTTGTTAGACGGTCTGTATAGGGACACTTTTCCTTTGATCTTACTAGGAATAAATGTACTCGGGAAACTGACGGTAATTCCATCAGTAGTATTGCTAATAGCAGGTTTCTCAACCAAATCATGAGCATTTTGAATCTTTACCATTTCTTCTCCAAAATGCGCATCGTGTTTGTAGTATTCTTCGACCACCAATTCATTTTCGTATTTCGGATTTGTTTCCACTTTGATGATAAAGTACGAAATGAAACTGGCAAATAAAATGAAAGCGATTACTATAGAGGTTCCCCAATTAATAGAAAAACCTTTCTTTGGACTGCTTGCTGTGTTCATAATGGTATGATTTTAATCGAAACTTCGTGGACCAAGGAAATTCGTCGTTGCCGTTTCAATTTTTTTATTTTCGTTATATACTTCAATTTTCAATTTGGTTCGATCACTTTCTAATAGATATTGGTGAATTTGAACGAACAGAGTTCCTTCAGCCATTCCTTGTGCTTTCACTTTGAATTCTTGTTCTCCTACCACATTAATAACACCTTGGATGTTTTTTAATTTAAAGTGAATGTCATTAAAATCGGTATTCGTTTTATTGATAATCTTAAAGGTGTAAATATTGCTGATGTCATCGCCTTTGTGCTCAAAAAGCTGCCCAGGTAATCTTAAAATCGTTGCTTCCACTTCGGTTCGGATAAAAAGTAATCCGGTTAAAATTCCAACTAAGATGAATAAAACAGCGGTATAGCCTTTCATTCTAGTGGTAAATTTGAACTTGGCTTTTTTCTCAATTTCATCTTCCGATGCATATCGAATCAATCCCGTTGGTAACCCAACACTTTTCATAATCGTATCACATTCGTCGATACAGGCGGTGCAATTGATGCATTCCAATTGTGTTCCATTGCGGATGTCGATTCCTGTTGGACAAACATGCACGCAAAGGTGACAATCAATACAATCCCCTTTTCCGGTAGTAGCGCGATCTTCTTGTTTGTTGAATTTCGCACGACCTACTTCTTTCTCGCCTCGAACAAAATCGTACGCCACATTTATGGATTTGTTGTCCAATAAAACGCCTTGCAATCTTCCATACGGACAAGCTATGATGCAGACTTGTTCTCTAAACCATACAAAAATGAAATAGAAAACACCCGTAAAAATGAACAACGAGATCAAAGTACTCACATGGTTTTCCGGACCATCAGTAATCATTTTAAACAATTCATCACTACTGATTAGGTATGCTAAAAACACATTGGCAATGAAAAAGGAAATGACCAAAAAGATAAACCATTTGATTCCTTTTTTGCGAATTTTCTCGGCATTCCATTCTTGTTTGGCTAAGCGAATTTGAGCTCCTCGATCGCCTTCGATCCAATATTCAATTCGACGAAAAACCATTTCCAGAAAGATAGTCTGCGGACAAATCCAGCCACAAAATATTCGGCCAAAAATTACCGTAAACAAAATGACGAAGACCACGCCAACAATCATAAAAAGAACGAACAAATAAAAATCTTGTGGCCAAAAGGGAAATCCGAAAATGTTGAATCGGCGTTCCAAAACATTGAACATCATGAACTGATGGCCGTGAATTTTCACAAATGGGTTTGCAATTAATACCAGTAGTAAAAAGTAACTCACCCATTTTCTGTAGTCGTAAAATTTCCCCGAAGGCTTTTTTGGAAAAATAAACTTCCTATTCCCTTCTTCATCAATCGTTCCGATGGTATCTCTAAAAGCTTCGTCTGGTAATTTTGACATTTTCTATTTTTTTACTTGTGTACTATCTACTTTAGTAGCGGCAACTACAGCAGTTTTTGGAGCTGCTGGGTCAACCCATATTTCACCATCTGGAGCTTTAGGATCTACTGGATTGCTTCCTTGCAAGGAAAGTACATAACTCGCTACTTTTTGAATTTCTGTTGGTTTTAAAGACACTTTCCAAGCAATCATTCCTTTTCCGTCGCGGCCTCCATTGGTGACGGTGTGAAATACATTTTTGATTCCACCTCCTAAAATCCAATGGTCATCGGTTAAGTTTGGTCCGATTTTACCTCCTGCATCTGGACGGTGGCATGCCACGCAATTGGTAGCAAAGATGGCTTTTCCTTCGGCCAAAGAAGGTGCGTCTGTTAGCAAAACCACTTTGGTTTCGTCCATTTGGTCTGGAGCGGTTTTCATGTACTCGGCAACATCAATTTTAGCTTGAGCCATTTCTTTTTTGAGCTCCATTTCTTGGTTATCACCACCCATAATTTCATAACGAACTAAATACACAGCGGCAAATACAATACAACCATAAAACAAATACACCCACCAAGGCGGCAACGTATTGTCGAGTTCCTTGATGCCATCATAATCGTGATCGAGCAACAACTGCCCTTCATTTTCGATTGGTTGTGTTTTCGTTAATGCTTTAAGCAAATTTTTATACCATTGGCTTTCTGTAATATTGATGGTATTGGCTTCTTCAAGTTTTGCTTTTTGCTCGTCAGTAAGCAAATGATAAGTAATAGTATCCACTGCATTAACTGTAATTTCTATCGTGATTAATAGAAAAAGAAATACGAATAAAAATAAGGAAACCATTGGGTACTTAACAAAAGCAGGGCGATCTCCGGAGTCGATGAAATATTCTAATGCACCAAAGACGGCGAAGAAAATAACGGGAACTCTAACGTATACTGGAATTAATTTTTTCATTTTTTAGGTTTTAAAAAATTATACGGTTTGATTATCGTTTAATGGAATATGACTCATTTCCTCAATTTTCTCTTTTTTATAGGAGAATACCCAAAAGGCAAGCACCACGAAAAAGGCGAAAAAGATCAATAACGATAGTATCGGATAGATAGAAACTCCTGCGATAGTTTCCATGTTGTGTTTTATTTGTTCGAACATGACGTTTATTTTTTAGCGTTATCTTTTACTTTAATATCAGTTCCTAATCTTTGGATGTAAGCAATCAAGGCCACAATTTCTCTTTCGTTCATAGGAACAAATTTCTCTCCTTTAGCAGCGGCTTTCTTTTTACTGTCGTCGTAGCTTTTTACAAAGTCAGGATCATTTTTAAGGCTGTTTTCTATTTTAATAGCTTGAGCTCTTAAAGTAGCTGGCGCATTCGCAATATCAGCGTCTGTATAAGGAACTCCTAGTGTTCTCATGGCTTCCATTTTCTTTTGCGTTAAGGAAATGTTCAGAGGATCGTTGTCGAACAACCATTTGTAACTTGGCATAATCGAACCAGCGGAAATACTTTGCGGACTCCAGAAGTGATTGAAATGCCAATTGTCATTGTATTTTCCTCCTTCTCTTAATAAATCCGGACCAGTTCGTTTAGAACCCCATAAGAATGGGTGATCGTAAACAAATTCACCTGCTTTAGATTGCGGGCCATACCGTTCTACTTCACTTCTAAACGGACGAACAGATTGAGAGTGGCAACCCACACATCCTTCACGGATGTATAAATCTCTACCTTCTAATTCTAATGGAGAATACGGTTTTACGCTAGCAATCGTTGGGATATTTGATTTGACCATAATCGTCGGTACAATTTGAATTATACCGCCAATTAAAATGGCAACGGTGGCAAAAATGGTCAACTGAATAGGTCTTCTTTCTAACCAAGAGTGGTATTTTTCCCCTTTAATTCTTCCTGAACTAATTTTTTGAAGTTCTGGTGCTTCAGCTAATTCGTCTTCAACAGTAGCATTGGCTCTAACCGTTTGGATGATGTTGTATACCAATACAAACATTCCAACCAAATATAAAGTTCCACCCACGGCTCTCATCCAATACATTGGAATAATTTGAGTAACGGTTTCAAGGAAGTTTCCGTAAGTCAAAGTTCCGTCAGGGTTGAATTGGTTCCACATAGAAGCTTGTGTAAATCCAGCGACGTACATAGGAAGCGTGTACATTATAATTCCTAGCGTTCCAATCCAAAAGTGGAAGTTGGCTAATTTTGTTGAATATAATTTTCCTTTCGTCATGCGTGGAATCAACCAATAAATCATCCCGAAAGACATAAAACCATTCCAAGCTAAAGCTCCAACGTGCACGTGAGCAATAATCCAATCGGTATAATGCGCTACAGCATTGAACGTTTTTAGGGAAAGCATTGGACCTTCTAATGTAGCCATTCCATATCCAGTAATTGCCACGACGAAGAATTTCAAAACAGGTTCTTCCCGAACTTTATCCCAAACTCCTCTTAGTGTAAGAAGACCGTTGATCATACCTCCCCATGATGGAGCAATCAACATAATCGAAAAAACAACTCCTAAATTTTGTGCCCAAGTAGGCAATGCGGAATATAGTAAGTGGTGTGGTCCTGCCCAGATGTAAATAAAGATTAACGACCAAAAGTGAACGATAGATAAGCGATAAGAATATACTGGTCGGTTAGCCGCTTTCGGCACAAAATAATACATCAAACCTAAGAATGGCGTGGTTAAGAAAAAAGCCACCGCATTATGTCCGTACCACCATTGCACTAAAGCATCTTGTACACCAGCATAGACAGAGTAACTTTTTAAAGCAGATACTGGCAATTCCAAACTATTGAAAATATGCAAGACTGCAACCGTAACAAACGTAGCGAGGTAAAACCAAATCGCAACATACAAATGGCGTTCTCTTCTTCTCAAAATGGTACCAATCATGTTGATTCCGAATACTACCCAAATTAAGGCAATGGCAATATCAACTGGCCATTCTAACTCGGCGTATTCTTTTGAAGTGCTATACCCAAGAGGTAAAGAAACCGCTGCTGCGACAATGATTAATTGCCATCCCCAGAAATGAAGGTTGCTCAAAAAATCGCTAAACATTCTAGCTTTTAGCAAACGTTGCAGCGAGTAATAAATCCCCGCGAACATGGCGTTTCCTACAAAGGCAAAAATAACTGCATTGGTATGTAAAGGTCTCAAACGCCCAAAACTCAACCAGGAAATTCCTTCGGTGAGGTTTGGAAACAGAAACATAGTGGCTAGAATTAGCCCTACTAACATTCCAACCACACCAAAAAGGATGGTGGCGTAAATGAATTTCTTTACAATTTTGTTGTCGTAATAAAATTGTTGCATTTCCATAATTAAAGTTGTTTTTCTTCTATTGTTTGTATTGATTTTGGTTTTTCAATTTTGAGCTCATCGTCGAAAAGCATTCGAACTGATGGCGTATAGTCGTCGTCATATTGACCTGTTTTCACCGCTCGAATAAAAGCAATGAAAAAGCCTATAGCTACTACAATACTGATGGAGATTAATAAATAAATGACACTCATACCTTAAACTTGTGTTAACAAAATTACTTTGACTTCCTTTTATAAAATATGACATTTGTCATACTTGCCCAATTGCATTGAATTTACTGCTCTTTGCTTCCATCTGCTTGTACAATTCTATTTCTTACTTGCATAATAATTACTCATTAACGTTACGAAACTCACTATAGTAATGGTACTTAAAGGCATAATAATCGCCGCTACTAAAGGCAATAGATTTCCAGTAATAGCGAACGACAATCCGACTACATTGTACAATAAAGACAAGGTGAAACTCATCTTAATCGTCGTTATGGCATTTTTCGAAAGCTTTAGAAAATAATCTAGTTTTTGAAACTCATGCGCATCCAAAATGGCATCACAAGCTGGCGAAAAAACATTGACATTCTCTGAGATGGAAATTCCAATGTTACTTTGCGCCAAGGCTCCAGCATCGTTTAAGCCGTCACCAACCATCATTACATTCTTCCCTTCTTCTTGTAATTTTTTGATGAACTCTAATTTTTGATCAGGCTTTTGATTGAAAACTAATTCCATACCTTTGGGTAAAATACGCTCCAGAACTTCCCGTTCTCCTTCATTGTCTCCTGATAAAACTTTGATTTGATACTTCTGACTTAAATTTTCAAAAAGTTTTGACAAGCCTTCGCGGTATTGGTTGTTGAAAATGAATTTTCCTAGATAATTTCCCCCAATTTTAATATGAACTTCCGTTTGTTGAATGGAATGCTCCTCAACTTTTTCAATAAAGGCCGCTGAACCAATTTTTATTTCTTCACCTTCCACTATGGCATTAATTCCTTTTCCCGTTAGTTCTTCAAAATAGCTTACCGGAATTCGTGGAGTTTCTGGTAAGAAATCGTATAACATTCTACTCAAAGGATGGTTCGAAGCTCGAAGCACACTTTTAATCGTTTTGGAATTCACGTCTGTTAAAGGCGTTCCTTCATAGGAAATATTCGATTTCTTATTGGTGGTTATAGTTCCTGTTTTATCAAAAACAATGGTGTCAACTTTCGCCAATTGTTCGATGACTATCGCATTCTTGAGGTAGAACTTTTTCTTTCCTAAAATCCGAAGCACGTTCCCAAAAGTAAAAGGTGCTGTTAAAGCCAAGGCGCAAGGGCATGCCACAATTAGTACTGCGGTAAACACATTGAAAGCGGTATTGGTATCAATGAAAATCCAATACCCAAAACCTCCAAAAGCGATTAGTAATAATATAGGTGTAAAATACCTGCTGATTTTATCGGTAATCGTTTTGTGTTTTTGGGCCACATTTTTTTGAAAAATATCATTACTCCACAACTGCGTTAAGTAACTTTGGGAAACCGAATGCAATACTTCCATTTCGATTACTTTTCCGATTTGCTTGCCGCCTGCGAACACTTTATCACCAGATTTTTTTGTGATTGGCACTGCTTCGCCTGTTACAAAACTGTAATCAATTTCAGCTTTTTCAGAAATTAAAATCCCGTCAACCGGAAGCAATTCTTGGTTTCGAATTAATAAACGATTTCCTTTTTCGACCTCATAAATAGGAACACTTTCTTCCGAAGTTCCGCTAATTCTTGTTACTGCAATGGGGAAATAGGATTTAAAATCGCGCTCGAAACTTAAGAAACTGTACGTTTTAATTTGGAACATTTTTCCCAATAGCATGAAAAAAATCAAACCAGTTAAACTATCGAAAAACCCGGAACCATAGTCCATGAGAATATCTACGGTGCTTCGGACAAACATGACGATAATTCCTAAGGCAATTGGAATTTCGATATTTAACATTTTAGCTTTGATGCTTTTATAGGCCGCAACGTAATAACCACTGGCGGAGTAGAAAAAACTCGGCAAGCATAATATAAAAATCAACCACCGGAAGAAGCCTCGGTATTGGTCGAGCCAAAATTCTTTCACTTCAAAATATTCTGGGAACGACAGCAGCATGATGTTGCCAAAGCAGAAGAATGCTACTCCTAATTTATAGGTTAAACTGCGATCGACATTGGTTTTCCCAGTTTCATAATTCTCCAAACTAATGTAAGGTTCATATCCTATAGAACTCAATAAGTTGACTATAGTTTTCAATGAAACCAGTTCGGGGTTGTACGTAATTCGCACTGTCTTTTCGGGGAAATTGACCTGTGAAGCGCCTATTCCCGCTTGAAGACGCTGTAGATTTTCCAAAATCCAAATGCATGAACTGCAATGAATATGAGGAATGTTAAGTGAAATAATAGCGGTTTTGTCTTCTTGAAATTCCAAGAGTTTCGAAACGATACTTTCATTGTCTAAAAAATCATATTTACCTTGAATGTCTTGTGGGGTTGCTCCAGGTGATTTTTCAAAATCGTAGTAACAAGCCATATCATTGAGGCTAAAAATTTCATAAACCGTTTTACAACCGTTGCAACAGAAACCTTTATCATCAAATCGTATTTCTTCGTTTTCTACTATATTTAAACCACAATGGAAACAGTTTTGTGTGTCCATAACTTTGCTCATTTTACCTGAAACAAAGTACCTGAACGTTTGTTAATTATTATATGACATTTGTCATATAAATCATTAAATTTGTGGCACCACTTATCCCTATTTATTATGAGCAAATGCGAACACTGTATCGTTAGAGAATTTAGTTCCCTAAAAGCCCTTGGTAAAGAAGAACTCCTAAAATTAGCAGATTGCAAAACCTCACATACTGTAAAAAAAGGGGATGTGATCTTTGAAGAAGGCGATAATGTCAACGGTATTTACTGTGTGAAAGATGGCGTTTGTAAACTGACCAAGTTGAGTCCGAACGGAAAAGATCAAATTGTAAAACTGGTTAAGAAAGGGGAATTACTGGGGCAACGCTCCATGATTAGTGAGGAACCCGTTAACTTAACCGCTGTTGCTTTAGAAGATATGGAAGTGTGTTTTATTCCGAAGACAGAAGTCATGGGATTCTTCGATCACAACAATCAGTTTTCTATGAATGTAATGCGTACGATTTGCAATGATTTGAAAGATGCCGACGTTCACATGGTTTCTATGGCACAAAAAACGGTCAAACAACGCATGGCCGAGACTCTAATCTATTTGGAAGAAACGTTTGGGAAACAGGAAGATGGTTCGTTGCACATTCAACTTTCTAGAGAAGAATTAGCTGGAATGATTGGAACTGCAACTGAAAGTTGTATTCGCTTGCTATCCGATTTCAATAAATTAGGATTGATTGAACTTACTGGAAAAAAAATCTTTTTGCTGGATAAAAACAAATTAAAGCGTTTGGCCGACTAGGTTATAGTTTTTTCGCTTGATTCCAAAATACATCCATTTCGGCTAAGGTCATTTCCATCAATGGTTTGCCCAATTCACCCGCTTTGCTCTCTAAATATTGAAATCGTTTGATGAACTTCTTGTTGGTGCGCTCCAGCGCATCTTCAGGATTTACATTCAAAAATCGAGCGTAATTGATCATCGAAAACAACACATCGCCAAACTCGGCTTCAATCTTATCTTGATCTCCAGCAGCAACTTCTACTTGCAATTCTTGTAATTCTTCTTGGACTTTGTCCCAAACTTGATGCGGTTCTTCCCAATCGAAGCCTACACCTTTAACTTTATCTTGAATTCTACTAGCTTTTACCAAAGCGGGTAAACTTTTAGGAACACCTTCTAAAACTGATTTTTTACCTTCTTTTAGTTTGAGTTTTTCCCAATTTTGTTTGACTTCCTCTTCATCTCTTACTTCCACATCGCCGTAAATATGGGGATGACGATGAATTAATTTCTCACAGATTTCATTGCAAACATCGGCCATATCAAAAGAATTGCTTTCACTTCCAATCTTCGCATAAAAAACGATGTGCAGCAATAAATCGCCCAATTCCTTTTTAACTTCATTCAAATCATTGTCTAAAATCGCATCACCTAATTCGTAAGTTTCTTCGATAGTGAGATGCCGCAATGATTGCAGTGTTTGCTTTTTGTCCCACGGACATTTTTCACGCAAATCGTCCATAATGTTTAAAAGACGATCAAAAGCTTGGAGTTGGAGTTGTCTATTCATAACATAAGTATATGGTCCTGTGTAAAAATAAGAAATCCTGTCACGAAAATACCACGACAGGATTACTATTTATGTGTTTCTAAAAACTATTCCTTTTTAGGTTTTGTTTTTTTGGCAGGTGCTTTCTTTTCTTTTGCTGCTGCTTTGGCTTCAGCAACTGGTGCTGACGATTCTACAACTGCTTCTTCTACTGGAGCTGCCACTTCTTTAACAGGTTCTTCTTGTGAAACCAATCCTTTGGATTGCAAAATTCCGTACCAATTCAGTACTTTTTTGATGTCGGAAGGATATACTCTATCTTCATCGTAATCTGGCAAGACTTCTTTAAAATAAGCGACTAACTTGGCATTGTCTTCTTTGTGAGAAATTGCTGGCCCGCTATTTTCTTTGATTGCGATGGCACGCATCACTTCAGCTAATGGTTTTTCGGCATCGTGAGTGTAAATAGAAATTTCAGTCAACAAACTAACATTGCTTCTTAATCCAACCGTGATTTTTTTTCCATCTACTAAGGATTCTGCTACAAATCCGGTTCTCGTTTGCATTTTCAAAGCATAAATTCCGGGCATTCCTGAAATTGCTAATATTTTTTCTAAATTCATGTTTCTAAATCGGTATTAATTCTTTGATTGGGTTATTGTAAATCGTATCTCTATTATCGTAAATCGTTAACTATCTTCCTTTTTTTGTGGCGAATTTCATTTTATAATCAGGTCGGGTTTTCCCTTCCATGATGTTCTGCAATTTCTTTTTAATCAATTGCTTCTTTAAAGAAGAAATTTTGTCCGTAAACAAAATGCCTTCAATATGATCATACTCGTGCTGAATTACTCGAGCCACTAAGCCGTCAAAAACTTCTGTTTTCTTATTGAACTCTTCGTCGTAAAATTCAATGGTGATTTTTTCGTTTCTATAAACGTCTTCGCGAACTTCCGGAATGCTCAAACAACCTTCGTTGAAACCCCATTCTTCGCCTTCTTCCTTCAACATTTTGGCGTTAATAAACGTACGTTTGAAATCTTTTAATTCTTTTTGCTCGTTCTCTGACAAATCTTCATCATCGCTAAATGGAGTGGTATCAATGACAAACAAACGGATGGGCAATCCAACTTGCGGAGCGGCCAAACCAACGCCATACGCATTGTACATGGTTTCATACATGCTCGTAATAGTTTCTTTCAAATTAGGATAAGCGGGTGTAATCTCCTCTCCTACTTTTCTTAAAACCGGATCTCCATATCCTATAATGGGTAAAATCATGCTAGTACTATTAAATTATACAGCTCGGAAAGTAAATTTATTTCTTTCTGTAGTGCGCAAAAATAGTGAAAAAATGCACATTGGATTGTTCTGAAGTGAGAATTAGCAAATTTTTATAATTTATTATCATAAAAAATCGAGAAGTGTCTGATAGCGCACTATATCATCTTTCGAGTAAGATAATCTTGTAGTAAGATGGTGGCAGATATTTCATCGATCAGTGCTTTGTTTTGCCGTTGCTTCTTCGTAAGACCGCTATCAATCATAGTTTGAAATGCCATTTTGGATGTAAAACGCTCATCAACACGGATAACTGGCATTTCTGGAAAAAGTTTTTGAAATTGAAGCACAAATTCGCCAATCATGGCAGCACTTTGCGACGGACTTCCATCCATTTGTTTCGGTTCGCCAACAAGAACTTTTGATACATGCTCCTTTTCAAAGTAACCTTTTAGAAATGTAAAAAGAGTTTCAGTGGCAACAGTTGTCAAACCAGATGCTATGATTTGCAATTCATCGGTAACTGCAATTCCTGTTCGTTTTTGTCCGTAATCGATAGCGAGAATTCGTGGCATTTTTTTTTCAAAGATACTAATTCTTCCAGTTGATTTTAATACCTACGATGTTCTTAAAATACACCTAAGAGTGATTAAAAATAAAAAATAGTATACAATTTAAAAAAAAAATTGCGTTATTGCACTACCAAATCGGACCGATGACTTTTAAAAAACTGCTTTTTTTACTTACGGTATTGCTTTCGTTTAGTGCACAGGCGCAAGAGAAAGTATTCACAATCCATCAGTTTCAAGCTAGAAATGAGTTCCAAGAATGGGGCAAACGAGAATATGTTTGCAATCAATTTGCAGCATTTTCTCCGGATAAAATTAATCTAGAGGTCGACAAAAACTACCAATTAACTATCATTTCCAAAACCGATTTACCAGATAACGGGATCATTTACTTGTGCCGTGATGAAAAATCAAATCCGGTAACAGTTATGCTAATTGATAAAATTAAGATGTATTTGTATACCAATACCAAGCGTTTCTTAATCAACTTTGGTCCAGAAAAAATGGTAAAACAATTGGCTGATTCCGATTAGTTCTTCGTTTTTTCAGCAAACGCTTCCAATTTATTTCCCTTTCCCTCAATCATAAAAAAAATACTCTAGATTCGTTTTGGAATGCTTTCCTTTTCGAAAATTGCCGTTATATTTGCTAAAAAATACGATATGAATCCTTTACAACCACTCATTGAAAAAGCATGGGACAACCGTGATTTACTTCAAGAAGCTACTACTACTGCCGCTATTAGAGAAGTTATTAATTTGCTAGATGCGGGAACTTTGCGAGTAGCTGAGCCCACTGCAAACGGATGGCAGGTTAACGAATGGGTGAAAAAAGCGGTAGTGTTGTATTTCCCAATTCAAAAAATGGAAACTATTGAAGTGGGTATCTTTGAATATCATGATAAGATTCCATTGAAACGAGGGTATGCCGAAAAAGGAATTCGAGTAGTTCCACACGCGGTGGCACGTCACGGCGCTTACATTTCAAAAGGCGTTATCTTGATGCCAAGTTATGTAAATATCGGAGCTTATGTTGACGAAGGAACTATGGTCGATACATGGGCCACTGTGGGTAGTTGCGCTCAAATAGGAAAAAATGTGCATTTGAGTGGCGGCGTCGGAATTGGTGGTGTTTTGGAACCATTGCAAGCCGCACCTGTAATTATTGAAGATGGCGCTTTTATTGGTTCAAGATGCATTGTTGTTGAAGGTGTTCGCGTAGAAACCGAAGCCGTTTTGGGAGCCAACGTCTGTTTGACTGCTTCTACAAAAATCATCGATGTAACTGGACCGACTCCGATAGAAATGAAAGGTATTGTTCCTGCTCGCTCAGTTGTAATACCAGGAAGTTATACTAAAGAATTTGCCGCGGGATCATATCAAGTACCATGCGCTTTAATCATTGGCAAACGCAAACCTTCGACCGATTTGAAAACTTCTCTGAACAACGCTTTACGAGAATACGACGTAGCCGTTTAGATCCTTTTCTTCGGATACAAAAATCAAAAAAAAGGCAATGAAAATATTGGTGATTCAACAAAAAATGATTGGTGATGTGTTAGTAAGCTCGATTATTTGCAACAATCTTCGAAGTGCTTATCCTAATGCGCAAATTGACTATTTGATCTATCCATTTACCGCTCCTGTTGTTGAAAACAATCCTAATATTAGTCGAATTCTCTTATTTGAAAACCAATATCGAAGTAGTAAAAAAGCTCTATTTCAATTTTTACTGAACGTTCGAAAAGAAAAATACGATTTGGTTGTTGATGCTTATGGAAAGGTCGAGAGTCGTTTGGTCGTAGCTTTTTCTGGAGCCAATAAGAAAATTGGGTTTCATAAACCTTTTCGGAATTTTGTCTACTCGGAAACAGTAAAAGAATTAACGGTTCCTATGACTAACGCTGGTTTGGCCATTGAAAACCGCCTCAACTTGCTTAGTCCGCTGCATCTTGATATTACTTTAGACAACCAACCCAAAATCTTTTTGACCGACATTGAAATCGCCAAAGGGAAAGAAATCTTGACGCAACATGAAGTCGATTTAAGTAAGAAAGTGTACATGATTGGAGTTTTAGGAAGCGGAACCAACAAAACGTATCCCTTTCCATATATGGCGGCTGTCTTAGACGCTATAGTTGCTCAAACGGATGCTACATTGCTTTTCAATTATATGCCAAAACAACAAAAAGAAGCGCAAGAAATTTTCGACTTTTGTCAGCCCAATACTCAGAAAAATATTAAGATTGCTCTTATTCCGGGTAGCATTCGAGAATTTTTGTCAATCACTTACCATTGCAATGCTTTAATTGGCAATGAAGGTGGCGCAGTCAACATGGCGAAAGCACTAAACAAACCAACGTTTACGATTTTTTCCACTTGGATTATTAAAGAAGCTTGGAACTTTTTTGAAGATGGAAAAACCCATGTTTCGGTTCACTTAAAAGACTTTAAACCCGAATTGTATGGTGCAAAAAACGCCAAAGAAATGAAACAAGATGCCATGGAATTGTACCACTATTTCACTCCAAACTTATGGCTTTCAGAACTCGAAAAATACCTTCAAACTAATTAGTTCGAATGCCGTTTGAAGTTTCAATTACTTTGTGGGCTTTGGTAAAGGCGCGGATATCATTGTTTTTTTTCCAAACTTCATCCGACACATAGCCCCGAGCATGGTCCAAATGCACGCAAATGGCGCTATAGCGAATTTGCTTCGACGACAATCCGAAATTAAACAAACGTTCGCCTAATTCCCGGTCTTCGCCACCGTATTTCATCTCTTCGTTAAATCCGTTGACTGCCAAAATATCGGATTTCCACCCCGAAGCATTATGTCCGTTCCAAGAAGGTTTGGTTGGTGTAATTCTATTCAACGTTTTCGATAACAATCCCGAAGATTTCAGTTTGATATTTTTAGTATTCGATGGCATTCCGTTGGCCTTTAACCAATGTACATCAAAGCAATTCTGTTTTAGAATATCCTCTTTGGTAATGGCTTTAGAAGTTGGCATTGGCAATTTGAAATAGCCACCGGAAAGGAAATACCCTTTTTCTCTATAATGCAGATGGGTGGCAACAAAATCATTTCTAGGAATACAATCCCCATCCGTAAAAATAAGATAATCTGAAGTAGCAGCAAGAATGGCTTTGTTCAATATTTTCGTTTTTTGAAAACCATCGTCTTCGTGCCACACATGAATAATCGGAATTGCAATTTCTTTTTGCAAAGCTAAAATTCGTTCTTTTGTGTCATTAGTAGAACCATCATCCGCTATAACAATCTCAAAATCAGAAGTAGTTTGTGCGCTGAAACCCCATAAAACTTTTTCGAGCCATTCTATCGCATTGTACGTACTGATAATTACGGATGCTTTCATAAAAAAAAGTAATTTATTAGTGACAAAAGTAGTTAATAAATTATATTTGCGAAATAATATCTATTAATGGATTCCAAATCGACTAAGAACATCTCCGCTTTAATAATTACTTTGAATGAAGAAATTCATATGAAGGAGTTGTTGGACGATTTAGCTTTCGCCGATGAAGTAATTATAGTAGATTCTTTCAGTAAAGACAATACCAAAGCAATTTCGGAATCGTTCCCAAATGTTAAGTTTATTGAGCACAAGTTTGAGAATTATACAGCACAACGAAATTTTGCCATTGAACAAGCTCAAAATAATTGGATTCTGTTTCTCGATGCCGATGAGCGCCTAACTCCCGAATTAAAAAGCGAAATCCTAGAAACTATCAATCTGGAAAAACCTGATAATGCTTATTTGTTTTACCGAAAATTCATGTTTCAAAACCAAGTTTTGCATTTCAGCGGTTGGCAAACCGATAAAATTTTTCGGTTGTTTCATAAAGAATTTGCAAAATACACGACGGATCGGTTGGTGCATGAAAAACTGGATGTGAAAGGTAAAACAGGAGCTCTTAAGAACAAACTAATTCATTATTCCTACTCTGATTATGAATCCTACAAAGCCAAAATGAGTAGTTATGGAAGGTTCAAGGCTCAGGAGAAGTTCATGAAAAAAATGAAACCAACAGTGCTGCATACCTTGATGCATCCAACCTATAATTTCTTATATAATTACATTGTTCGTTTGGGAATCTTTGACGGCAAAAAAGGAGTCATTATCTGTTACCTCAATGCATATAGTATTCACGTTCGATACCAAGAATTAAAAAGACTTTGGAGCAAAGCCTAGTCTATTTCCAAAACTGAAATTGACTTTTCAACCGCCGTTTCCGACGGTACTTCTCTTGAAATTCTTCCGTATAAAAACGCATTTTCTCATACACGACCTCATAACTCCTACCGTATAATTTGGCGTATTCGTCACTCATAATGGCAATCATTTCCATTTTCGGAGTCAATCTTGACAAGTTTTTCATCCGACGTTCTAAGTTCATTTCGACTTGAAAGTTCATCCGATTTAGATCAACTAAATAAAAGTTGTACTTGCCTTCAGCCGTTTTTTTGATTAAAGTATTTCCTGGCGAATGATCCAAAAACTCAATTCCTTTTTCGTGCAATCGAAAAGAGAATTGCACAAATTGGCGCAAAATGTTTTCATGGTCGGGATAAGTTGGAATTTCTACTAACTCCCGATAGGTCAAATCGGCTAGCAAATGCTCGCTGATGTAATAGCTCTTTTGAATTCCAATCAGAGAAAAACTTTCGGAAAAAGCAATAGGTTGTGGTGTTCCAATTCCAAATTCTATTAATCGGTTCGCAAATTCATAAGAACGCCTAGCTTTAGATTTTCTAAAAAACTTGTAGGCGACTTGATTGATTACATTTGGAACCTTGAATGATTTGATATTGATGGCCCTGCCATTCAATTCAAATAACTTGATTTTGTTGCGATTGCCATCTCCGAAAAGCACACCTTCCGAAGCAAAATCATCTATAAAATGAGTTAATTCAGATTGAAATTGAACGAAATTAGGATGAAGGATTAGTCGCATTAAAAGTAGTATCTGTGAAACAAAAGTAAGGATTGCTTTTTATTTTTCCTAAACAAGAATTGGAATTACACTATCTATAGAACCATCTGACTTTGATTCTACTTCAATTTAGGTATTGATCGATGCCATTAGCTATTCGTATGGTTTTATTGAATATGGTTTCCTTTTGCTTTTGGTCATTGATTTCAAAATTGTCCTTCGCATTTATTTTGTGATGAATGTGAAAAACAATCCCGGCATAGCGCAATCTCTTTGCTTTTAAGCCATTGTTACCCATGCGAATCACCACATCGGAATCTTCGCGACCCCAACCTTCAAAATCTTCGTTGTACCCATTGACAGCGATGATATCGTCGCGCCAAAAGGAAACATTGCAACCTCTAAATTTTTTAGAAATGCCAGAATGAACGTTGTAAAACTGGGCCAAAAAAGGCAAATTCAAAGTTCGAGTTTTGTTCTTGATTTCCTTCGAAAACAAATTGAATTCTAGAAGCTCATCCTTAAGAACCTTCGCTACCGCTTCTGGTAAAATATTAACTCTAGAACCATATAAGTAGGTGCCTTTTTGGGCAGCTGTGCAATGATCGGCAACGAGTTTTGGGTGCAAAATACAATCACCATCCACTTGTATAATGTAGTCGGCTTGCGAACCAGCGATGGCTTTGTTTAAAATTTTTGCTTTTCGAAAACCTTTGTCTTCTTGCCAAAAATGCCGAATCGGAATCGAACTTACTACTTGAAATTTTTCAATTAAGATTTTAGTTTCCTCTTTCGAACCGTCATCAGCAATCAAAATTTCATCGGGAAGTTTTGTTTGTTTTAAAGCACTTTGAAGTACCAAATTCAGTGCTTCGGGCCAATTGTACGTGGCTATTAATAAGGCTACCGATTTCATAGCCGCTAAAAGTATTTTTCAAACTTTGGTTTGTACGTTGGTTTGCTAATTTTAGAGTGTTTGAACCATTGTCCGAAATTTCTAAAAAACAATTTCACTTTTGGAATTCTTAGATTGGTATCTTCTTCGACCATTTTTTTCAATTCACTCAATGATTTCGACGGAAAATAGCCCAAATCTTTCCAAATTTCTGGCTCTAAATAAAAAACGTCCTTGATTGATTGGTAATTGTCTTTGTTAGCACTTCTCCATTTTTCTAGAAACGTTGCATTGATATCTTTCTTGTGTGACCAATTCTCGAGTTTTAACAATAGTTCTTCTTCGGTTCGCGCCAATCCTTCGTGCAAGACAAAATCTTCGTCGTAAATAATGCGTTCGCGAGTATTTTTGGCACATTTATAATTAGGATAATTGGTAGCCAACATCAGCTTCGTTGGTTTGTCGATATACAACAAGCCATCTTCTAAATATTTGTAAACATTGATGTGGAAGCCAGCAAACTGTATCGGATGCTTTTCTGGATTAATCAAGTAAGAATCGTACTTGCGGAGTCGCTTAACGAATTTCTCAAAATCAATAAAAATTTCATCCGAATCGACCTGCACCAACCAATTGCCAACGCCCATTTTTAACGCTAGCATATACCGTTCGCGGGTATCATTTTCGATTCCAGTAATTTCTGGAACGTAAAAATTATCTTCGTAAATAACTATTTTCTTTTTAACATCAAACTGTTCCAACCATTCGTAAAAGCTTGAATCGACTTCGAAATGATTTCCAGACCAAGTTCTTTTTTGATGATCCAAGGCCAAGAAAATAGTATCTGCCAAGTCATAAACCGGCGGAATTGATTTCTTCAACAACTCGTAATCGTATGACATTAAAAATCCAACTTGTATTTTTTTCATGCTACTAATGGTTTAGTGGACTAGGATTTAACTTCCGTGCTTAAGATAAACTTCTCAAGGTATACTTGTTGAATTCCGTCTTCAAGTTCAATTGAATGCTTCCATCCTAAGCTATTTAATTTGGTAGTATCGGTGATTTTTCGCGGTGTTCCGTCAGGTTTGGATGCATCAAAAACGATAGTCCCATTGAAACCCACAATTTTTTTTATTAGTTCAGCCAAATCTTTAATCGAAATTTCTTTGCCAGTTCCAATATTTACAAAGCCTTTTTCATTGTAATTTTGCATCAAAAAGACGCAGGCATTGGCCATGTCAGAAGCGTGTAAGAACTCTCTCAATGGCGTTCCAGTTCCCCAAACTACCACTTCTTTAACATCATTTTGTTTAGCTTCATGAAATTTGCGCAATAAGGCAGGCAATACGTGGGAGTTTTGTAAGTCGTAATTATCGTTGAATCCATATAAATTGGAAGGCATTACCGAAATAAAGTTGCAACCGTATTCGTCTCTGTATGCGTCGCACATTTTGATTCCTGCAATTTTGGCAATGGCGTAGGATTCATTGGTTTCTTCCAGCAGTCCTGTCAATAAGTATTCTTCTTTCAGAGGTTGTGGCGCTAGTTTCGGGTAAATGCACGTCGAACCCAGAAAAAGCAACTTCTTCACTTTGTTTTTATAACACTGGTGAATAACATTGCTTTGAATAAGAATATTCTCGTAAATGAAATCAGCTTTATACAATTCGTTGGCTACAATACCACCTACTTTGGCAGCCGCTAGGAAAACATATTCTGGTTTTTCCAATTCAAAAAAATCGGCGACTGCTTTTTGATCGATCAAATTCAATTCGGAGGAAGTACGATACACAATATTCGTAAATCCTTTATTTTCAAGATCTTTAACGATAGCGCTTCCCACCATTCCGCGATGGCCCGCTACATATATTTTCGAATTGAATTGCATACTCATTACTATTTTTTATAATTTTTGAGATGCTTTTCTTTTTTGAAAATGTCTAAATCGGCAGCAACCATTTCTTGGACTAGCATTGGTAACGTATATTTTGGTTCCCAACCTAATTTTGTTTTGGCTTTGGTATTGTCTCCAATAAGTAGATCAACTTCCGTTGGTCTGAAATAAGCGGGATCAATGCGAACCACTACTTGTCCAACAGCAAAAGTATATTCAGGATTAGAAGATGCCACTACCGTTGCAGTTTCCCCCACTCCTTCTCCTTGGAAATCTAACGTTACTCCTACTTCGTTAAAGGCCATGCGAATGAATTCACGAACGGGTGTAGTCACACCAGTAGAGATTACGAAATCTTCGGGTTGATCTTGTTGCAAAATCAACCACATTGCTTCTACGTAATCTTTTGCGTGACCCCAATCTCTCTGAGAATCAATGTTTCCCATATATAAAGTATCTTGTAACCCCAAGGCCATTTGGGCTACTGCTCTGGTGATTTTACGAGTTACAAAAGTTTCCCCTCGTCTTGGACTTTCGTGGTTGAATAAAATTCCGTTACAAGCAAACATATCGTAGGCTTCGCGGTAGTTTACTGTAATCCAATAGGCGTACATTTTGGCCACAGCATAAGGCGAACGTGGATAAAACGGAGTAGTTTCTTTTTGCGGTACTTCTTGAACCAAACCGTACAATTCCGATGTAGACGCTTGGTAAATCTTCGTTTTTTTGGTCATTCCTAGCAAACGAACCGCATCTAAAATTCGTAAGGTTCCAATTCCGTCAGCGTTTGCAGTATATTCTGGAATATCAAAACTCACCTTTACATGGCTCATTGCACCCAAGTTATAAATTTCATCGGGCTGTGTTTCTTGAATGATTCGGATCAAGTTGGTTGAATCGCTCAAATCACCATAATGCAATTTGAAATGTTGGTTGTCTACGTGTGGATCTTCGTAAATATGATCAATTCTTTGAGTATTAAACAAGGAACTTCTTCTTTTGATACCGTGAACCATGTAGCCTTTCGACAATAATAATTCCGCTAAATAGGCACCGTCTTGTCCTGTTATTCCTGTTACTAAAGCTGTTTTCATTTTGTGTTTTTAGGTCTGTTTGTTGTAATTAAAATCGGAATTTATCGAAGTTAAAAATAGTAATTTTGAACTAATATTAATTTAGAAAGAGCCCTTTTAAAATTTCCTTTTTTTATAAATCGAAACAAAGATAATTTATTTAACAAAAATAACTAATGCCGAGAAAAGCATTTCGGTATTTTAATTTTTTTCACGGTTCAGATTAAAAAGTATCTTTGCGCAATAAATCGGAAATTTATGGCAGTCCAAAAAATAAGTGTAATCAGTTTAGATCATTGGAATTACGACAAACATATCGTAACAACACTCCGAAATAAAGGGTTTGAAGCCACACATATTAACTTTGGAAAATACCAGCATGCTAATTTTTTGGAGCGAATAAAAAACGCTTATGCAAAGCTTTTCTTAAAACAAAACCCAAAAAAAACAAAACGTCAAGAATACATATTGGAAACGTTAGTCCAACTGGGGAAACAAGACCAAATATTGGTAATCAATCCGGATTTGATTGATAAAAAATACCATTTAGAAATTAAGAAACATACTCATAAATACATCGCCTATTTGTACGATAGTATGGCGCGCTACCCAGTAAACCACTTATTAGACGGTGTTTTTGACAACATCTTCTCCTTCGACCCCGACGACGTAAAGCAATTTAATTTTCAAAAAACTACCAATTATATTTATTTGGACAAGCAACCGTTGCGATTTCTTGAAACTCCGAAATATCAAGCCTTTTATATTGGAACACGTGACAGCCGTCTTCGCTTACTAAAGGAAATTGCACAAAAACTTGATTTTCTAAAAATAGCATACTTATTCATTATTGTCGAGAAGAAAAACTGGAAGAAAAAAATCGCAGCGCTATTTTTCAAAGACAAAGAAATTAATGCCATTCAATACCGAAAGCATCGCGTGCACCAAGAAGATATGGGGAGTTTTTACGACCAAACCAATGTAATTGTAGACTTGGTTCGGGACCAACAATCGGGTTTAAGTTTTCGCATTTTTGAAGCTATGGCCTTTCAGAAGAAAATAATTACCAGCAATACTTCTATTAAAGAATACGATTTTTATGACCCGAAAAACATTATGATTTTGGATGAAAATCAACTTCATATTGATCCTGATTTTTTCAAAACGCCTTACGTACCTATTCCTGAAAATATATACAACAACTACACTTTGTCTCATTGGGTAAAGTTGGTTTTTGAAATTTAAACCAATTGATACCTTCATTTTACAGTCACTTAAGACAAAAACTATTGATTTATTCCTATTTTTGCGACGTAAAAAACCAATTAAAAATTTTACACTAAACACCAGAACACAATGAAAATATCTGTTGCGCTATGTACTTACAATGGTGAAGTTTATCTCAAGGAACAAGTCGATTCTATTTTGAACCAGACGATGAAAGTTGATGAAATCATTGTTTGTGATGACGGTTCGACCGATGCTACCATTGCTATTTTAAACGAATATGCTGCAGCACATCCAAATTTGTTTCAAATCAATAAAAATGAAGTGAACCTACGAAGTGTCAAGAATTTCGAAAAAGCGGTAACGTTATGTACGGGCGATTTGATTTTTCTATCCGATCAAGACGACAGATGGGCTTTGAATAAAGTCGAAGATTATGTAGCTTATTTTAAGGCAAATCCGAGCATTCAAGTTCTAGCTTCCAATGGCTATTGTATTGATAGCCAATCGAAATTACTAGACAAATATACGCTTTGGGACATTCCTGAATTCTTCCGCGAAGAGAACATTCCATTTGATTATCATACCTTGATCACTTGTGTTTCCAATATCGTTACTGGCGCATCCATTGCGTTAAAGAAAGAAATTATACCTGAGATTGTTCCATTTCCGATTATCAAAAATTTTCACCACGATGAATGGATTGCCATCATAGCCACTAAGAAAAAAGCTTTTGCAATGGTGAATGAAAAATATTTCTACTATCGAATGCATGAAAACCAGCAAGTGGGTGGCGTATTTTTCAACAAAACGCCGAAGGAAAGAACCAAATTGATGGATAATTTTAACATTGAAGGAAAAGATCTAACCTTGACTAAGTACAAGAAAAGATTACGAAAATTAGCAGACACCTATACCAAGACGTACTTCAAAAGTCAATTTTTCAAGAACAGTTTTCCTCAATTACAATACATTTTCGAAGATACGTTGACTGCAGTAGAAATGTTATTTGAATCTACTAAAGTGGAGATGAAAAAGAAATATCCTCTAGCTTCATCACTACTTTCAGTTTCTGATAAACTATTTAATAAGCGACAACTCAAAAAATTGAAATAGAGTTAAGTAACCCCATTCCTTTAATTTTTAATTTTATTTCAAACATTGATTGCAACAGCACCTTTAGTTTCCATAATCATTCCGTGTTACAACAACGCTGCTACTATTGCTGAAACGCTAGCGTCTGCAACGGAACAAAGTTATGGTTCCATAGAGATTGTAGTTGTTGATGATGGCTCAAAAGATAACAGCATTGCAATTATTGACGGCTTTTTTAGTCAAAAGAAGTATTTAAATTATAAGATCATTCAACAGGAAAATAAGGGCCCTTCAAGTGCAAGAAATAAAGGCGTTAGTCAATCTACTGGTTCTTTTTTATTTTTTTTAGATGCTGACGATCGTATACATCCGGATGCAATTACCCAATACGAAGCAGTCTTGAAAAATAATCCTGCCATTAACATTGTCTATTCTGATATTGAATTCTTCGAGGCTCGGGAAGGTATTTTAATTTTAAATGACTTCAAACTGCCTCAATTTCTGTACGACAACTGCATTCCAATTGGCACTTTGGTTCGAAAAGAAGTGTTTGATGCCTTAGGCGGATTTGATGAAAACCTCCGCTACTTGGAAGACTGGGAGCTTTATATTCGAATTGTCCGAGAATACGGGGGTGTATATAAGATTCCACAAACGCTCTATTATTATCGAAAACGATGTGATAAGAGTTCTTTATCGGATACTAGCGTAACCAGCGTTTTAGAGGAGGACTCAAGGTTGTACATTTATTCCAAACACCGCAGTTTTTACAAAGAATACTCTTTAGATTTACCGAGAATATTTCATTTTGTTGAAGAGAACAAACGGTTTCAAAAGAAGTATTACGGAATATGGTATAAGAAATTATTTTACAGTATCGTTAACAAGAAAAAATAAATGATTAATCAAGAAGTGCACAATGCCCATGAGGTCTTGAAAAACGGCGGAATTATCCTCTATCCAACAGATACTGTTTGGGGTATTGGTTGTGATGCCAGCAATGAAGAAGCAGTAGCAAAAATCTATAAACTCAAACAACGAGCAGAAACGCAAAGCATGATTTGTTTGATGAACGGAGAAAAGATGATGTACAACGTCTTTAAGGACATTCCAGAAGTTGCTTGGCAGATTATCGACCTCTCTGAAAAACCAACCACGCTAATTTTGGATAACCCTCGAAATGTGGCTGCCAATTTGATTGCAGCAGACAAATCACTGGGTATTCGAATTGTCAAAGAGCCGTTCTGTTTTAAGCTCTTAGAGCGTTTAAAAAAACCTTTAGTATCAACTTCCGCTAACATATCTGGGCAACCAACGCCTAGTTCGTTTAAAGAAATTAGTCCCGAGATCATTAAAGGCGTCGACTATGTAGTAAATTTGCATCACGATAAAATTGCTGGCAAACCTTCTACAATTATCAAATTGACGAACGATTCCCAGGTAAAAGTGATTCGACGGTAATGAAAAAAAACTACAAATCCGCCTTGCAGCATCCTGTTTTTGAAGTTATTTTAAAAGCTTCCAAGGCACTTGATATTCAAAGTTATGTCATTGGAGGCTTTGTTCGAGATTTGCTCTTGAAGCGAGATTTCAAAAAAGACATCGACATTGTTGCAATAGGAAGTGGAATCGAATTGGCGCTAAAAGTCTCCGAATTATTACCCAATAAACCCAAAGTGCAGGTCTTCAAAAACTACGGAACAGCCATGTTGCGATACAAAGATATGGACATCGAATTCGTGGGTGCCCGTACTGAAAGCTACCATTTTGAAAGCAGGAATCCCGTTGTCGAAAATGGCACGCTTCAAGACGATCAAAACCGCCGTGATTTTACTATAAATGCTTTGGCTTTATCTTTAAATTCAGAAGATTATGGTGATTTACTTGATCCTTTTGATGGCTTAGAAGATTTGAAAAGTAAGACCATTAAGACCCCTCTAGATCCTAACATAACCTATTCGGATGACCCGTTAAGAATGCTTCGTGCTATACGATTTGCCAATCAATTGGATTTTGAAATTGACACCCATTCCTTGAATTCTATTTCAGAAAATAAGAGCCGTATTCAAATCATTTCTGGTGAACGGATTGTAGAAGAGTTGAATAAAATCCTAGCAACTTCAAAACCTTCAGTTGGTTTCTTGTTACTATACAAAACAGGATTATTGGATTTTATTTTACCCGAATTAACGGTGCTCAATCAAGTTGAAGAAATTGAAGGGCAAACGCATAAAAATAATTTTTACCATACGCTGGAAGTGGTAGACAATATCGCAAAAAACACGGAAGATGTATGGTTGCGTTGGGCCGCATTACTTCATGATATTGGAAAAGCACCTACCAAACGCTTTCATAAAAAACAAGGCTGGACCTTTCATGGTCATGAATTCTTGGGTGGTAAAATGGTAAAGAAAATATTTGAACGATTGCACATGCCTTTGAATCAAAAAATGAAATTTGTGCAGAAAATGGTGATTATGAGTTCGAGACCAATCGTTCTATCGCAAGACACGGTAACCGATTCGGCCGTTCGACGTTTGGTTTTTGACGCAGGTGAAGACGTGGAAGATTTGATGATTTTGTGCGAAGCCGACATTACCACAAAAAACCCAGCAAAATTTAAGAAGTACCATCAGAACTTTGATATTGTTCGACAAAAGATTGTGGAAGTGGAAGAGCGTGATCATGTTCGGAAATTTCAGCCCCCAATTTCTGGGGAGGAAATCATGGAACTCTTTAATTTGAAGCCCTCTAGAGAGATTGGCGTTTTAAAAGAAGCCATCAAGGAAGCCATTTTGGAAGGTGAAATTGCGAATGATTATGAGGCTGCTTATGCTTTTATGATAGACAAAGCTAAAAAAATTGGGTTGAAGATTAACGATTGTTAAGTCGAAAAATAAAGAGATTTGAAATACTTTTGTGCCGACTTAAGAGTGATGAACTCTAGCCCAGATTGCAGTGGAAATCCTCGAAGAGATTGAAACGAAAAGCTGGACATAGCTCCTAAAAAAGATGAAAAAAGAAAATAAACCGGTTGTACTTTGGCTCCTTTCGGGCTGTATTTTAGTATTTGTGATGGTTGTGGTTGGCGGCATTACGCGCTTGACCAACTCTGGACTTTCGATGACGGATTGGCACTTAATAACCGATACGTTTCCGCCACTGACCGATGCAAAATGGCAAGCTGCGTTTGATCAATACAAGCAATTTCCAGAATATCAGAAAATCAATAGCCAGAATGGTTTTACCTTATCGGATTATAAACTCATCTACTTTTGGGAATGGTTTCACCGCTTGATTGGACGGGTTATTGGATTGGTTTTTATAGTACCGTTTGCCTACTTTCTGGTTCGGAAAAAAATTGACAATGCTACGTTGAAGAAGTGTTATGTTCTTTTAGGGATGGGCGCTTTGCAAGGATTTTTTGGTTGGTTTATGGTGAAAAGCGGGTTGATTGACAATCCTGATGTGAGTCATTTTAGGTTGTCGTTACATTTAACTTTTGCTTTTGTTACGTTTGCTTATACGCTATGGGTGGCTTTAGATTTGATTTATCCCACCAGAAATGAAGTGATTGTTCCCATGAAAAGATTGGCTAGGATTACCTTAGTGTTCTTGTTGCTTCAGATTATTTACGGTGGGTTTGTTGCGGGTTTAAATGCTGGTTTGATTCATAACCACTGGCCTTTGATGAGCGACGGACAGTTTATACATGAAACGGTATTTATAGAACAAAAGACTTTATTCTTAAATTTAGTGGAAGGCAAAAGCGGTGTGCAATTTGTTCATCGCACAGTTGCTTACCTCTTGGTCACATTGATTATACTGCTGTTTCTTAGAAGCAAAAAATATACCTTATCAAAAGAGCAAAAAATGGGATTGAATGCTTTGGTAGCGCTAGTTTTCTTGCAATTTACATTAGGTGTTTTTACGCTGTTATACAGCGTTCCGCTTTGGCTGGGATTAACACATCAAATTGTAGCCTTTTTTCTATTAACGGCGATGACCTATACGCTGCACCGCTTTTCAAAATAATTACAAACTGTTCTCGACTATATTGTCACATTACATTGTTTATACATTTCAATGTCAAAATTAACCGCTCAAGACCAATTTTTAGATTTATCTGATTACGGCAGGCCTTTGGGAAAACTCTTCGCTAATCGATTAAAAAACACTCGATTTACTGCAATTCATGTCACTTTGCTTTTTGGGCTTTCTGGTTTGATAGCTATTTATTGCATTTTGAACCAATCGTACTATTGCGCAGCGTTCTTTATAATTTTAAAATCAGTTATTGATGCCGCTGATGGCGAATTGGCTCGGCTTAAAAAAATGCCTTCTTATGTGGGAAGGTATTTGGATAGCGTGTTTGATATTATTTTGAATTTTCTCTTGCTAATGGCCATATGTTATGTTTCTCAAACAACGTTCTTGTTTTCAATTCTCGCGTTTTGGGGCATTCAATTGCAAGGCACTTTATACAACTATTATTACGTGATTTTGAGAACTAAGTCGCAAGGTGGCGATTCAACTAGTAAAATTTTTGAATATAAATCACCGAAAGCATTATTGGGTGAAAGTCAGAAATCGGTCAATATCTTATTTAAAATCTACACGATTGTTTATGGCCCATTTGACAAAATAATTCATTTCTTGGATCGTGATGCTTACAAAGTGAAAACGTTTCCCAATTGGTTTATGACGATACTTTCGCTTTATGGATTAGGGTTTCAATTGTTAATCATCGCTGTGATGCTACCAATGCATTTGATTGAATATATCATACCTTTTTTTATTGTGTATACCGTATTATTATTCTTTTTAATTGGCATTAGAAAAACGTTTATCAAGTCGTAAATTCGTCATAGATATATTCTATACCATTTATTTATAAAATTGAAAACGAGTGTTTTATTACAGATTACAAGAAAGTATAGTTTAAGTAACATTTAACCAATCCAAGATTTGAAATCGGATACTTTTTCGCGACTTACAATCACTTCCTCTTCCTTGTAGGAAGGTAAAATTACTTTCAAACGAGAGTTGCTGTAGAGTATAATTTCCTTGATTGCTTTCAACGATATAATGAATTTTCGGCTGACTCTATAAAAATCCTTCGGGTCTAAATCTTGTTCTAATACCTCCAAAGTAGCTTCTATTAAATAGTTCCTGTTGTCGAAAGTATGGACATAAGTTCCCTTATTTTCGCTAAAGAAACATTCAATTTCATCCACTGGAATTACTTTTAATTGCTGCCCTATTTTGATGGTAAATCGTTTTTTATAGTTCTTCTCAAACGGATTGGAAAGCATCTTTTTGATTTGTTCAAAATCCAATTGTAAGGTTTCGGATTTCGGAACTCGATCTTTAAATTTAGAAACGGCTACAGCCAATTCGTCCTCGTCAATTGGTTTTAAAAGGTAGTCAATGCTGTTCAATTTAAAAGCTCTCAAAGCATATTCATCATAAGCCGTTGTAAAAATAATAGCGCTCTTTATTTCGATCTTTTCGAAAATCTCAAACGACAAGCCATCCGACAATTGAATGTCTAGGAAAATCAATTCGGGATGTTCGTTGGTTGAAAACCATTGCATAGCTTCTTCCACCGAATGCAACATCACTTGCGTTTCGATATTTAGCTTTTCAAGTTTGCGTTGTAGCAAACGTGCTGCAGGTTTCTCGTCCTCAATAATAATGGTGGTTACTCCCATTTATTTCTAGTTTCTTTTTGTACCAGTTGTTGAATTTTCTTTTCTTCCCAATCAGCGCTAAAAAAGATATTTCTTCCAAATACAGCTACTCCATGAGCAAGTAATCCAATTCCCCAGCACAGCGGTGTTGCAAAGGTTTCCCAACTCCAAAATTCATTAGAATCCTTTAGATACTTGTTTGTATTTGCTAGAATTCCAACACTATTGACGAGAATGTATACCAGAAGATGTATATAAAATCCTTTGATTCTTTTCATTCGTTTGTATGCGTACCGATATTTTGAATCCATCTGATGTGGCATCGTGCGAAAATCAGAGTCCCTTTGAGTATTAGTTTCCATATTGATTTTGTTTGTCGTTACTTTCTTTAGCTCGCTTTTCTTTTTCAATAAATTCTTTGATTTTCTGTTCTTCCCAGTCTTTCCCTAAGAAAGGCATGTAATTAAACACTTTCATCCCGTGAAAAAACACTCCGATTCCCCAACCCAACAAAGGCCAAAAGAACCACAATTCATCCGGTGAGGTGACCATATTGAGAATAAACAACCCAATATTCACTATAACATACGCCGCAAGGTTTCCATAAAACCCTTTAATTTCCTCTACTTTCTTTCTTGCTTGGAAATAGCGCTCTTCTTCTTGATAATTTTTTTCCATGATTACTTCCAGGTTTGAGTTACCTCTTGTTTGTTTAGAATTTCTTGAATTTTTCGTTCTTCCCAATTGGAGCTGTAGCCAAAAACTTTTAATCCGTGCATTAATAAACCGAATCCCCATCCTGCTGCTGAAAACCAGAACCATTGAAATTCTGGGGAATACTTCAAATTGACAAAGACTAAAATTGGAATGACGATAACATACGAAATTAAGTTGCCGTAAAACCCCTTAAGTTCCTCTACCCGCTTTTTAGCACGGTAATAAGCGGTATCTTCATTATAAATAGCAGCTGGTTCCATGATGGCAATTTGTTTGGTTAAAATCGGGATTTTAACTGTGAATGTTTTTTCGTTTTGGTCGATCAGGACTTTTCTATGAGTTATGATGGCGTAGCGGCTGACTATATTTTGGAGTCCGACACCATGACGCTCTTGTAATACTTCCTTTTTCTGAAAATCATTTTGAATTCCTAAGTATTCGCCCTCAATAAAAATACGAATGTGCAAAGGTTTTTGCTCGCTTACCACATTGTGTTTTACCGTATTTTCCAATAACAACTGCAGCGAAAGAGGAACTACCTTCGCCTCCTCAATGGCATACTGCTCTGGTACTTCATAAAACAAACTGTTTTCAAAACGCATTTTGAGTAAGTTCATATAGGTTTTTGCAAACGATAGTTCTTCCTCTAAAGGCACCAATTCCTTATCTTTTTGTTCTAAAACATAACGATAAATTTTTGACAAAGAAGTGGTAAATCGTTGCGCGTTTTCGGGATTCTCTTCTATCAATGAACTCAAAACGTTCAAGCTATTGAAAAGAAAATGCGGGTCAATTTGGTTTTTTAGACTTTCAAACTTAGCGTTGGCCGTTCCGGCGATAATTTTTTGCTCTTTGAACTTGTTTTCTTGATACGATTTATAAAAATAGATAGCATAAAACAACAACGTGATAAAGAACGTAACTACAATAGCGAAAATATAGTTTACTGCTCGCTCGTTTTTCAAAAAAACGGAAATCGAATTATTATTATAAACCACTTCTTCAAAAATGCGCAACAAAAAGATGACGGTGAGTGAAACCAAAAAGGAACTTAAAAATCCAATAAAAATCCGTTGTTTAGAAAACCGATCTTTGACAAATACACGATCTAAGTATTCAAAAATAAATGAATTTGCAAATGTTAGCGTAAATGTATACAAAGCAGTAAAGCAAAAGGAGATAAACAATTGTTTGTCAAAACGCACCGTTGCACCCATAAGGTAATTCAAAAGTTGAATCACTGCGAAGATAATTCCGCTAAGCACAATTGCTCTTACTATATCCTTTGTTTTAATTTTCATTTCCTTTTATTGGTATTTATAAGACGTAGACGTATTACTGTTTACACATTTTTTGCATTTCCAGTGCACGATCTAATCCCCATTTTGGGGCAAACGGACTCTCTGGTTTGAATTTTTCAAACAATCCGATGGCTCGATCAATTTCAGCGCACATAGGCTTGATATCGGTTCCAAAATATTTCGCTCCACCAATTTCATATTCTGCTTTTCCATATACCGCTCGTGGGTTTTCGGGGGCAATAGCTTGCGCTTTTGAATACAATTCTATGACTTTTCCTGACATCTTCATACCATTGGTCATGGGATCAAAGGCCACCCAACCAGTGTAAATCATCGCTTGCATTACTAACAATTCCACATTGTTAGGATCTTTAACCATTTCAGCATCTAACGCTGATTGAGCTTTGGTTAAAAGTGCACTCACTTGATCTTTGTCTTTGGTTTGGAATGACGCTGTGGTATTTACAAGAGCAACGTAATAATTCGGCAACCAACTTCCTTTTTCTGCCGCTGCTATGCGCTCGAATAGATCAGAAGCTTCTTTGTTTTTACCTTCTTTCCAAAGCGAAAATGCTTTTCCCATTCCTTCTTCAAATTTGCCCTGTTGTGCTTGAGCCAATCCAAAAGTGAATAGCAATGTTAGTGCTACTATTTTTAAACCCAGTTGCTGTAAAATTGTACTTGTTGTTTTCATGTTTATTGTTTTTAATTAGTTAATATTTCGAGTTCAAAAGTATTTTATGGAATGGAGATAAACTATTTATACTGACTCAACTGTTGAATTTTAAGGATGTATTGTAGCGCTTATAAGTTCTTCAATTGATTTTCTTTCTTGTTGTCGCTAATCGTCCAGAAGAAACCTACGAAGAAAAAGCGATCTGCCGTCGGAGTGATGGTTCTGCGATTGTATATTCCAATAGCATTTTGGTTTCGAGCGTATTCATACCCGAACACATTTTGAGTTCCCAAAACGTTCGAAACAGAGAAATACAATATCTTTTGTTGCGTCAATAAATAAGCCCAATTAAAACTCAAGTTACTGAACGATTTGGTTTTTTCACTCATAAAACTATTGCGGAGATTCGGGTTATTGTATGGTCGGCCCGTGCTAAACGACTCAGTAAATCCGATTTGCGATTTCCAACCTTCAATCCAATATTTCGTTACTATAGAAAGACTGTGATCAGCTACAAAACTAGGAGTTACTTCTTTTGGAAAATTTTTATAATCTCTTTTGGTGTCGATATACGAATAGGAAATCCAATATTCTAGATTTTTGAACGATCTGCCATCACGCCAAAACAAATCCAATCCTTTGGCATAGCCACTTCCTGTATTACTAAATATTGAATTGTATTGAGGAGCTTCCGTTCCAAAATTAGTTGCATTAGTATTCACGGTCGGATCGTTATAGTATTTCACCAAATTGTTATAGTCTTTGTAATAGACTTCCGCACGAAACGTCTTGCGGTCTTTATTATATTGGTAATTCAAAATGTAATGTGCCGCATTTTCGCTCTCAAACTGATGGTTTTGAGAATATTTTATAAACTGCGCGTTTGGTGTTTGCGAGAAGGTACCGTAAGCCAACGAAAACTGACTGTTTTTAGCTACTTTGTACGCAAAAGAGATTCTTGGAGAAAGTGTCGTTTGTTGCAATAAATCACTGTAGGAAAGTCGGGCACCTACTTTTGCAGCCACTCTTTTAGAAAAGAAAATATCCGCCTCGGAATAGGCAGCCAAAATAGTATTGTCGTACCCATTAGTCGCTTTAGCATCGAAGACTGAAGCTCTGAAATTCTCGTCGAATTGCGTCACAAAACAATCGGCCCCGAAAGCCAATTTTACTCTATCAGAAAAACTTTTACGCAATTTGATTTTGAAATGAGCCGCGTTTTCAGCATTGTCAATTTTATTCAAGTTCAAATCGATTTTGTTTTGGCCGTAACCATAGCTCAACCCAGTAGTAACTTGCCAGTTGCTTCCAAAATTCCCTTTGTAAGAGGCATTCAAATAGAAATTGTTGTTGTCTAAATTGACTCTGATTTTTCGTGGTCCGCTTATATTTTCTTGGTTGATATCAAATTGTGAAGCATCAAAAGCTGCATATAGTTTGAAAATCCCATTATTGAAATTATAGCGATAAACCGATTCGCCAGATAGTGATTGATAGGGTTTATTCCAATCCACATTTTGAGGAATTGCCGCTTGATAGGGTGCCAAATTGATGTAGGACGTGTTCACGCTAACCGAACTTTTTGCCCATTTTTGAGTATGTCCTAATCCCAGACCCACCGTCATTAGAGCGATATCTGTCTTATTTCGGTCAGGTTCGTCTTGTGTGTTCAATAATAATACACTAGACAGCGCTTCCCCATATTCGGCCGAATACCCACCTGTTGAAAAGGAAATTCCGCTAAATAAAAATGGAGAAAAACGTCCACGAGTAGGTAAGTTATTTGTGGCGGCTCCATAAGGTTGCGCTACCCGAATTCCATCCACAAAGGTTTGGGTTTCATCGGCTTCGCCACCGCGAACGAAAAGCCTTCCGTCTTCGCCCACATTTTGAGTGCCCGGTAGCGTTTGCAATGCGGCGATAATATTACCCGCAGAACCTGCCGTGGTCACAATATCGAGAGGTTTTAGCACAGAAACTCTGGCTTTGTCTCCCGATTCCATCGTCCCGGCCGTAACAACCACGGCATCTAAAGAGGTTACGCTTTCTCGCAGTTTAATGGATTTGTTTTGGAAATTGGCCACATCAATTACGGTTTTCGAAGTTTCAAAAATTAGAAAACTCACGACCAACGTTTGATTGCCCGTAGTGGCGGTGGTAAAGGAAAACTCCCCTTTTTCATCACTGGATGTTCCGTCGTAAGTTCCTTCTAGAAAGATGTTAGCACCGGAAACTGGAGCGCCTTTTTGATCGAGAATTTTTCCGGAAATCGTGTTTTGCGAAAAACCGAGAAGTGTGAATAATAGAAAAGTTAAGGTAAGAATTGCTTTCATGTAGATTGTTTTATGAGACAAATGTATTTCGCTCACTAAAACTATGAAATATTTAGTTACTGAATTGAGGAAATTTTGGGATGAGTTGTAAAAAGTGCTTTTTATTCGCAAATACCAATCCATCAGAGACTGGTTTGCTGTAAGTGAAATAACTAATACATTCAACGGAATGCTTTACTAAAACCACTTTTTCTTCTTAAAATAAACAACCATTCCGATGACTACTAGAAACATAATCGTAATCACTAGGAAATAGCCGTATTTCCAGCGCAACTCGGGCATAACATCGAAATTCATTCCGTAAACCCCTACAATAAACGTTAACGGCATAAAGATCACTGAAACAGCAGTTAGAATTTTCATGATTTGGTTCATGCGATGGCTTTGCGAAGAAAAGTAAAAGTTAGAAGCACTGTCTAACGTATTCATATCGTATTCAATTTGCTCTAAAATCTCCAATGCTTTTTGATGCAATCGGGCAAAGAACCCGTAGTTGGATTTGTCTATTCCGTCATAATCGGCCTCATCGTGCTCGCTTTTTAAACTGAATAAGGCATCTCGAAGTGGCAAAATTGATCGTTTTAAGAAGTTTAGATTTTCTCGGTTTTTCTCAATCCGAACCAATACATCGGGTTGATCGTTTGTTTTTGATTCGATTAACAATTCTTCGATCAAATCTTCGTAAAACTCAATGGTGATGTAAAAATTTTCCATTACCGCATCCAAAAGCAGGTACAATAAATAATCGTTGCGCTTTTTGCGAACAATCCCGCTATGGGTTTTAATCCGTTCTCGAATGTGTGTGAAAAAATCGCTCTTCTTCTCTTGAAAAGAAACCAAAAGATTGTCTTTCAACAAAAAACTAATTTGCTCTACATGCACATGCTCGTTGTCTTCGCCTGGTAAAATCGATTTGATGCTAAAAAATAAAACTTGGTCCAATTCCTCCAACTTACTGCGACGCGTTACATTGAGAATATCGCTGACAATAAAAGGTTCCACCGCGAGCATCTCCCCAATTTGTTTGATTAATTCGACATTATGCATGCCGTGAACATTCAGCCATTTCACATCATCCACCTGAAGTTCATCCTGGATTTCCTTTTGAATTCGCTCTAGAGAAACTTTCTTATACTCTTCATATCCAGCATCATCGTATACAAAAAGTTGCATTTCTACGGGATCAGTACAGTGAATGCCAGTGTATTCATAATAGTTGGGTTGTATCTTCCGTACCTTTTTGTATTTTATTCTTTTCATGCCTAATAATTTGTCCTAAAGATAGGAGTTTTTAAATTTCCAATTTACATTTACCAAAAAATCGAATATGCAAACGTTGATCATCAATATCAAAGAACTTTTACAAGTACGAGAAGCGAACGTTACTAAAGTTTCTGGAGCTGCAATGGCGGAACTTCCCTCCATAAAAAATGCTTATTTGATTCTAGAAAATGACCTGATTAAAGATTTTGGTTTGATGGAAGATTGCCCGCAAATCAATCCGGAAAAAATCATTGATGCGTACGAAAAAATGGTGTTACCCGCTTGGTGTGACAGCCATACTCACATCGTTTATGCTGGAAATCGCGAGCAAGAATTTGTAGATCGTATTAATGGATTATCGTACGAAGAAATTGCCAATCGCGGTGGCGGTATTTTGAACTCGGCAAAAAAATTGCACGACACATCTGAAGAAGACCTTTACAACCAATCGAAAAATCGCTTAGAAGAAGTGATGCAACTAGGAACTGGAGCGGTCGAAATCAAATCGGGTTACGGACTCACCGTTGCCGATGAAATCAAAATGCTAAGAGTAATTAAGCGATTGAAAGAAAATTACCCGATCGCCATCAAAGCTACTTTTTTAGGGGCTCACGCGTTTCCATTAGAATATAAAGACAATCACCAAGGCTATATTGATTTGATTTGTACTGAAATGATTCCGCAAATAACAGAAGAAAAACTTGCCGAATTCATTGACGTTTTTTGTGAATCCGGCTATTTTTCTGTAGCTGAAACAGAAACAATTTTGATGGCCGGACAAAAATATGGTTTGGTCCCGAAGATTCACGTGAATCAATTCAATGCTATTGGAGGTGTTCAAGTGGGTATCAACTACAAGGCACTATCAGTTGATCATTTGGAAGTCATGCGCCCTGAAGACATTGAGGCCTTAATAGATTCCGAAACCATGCCCGTCGCCTTGCCTTCATGCTCCTATTTCTTGAGCATACCCTATACTCCTGCCAGAGCAATGATTGCCGCAGGATTGCCTTTAGCATTGGCTACCGACTTTAATCCAGGCTCTACTCCATCAGGCAATATGAATTTTGTGGTAGCCACAGCTTGTATTAAGATGAAAATGACTCCAGAAGAAGCCATTAATGCGGCCACTATAAACGGCGCTTATGCCATGGGTATTGCAACTTCACATGGAAGTATAACCGTGGGCAAAAAAGCAAACCTCATTATCACCAAACCCATAACTTCATTTTATCAATTGCCTTACGCTTTTGGGAGCAACCTTATCGATCAAGTACTTTTGGAAGGAAAAGTTATTGCATAAAAAAAGGAATCCAAATTGGATTCCTTTTTTACAGTACGCTATTCTCTTATCTTAAACTGAAACTTGATTTAGAGACTAATTCTCCTTTGTCAAATACATTTACGAAGTAAGTTCCTTTTTCAAAATTTTGTCCTGGCAAATCTTGAGTAACATTCACCGACTTATTTTCGTATTTTACCGTTGTTTGAAAGCTATAAGTAAGTGAGTTTTCTCCGAAAGATTCTGTTTTCTTTTCACCTAATACGTTGTTTTTACTATCGATTACTTGAACGTAGTACGTTTTGTCACCTTGTTTAGCTACTTTGTTTTCTGCGATTGTAAAGCTAATTTTTAAGATATCCGCTTTTCGTGCTTTCTCTGTTTCGATTTGTTTACCAGAGCTTCTTAATTTGTACGCTGCTGTTTTTAAATTAGAAACGGTCAATTTAGAAGCTACCTCCACAGTTTTGGACAATTCTTCGTTTTGACCCACTAACACTTCATTGTATTTTTTAGCTTCACCTAAGACCATTACAGTACTATCGCGTTGCGTGGTAAGTTTAGCATTGTCTTTTTTCAACACCTCAACTTCTTGCATCAAGCCATTCATTTTCTCTTGTAAAGCGATGTATTGGCTTTTGTATTTTGATAACGAAGCAGTATCTCCTTTTGATTTTTTCAAATCAGCCATCAAGTTTACTACTTTCTCACGTTCCGCAATTAATTCGTCGGACATAGAAGTGTTTTCAGCGATAGCGGCATCATAAGTAGCCTTAAGCTCTTCCAAATCTTTCATTACAGATTCTTTCTCTGTTTTGGTAGTAGTAAGTTCCGTTTGCAAGGTTTTGGCATCCGAAGTCATCTTAAAAATGTACACCAAACTTCCTACGAGAAGTATTGCTAATAAAGCGATTACTGCTTTTAAGTTTGAATTGCTTTTCTGATTTTCCATAATTTTACATTTTGTTTTAACAAAAATAATAATATTTAAGGTAATAACGTATGTTTGTCTTAATATATTACTTTTGAATGTTAAAAAGTTTTTTATGGAGAAGTTACTTCCGTTTAACAGTATTGATCTAGCCAAAATAACCAACCACCGAAGTGGCGAAATTAAATTTGGTGAAAAAATAATTACGGTCCCAAAAGACACTACTAATATCCCTGCTTTTATAAAAAATAGCCCCGCCAAATACGTATTGTTCGGCATTCCGGAAGATATCGGTGTTCGCGCTAACTTTGGCCGTCCTGGTGCCGCTTCTGCGTGGGAAAGTACTATTAAAAGTATCGCCAACATTCAATTTAATAAGTTTTGCAAAGGAAACGAGTTGCTTATTCTCGGTCAATTGAATGTAGCCGAGGAAATGGAAGCAGCTAGCCAATTAGACTTTCACAAAATTGATGATCGAAAGAAATTCAATGATTTGGTAGTTCGCATCGACAAAGAAGTAGCTCACATAGTCTCTATTATTGTAAAAGCTGGAAAAAAACCAATCATCGTTGGTGGCGGTCACAACAATTCCTATGGAAATATCAAAGGTACAGCGCTTGCCAAAGGAAAACCCGTCAACGCCATTAATTTTGATGCCCATTCCGATTTCAGAATATTAGAAGGACGTCACAGCGGCAACGGATTCTCTTATGCGTACGAAGAAGGGTTTCTGAACAAGTACTTCATCTTCGGTTTGCATGAAAATTATACCTCTAAAAAAGTATTGACTAAAATCAAGAAAATATATTCTCGCGTTCGGTATAACACGTATGATGAGATAGCTATTCGCCAACAAAAAGTTTTTGAAAACGAAATGCGATTAGCATATGATTTTATTAAAAATGATGCGTACGGAATTGAAATCGACTTAGATGCGATTCCGAATATTGCCAGTAGCGCCATGACTATTAGTGGTTTTTCAGTCGAACAATTGCGACAGTTCATCCACTTTTTCGGGAAAGATCAAAACGCCGCCTACCTTCACATTTGCGAAGGCGCGCCCGAACTAGGCGAAGAAAAAAACAACCACCTCATCGGAAAATTAATCGGTTATTTGATTACCGATTTCATGAAAGCTAACGATCCGACCGACGGAATTATTCAAAACATGACGGTCAACTTTTCGGAGGTAAAATCCACTTCAATTAAATAACCTATCTTTGTTCGGATTTTCAGCAACCTTCTGTTCTGAAATACTAATACAAAATATATGTTATTCGAAGATTTATCACTTTCAAAAAGTATCCAAAAAGCCGTTTTTGAAGAAGGCTATATAGAGGCAACTCCCATTCAAGAACAATCCATTCCTATCGTTTTAGCGGGTCGTGACTTAATTGGTTGCGCTCAAACCGGAACCGGAAAAACCGCAGCTTTTGCGATTCCAATCATACACCAATTACATCGCATTGTTGGTTCGTCCAAAAGAGCCAAACCCATTAGAGCTTTGGTCATTACTCCTACTCGTGAATTGGCCGTACAAATTGGTCAAAATTTTGACCGGTACGGAAAATATACTAACTTAACGCAACTGACCATTTTTGGCGGCGTTTCGCAAATTCCACAAGTGGATGTATTGCGAAAAGGAGTCGATATTTTAGTGGCAACTCCGGGCAGACTCCTCGATTTGCATAAACAAGGATTTATCGATTTAGATCATTTGCACACTTTAGTTTTAGACGAAGCCGATCAAATGCTTGATATGGGCTTTGTGAATGATGTGAAAAAAATTGTAAAACTGACACCTAATAATAGACAAACACTTTTATTCTCAGCTACGATGCCTATTGCGATTCGCGAATTGGCTGAAATGTTTTTGAAAGATCCAGCTACAGTTTCGGTATCTCCGGTATCTTCCACCGCAGAAAAAGTAGAACAACGCGTTTATTTTGTGGATAAAACCGAAAAAAGAAACTTATTGTATCATTTAATTCGGAACGAAAAACTAGCCGATGTTTTAGTTTTTTCAAGAACAAAACATGGAGCAGATAATGTTGTAAAAGCGCTCCGAAAACATGGTGTTGCTGCCGAGGCCATCCACGGTGATAAATCACAAAATGCCAGACAACGCGTTTTGGATGCCTTTAAAAAGAAAGAAGTAGGCGTTTTAGTAGCTACCGATATTGCCGCTCGTGGAATTGATATCGACCAATTACCCTATGTGATCAATTTTGATTTACCAAACATTCCTGAAACTTATGTGCACCGAATTGGCCGTACAGGTCGCGCTGGAAATGGGGGAATTGCGATCTCATTTTGTAGCAAAGACGAAGAACCTTATTGGAAAGATATTATGAAATTGATAAAGGTCGATGTACAAACCATTTCCGATCATCCTTATCCTTGGCATGCCGGAAGTCCAACCGAAGCTCCCGCACCTGTAAACAACTCCAATAGAAGTGGTGGCGCTCACAAATCGAGAAAGTCGACCCAATCGAAACAAAATAAAAAAAGGTGGTATTAACCGCTTTTTTTTTGCAGTATTGTTGGCAATTTAACAGCCTAGATTCAAGAACAAAAGCAAACGATTTATTTTTACTTAAGTTTCTCAAAACCAACAAAATAATGATTAATTTTCTTTTTTATTTTAGTTAGATTTTATACATTTAATGTAGTTTATTAGTAACAATTTAAATGTAATTATTATGGAAACTTTAGTTAAAAAAAATGGCTCGTTCCCCGTAGTAAACACCTTTTTTGATGATTTTTTCTCAAGAGATGTTTTTGATTGGACTGACAAAAATTTTGCAGCACTAGGCAGCAATATTCCATCAGTGAACTTGAAAGAAACGGATGCGAAATTGGAAGTAGAACTAGCTGCTCCTGGAATGAAAAAAGAGGATTTTAAGGTAGAAATTGAAAACAATATTCTAAAAATCTCTAGTGTAAAAGAAGAAGAAAAAGAAGAAACTCGAAAAAAAGATCATTATGTAAGAAAAGAATTTAGTTATCATTCTTTCTACAGATCTTTCTATCTTCCGGATGCTGCTGATGAAAACAAAATAGAAGCCAACTACAAAGACGGTGTATTGCATGTTATCATCAACAAAAAAGAAGATGCGAAAAGAAAAATGACCAAAAGAATCGACATCAAATAAAGTAGATTCTTAAGAGAGTTATCCAAAGTTTTATTCTTTGTTGAGATCGTAAAATCATTCGAACGAATAGCGACGATGGTTTTACGATTTTTTGTTGAAGGTCAAAAAAAAGTCCCGAACAGTATCGGGATTTTTATTTCTAATTTCTAATTAGTTTTCGATATTTTAATCGTTTCGGAGTTAAGTCGCCACCCAAACGTTTCTTCTTATTCTCTTCGTAATCCGAGAAGCCGCCTTCAAAATAATACACTTCGGAATTACCTTCAAAAGCTAGAATATGGGTACAAATTCGGTCTAAAAACCAGCGGTCGTGTGAAATCACTACAGCACAACCAGCGAAGTTTTCCAAACCTTCTTCTAAGGCACGAAGCGTATTAATATCCAAATCATTCGTGGGCTCATCCAGCAACAAAACATTGCCTTCTTCTTTCAAAGTCATGGCCAAATGCAAACGGTTTCGCTCTCCACCAGAAAGTGTAGCCACCTTTTTATTTTGATCGCTGCCTCCGAAATTAAATCGAGACAGATACGCTCTCGAATTGACTTGTCGACCGCCCATCATAATTAATTCTTGTCCGTCGCAGAAATTTTCCCAAATAGACTTGTTCGCGTCAATGTTGGAGTGAGCTTGATCTACGTATGCAATCTTCACGGTTTCTCCAATGGTAAATTCTCCTGCATCCGGTTTTTCTTCTCCCATAATCATTCGGAAAATGGTTGATTTTCCAGCGCCGTTAGGTCCGATAATACCAACGATTCCCGCTTGCGGTAGGGTAAAATTCAAATTGTCATAAAGTAACTTATCTCCAAAAGCTTTGGCAACGCCTTTTGCTTCGATGACATTGGTACCTAATCTTGGTCCGTTTGGAATGTAGATTTCTAGATTTTCATCGAGTTGTTTTTGGTCTTCATTCAATAACTTATCATAATTCTGCAAACGTGCTTTTTGTTTGGTTTGACGCCCTTTGGCACCTTGTCGCACCCAATCCAATTCGCGTTCTAAGGTTTTTCTGCGTTTGGAAGCAACTTTTTCTTCCAATGCCATCCGACTTGATTTTTGATCCAACCAAGACGAGTAATTTCCTTTCCACGGAATGCCTTCCCCTCGATCCAATTCTAAAATCCATCCTGCAACATTATCCAAGAAGTACCGGTCGTGTGTTACGGCGATTACTGTTCCTGCATATTGCGCCAAATGTTGTTCTAACCAAAGTACGCTTTCAGCATCCAAGTGATTTGTTGGCTCATCCAAAAGCAAGACATCGGGTTGTTTTAATAAAAGTCGGCAAAGCGCAACACGACGGCGTTCTCCACCGGATAAATTTTTGATTAACATATCGGGTTCAGGAGTTCGCAAGGCATCCATAGCGATTTCCAATTTGGTATCAATTTCCCAAGCACCTAACGCATCAATTTTGTCTTGCAAATCGGCTTGACGGTCCATGAGTTGTTGCATTTTATCGGCATCTTCATACACTTCGGGCAAACCAAACATGTCGTTGATTTTATTAAACTCGTCTAGGACTGCCATGGTCTCGGCAACACCTTCACGAACCACTTCAATTACGGTTTTGGAATCGTCAAGAATAGGCTCTTGCTCCAAGTAACCGACAGTGTACCCCGGTGAGAAAACTACATCACCTTGGAAATTTTTATCAACACCTGCAATAATTTTTAATAAAGAAGATTTTCCAGAACCGTTGAGTCCGAGAATTCCAATTTTCGCTCCGTAGAAGAAGCTCAAGTAAATATTTTTTAAAACTTGTTTATCGCTGCTAGAGTACGTCTTACTGACTTTTTGCATCGAAAAGATTACTTTCTTATCGTCTGACATTTTATAAATTTATTTTTATTAATTAATTATAAGTCAATCAATTGTCAAATATAAATATTATAACAAACATTGACTCCTACACAAAATGTTCCATCTAAACTTAGAACTTCATGCAATAGTTTTGCAATTGTAAATTTAAAAGAAGTCCATTATCGCAACAAAGATAGTTCTAAATAAAAAGAATGCAAAAGATGATGATGCTCTATCTTCTCAAACCATGGAGAACTTTTGCTGAAAGGGTATTCCGTTAATTAGTTCAAAGATAAATTTTTTTCTTGAATGCCTACTGATTTCATTTTTTGTTACTTCTTCTTGCGCTCATTAAAACAAATAGTTTTATTCTTCAGCGTTATGATACTATTTTGTCCTATGTCTCAAAATAAACATGAGTGGGAGTTGGTTTTTTCCATAACTCGCTATACCATCCATTAGTGAAACGGCATAAAGAATTTATTAGAGCGACTTGCAATTCTTCTTCATAGACGATTACCTCTCTTTCTGAGTTGATATTCTAATCACTCTATAATCCAGTTTTTGAAAACAGAAATTTCTTTGTTACCAAACTACCTTCCTTATTTAAAATCTGAACTAACAGGACTCCATTTGATGCATGAATGTCAAGTACTTTCTTCGAAGAATTAACCTGTTTAGCGTCGTAAAGTAACCGTCCTTGCATATCAAAAATTTTGATCGTTGACATGATCACATTTCCGCTATTAATTAGGATTTCGTTTGTTGGCGTTTTATATATTACTACTTGATTTTCATTAAACTTTGTTGGCGTTAAGGCTAATGCTGCGTCTTGGTATACTATTTCAAAACGACCGTTAAATGTTCCTGCTTCAGTTGCAAAAGTATACGGAGATAGGCTCAAATTATGAACAGTATTGGTCAGATTATCTTTTAAAAACACATTTACACCTTGGGTTTCAAATAAACCATCTACTTGACTCAAAGTAATCGCAAAGGAATCAGCCTCTAGTGATTTAAATCCTAAAGCCACCACATCGGCAGTTTCAAAGGGCAGTGGTCGCCCTTGAATAGAAAATTCTTCTGAATCAATCAACGAGGTCAAGGCCGTGCCAAAATCATTAATATAACGACCATCAATAGCTGCGTCAATTCCAAGCGTAGCATTCGGCATATAAGCAATCATCGTTTGACCAAAATAGTCGGAGTTATTAGTCATATCCAACCAGATTCTGCTGCGATTTTCTGTTATTCTTAAGAACTGGTTATCATTATTGGCGGTCCGCATACTATTCGTAAAAGTCAGACTTGTCCCTGTAGTGGGTGTCTTGGCTATAAAACCTTGCCCTACTTGTATAAATCCATTCGGAATATGCCTTAACGGATCGCCTGCTGAATTAGCAGCCCCTCCTGCTAAAGTGTGTGTCGCATAAGCCGAAGTATTAGCGCCATTGGTCTTTCGCCAAAAATACAGCGCTTCGGTAATATTATTGGCAATAATAAAATCTTCTGCATTAATAGTGCTTGGGTAGGGATTTCCAATAGCATAATATTTATTGCTTGTCAATGAGCCTAAGGTTACCGTTCCATTAGTTGGCACTCCTGTAAAAGTACCGGTCCACATTGTAGGTGCATTGGGATGATTGTTTGGCACACGAATTAAATAACCTGTTCCACTGCTAAAATTAGTGGCAGATGGTGCACTTACAACTGTGTATAAATTAGTAGCGCTATCGTAGGTATAAAAACGATTGGCTAAGGTTTCCGGAGAAAACGACTGCAATTGCTGCCCCATTACAGGAGAAGACCATAACACATAATCTAGACGTTTTAACATTGAAGTCTTCCGTTGTACCGTAATATTCCCAGAATTAGAGGCAGTACTAGTTTGAATCAAATTGGCATTACTCTCCAAAATGAAACTACCTCCATTCACATTTATAGAACCATTTACGGTTACATTTATTCCAGAAGGAACAGTCACAGTACCACTATTAACGACAATAGAATACGCGGTTAGGTTGCTAGGCACTGTATAATTTCCTTCAAAAAATAAGATTGATGTCGAAGTTGGAGTTCCATTAATCCACGCGCTTCCATTCCACGTGATGCAATTACCAAAAGTAACTGTTACTAATCCGCTATTACCAGTCCCAATACAACCCTGCGCGCTGGTTACTGCTACCAACGAATAGGTTGTCGTGCTAGTTGGTGATACTGAAAAATTTGCACCGCTCGAATAATTATTTACAGTAACATTTGAAGTTCCGTTGGAATAAACGATGGTATAGGGAGCTGTTCCACCCGTTATGGCTACCTGTAAATTTGCAGTGCCCCCGCAAATGGTAGTTGTTCCAGAAAGTACTGCGACTGTTGATCCGGAATTAACCGTCATCGTAACCGTGTTGGATGTTGCAGGTGAACCGGTGGCACAAGTCGCCGTTGAAGTCATTACTACTGTTACGGCATCGCTATTAGCTAAAGCATTGTTGCTGTACGTAGCGCTATTGCTTCCGACATTAACCCCATTAAGTTTCCACTGGTAACTTGGAGTTCCACCGTTGGTTGGTGTTGCCGTAAAAGTGACGTTGGTTCCGGAACATATTGTTGTTGATGGTGAAGCCGCTATAGAAACACTCGCTGGTAAATTTGGATTAACCGTCATCGTAACCGTGTTGGAGGTAGCAGGTGAACCGGCGGCGCAAGTCGCCGTTGAAGTCATTACTACTGTTATGGCATCGCTATTAGCTAAAGCACTGTTGCTATAAGTGGAACTATTACTTCCGACATTAACTCCATTGAGTTTCCACTGGTAACTTGGTGTTCCTCCGTTGGTTGGTGTTGCCGTAAAAGTTACATTGGTTCCGGAACAAATTGTTGTCACTGGTGAAGCCGCTATAGAAACACTCGCTGGTAAATTTGGATTAACCGTCATCGTAACCGTGTTGGAGGTAGCAGGTGAACCGGCGGCGCAAGTCGCCGTTGAAGTCATTACTACTGTTATGGCATCGCTATTAGCTAAGGCACTGTTGCTATAAGTGGAACTATTACTTCCGACATTAACTCCATTGAGTTTCCACTGGTAACTTGGAGTTCCACCGTTGGTTGGTGTTGCCGTAAAAGTTACATTGGTTCCGGAACAAATTGTTGTCGATGGTGAAGCCGCTATAGAAACACTCGCTGGTAAATTTGGATTAACCGTCATCGTAACCGTGTTGGATGTTGCAGGTGAACCGGTGGCACAAGTCGCCGTTGAAGTCATTACTACTGTTACGGCATCGCTATTAGCTAAAGCATTGTTGCTGTACGTAGCGCTATTGCTTCCGACATTAACCCCATTAAGTTTCCACTGGTAACTTGGTGTTCCTCCGTTGGTTGGTGTTGCCGTAAAAGTTACATTGGTTCCGGAACATATTGTTGCTGATGGTGAAGCCGCTATAGAAACACTCGCTGGTAAATTTGGATTAACCGTCATCGTAACCGTATTGGAGGTAGCAGGTGAACCGGTGGCACAAGTCGCCGTTGAGGTCATTACTACTGTTACCGTATTACCATTGGATAGAGTATTGTTGCTATAAGTGGAACTATTGCTTCCGACATTAACTCCATTGAGTTTCCACTGGTAACTTGGTGTTCCTCCGTTGGTTGGTGTTGCCGTAAAAGTTACATTGGTTCCGGAACAAATTGTTGTCACTGGTGAAGCCGCTATAGATACACTCGATGGTAAATTTGGATTAACCGTCATCGTAACCGTATTGGATGTTGCGGGTGAACCTGTGGCACAAGTTGCTGTTGAAGTCATCACCACTGTTATGGTATCGGTATTTGCTAAAGCACTGTTGCTGTAGGTGGCACTTCCAGTCCCGACATTAACTCCATTGAGTTTCCACTGGTAAATTGGAGTTCCACCGTTTGTAGGTGTAGCCGTAAAAGTTACATTGGTTCCAGAACAGATTGTTGTTGCTGGTGAAGCAGCGATCGAAGCACTCGCTGGTAAATTTGGATTAACGGTAAATGATGCTGTGTTCCCAGAAGTAGTTATTGACGTACAACCACTGCGTAAATAGTCTATAGTGATAGAAGTTGAACCGGTATTAGAAAAAGTTCCCGTAGAAAAAGTTCCACTTCCTGCGGTTGTAACATTCATCGTGGCATTAAACGAACCTGTATTAGCTCCCGATAAACTATAATACACTATATAAGTTCCTACTGGTAAATTCGAGGTAGTTGTGTGAGCAAGTGTTACACTAGCCCCAGCAAGACAGGCTGCAGTGGCAACAGTTGTTGCTGTTATACTATATGGACTACATGTACCAACATTAACAACTCCACTTGTAGCTGCAAAAAAGGTAGTATTGTTTGTACCTGCCGGAGAACCTGTTCCTCCATAGGAAGCACCTGTTCCTTGCGCCGAAGCGCCAAGTGTTAGCGAGCCAGCGGTATGTATGAAAGTCCCTAGGTTAGCTTGTACGCCGGTGTTTACATTTAAGGCTCCGGTGACATTTATTATTCTACCAAACGTTTTAGTGCTAGCGTTTGTAGCTAACGTTAAATTATTAAATGTGGTAGCAGTAGCTCCACCAATAGATTGCGTTGTACCACTAAATGCAGCCGTGCTTGTACCTGCGCTGAATGTACCGTCGTTAGTAAAATTCCCTAAAAAAGTATAAGCAGGACCAGCTAATTCCGTCCAAGTACCACCTGAATTGATGGTAAAATTACCTCCTATGGTTTTAGCAGATCCAGGAGAAGTTACCGTCCCAGAAATACTAGCATTGCCGGTTAAAGTTAGTGCAGGATTATTATTTCCTAAAGTTAAAGTATTACCAGCTCCAACGGTCAAATTCCCTCCAACAACTAAAGCTACTGTGGTAGTTGCAGTGGTAGTAATGTCACCGCTCATCGTTAAGTTACCATTAACGGTTCCTAAACTTGTAATAGTTTTGGTTCCTGAACCTGATAATATCAAATTGTTGTAGATCACTGCCGCTGCGGTTTGGGTAGCTCCGTTATACTCAACAGTTCCAGTACTGGCAGTAAATGTTCCAGTTGCCCCGCTTACACTGCCTGCTATTTTTAATAAGCTGCTGCCTCCATCTAGGGTTCCGTTAGTTCTAGTCCAGGCCCCAGTGAAAGTATGTGTGAGTCCAGTTCCTAAATTTAAAGTACCTCCAAGTCCATTCATCGTCAATCCTGCTCCATTCACATTGCCAGCAAAAGTGGCACTACTTGCAGTTTTGGTCATCGATACGTCTCCGGTAGTGGTAAATCCTGCTATACTTTGGGCATTTCCACCTAAAATAGTTACGGGTGTACTCAACAAAGTAAAAGTACCTATATTGGTAAAATTTCTAGCAAAGGCCACTTGACCTGTGCCAGTAAAAACGATTGATCCGGTATTTACAAAATCTCCTGTCGCTGCAGCAACTTGATTCAGTCTACCGGTGCTTGCGTTTATTGAACCGTCGTTAGTGACCCCTCCGTTGATGGCTAATTGTGTGGCAGCTAAGGTCAAAGTAGCTCCAAAATTTACAGTTAATGAATTGAGCGCTTGATTCGTTGGAAGCGTAATCGTAGAAGTCCCAAATAAGACTAAATTGGTTGTAGCCGTTAGTGTACATTCTGCTGTTGTTCCGGTATAAGTTCCTCTATTATTGTATTGAAGTGTAGCACCTGAACCATAAGTTATCACTCCAGTGGTCACTGTAACCGTAGCTGTTCCTTCTAGTGAAAGTATACCATTGACCGTTGGTGTTGTGGCAAAAGTTTTGGCTGCACTTCCGGAAAGTGTCAAGTTGTTGTAGGTTACTACAGCCGCCGTTTGAGCAGCACCATTATATTCTACGGTTCCTGTATTGGCGGTAAATGTCCCTGTAGATCCGCTCACACTACCCCCTATCTTAAATAAGCTGCTACCTCCATCTAGGGTTCCGTTAGTTCTTGTCCAAGCACCGGTGAACGTATGCGCGAGTCCAGTTCCTAAATTTAAAGTCCCTCCAAGCCCATTAATCGTCAATCCTGCTCCATTAACATTACTAGTAAAAGTAGCTGTACCCGCAGTTTTCGTCATCGATACGCTTCCGGTCGTTGTAAATCCTACTATACTTTGGGTATTTCCACCTAAAATAGTAACAGGCGTACTCAACAAAGTAAATGTACCTGAATTCGTAAAATTCCGAGCGAAAGCAACTTGACCTGCGCCAGTAAAAACAATCGATCCCGTATTTGCAAAATCTGCAGTTGATGTGGCAAGTTGATTCAATCTACCAGTAGTTGCGCTAATTGTACCATTGTTGGTTAGACCTCCATTGATGGTCAATTGTGTAGCTGCTAGCGTAAACGTTGCTCCCAAACCAACGGTTAATGAATTTAGAGTTTGATTCGCTGGAAGTGTGATCGAAGATGTACCTTGTATCACTAGATTGGTTGTTGCCGTTAAGGTACACTCTTCAGCCGTTCCGGTGAAGGTACCTCTATTATTGTATTGAAGTGTAGCGGCAGACCCATACGTTACCACTCCAGTGGTTATCGTAACGGTAGCTGTTCCTTCTAGCGAAAGAATACCATTGACCGTTGGGGTTGTGCCAAAAGTTTTGACACCACTTGTAGAAAGTGTCAGGTTATTGTAGCTTACCACTGCTACTGTTTGGGCAGTTCCATTATATTCTACGGTTCCTGCATTGGCTGTAAATGTTCCTGTTGCCCCGCTCACATTGCCCCCTACTTTAAAAAAGCTACTACCCGCATCTAGGGTTCCGTTAGTTCTGGTCCAAGCTCCGGTGAATGTATGTGTGAGCCCTGTTCCTAAATTTAGAGTCCCTCCAAGCCCATTCATCGTCAATCCTGCTCCATTAACATCACCAGTAAAGGTGGCGATACCTGAAGTTTTAGTCATCGATACGGTTCCTGTAGTGGTAAACCCTGATATGTTTTGCGCAATACTTCCTCCAGCAATGGTGACACCACCCGAACCACTAGTTAAAGTTCCATTATTAACCAAATCACCATTCAGCGTCAATAAATTGGCTCCAGGCGTTAGTGTTCCTCCTGCATCAATAGTCAAAGCGGGGCTAGATGTAGACCCCGTCAAGGTAACCGTATGGCCGTTACGAATGGTGACTAAACCATCAGCACTGGTTGGTGCAGCCGTGGCAGATAACCAGCTGGTTCCTCCATCTGTAGACTCTTGCCAGGTAGCTGCTGTAACCCAGTTACCAGATCCGTTACTTTGAAACTTCTTTATGGGCCGTAGTGCAATTATTTGCCCCCCAATTCCAGAGGAAATAACACCTGCTATTGATCCAGCACCTGTTGTACCTGCCGCCGCCTTGGTATCCCATGCTGCGCCAACGGCACCTGAAGTTGCTGTTCCATTAGGTCCAAAGTCATATAAATTATTGGTTAATGTAGCAGGAGAAGTAGCGGTAAAAGCACCAAAGTTGGCATTGGTGGTGGTGGTCCCACCACCTGATATTCCAAACATTAACACAGCCGAATTTGCAGTCACCGTAGTAACAGCGGCAATTGAAGCCAATGAGGTAGAAGCTGTATTAGCTGAAGTAGTAAATGTGGTAGTTGGTGTCACATCAAAGGGGGTTACCGTATTTACACCAGAAAAAGCAACAATCGCCCCTACAAAAGAACTTGCTGCAGTTGTAGAAAATGTATAGGATGCTGGCTCCCCAGCAGTAGCCACCCTATATAATAAGGTACCAAAGCGTCTAGCGCTGCCGCCCAAGCCACCGGAACTTATAGCCGTCCAGCCTGTACTCGTGGCAGCAGCGGCTGTAGGGTTCGCATAGGTCGCAAAGTTTGCAATCATCAAGTCGCCCGCTACAACACTTGTTGGCACATTGATGGTCAAAGATGTGATTGTTGCTGATGCTGTAGTTGCAGTTCCTCTTACCGCGATTTGCGCAGTGATTCCCTGCGCCATTAAAACCAAGAGAACTAAAAATAGTCTCTTAAAAATCGATTTTTTTTTAACGGCTGATAAAAATTTCATTGTCTTCATAATTGTATTTTTGGTTTAAACTAATACTGTCAGATTTTGGGGAAATCTTCCTTTTTGAGTAACTTATGGTTTATTATTTATGATTAGGTTATGCTGCATAATTGAAATGTATAATGATTAGCTTCTAGTTGAAATAGTTGCTTTTGAACATTACCTTGGTTCATACACGATTTGAAAACGCTCTTCAAAAGCGCCCACCTTGGAGAAAAAAGAATATGCGCCCGTATTCAAATTATGTACTTTATTTTTCACTTTGTCCCAGATATAAATGGTTTGTGAATTGTCTTTGAAGATTCCAGCAACATGATCAATAGTAATACTATAATTACCGGACGACTCTACTTTATATGATAACGAAACCATATCGGCCGATGTAAATGCTGCCCTTCCTTGAATAGCATAATCATTACCAACGATCAAACTTGCCAAATAAAAATCTAGATTAATATTACGTCCATCAATCCCTTGATCTTCTGCAATAGTTCCTTCAGAACTATACCCTACCGCCATTTGACTGTAGGCTCCAGCTTCATTAGTCAAATTCAACCAATACATGCCTTTTTTCTTTGCTGTATCGATTTGGGAATTCTTAAAATTTGGATCAACTCGTGTAATCCTCCGCATGCGGTTGGTGAATAGTAGCTTTGAATCACTGGTTGCATCGACAAAAAAACCTTGCGCCATATTGATAAACCAATTCGGCTCATCTCCAGTTTTGAAATAACCCATTGATGCATCTTCTCCCTTACTATCATTAGAAACATAAGCCGTTTTTGTTAGCGTTGCATAGGAACTGACATCAGTATTTGAAGTGGCATTCGTTTTCTTTAAGAAGTATATCGTGCCCGTAATTGTAGTATTACTATCAATAAAATCATGAACATTAATGCCCGACGGATATGGATTTCCCACCAAATTATATCCTACTTTCATATCAATTTTCATAGTACCATTATTGGGCACTCCAGAAAATGTGCCATCACTAGGTGTTGCTATTTTTGAATGATCTGTAGGAGCTTGTACCACAGCTCCTTTACCTAAAGAAAAGGTGTCTTCTGAAGTTAATTTTTCCTGAATAGCTGTACCTTTATTTTCCCAATCTGCATAAGACCTTTCTTGCAAATTAATTTGAGATCCCTTTGCTACAACAGTCGATTGATCATTTTGTCCGTAGCTTACCATAAATAATCCCTGTAGCAGAAAAAAAACAAGCGTTTTCTTTTTGTCAATGAGCGCGTTAACTTTCATGAATTATGATTTTAAAGCGTCGAAGTTAGATAACAACATAAGTATCGTTTTTAAAATTTCGACGAATTGACTATTTAGTATCACCAAATGCAGACAATAATCGACCAATGACTATTGTTCGATTATGAAATCTATTACCTATTCATGACGATATACTTAAAAAACGCTTTGAAAAGAAACTCAGTTTCAGTCCATACATAAACTCTACGACTTTCAAGTTTAAGGACTTGAAGTTACTACATCAAAGCGAATAACAATAGAAAATAAAGTCGTCTCAACTGCAAGTTGAATAATACTATTCCATTGCCGTCCTAATGGATCGACAAGGAAAAAACACGCTAAAAAAAACCGTTTAACGAACCTTTTATACGTTTCGAAGTAGATTTAAAGTCATCTATCGAAATAAAATCGAGGAGAAACTATTATCGACTTATTTTGGGTGTAACATACGATCTAAACTAGAAAACTATATGATTATCAACTACAAAACCAAAGACAATCATTTCCGTATTAAGAATAAAGGTGTTATTAACGTCTTTTACCTATTTCAAGTCAAGAAGTTGAGGCTTGCAAAACAGCGAGACATGGGTTTAAATATCATACTCATTTGCAGTGCGATGGCATCTTTAGCTATTGGAATTTTTATCCATGAGCTTCTAGAACCTGTTAGACTTTTTTCTTATCTGTCCTGTGGTTTGTTTTTCACGTTTTCGTTAACGCACAGGGTATATAATTACGAACTAGTCCTTTTTCTTAGAGAAAATCGTGTTGTCAAAATTAAAGTCGATAGCCTTGAACTAGAAGATGCTATACTTCATGTTTCCAAAATAAACAAAGAATTGAGAAAGGCGCATGATAATTATTCGTTCCCAGTTCATGACAAGAGTGAAGACCTCAGTTTAAAACAAAAGAGTTTTAACTAGACTCACTAAGAACTGTTGGAAAGGATTACTTATATAATGGTGAAATAAGAGAAACGAATACCGTTACATAGCAGATCATCCATAGTAGAAAACTATAGCCGATAAAAAGATGCTGTTCGAAATAACACCTTAAAAACAATGGAAACGATAAAAAGGGCGAAATCAAAAACGATAAAAACTAGGCGACTTTAATTATTCAAAATGAAAAAACAAATATTTGTATATGATCAAAATATGTCTTTTAATTATTTAGTCAGACGCTGCTACTCCAAGCATTTCTTAATTGAATCCTACACCACAAAAAAAAGGGTACTTCCTACTATTGACAAAAATTATGAAGCGGCGTTCTTTACGATTTTTAGTCTAGAGGATTTTGACTTTTTTATGACATGCTCTTCGCTTTTCAAAAATCTATTTGTGATTACTTCTGTTAAGTTTTTTGAGTTCCAAATCAGCAGGATGATGTCGGATAATATCGTGATTTTTGATTTTAATGACGATACCAAAAAAGACATTATAAGGGAATTAAATTTTCAATTGAAGCTCAAAAGCTTACTTTAAGTAGTAGTTTTTATTTTAACGCACTATTGATTCGCTCCTATTTTGTTGAAGCCTATGAAAACAGCCGAAATAAAAAAGTAAATATGCAATTCTGGAAATAGTTTCTATTTTGGACTGTGAAAGGATTACCTGTTCCTTTGGGAAGAGCGCCTACAAGATATCCTAGTAGCGATTACTAGTTGCCATGGAGAACCTTGTCTAGTAAGTGACTCCTCCAACAAACTAGTAGAATAAATAAAAAAACTGTCGAAAATCGATTACAGATTTTTTCCTGATTTGAAAGTACTGTAGTAAACCTCGAATCATAAACTTATTATGAAACAACATCATCAGCGCTTTGTTTTTTTGAGATATAGAACAGCACTATCCTGTCTTCTATTGGCGGTCAAAATTGAAACATCTTCATTATCAAAACGGCAAAAAATGACGGAACCATTTATTATTTAGTTTTTTCATAGTCCAAAGCAATATCACAAGCTACATCCGAATAAATTATACTATTTTTGATCCCAACTTGACAACCTCAAAAATGCAAAAAACACTGAAAATTTTATTTATTGAAGACGACACTATTGAAGTCATAAAATTTAATAGAGTACTGAAAACGTTAGCATTAAATCATCTAATTCTTGAAGCTGAAAATGGTGAAGAGGCAATGAATTTATTAAAGGAGAAAGGGACAATTCCGGATATTCTAATATTAGACTTAAATATGCCAAAATTAAATGGAATTGAATTTCTAAGAATCTTAAAAAATGATGCTATTTTAAAATACATTCCGGCTATAGTACTAACCACCTCAAACAATCCTACCGATATTTTGGAGTGTTATAAACTTGGAATAGCTGGCTACATCCTTAAACCTTTAAGATATGAGGATTATGTAGACCGAATCCAAAAATTAGTAGCGTATTGGACCGCTAATGAACTAATTACACCATAATATGTACGGAATTATAAATAGGGCCATCGAAGAATTAGTAAAGTCCAATTTTGGCGAAGAAAAATGGAATATAATCCGAGAAAAAAGCGGCATTGAACATGATTTTTTTATTAGCGATGAAGCGTATGATGACGATGTAACTTTCAAACTAGCGAATGCGGTTTCCGAAGAAATGAACATGACCCTTCCGCAAGTATTTAATGCTTTTGGACAATGGTGGGTCATCAAAACAACCAAAGAAAAATATAGTGGATTAATGGAATCGGGAGGCACTAATTTGCCGGATTTTCTAAAAAATCTTCCTTCATTTCACAATCGGGTGATGTTAATTTATCCGAAATTAACGCCGCCAGAATTCAAAGTCAGTGATGTACAAGAAAATTGCCTTCACTTACATTACTTCTCAAAAAGAGAAGGTCTTCAAGAATTTGTGCGTGGACTAATTCAAGGATTAAGCATCCTATTTTCTACTGCAACTTCAATAGAATTGCTCCAAACGAGAGACAAAGGCGAGGCACATGAAATTTTCAAGATAAGCTGGTAAAAGTATGAAAGCGCAACAATTCAATTTAAACAACGACACTTTCAATAGGATTTTTCCCTTTTACTTTCTCATTGATGAAAATTTATCAATGATTAGTTGTGGTAGAAGCTTGATTAAATTGCTACCGCATTTAAAAGAAGGAGAACATTTTTCATCCATTTTCAATTTTTTTAGACCCGGAGTAGTCCACATCACTGCCACGACTTTTAATGAAATTACCAATCAATTAGTTGTAATTGAATCTAATGGTATGAATTCGATTTCATTGCGGGGGCAATTTGAAACGTATGAACAAGGATTCCTTTTTATTGGCTCTCCATGGTTTAACGACATGAATGATCTGATTGAAAAAAAGCTAAACTTGAACGATTTTGCATTTCATGATCCTTTGATAGACCTATTGCATGTCATGAACAATTTAAAAAATTCCTCCGATGAATTAAAGGAATTGCTAACGACAATAAATAATCAAAAAAACGATTTAAAAATAGCGAACAAAGAAATTCACGACATCGCTTTATTTCCAACTCAAAATCCTGATCCGCTCATACGAATTGACTTTGAAGGAAACCTCTTAAAAACAAATCCTGCCGCCAATTCAATTACTTCCATATCTTATGAAGATCAAGAATATCAAAGTCAAGACTTTTTCAAATACATCGTTCAAAAGGTAGATGCGACCTCGGATCGCTGGATTTTTGAAATACAGAGTAATGACAAATATTATTCATTTGTATGCATTTGCTTGTTTGAGGACGGATACATCAACATTTATGGAAGAGATATAACCAACGAGAAAAAAAACCAAGAAGAAATAAGAAAACTCGCTCTCGTGGCTAGTACCAATAAAAATGGCGTCGTTCTAATCAACCTAAAAGGAGAAATATCCTGGTGCAACGAGGCGTATCAACAAATACTAAACCTAAATCTTCGAGAAATTATCGGTCATAATATTTTAGATTTTGGCCCATGTAAAACTAATTTGAAATCGGAGCGAGAAAAAATATTTAAAGGATTCCGAAATGGTGACTTGTTTACTGGTGAAAAAAATAGTGTGGCAAAAAATGGAAAACTTTTTTGGTACAAAACATCCAAACAACCCATCCGAGATCATTATGGCAATGTGACGCAATATTTTGCAATTATTGAAGATATTACAGTAGAAAAACAAAATGAAGAACAGCTATTACTCCTTTCTACTATCGTTGAAAAAAATAGCAATGCTGTTATTATTACCAACAACAAAGGAGAAACAGAATGGATTAACGATAGTTTTACGGAGCTGACTGGCTTCAAAACTAAAGAACTTTTAGGTAAAAAACCTGGTGCTATGTTACAAGGCATCGATAGTGACCCAGCAACAATTGCCTTTATGAGAAATCAAATTGAAAATGGTTTGCCTTTTAGTTGTGAAATTGCTAATTATACCAAAACAAAAGAAAAATACTGGGTTCGTATTCATGGTCAGGTGCTGCACGATGCAAAAGGAAAAGTCCTCAAATATTTTGCTACCCAGGAAAATATTACTTTAGAAAAAGAATTCACTCACCAATTAGAAGAGTCCGAAAACCGTTTGAAAACGCTGATTACCAATCTGCAATCTGGTATTTTATTGGAAGACGATCAACGAAAAATAATTTTGGTAAACCCTGTCTTTTGTAAACTGTTCGGCGTTGAAGCGGAACCTGAATTAATGAAAGGTTTGGATTGTAATTTAATGGCTGATAGTACCAAAAACTATTTTAAATTCCCAGAGCAGTTCTTGTCTAGAATTGATGAAATACTGCAGCAGCGGAAAACTGTTATCGCAGAAGAAATTACCTTGGCTGATGGTAGAATTTTTGAAAGAAGCTATATTCCGCTGTTCAAAGACAAAGAATACAATGGTCATCTTTGGAGTTATGATGACATCACAATCAAGAAAAATTACAAGGAAAGTTTAGAAGCGGAACGAGCCAAGTATAGTAATATTATTGCCAACATGCAGATGGGACTTCTCGAAGTTGACAACCTTGATAATATTGTTTTCTCAAACCAAGCTTTTAGCGATATGAGTGGTTTTTCTTTGATGGAAATGATCGGTAAAAAAGCATCTGATTTACTGTTAACTAAGAAATCGGGGAAGATCATCGAAGAAAAAATAGAGGATAGAAAAGCCAACATCACTGATACGTATGAATTAAAAATCAACACCAAAAAAGGCGATGAAAGAGATTGGTTGATTAGTGGCGCTCCAAATCGCAATGTAAATGGAGAAATCACAGGGTCGGTCGCTATTCACTTAGACATAACAGAGCAAAAGAAACTAGAAATTGAAAAAGAAAAACTTCTAAGGAAGTTGGAAAAACAAAACGAATATTTAAATGAATATGCTCATGCCGTTTCACATGATTTAAAATCGCCGTTGCGAAGCATACATGCTTTGCTTTCCTGGATTCAAGAAGACAATGAAAAGGAATTCAATGGTCAAACGCAAGAATATCTAAATCAAATTAGAACTAAAATTGAAAAAATGGACAACCTAATTCAAGGCATTTTGACGTATTCTAAAATTGAATCACAAAAAAGAGTAGTTGAAAAAACGGATTTGAATGAAGTAGTTCGAAATACTATTGAAACCATTCATATTCCTGAGAATATAATCGTTACCATTGCAAACGAATTGCCAACCATGGAAACCAATAGTTTCATCATGCACCAGTTATTTCAAAATTTAATTAGCAATGCTGTAAATTATAATGATAAAGAAAAAGGAATTGTAGAAATAGCATCCACCGAATCCAAAAAACACTATATTTTCTCGGTTAGAGACAATGGTTTTGGAATTGACATTACCTATCAGGACAAAATCTTTCAAATATTTGAATCCTATTCAAAAAATGCTCAATCAACTGGCATCGGATTAGCGATAGTAAAAAGAATTGTAGATCAATGTAATGGAAAAATTTGGTTAGAAAGCCAAGAAGGAATCGGAACAATTTTCTTTATTAAACTACCCAAGAAATATGGAAGAGCCTAATATTGAGTACCTATTAAAACTTGCGCGAGGTGAAGAAAGTATTACGTTAAAACTGATCAATATCTTGAAGTACGAACTACCTATTGAAATTGAAGCATACTATGGCAAAATAAAATCAAACCAATTGCAACAAGCTGCATTTCATGTACATAAATTAAAACATAAAATAGCAATCTTGGGACTTGAACAGACTTATTTTATGACCGAGAAATACGAAACTCAATTATCGGAAAACAGAAAGAACTTGCAAAAAGACTTTGAACGCACCTTACCTTTAATCCTAAATTTTGTAAATAGCTTATAACCCCAAAAATATGACCTGCATTATAATTGATGATGAAATGATGGCACGAGCCGTCCTTGACCAGTTTATTACCTCTTTTACTAAGATTAAAGTGATTGAAGTATTTCCAAATGCCATTTCAGCAATTAAATACTTAAACGAAAATGAGGTAGATGTCATTTTTCTTGATATTCACATGCCTGATTTCAACGGATTTGATTTTATCAAAACGATAAAAAATCCGCCTAAAATCATCTTGGTAACGTCAGACAAGGATTATGCATCGGCAGCATTCGAATATGATGCTATCGTTGATTACTTAGTCAAGCCTATTACCGAAGAACGTTTTAAGAAAGCAATTTCAAAGTTAGGCAATCGGTCTCGAGTGAAGGAAGTACCTCAAATAACAAAAAGAGAAGTAAATACGCCTGACCAAACCAACGACTTGTATGTAAGTATCGGAAATCGCTTGATCAAGATCGATTTTTTACAAATAATGCTAGTAAAAGCACAAGGCGACTATGTTGAGATTAAGACGGAATCCGGCTCCTACACGGTGCATAGTACCCTTAAGAAATTAGAAAGTAAACTTCCTAAAAAAATCTTCCTAAAAATACATCGCTCGTATATTATAAACACGAGAAAAATTATTGATATTGAAAACAATAGCGTGTTATTGGGCCGAGAAATAATTCCGGTAAGTCGAGCCTTTAAAAATGAATTACTAAACCGACTTAATTTACTTTAACACTACTCTAAGCTAGTTAAGAATATGAACTTAGTAAACCCTTTCAGTGGATGAAAGGGTTTTTATGTTTGTTCAGTACTTCACGTTACCTAGACAGAAAAAGTACAAAATAAAAATACGCATCAAGGTAGCTTTCAACACAACGAAACTTCAATTCAGCTTCATTTTAGAACCATCCATCGAATAATTGCATTTAGTTGAAATCCTGTTTATAAATTAGTGAAAGGTTATAGAATCATTTAACAATTCTAAGCAGTATCTTGAAGGCTTTGATGTAGTCCCAAATTTACTAGTAAAGTCCGCGCCAAGCCCCCGCTAGCGCGGATTTACTGCTATAATATAATAACGCTAACTCCAATAACGTGCGTTGTAAGCAACGAAAATGATATGTTGCTCGTCTCTAAATTCCAATTGCAAAGAATGCCTTTTTCTAAAAGAACAAGAAAGTAAAAGCTAGCAGTTATGGCGTTTAAGAAATCTCTAATCGAACTATTAATAGTGTGAAATGTATAACTATTAAATAGAAATCAACAAGAGTTCTTCAAGCAAATGCAATGAACTTTGTGGAGTGAAAATCAATAACACTTTCACCCCCAAATAATGAACACAAATCTACTTTCAAAAATCCTTTTTATTGTGGTACTTTTTAGCTACAATTCAAATTTTGGCCAAGCTCCAAATCTACGAACCGCTTCAAACTTCGTCCTTTTTTCCTCTGTTGGTGCTGTCACCAATACCGGCATTTCGCAACTTACCGGTAATGTGGGAACAAATAATGGCTCGAGTACTGGTTTTGGAAATGTGAATGGAGTTATGCACGATGGCGATGGTACTAGTGCGCAATGTACTGCTGATTTAACATTGGCATACAACGAACTAAACAGTAGCATTCCAAATTTCTTTCCAGCTCCTTTGTTAGGAAACGGGCAAATATTAACTGCAGGAGTTTATTCTATTCCGAGTGCAGCAACTTTTAACGGAAATCTTACCCTTAACGCGCAAGGAAATGCGAATGCTGTTTTTATTCTAAAAATTCAAGGAGCTTTTGCTTCCGGAGCCAATGCAGCAGTATTGTTGACCAATGGCGCTCAGGCTTGTAATGTTTTTTGGAAAATTGAAGGGCTCGTTAGTTTAGCTGCAGGAACTTCATTCAAAGGAACCCTAATTGCACACAATGCTGCTATCACGTTAAACACTGGAGTTACTCTCGAAGGTAGAGCACTTTCAACCACTGGTGCAATAATGGTAAACGGAGTTTTGTCCTTTACCCCAATCGGTTGCGGGAGTCCCGTTCTCAGCGGACCTACCGCTCCAAATCTTGGAGCTGCGGCTTGTTTTACTTTATTTTCCTCGAATGGTTCTGTATCCAATTCAGGTATTACAACAGTGACCGGAGATGTTGGTACTAATGTAGGATTGACCACAGGTTTTTCTAGCTTAAATGTTAACGGTATGATTCACACTATTCCTGATGTATCAACAGCTCAAGCCGCGGCAGCATTACTGACCGCCAATACTTACTTAACAGGGCTTACTCAAGATATTGAATTACTATATCCAGCACAATTTGGGAGTGATTTAGTGTTAACACCGCACACTTATTTATTAAATGCGGCAACGGTTTTGACAGGTGCAGTGTACTTGAATGCACAGAACAATCCCAATGCAGTATTTGTTATCAAGATAAATGGAGCGTTGTCGACTGCTACTCATGCTAAAGTGATGTTAACGAATGGTGCCCAAGCCAAAAATGTATATTGGAAAATTAATGGAGCGGTGCTTATAAGAGACTATACTGAATTTAAGGGAACTATCGTAACCAACAATGGTGCGCTTAACTTAGCTACAGGGACGATACTTAACGGAAGAGCCTACACTACCGCGGGGGCGCTAGGAACAGTTGCCATTGCGGCGCTACTTCCGGAAGCTTGTCCGTTAGCAACGCAATCTTTTGAAAGTAATCAAAAGGCAGTTATTTACCCGAATCCTTTTCAATCGGCTACTACTATTATTTTAGACAAAGGATTTGATTTTAATCAAACAAAAATCATCATTTACAATGCATACGGATCTGAAGTAGCTCAGACTTCGTTATCAGAAACAACAACAACATTAGAACTAAGCAAACTGCCATCGGGATTTTATTTTTATACGATAAGCAGTCAAGATAAAATTATTCAGTCTGGAAAATTAATTTCAAAATAAGGATTAGAGTAAGGATTCAAAACGGCAAATCCAATAGCATAAACATTGGATTTGTTGTTAATTCTTACACCCTTCCTTTTAGAGCATTGAAGACCCAGGCATTGGCTAAGAATCCAACACCAACTGCTACAAAGCCCCAACCGGCTACGTCATCGTAGCGGAAAGCGCCTAAAGCAATTAACAATAAGCCCATAATAATCATTATAAATGTAGCCCATCCGAGGACGGTGTTTTTGTTCATTCCCATAATAGTGGTATTTTTTGAAGAACAAATATCGATAATATTCCTTAATTTTTTTAATAGATTTTTATTTTAGAATTTTTCAAAAAAACGGTAGGGTATTTCTTTTTAGAATTGTTTAGTGTCCGAGTATAAACATTGAAATGAGTATTAGCACGTTAGATTTTTTTTTGAACTTAAGATTTACTTAAAACAACCCAAATCTGAATTGCTTTTTTCGCATTACTTTAAAATAATAATAATTTTGACCATTAATAATAAAACTTTAAAAAACCTACTTATGAAAAAATTAGTACTTAATGTAGCAGGAACGTGTCTTTTGCTGTGCTTCTCTTTGAATCTTTCGGCTCAGACATCAGGTTTGTTGACATTTACGTTAACAGAAGCCTCACACTCATCTACCTATTCAGGAACGAAAAATGTATTGGCTATTTGGATTGAAAGTTGTGCTCCGTGCGGGACAACTGCAGGAACTTCTACTTATGTTAGAACCAAAATGAGATATTGGGGTGGTAACACTAACGACCACTTACCAACTTGGGCCGCAAAATCAGGAAGTAGCACTACAAACGCTACGACAGGGGCTACTTTGGCAACTTTCACTAGTAAAACAGTTACTTGGGATGGAACCAATGCTGCAGGAACCACTTTACTAGCTGATGGTTCGTACAGAATAGCTGTTGAAGAATGTTGGAATCACGGAACTACTGGTAAAGTAGTGCGTTATTTCCCTTTTACAAAAGGTACTACAGCAGATACTCAAACACCAGCTGCTGATGCTAACTTTACTGGAATTTCTTTAGTTTGGTCTCCTACATTAGCGACGGATACTTTCTCACAAAACCCGCAAGCAGTGGTTTATCCCAATCCATCGTCAGGGATTTTCAATATCGATTTGAAAAGTGATGTAAAATCTATTAGAGTCGTAAACCTTTTAGGGCAAGAAGTATACAACGAAGCTATCAGTTCTAAAACAGCTGAAACAACAAAAGAAATTAATCTTTCTAGCTATTCAAGAGGAATGTATATTATCAACATTACTAATGAATTTGGAACTACCAATTACAAAGTACTTTTGGATAATTAATTCTAAGAAAAACTATTTAATAAAAAAAGCATCCAATTGGATGCTTTTTTTTATTCCTTCACTTCTGAAACAATAGCTTTTATACCCGGAGTTTCATATACTTGATAATTTCCTTTGTCGTCAGAATACACTAAATAGGCTTGTATTTCGGGATGGTTGCTCAGAAACACTTTGGCTTTTTCTAAACCCATTACCAAAACTCCTGTGGCATAAGCATCTGAAATAATGGTCTTTTTTGAAATTAACGAAGCACTCAATAAATTATTCTTAGCCGGATAACCCGTTTTAGGATCTAGATGATGGGCATATTTTACACCGTCCTCAATCACATAGCGGCGGTTATTTCCAGAAGTGGCAATGGCTTTGTTTTCTAGATTGACAATAGCTCTTTCTTTATTATTCGATTCTTTATTGTCTATGGGCTGCTCAATCCCGATTTTCCAAAATTCACCATTATAATTTTTGCCTTTAGCATAAACTTCACCGCCAATTTCAACAATGTAAGATCGAATCTTTTTCGAATTTAAGAAATCAGCAACAACATCAACAGAATATCCTTGCGCAAAGGCATTAAAATCTAAAGCCACACGGGGATCTTTTTTGATAATCTTGTTTCCTTTTAAAGTAATCAATCTAAAATCAACGAATTTTAGAATACTATCGATTTTTTGTTTTTCAATTTTCTCCTTTTTACCTGGGCCAAATCCCCAGGCATTAACCAATGGATAAACGGTAGGGTCGAAAGCGCCTTCGGTATCTTTCCAAACTTGTTTTGCCGTATTGAAACAGGTAATAAAGTACTTGTCTACGGTTACTCCTTTCACATTCGCGTTGATTTTTGAAATAATCGAATTGGGATTGTATGTAGACACCGACAAATCAAAATCTAAAAGCAATCGTTCAATATCCGGTTGCAAGTTTCTATTTTGCGGGTCGATATAGGTGATGTGATACGTGGTTCCTTGCGCAAAACCTTCGATAATTGTTGGTTCTGTTTGTGCAAAAGTTACCGAACACCAAAGCATTAAACTCATTAAAAACCATCTGTTTTTCATCTTTAAAATAATTAAATTAGTATCTCTGCGGGCATTATTTGCAATGTGTTATTTCTATAGTTGCACTATTCTTTCCACCATATTCAACTGCTTTCCGTAGATCTGAACAACCACTTTCTTTCTGGTTCCATTGGATTTTCAGCAATCCGCGTTCTTGATAGTAATCTCCATTCTTACCATCCAGCGAAATCGCTTGGTCATAATCTGTTACAGCATTTTGTACATCATTAGTCAACGCTTTAATTAACCCGCGAGCACGATAGGCTTTATGGAAAAGAGGATCAATCAGAATCGCCTGATTGCAATCCGCTAGGGCACTTTCATAATGATGCTTTTTGGCTTTAAGCAACGCTCTATCGGTCATCGCTTGTACATTGTCTGCTCTTTTGGCAATGGCCAAATCAAAATCTTTTGAGGCTGCTTTATCTTTCTTTAGCTGCATCTTTTTTAACCCCCTAAAATAATAGGCGTCAGAATTTGAAGGTTCTAATTGAATGGTTTTAGTGTAATCGGCAATGGCTTTTCTGCTGCTATTCAATTGGTCATAAGCCATTCCTCGCATAAAATAATAATCGGCTTGCGAAGGATCTTTCTTAAGCTGTTCCGTATAATCGGCTATCGCTCCGGTGTAATCCTTAACATTATATTTCAGTAAACCGCGTTCGTAGTAGGCTGTGGAATCTTTCGGATTGAGGTTGATAATTTTAGTGTAGTACGTAATTGCTTGTGAAAACTCTTCTTTGTAAGCATGTTGCAACGCCAATTCTTTGTATCGTTCGATTTCAGATTGTCCGATAGTTTTGGAAACCATAAATAACGCTACCAAAAAAAACAAAATTGATTTCCATTTCATAAGAAACTAATTAAAAATTCCAACTAGCATTTCCTTTAATAAATCGCTATTGGGTAAAGCATTTGCTCCTACTCCTTTACTCTTAACATCTATGTCACGCAATTTCCCTACAATGGCACTCACTTTTTTCATGGGATAGTTCCTTAAGGCTACATCATAATCTTTTAAGAAGTAGGGATTCACTTTGAGTACTGTCGCAACATTTTTCGGATTCTTATCCTTCAAACCGTGATATTGCAAAAGGTTCACAAAAAAACTAAATACCAAACTGGTCGTGACCACCATGGGATTGTCTTTGGGATTATCCGCAAAGTACTGCGCAATTTGATAAGCCTTCATCTGATTGCGATCTCCAATCGCTTTACGCAATTCGAAAACATTAAAGTCTTTACTGAAGCCAATATTTTCTTCGATATGCTTCGCTGTAATTGTCGTGTTTTTAGGAAGAACAATCGCTAGTTTTTCCAATTCGTTGTTGATCTTGCTCAAGTCGGTGCCTAAAAACTCTACCAACATGGCGTTTGCTTTAGGTTCAATAGTGAAATTTTTTCCTTGCAAAACCCGCTTAATCCATTCCCCTACTTGGTTTTCATAAAGTTTTTTACTTTCATAAACCAAACCATTTTTATCAATAAACTTAGTTACTTTCTTTCGCTTGTCTAAGGTTTTGTATTTGTAGCAGAAAACCAAAACCGTAGAAGGCATCGGATTTTCGGCATAACTTTCCAACTTGTCGATGGTCTTGGTTAAGTCTTGTGCTTCTTTCACAATGACTACTTGGCGATCGGCCATCATGGGATAGCGTTTGGCGGTCGAAATAATATCTTCCATACTTACATCTCTGCCATACAACACCGTTTGATTGAAACCTTTCTCTTCTTCGGTCAGTACATTTTGTTCAATAAAATCAGCCAGCTTATCAATGTAATACGGTTCTTCCCCCATTAAAAAGTAAATGGGTTTGATCTTTCCTCCCTTGATATCATTGACAATTCTTACTACTTCGTCCATGTCTTTTTTTTAGTAGTTTTGATTTTAGATTTCAATCAAGAAAACCATAACCTTTCAACTTATTTGATACTTTTGTTTGATGCAAAAATTAAATTTTCCAACCTTCACCTTTCGATTCAAAAATAGTGAAAATAAAGTCGCTATCTTCGATGAAATTCGGAAAAAATTTGTCATTCTAACACCGGAAGAATGGGTGCGCCAACATGTAGTGCACTATTTAATTTTAGAAAAAAAATACCCCAAATCCCTAATCAACGTCGAGAAAGTACTGAAAATTAATGGCCTATCCAAGCGCTATGACGGCGTAGTTTTTAATCCAGATGGTTCCATTTTTCTTTTGGTCGAATGCAAAGCACCTGAAGTTAAGATTTCACAAAATACTTTTGATCAAATTGCTCGTTACAACTTGACACTGAAAGCCAACTATTTGATGGTAACTAACGGACAGAATCATTACTTTTGCCAAATGGATTTTGAGAAACAGCAATATGTTTTTCTGAATGAATTACCGAATCTAAACAGCTAAATGAAAATCGCCGTAGTTATTTTGAATTGGAATGGAATCAAACTGCTGGAGCAATTCCTGCCTTCCGTGATCAACTATTCTCCAGAAGCTGCTATTTATGTAGCTGACAACGCTTCCACTGATGCATCCGTAGCTTTTGTAAAAAGTAACTTCCCATCGGTTCAAATCATTCAAAACTCGGAGAATTTTGGTTTTGCTGAAGGCTATAACGAGGCCTTAAAACGCATTGATGCCGAGTATTATGCTTTGATTAATTCGGATATTGAAGTCACCTCAAATTGGTTGCAACCTATTATTTCACTGTTTGAAAGCGAACCCAATACTGCCATTATCCAACCCAAAATACGCGACTTTAAAAACAAAAACTATTTCGAATACGCTGGCGCAGCTGGTGGTTTTATAGATCAATACGGATATCCTTTTTGCCGAGGACGAATTTTTGAAACTCTGGAGAAAGACAACCAACAATACGACGACGAGTATTCTATTTTCTGGGCTTCCGGAGCTTGCTTTTTTATCAGAAGTAATGTTTTTCATAACTTAAAAGGTTTTGACGCCGACTTTTTTGCGCACCAAGAAGAAATTGATTTGTGCTGGCGAGTCCTCAACAAAGGGTACCAAATCAAATACACTTCTAAAAGCACGGTTTACCATGTGGGCGGGGCTACATTAGCACAAGGAAATCCTCAAAAAACCTATTTGAACTTCCGAAATTCGTTGCTAATGCTTTTGAAGAATTTGCCGAAATCATCTTTATTCCAAGTGCTAGTCCTCCGAATGCTTTTAGATGGTTTGGCGGGAATCCAGTTTTTGGTCAAAGGAAAGTTTAGTCATTTTTGGGCAATTTTAAGAGCACATTATTCGTTCTATCGACTGTTTTCAAGGAATTATAAGAAGCGTGAAACGACTCAAATCCAAAGCTATTACAAAATAAAAAGTATTGTTTACCCTTACTTCATAAAGAAGCGCAGTATCTTTGCAGAGATTTTTTAACATTAGTTTAGGTTGTTTTGCCTTTCATTAGAAATCAATAGTTGTAATTTTGCCTGTAAATAAAATTTAAATCATGAGAAAAATCATTTTAGCCTTATCGCTTGTTGCTCTTTTGGGGACAACATCTTGCGGAACCAAAAAGAAAATCGCCGCTTTAGAACAAAAAAATAAAGAATGCCAAGATTTATTAAACTCGGCAACTATGAAATTAAATCTTTGTTTGACGGAAAAAGAAGCCTTGTCAAAACAAAACGATTACTTGAAGAAAAACAATTCGGATTTGATTAGTAACGTGGGGAATATGACCACACTTTCTACTCAAGGTGCTCAAAATATTGAGAAAGCTTTAGAAACAATCAAAGAGAAAGATTTGAAAATTACCCGAATGCAAGATGCTCTTACCAAAAAAGACAGCGTTACTTTAGCCTTAGTGACTAGTTTAAAAAGTTCCGTAGGAATTTCAGATCCCGATATCGAAGTGAATGTAGAAAAAGGAGTAGTTTTCATTTCTATTGCTGATAAACTACTTTTCAAAAGCGGAAGTTATTTAGTGAGCGATCGCGCTAAAGAAGTGCTGGCCAAAGTAGCCAAAGTAATCAATGACAAACCTACCTTTGAGTGTATGGTTGAAGGTCATACGGATAACGTACCCTTCACTGGAAATGCTATTTTGATTGACAATTGGGACTTAAGTGTAAAACGTTCTACTGCTATTGTTAGAGTTTTAACAAAGGATTTAAAAGTAAATCCAGCACAATTAATCGCCGCAGGTAGAAGTGAATATATTCCGTTAGTGCAAAACAATACTGCTGAAAACCGAGCCATCAATAGAAGAACTCGTATTGTAGTATTGCCTAAAATTGACGAATTCTACGACATGATTGAAAAAGAAATGAAGAAACCTTCAAAATAATTGAAGTTCTGAATAAATAAAAAACGCCTTGAAATTTCAAGGCGTTTTTTTTTATGGTGCAAATCAAAAATTACAAAATATCCAAACTGCCTTTTCCTTCTCGAACGACCACTGGCTCGTAGCCTGATAAATCGATGATCGTTGAACCGATATTATCACCATAGCCACCATCAATCACCACGTCTACTAGGTTTTGCCATTTCTCAAAAATCAATTCAGGATCGGTAGAATATTCTAGCACCTCATCTTCATCGCGAATAGAAGTGGATACAATGGGATTGCCTAACATTTTTACAATTTCTAGAGCAATGGTATTGTCGGGAACCCGAATTCCGACGGTTGTCTTCTTTTTGAATTCTTTCGGAAGGTTATTATTTCCAGGTAAAATAAAAGTATACGGTCCAGGTAAAGCGCGTTTCAGTAATTTAAAAGTCGCGGTATCGATTTGTTTTACATAGTCCGAAAGATTACTCAAATCGGAACACACAAAAGAAAAATTGGCTTTCTCTAACTTGACACCTTTGATTTTGGCAATACGTTCCAAGGCTTTCGTATTCGTAATGTCGCACCCCAATCCGTAAACAGTATCGGTTGGATAAATGACCAGACCTCCATTTCGTAAAACATCTACTACCTTTTTAATCGCGGCCTCGTTGGGTTTGTCTTCGTATATTTTAATAAACTGACTCATGATTTTGATTTACGATTTTTAATATACGACTTACGATATGCCATATTGATAAGTAAGTTAACCAATTACATCCAACTTGGCAAATCGCAACAAGAGTTTCTTGATTCCTCCCACTTCAAATTTAATTTCTGCTTTTTTATCGGCTCCTACTCCTTCTAGATTGATGACTTCTCCTTTACCGAAGCGTTCGTGCATCACGACATTTCCGACGGTTAATTTGGAGTCAAACAAATTCGCATTTCCTGCCGGTGCATTGCCGGAAACAGGTTTCAGCTTTCTAACTAGTGTTGACGGTTCTTCTCCGTACTTTTTCGGAGGCGTACCACCAATTGGTTTCGCCAACCGTAATTTTGATTTATCGATATCTCCAAAAATATCCATATCAATCATGGGTTTGTAGCGGTAATTGGTTTCTTCTGTCGACAAATATTCTAAATACTGACCGTCGATTTCATTGATAAAACGCGAAGGTTCACTATCGGTTAATTTTCCCCAACGGTATCTCGATTGGGCATAGGTTAAGTACGCCTGTTTTTCGGCTCGTGTTAACGCTACATAAAACAGCCGCCGTTCTTCTTCCAATTCGCTTCTGGTGCTGACACTCATCGCACTAGGGAACAAATCTTCTTCCATGCCAACTACGAATACCACCGGAAACTCTAATCCTTTGGCTAGGTGAATCGTCATCAAAGCGACGCGATCATCATCGCCGGTATCTTTATCTAAATCGGTTGCTAGAGCCACGTCTTCCATGAATTCCGCTAATGCCCCTCGAGCGCCATCGATTTCTTTTTGGCCTTCGGTGAAATCTTTAATTCCGTTCAGCAACTCTTCTATGTTTTCAATTTTTGCAATTCCTTCTGGTGTACCGTCTTTCTTCAGTTCTTGAACCAAGCCTGTTTTCTTAGTCACGTGATCCGCCAAATAAAACGCATCTTGATTTTGATTGATCACTTGAAAACTTTGAATCATGGTCACAAAATCAGAGAGTTTGGCTTTGGTACCTGAATTCAATTTCAAATCAATCTTATCGATGTTTTGCATTACTTCAAAAATGGAACGCTTGTAATGATTCGCCGCAATTGTAAGCTTTTCAACGGTAGTATCGCCAATACCACGCGCTGGATAATTGATTACACGAATTAGCGCTTCTTCATCTTTCGGATTGATAACCAACCGCAAATAACACAACACATCTTTAATTTCTTTGCGTTGGTAAAATGACAAACCGCCGTAAATTCGGTAAGGAATATCACGCTTGCGCAAGGCATCTTCCATCGCTCTAGATTGCGCATTGGTTCGGTATAAAATCGCGAACTGACCGTTCATCATTTGGTTTTGCATCTTTTGTTCCCAAATGGTGCTGGCCACGTAACGGCCTTCTTCGCTATCGGTGACGCTGCGGTTGACTTTGATTTTATTCCCGAAATCATTGGCGGTCCAAACGACTTTGTCTAGCTTCGTTTTGTTTTTATCGATAATGGAATTTGCCGCTTCCACAATGTTTTTGGTAGAGCGATAATTCTGCTCCAAACGATAGGTTTTGACATTCTCATAATCTTTTTGGAAATTCAGAATGTTGTTGATGTTGGCACCCCGAAACGCATAAATACTCTGCGCATCATCGCCAACCACACAGATGTTTTGAAACCGATCGGACAAAGCGCGCACAATCAAATACTGCGAGTGATTGGTATCTTGGTACTCATCGACCAAAATATACCGAAAGCGATCTTGGTACTTCGCCAACACATCAGGAAAGCGGTTTAGCAATTCGTTTGTTTTTAAAAGCAAATCATCAAAATCCATGGCGCCGGCTTTGAAACAGCGGTCTACGTAGTTTTGATAAATATCTCCCAAACGCGGTTTCTTGCTCATGGCATCGGCTTCTTGCAATTCGGGATTATTGAAATAAGCTTTAACGGTAATGAGCGAGTTTTTATATGAAGAAATTCTACCTAAAACTTGCTTTGGTTTGTAGATGTCTCTGTCCAATTGCATTTCTTTGATAATTGCCGAAATCAACCGAACGCTATCTTGAGTATCGTAAATAGTGAAGTTCGATGGATAGCCCAATTTATCGGCTTCGGAACGCAGGATTCTAGCAAATACGGAGTGAAAGGTTCCCATCCATAAGTTTTTTGCTTCGCTTGTTCCTACGATTTGAGCGATACGGCTTTTCATTTCACGCGCCGCTTTGTTGGTAAACGTCAAGGCCAAAATGCTAAACGAATCGACACCCAAGCTCATCAAATAAGCAATTCTAACCGTAAGCACGCGCGTCTTTCCAGAACCAGCGCCAGCGATAATAATCATTGGGCCGTCTTTTTGGAGAACGGGTTCTTGTTGGGCTTCGTTAAGTTGGCTGATGTATTTTTGCATAGTCATTTTCAAAGTTCAAAAATACGGATTTACAGTGGAAGAATAGAGTTGATTTTTCAACATTTGTCAACAATAAAAAATGGAATTCTTATTGTTTTTTAGGAGTTTCTGCGGCTCTATTTTCTAGTGAATTTATGATTTTTTGTTCTTCATTGGTCAATACAATTGCGTTGTTTTTTTGCCAAAACTTATCGGTAAATTGGCTTGGTTTGTCATACAAATGCTTTTTGGTATAGAGGTCCTTTTTAGTGTATTTTAAATCGTCTTTTTCGAAATCAGTTACAATCAAGTCACTTCGAGATTCGTCGGTATAATCGAGCTTTTTGGTCCATATTCTCATTTTGAAGTAGCGGTTGTTATAATACATGATGTAATTGGAATTCACCATCTTGTAGGACGCTTTGTATTTGGAATCTAACACCGAAAACTTTGCAATCCATAGATTTGTTGTGCTGGCATATTGCTGGTGTGACGGTGCCATCGAAATGTCGATTTCGTAGATTAATTTGGTTATTGGATCGTAGGTTATTGTTCCTTGGTAGAGTGCTTTCTCCACTGCTGATTTGGGTTCGAAGCTAATCGCGAAGCGTTCGTTTCCAGTTTTATCTTTTTTTGATTTGAGTTCAAAATCATAGTTTCCATACTGCTTTTCGCTCAGAATATTTTCCGATAAGTGACTTAAATCGTAGCCATTAGCAATTCCTCTTTGCACATTTAGAAAAGAAGTGGTTTCGTCTTCATCCTCGTCACTTCCTAAAAGTACCGATCGGTTTTGTTGGATGCTCAAATCGGACTTCGTTTTTTTAGTGGTGCCGCTAATGTGGTAGTCAAGCAAACCATCAGAGAACTTTGTATACCTATTATTGGATTTAACAAACTCTCTATAGTAGGTATGCAGTAAAATGGGCTTGTTGAATCTTGCTCTGGATACCGAAACTACGTCTCTTAAAATTTGATACAATGGCATCTTGGTTACCATCACTTCCTCTAGGATTTCGTCATTTTGTTCTAGTAAAATGGTTTTGGTTTCTGAAGTAAATTCGGAGGCGGGAATAGCCAACAGTTTGTATCCAAGATAGGAAATTTGAATGATGCCATTTTTAGGAGCGGTCAATTGAAAAGCGCCTTCTTCATTGGTGATGGTTCCTTTAGGCGAGTCTTTGATGCCCACGGAAGCGCTACCAATGGCCTCTTTGGTGACCGCATCTTTGATCACTGCTTGAACGGCTATTGCTTGGGCATATGTTGCACAATAAAACAATACAAAGAAAGTGGCGCATACATTTTTCATAAGGTTTGATTTGGATGAAAGCGAATTTAAAAATTATTTACTGATGTACTCTTGAAAGTTAAATAAATTTTAAAGTAAACTTATTTTCTAGTCGATTAGTGGTTGAAAATACTATTTTTGCTGCTGAAAATTAATCCATCACGACTTATGAATACCGACAAAATTATTGAGTTATTGTTTTTTACTTTACCCGCTTTAATCACTGGTGGAGTTGCTTATTATTTGTTTGATGCTTATTTCAAAGACCAACAAAACACCCGACGTTGGTTGCTTCAAAAGGAGAACCAAAAAGATGCCTTGCCCTTGCGCTTGCAGGCCTTTGAGCGTATGGCGTTGTTTTTAGAGCGCATCAACCCTACCAAACTGTTAATACGCATTACACCCCTTTCTCAAGATAAGAATGATTATGAGAATTTAGTTATTGCACAAATCGAACAAGAATTCGAGCACAATTTGACACAGCAAATTTACATGACTGATGAATGTTGGACCATCATTATCACCGCCAAGAACGCGACGATTCAAATGATTCGTAAAGCTAATATGAGCGAACGAGTGGACAGTGCCGACAAATTGCGAGAAGTCATCCTAAGTGATTTAATGGAAAAAGCAACCCCTAGTAGCGCTGCTTTAAGTTATTTGAAGAATGAAATTACGGCACTGCTAGGATAACAAAAAAAGCCTTCCAAAAGGAAGGCTTTTTTTTTCTTACTGATTTCTTATAACACTAATCGAAGCGCTGATGGTATGGTTGACACCATAATTGTCATCATATGTTCCGGCAAGTGTCATTTCTATAGGTTGACCAATTGTTCCGAATTTTTTTAGATTGTAGGTAATATTTTCGTTGGCGTAAACATAAGGACCTCCTATTCCATTAATACTAAAAACGGGACTATTGTATATTCCAGGAACCAAGGTGTTTCCTATTACAAATAAACTATTGCCGGTAGCATAATCGTAACCCCAAGCACTAAAAAGCAAGCTAGGGGAATTATAACCGCCACCTTTATTAGCAAAAATATACCTAACTGGCCCGTTATCTATCTTATAATACAAGTATTCTGCAATAGCATTACAGCAATTCAAAGAACCAACAGTTGTGACTGGTGTTGCTATTGTATATGTAGTGTATGCTGTGGTTTGAAGATTATCTAGATCGACCGCTCTTAGTGAAAAGGAAGTAACTCCTGAACAAAACAAGGCATTAAAACTATAAGCTCCATTAGTTACACTAATGAGTTGATCTCCTCCCTCTTTTGAAAGTACGACATAGCCATTCGTCACATTGGAACCATTACATTTCAAAAGCGTCCCATTTATCTTTGTTGAAATTACAGCCGAACTCGATAAGGTGATTGTTGGCAAGACGGTATCTTGACTAAACGGGCCGATTGTTACTGTGTAGACAATGCCGCATTCCTCATATACATTTAGTGTTATTGTTTGATTCGCCGGAATTAAACCAGAAACCTCTCCGTTATTATCGGTATAGCCCATCGCGGGAAAACTACTACCATTTGCGATTAAACCAATTGCAACATTTGGAATAGGATTCCCGTTACTATCCAAAACTTTGGCGGACAAATTAACTGTCGAAAAGTACGCATCACAATTCCACCATGAGAAATGACTAACCGTTCCCACGTATTGGTTTCCGACTTTAGTAGCACTTCCTTCTTGTTTCCAGTATCCATTTTCTTCGTCAAAGTGCCACAACGGAATCGTGCTTGGAGCCGTTCCTCCTTGAGCATCATCAATTTGCATCTTGATTTGTGCCGTATGTGATTTGGCTATTTGTAATTTTTGTCCATCACTTCCCTTCAATTCTACTTGCATCATTCCAAATGTTTGCAATACTTTTGCTGATCCATCCGTAGCTTGAGCATACAGCATTCCAGGCATTAAACTGCTGGTATTCGGGTCGGAAGGTTTTAAATGAAACATAGCAACGGCTACACTTCCAGAATAGGCTACCCCAGCTTCTGTTTCAAACGCACCATCGAAGACTACCTTTGTTCCGTTAGCAAGCGTTACTTCGCTTGCAGATCCTGAGGTTATTGTTGCGATTGGTGTATTGGGAATCATCATGATTCTTACGTTATTTTTACCTTCTGTTGGAATCATAGCGCGGGAGCCGTCACAGTAGCCCTCTTTCTTTGCGGTAATGTAGGCGAATTTCTCATAGACGTTCGCATCATTCACTATAAAAACACCGTTGGTATCGGTTTGTACTGTAGTATTTCCAATTTTTATGGTAGCACTTTCCACGGGTAAGTTGTTGCTATCCACGACTTGCCCTATGAAATCCCGAGCCACGGAAACCCCAAAGTTTTTAGTAAAATCAGTTGTTGGCGGAGGATTTGAAACAGTATCCTCATTCGGATTGCAGCTCATCATCAGCAGGCACAAAACGGCCAATAGGACGTTACTTCTTTTCATAGTGAAATGTTTTTCAGGTATAGAACACTCAAAGCTACTAATAAATATTCTACCCTTGCCTCTCCAATTAGAATTAGATGGCTATTACTTAGAATTCGATTCGTTGGTAAAAAAAAAGCTGCCACAATTGCGACAGCTTTCAACATCTATACTTTTGCCGTTTATCTTGAATAATTGGGTGCTTCTTTGGTAATGGTCACATTATGGGGATGGCTTTCGTTGATGCCACTGGTGGTGATGCGAACGAACCTTCCTGTGTCTTGTAAAGTCGGGATGTCTTTGGAACCACAATAGCCCATTCCAGCACGGAGTCCGCCAATGAATTGTTGCATACTTTCGTTCAATTCACCTTTATACGGTACTCGGCCTACAATTCCTTCTGGCACTAATTTCTTTACATCGTCTTCGACATCTTGGAAGTAGCGGTCTTTGGAGCCTTCTTGCATGGCTTCTACGGAACCCATTCCACGGTAGGACTTAAACTTTCTGCCTTCAAAAATGATGGTTTCTCCTGGCGATTCTTTGGTACCCGCCAGCAGCGATCCTAGCATCACACTGTCAGCACCTGCTGCAATCGCTTTGGGAATGTCGCCGGTATAGCGGATGCCTCCATCGGCGATGACGGGAACACCCGAACCTTTGATGGCAGCGGCTACTTCTAAAACGGCAGAGAACTGTGGAAAACCAACACCCGCTACTACTCGAGTAGTACAAATAGAACCAGGACCGATTCCGACTTTTACGCCATCGGCACCGTGGGCCACTAAAAACTGGGCGGCTTCTGCGGTGGCAATATTTCCGACAATGACGTCGAGTTTTGGGAAGTGCTTTTTGATTTCTTGCAATACTTTGACTACGCCTTCGGTGTGGCCGTGCGCGGTATCGATAATGATGGCATCTACGCCTGCGTTTACTAGTGCTTCTGCTCTTTGTAAAGCATCGGCAGTTACCCCTATGGCTGCTGCTACTCGTAAACGTCCGAAGACGTCTTTGTTGGCAATGGGTTTTTGTGTGAGTTTGGTAATGTCTCTAAAGGTGATTAAGCCTACTAGCTTGTAATCGCTATTGACTACGGGAAGCTTTTCTATTTTATGGCCTTGTAGGACTACTTCGGCTTGTTCTAAGGACGTGCCTTCGGCTACGGTGATTAGGTTTTCACTGGTCATCACTTCTACTATCGGACGGGTAAGGTCTTTTTCGAAGCGCAAGTCCCGGTTGGTGACGATTCCTTTTAGCGTTTTGTGTTCGTCTACAATAGGGATGCCGCCTATACCGAATTCTTTCATGGCATTCTTGGCATCAAAAACCGTTGCTGTTAAGGGTAAGGTTACGGGGTCGATAATCATGCCCGACTCGGCGCGTTTTACTTTACGGACTTTCGCTGCTTGCTGTTCGATGGTCATGTTCTTATGCAGCACGCCAATGCCCCCTTCTTGCGCCATAGCGATGGCCATTGAGCTTTCGGTAACGGTATCCATGGCAGCGGAGACTATGGGTACGTTGAGCGTAATATTTCGTGAAAACTTGGATTGAATGCTGACTTCCCGTGGAAGAACGTTCGAATAATTGGGAACTAGGAGCACATCGTCGTAGGTTAATCCTTCACCGATGATTTTGGATTGGTGTGCGTTCATTGCAATTTGTAGTTGTAGTTAAATTGCGAGCAAATATAGACAATTTTAAGCTAAAAAAGCTCTTAATCTAATCATAAATAATTAAATTGCAGGGAGAAAAGGATTCAGAAAAAAGATTTCTGAGCATGCTAAACCCTTTGAATCCTATTGAAATTATGAGCGCACCTAATCCCACTATTTCAGGGCTATCTGATAGCGAAGTATTGCAATCCCGAACCAAAAACGGAACCAATTCGCTAGAACATCAAGAGAAGAACCACTTGCTGCATTCTTTGTTGGAAATGATTAAGGAACCTATGTTCCTCTTACTGGTTGCGGCCACTACCATTTACTTTTTTACGGGCGATTATGGCGACGGTATTTTTATGGCGTGTGCGATAGTCTTGGTATCTGCAATTTCGTTGTATCAGGAATCTAAGAGTCGGAATGCTATTGATGCCTTGAAGAAACTCTCGCAACCCAAAAGCAAAGTGCTTCGCAACGGAACTGTTGTAGAAATCCTGAGTGAGGAAATTGTGTTGGGTGACTGCATTCAAGTGGAAGAAGGTACTTTTATTCCGGCTGATGGGACTATCTTACAATCCAATGACTTTTCGGTGAACGAGTCTATCTTGACTGGGGAATCGCTATCGGTGTTTAAGAATGAGACTTCGGAGAACAAGCAAGTCTTTCAAGGTACTATTGCGGCTACTGGGTTGGCTATTTGTGAAGTAACGGCTATTGGCAATCAAACGCAACTGGGCAAGATTGGCAAGAGCTTGGCGGCTATTGAAGAAGAGAAAACACCACTACAAATCCAGATTGGGAACTTTGTTAAGAAGATGTCCTTGATTGGCTTGATTATTTTTGCGATTGTGTGGGGTGTGAATTATTACAATTCTCGGGAACTCTTGGGCAGCTTGTTGAAGGCTTTGACTTTAGCGATGAGTGTGATACCGGAGGAGATTCCGGTAGCGTTTACGTCGTTTATGGCTTTGGGTGCTTGGCGGTTGTTGAAAATGGGCATTATCGTCAAACAAACTAAGACGGTGGAAACGTTAGGTAGTGCTACCGTGATTTGCACCGATAAAACAGGAACTATTACTGAGAATAAGATGGCGTTGGCGCAATGGTATACTTTGGCTAACAATGCGCTAGAGAACCCGAAGGAAAAATTGAACGATGTAGAACAAGAGCTGCTTAGTTTGTCGGTATGGTCTAGTGAACCTATTCCGTTTGATGCTATGGAACTGGCTTTGCATGAAGCCTATGGCAAACAGATTGCTGTGGATGAACGTCCTAATTATACGTTGGTGCATGAATATCCTTTGGGAGGTAAACCGCCGATGATGACGCATGTTTTTGAATCTAAAGATGGGACACAGATTATTGCGGCGAAAGGAGCTCCGGAAGCGTTGATGGCGTGTTCGAAACTTAGTGCGGCAGCTACAAAACAAATAGAAGCCGCTATGGCAACGATGACTGCCGAAGGGTATCGGGTGTTGGGTGTTGGGCAGGCGGTGTTTACGGGTAAAGACTACCCTAAGACGCAGCAGGAATTCACTTTTGACTTTAAGGGCTTGGTAGCCTTCTACGATCCGCCGAAAGCCAATATTAAAGCGGTCTTTGACACTTTTTATAAAGCGGGTATTGCCGTAAAGATTGTAACGGGAGACAATGCTGCCACCACTACTACCATTGCCAAGCAAATTGACTTTAGGGGTGCTGATTCGGTGTTGAATGGAGATGAGTTGATGGCGATGGACGATAAGACGTTGCGGGCTAAGGTGATGGAGACCAGCGTCTTTACCCGTATGTTTCCTGAAGCAAAACTTAAGATCATAAAAGCGTTGAAAGACAAGCATCAAATTGTAGCGATGACGGGTGATGGGGTGAATGATGGTCCGGCCTTGAAATCGGCGCACATTGGTATTGCTATGGGCAAAAAAGGCACTGAGATTGCCAAAGATGCGGCGAACTTAATCTTGGTGGATGATGATTTTTCTAAGATGGTGGATGCAATTGCTATGGGTAGAAAGATTTACCTCAACTTGAAGAAAGCGATACAGTACATTATTTCGATACACATACCTATTATTATGATTGTGTTTATTCCGCTGGCGTTGGGCTGGATTTATCCTAATATTTTCACGCCGGTGCACATTATCTTTTTGGAGATTATTATGGGTCCGACCTGCTCGATTATTTATGAAAACGAGCCTATGGAAAGCAATCTGATGCTGTTGAAACCACGACCGTTTACCACTACATTCTTTAATTTCAAAGAAATCTTGATGAGTATTGTGCAGGGCTTGGTGATTACTGCAGGCTTGTTGTTTGTGTATCAGTATTGCGTTAGAACGGGTTGTACGGAGGCGGTTACTCGGACTACCATCTTTTTGACTATTATTTCGGCTAATGTGTTCTTGACGTTGGCGAATCGGTCGTTTTACTATTCTATCTTTACTACGATACGGTACCGCAACAACTTGGTTCCGATGATTATTGGGATTACGGTTGGGATTACCGCCTTACTGCTTTATGTGCCGGCCTTTTCTAGGTTCTTTTTGTTTGATGCGGTCAGTGGTATGCAATTCGGTATCAGTGTGGTGGTGGGGCTTGTATCGGTATTGTGGATTGAAGTGTATAAGGTGTTTCGAAGACGGTAGCCTAGCCCAGATAGCAATGGAAATCCTGTGGTGCCGGGGTTCGGCGCCATAGATTGTAATGGATAGCTGGAAGTAGCTCCTAATGGAACTCGCCAAACAACTTGGAGGCTTCGTTGTAACTGCTTTCGAAGCTCATGGGGCTGGTGTTGGTGTTTTCTTTTTGGGTGGTGAAGTAGGACAACATCTTCTCAGTGGGCATGTTTCCGGTGAGGTCGTCTTTGGCCATGGGACAGCCACCAAAACCTTGAATGGCACCGTCGTAGCGGCGGCAACCGGCTTGGTAGGCAGCATCTACTTTCTCGAACCATTTGTTGGGTGTGGTGTGCAGGTGGGCACCGAACTCGATGTTGGGGTATTTTGGAATTAGGTTGGAAAACAAATACGAAATCACTTCTGGTGTGGAGCTGCCTATGGTATCGGATAACGATAGGATTTTCACGCCCATGGTGGAGAGCTTCTCTGTCCACTCCCCTACTATTTCTACGTTCCAAGGATCGCCGTATGGGTTTCCGAAGCCCATGGAAAGGTAGGCTACGACTTCTTTGTTGCTGCTGTTGGCGATGTCTAGAATCTCTTGTAGGGTTACTAGGGATTCGGCTATGGTTTTGTGGGTATTCCGCATTTGAAAGTTCTCGGAGATCGAGAATGGGAACCCTAGGTACTGTATTTCGGGGTGCACGGCAGCTAGTTGTGCGCCTTGGGTATTGGCGATGATGGCTAGCAGTTTGCTGGTGGTTTGCGACAAATCGAGTTGTGCTAGCACTTCGGCGGTGTCTTGCATTTGGGGAATGGCCTTTGGGGACACGAAGCTTCCGAAGTCAATGGTATCGAAGCCAACGCGCAATAGCGATTGGATGTAGGCTACTTTCCGTTCGGTAGGGATGAACGGTTTGATGCCTTGCATGGCGTCGCGGGGACATTCGATTATTTTGATTGGTTTCATGAATGCCAAATATAGGAAAGAAATCGTTTTTACGAAATCGTTTTTTTCTATAAATTTGGGATTGGGGGCGGATTTTATTTGTATTACCGAATTCGGTACTAAATAAAAATATTACCTTAATTGGTAATAATAAATAAAATTACGTTATTTGGTAATAATTTAGGTTACTATGTATGTTTAACTTTTAAATACTATTGAACCATGACCAGTATTATCACAGGCGATATTATCAATTCTAGGCGGTTGCCTTCTGCTGTTTGGATGGAGGGTTTGAAGGCTCTTTTACAGACCTTTGGGGCAAGTCCGGCGCAGTGGGAAATCTACCGTGGCGATGAGTTTCAGTTGGAGGTTCCCAATCCGGAGGACGCTTTGCGGGCGGCTATACAAATTAAGGCCTTTTTAAAAACGGTGCGTTTGGATGCCCGAATGAGCATTGGCATTGGTGAGAAAACTTACCATGCTGCGAAGCTATCGGAAAGTAACGGTAGTGCTTTTGTGCGTTCGGGGGAGCTTTTTGAAACCTTGAAAAAGCAAAAGATTACGTTGGCGGTACATTCGGGTGTGGCTGATTTTGATGCTACTCTGAATTTGATGTTGCGTTTGGGCTTGACCTTTATGAACCAGTGGTTGGTGCAATCGGCTGAATTTACTTTGGTTACCTTGGAACATCAAACGCTTTCCCAGGAAGAATTGGGGCAGAAACTTGGTATCAATCAAGCGGCGGTGAGCCGACGACGCAAGCGCGCTCATTTTGATTTGGTATTGGAACTGGACGCTTACTATAGACAAAAAACACGAACCTTGACGCTATGATGATCCTTATCAAACTATTGTTGGCCCATTTGCTGGGTGATTTTTTACTACAACCGACGGCTTGGGTGCTGGACAAAGAAGCTAAGAAACAACGAAGTGTGTACTTGTACCTTCATGTTGTTTTGCATGGGGTGTTGGCTTGGCTTTTGGTTGGGGAACTCGCTTTTGGTGGTTCTGCCTTGGTATTGGCGGTACTGCATGGTGTTGTTGATTTGATCAAATTGCACTTTCAGCAAAAGAAAACTAAGCGGGTGTGGTTTTGGATGGATCAGATTGTTCACGTTTTAGTGTTGTTGCTTGTGGGTATTCTTTATACTCATACGGCTATTACGCCCAGTGCTTTAGATCCTCGGTTTTGGGTGGTGGTTACGGGCTTGCTGTTTTTGACGCAACCCACTTCGATACTCATTAAGAACAGCATTTCGGTATGGACGCCGGAACCACAGGACCAAAAGGAAGATTCTTTGCGGGACGCCGGCAATTACATTGGCATTTTAGAACGCTTGTTTGTGTTTTGTTTTATTTTGACGGGGCATTTTGAAGCGATTGGCTTTTTGTTGGCTGCCAAGTCTATCTTTCGGTTTGGGGATTTGAAGGAAGCCAAAGACCGGAAGCTCACGGAATATGTTTTGATCGGCACGCTATTGAGTTTTGGACTGGCGGTAGCAACTGGTTTGTTAGTGCAATTTGGACTCTTAGGAACGTTCTAAAATCTTTTTATTGATTGCCTTTATTAGTGCTGGGCCTTCGTAGATGAAGCCTGTATACAATTGGATTAAGCTGGCACCGGCCTCTAGTTTTTCTAGGGCATCTTCTGGGGTGTGTATGCCTCCTACTCCGATGATTGGGAAGGCTTTGTTGCTTTTTTCGGAGAGGAACCTGATGACTTCTGTGGACCTTTTGGTTAGTGGTTTTCCTGATAATCCTCCCGTTTCTGTTTTGTTTTCGGATAGTAGGCCTTCTCTGGATATGGTGGTGTTTGTAGCTATGACACCGGCAATTTTGGTGGTGGCTACGATGTCGATAATGTCTTGCAACTGCTCGTTGCTTAGATCGGGAGCAATTTTTAGGAGTATGGGTTTGGGTTGCGGTTTGGCTTCGTTTCGTTTTTGAAGCGTTTGCAGCAACTGTGTTAGCGGTTCTTTGTCTTGCAGCGCTCTTAGGTTGGGGGTGTTGGGTGAACTGACATTGACCACAAAATAATCGACTACTTCGAACAGGGCTTCGAATGCTATAACATAATCGGCAGTGGCTTCTTCGTTGGGTGTGACTTTGTTCTTCCCTATATTTCCCCCTATCCGTACGTTTTTATTCTTTTTCAATCTTTCTACGGCGGCTACTACTCCGCCGTTGTTGAAGCCCATGCGGTTGATGATGGCTTGGTCCTCTTTAAGTCGGAATAGTCTTTTTTTAGGGTTGCCTGGTTGTGGCAATGGTGTTAGCGTTCCTATCTCTATAAAGCCGAAGCCGAAATTGGAAAGCTCCTGATACAGGGTGGCGTCTTTGTCGAAGCCCGCTGCTAGGCCGATAGGGTTTTTGAATTTAAGTCCGAATACTTCTCGTTCTAGTCTGGGGTCGTTGACCTCATATAGGCTCTTGAATAACTCGGGAATACCGGGTATTTTGGATACGATCCGAATGGCATTGAAGGTCAGGTGGTGTACGACTTCGGGGTCGAACCAGAAGAGTATTGGGCGAAGTAAGCGTTTGTACATGGTGTAGTGTTGTGGTACAAAAGTAACATTCTCCTTTTGATAATAAAATAGTTGGAACCTAAAATTGCCAGAACCCCTTGTGCTAAGGCGTTTCCCCTATCGTTGGCTTTGCGAATTGTACTTCTTGTTGGTAAAAAAATGGAAATAATTTCATTGATTCTTGTCAATCAATGCATTAAATACTTATTTTTAAGAACTGTTTAGCGTAATTTCTATTCTGAACCTACTGTCATTCACTAAAACTAAACCCTTTTTATGACACAAAACTCTCTCTTAAAGCCAGCGTTATTTGTTGTTTGTTTGGTAACCGTTGTGGTCCTTTGCTTTGAAATTTACTACAGAAGTCAAGGGATGACTATTGCTTATGATGACGGTCCGCCCTTATGGTCGCATACTCGCGCTATGGTTTATGAACCTTCGGAGAAGACTATTGTCTTTATAGGTTCTTCTCGTATTAAGTATGATTTGGATATTGCTACTTGGGAGCACGCTACGGGTATTCATGCCGTGCAGTTGGCTATAGAAGGTAGTTGTCCGCGACCTGTACTAGAAGACTTGGCTAACGATCCTAATTTTAAAGGACGGCTGGTTATTGATGTGACGGAAGGCTTGTTTTTTAACAATAATCCACCCAATCAATTGAACCCGAATAAGGATGTGAAGTATTTTCATGAGCAGACTCCGGCGCAAGAGGCTAGTTTTGCCTTGAATAAAGTATTGGAATCGGGATTAGTGGTACTAGACAAAGACCACCTTTCGTTGAATGCGAAGTTGGATGAGCTGGAGCTGGCGAGTCGGCCCGGTGTTTTTATGATGCCTATTTTCCCGTTGGATTTTGATCGGTGTACGTTTGAACGTCAGATGTATATGAGTCCGAAATTCTTGAAGGAGCCTGCCCTACAAAATCAAGTGAAGGCTATTTGGGCCTTTTTTGCCGCTGGAGCTAAAATGAGACCACCGATGCCGGATCAAGAATTGGACGCCATTTTCACCTCGGTAAAGAAAAATGTTGCTAAGATACAAGCTCGTGGTGGTCAAGTGTTGTTTGTGAGAACGCCCTCTAGCGGTCCTTATTGGCAGGGCGAGCTGATGGGATTTCCGAGAGCAAAATACTGGGAGCGGTTGTTAACGACGACTGGTTGCCCTGGCATTCACTTTAAAGATTACCCTGCGATTGACCACTTTGAGTGTCCAGAATTTTCTCATTTGAAGAAAGCGGATGCGGTAGTCTTTACTAAAAATTTCATTAAGATCTTGAAAGAAAAGGGTTGGAATGTTTCGGCTTCCAACTAATTCCTTTATTCACTTTTAAAACAGCACCTTATGGTTTTTAACTCCTATACTTTTATTGCTTTTTTCATTATCATTCTCGTATTGCATAATCTGCCTTTTTCGTGGAGGGTGAAGAAAATTAATTTGTTGTTGGCCAGCTATATTTTTTACGCGGCTTGGAACCCACCGTTTATCCTCTTGTTGTGGTTGTCGACCGTGATTGACTTCTTTGTTGGTCGCGCGTTGTTTACGGAGGAAAACCCCCATAAGAAGAAATTGTTGTTGGTGTTGAGTTTGATTGGCAATCTGGGGATGCTTTGTTTTTTCAAATACGGCACCTTTTTGTTGGAGAATTTCGTTGCGTTGACGCAGGTTCTGGGCTTTGACTTTCATCCGGCTAAGCCTAGTATCATTCTACCGGCAGGCATCTCTTTTTACACCTTTACGACCCTTTGTTATACTATTGATATGTACAAAAAGCGCAGCGAGCCTGTGAAATCGATGCTTGATTTCTCTTTGTTTGTTACGTTCTTCCCGCATTTGGTGGCTGGTCCGATTGTTCGACCTCCGCAGTTAGTTCCACAATTTGAAGCCCCTAGAATAGCATCGCAGCAACAGTTTTTTGATGGCTTGTTGTTGTTATGCTTGGGGCTTTTTATGAAAGTGGTGTTGGCCGATGGGATGTTGTCGGGCACGGCCGATACGGTGTTTAATGCCACACAAATCTTACCTACGTTGGATGCTTGGATAGGGCTCTTTGCGTTTTCGGGGCAGATCTTCTTGGACTTTGCTGGGTACTCTACTTGTGCTATTGGGGTGGCTTTGTGTTTGGGGTTTGTGTTGCCTCAGAATTTCAACTATCCGTATGCGGCGATTGGGTTCTCTGACTTCTGGAAGCGGTGGCACATTACGTTGTCGGCTTGGTTGCGGGACTATTTGTATATCCCTTTGGGCGGCAATCGCCACGGGAAATGGCGCACTTATTTTAGTTTGATGGTGACGATGTTGTTGGGCGGACTTTGGCACGGCGCCAATTGGACGTTTGTGGCTTGGGGCGGCTTGCATGGTTTGTATTTGTGGATTGAAAAGTTCATCCGGGACCACAGGAAGTTGCAAGGCGAAAGTCACCACCAATTGTTAGAAGAATATCCCGCCAATAAACCTTGGTTGGGCTTTTTGTATGCTTTACTGACCTTTATGTTGATTAATATTACTTGGGTGTTTTTCCGGGCGGATACTTTTGGCAAGGCTTGGCATTTGTTGGGCGCTTTGTTTGGTATTGCTGCCGAAGGCCAACCTTTGTTGACCACATTGGCTATTTTGAAAGTGGCGGTGATCCTTCCGATTATGTTGTTGTTTCATTGGTTGATGCGGGACACTAAGGTTTTGGACGTGGCGCATCGGTTGTCGTGGTGGTCGTTAGGATTGGCTTGGTCGGCCTTGGTTCTTTGTTTGATATGGGCGCAAGAAAGCGGCAGTTCCTTCATTTACTTTCAGTTTTAATACCCTGTAACCCAATTACATTCTAGTTGAAAAATCACCACAAAAAAAGTGGTGATTTTTTTTATATATGGATTTTTCTTTATCTTTAGGTATCGATATTTATACGCCATGGACTTTAAAATTAAACTTATTACCCACCGTTTGGAGCCGCGGATTGCGGTTTACTTTGAAAAAAATGTTGTTACGCTGGCTTACGTGAAGTCGCTTTCTGGTGCTCGGTGGAGCCAGACGCTACTGACTTGGCATTTGCCGGATACTTTGGAAAACCGGTTGCATTTTGGACTAGAGCCTGCGGTGACTCGCGTTCCTAGTTCGGATGGTATTCATCAGATAGGGCGGTTTCGGAGTTGGTTGCAATCGAAGCGGTACAGCGTTAACACCATCAAAACTTATACGGAAGCGTTGGAAACTTTTCTTTGCTTTTTCAAGGATAAGATGGTTGCTGATATTACGAATGAGGATTTGATTTACTTCAATAATGAATACATTTTGAAGAACCAACTCTCGGCCTCGTATCAGAATCAGATTGTGAATGCGGTGAAGTTGTTTTACTCGACGGTGCAAAACAAAAAACTAGAAATTGAGGGGCTTCACCGTCCGAAGCGTTCTAAGTTGTTGCCCAATGTGTTGAGCAAGGAGGAAGTGAAGCAGCTTTTGAATGCCCATGTGAATTTGAAACACAAAGTGATGTTGTCGTTGATTTACAGTTGCGGCTTGCGGCGCGGGGAATTGTTGAACCTGAAACCTATGGATATTGACTCGAAGCGCAACTTGATTTTCATTCACCAAGCTAAGGGTCGGAAAGACCGGATTGCGCCTTTATCGCCTAAGATTTTGAGCATGTTGCGCGAGTATTACGCAGGTTATAAACCCAAAGTGTGGTTGTTTGAGGGGCATGTTAAAGGCGAGCCTTACTCGGAGAAGAGTTTGCAGAGTGTTTTGAAGCAGGCGCTTTATAAGACGGGCATTCAAAAACCGGTGACGTTGCACTGGTTGCGGCACAGTTATGCTACGCACTTGTTGGAGAGCGGCACTGACTTGCGGTACATACAGGAGTTGCTGGGGCATAGCAGTAGCAAGACGACGGAGATTTACACGCATGTGAGTACGAAGAGTTTGCAGCAGATTCGGAGTCCGTTTGACGATTTGTAACCTTGCCCCTATTGCCCTTGAAGTGTTTCTATTGGGCAAACAACAAGGCTGTGGGGGTGCTTTGAAGCGTATTTGAACTGTGGTTCTGATACGGATGGTATACTACTTTATTATACGTAAACTATACGACAACTATACTATAACTATACTATAAACCATACTTTTACGTATCTTTATCATGGAATAGTAGTGGGTTTGCTACGGAGTATTAGTATAGGGATTGAAAAGCAATGTTGGATTTAAAACGAAGATTATGGCAAAAGTAACTGGAGTTTTTAAGGTTTTTGGGACGATTCAGGGGGTTACCTTGTATCAGATGGAGGGTACGCATTTGGCTCGGGCGGCTAAGGACATTCCGAAGCAGCGGTATAAGACGGGGAAGAATTACGCTTCGTTTCGGGCGGCTGGGAAAGAGATGGGCCATTCGGCGAAGATGAGCAAATTTTTTCGGTGGGATTTGGTGCCTTATACGCATGGGATTTCGGAGAACCGTATGTACAGTCGGGTGAATGCCTTGATGCGGCAATTGGTGGGTTGCGACCCAGTATCGGCCTTGGGCGAGCGCACAGTGGCGCAGGGTTTGGCCACGGAAACGGGGCGTACATTGTTGACTGGATTTGAATTTAATAGTCATTTGAGTTTGTCGCAAGTGCTTTATCGTGGTTATGCCTTAGATGCTGTGGCGGGTCGGTTTACTATGTCCGATTTTTCGTCGAAGGCCTCTTTGAACTGGCCGGTGGGTGCTACGCATGTGGGTTTTCGATTGTTGCATTATGGCGTTGCTTTTTCTGAAGGGCGTTCGGAGGTTCGGGTTAGTTCGGAGGTCGTGATGCCGATGCAGGAGGCTGCAGTGGATGTGGTTTTGGAGACGGAACCTCTGGCTATGACGGAAGGGACTGGACTGTATATGCTTCGGGTTTTGTTTTACCAGGAGCTGAACGGCGGGTTTTATGCGTTGCGGGGTACTGATTGTGGGGTGGTAAGTGTGTTGCGGGTAGTTTGAGGTTTGGAATGGTAAATGGATTGGAGCAAAAAGTATTTTATCTAGTACTGCTGATGGTGGTGCATAAAAAAATGAAAAAAGTTTGAAGCAATACCATAAATTGGTATCTTTGAAATAAAAATTTTAACCATGGCAAAAAACACCTCCATCTTACTTGGCGATTATTTTGATAGTTTTATCAATGGTCAAGTAAAAACAGGCAAATTTTCTTCTGCTAGCGAAGTAGTTCGTGCCGCATTGCGACTGTTTGAACAAGAAGAAACAAAGAAAGCTGCGCTTATTAGCGAACTTATTACGGGAGAAAAATCTGGGTTTGTCGAAGATTTTAATCGTGATACCTTTTTGCAACATCTTAAAGAAAGACATTTACAGCAATGAATTTTAAGTTAAGCAAAGAAGCAGCGAATGATATAGAAAAAATCTGGCTGTATACTTATGAAAATTGGTCGGTTGAGCAAGCTGATCGCTATTTAAATTTAATTTTTGACGAAATCGAATATCTTTGCTTGAAGCCCAATTCAGGGTTTGATTTTGGAACTATAAGGGAAGGGTATTGGCGATCCAAAGTAAAATCACATTTCATCTTTTACAGCATCAACGATAAGCAAAACGAATTGGAAATTATAAGGGTTTTGCATGAAGTGATGGACCTTGACAATCAACTTGGCAGTAGCTAACACGTGCTTGATTGCGTGGCTAGTTTTTTGGTCTATTGTTCGTTTCTTTTTCTTACATTCGCTTGTCGGTAATTGAAAAGAAGATTACCATAGGGCTCCAATCTTTAAGCTGGAAATGTTTAGGGACAAAAATACATATAATTGTACCAAGCTGCATGAACAGGGTTGCTTTGTATGATTTTAATGGACATATAAACGAGTTAGTGGCGATTTTAAACGAAACTGCATTACAAGAAATGAAGAAACTAATTACACTTTTTGCTTTACTAACCTTATACATTTCTTGTCAAAGTCAAGCAAAAGAAATGGCTTCGGAAAACTTTGAAAAAGAACTTACCGCAGAATCAATTAATGAATTTAAGAAGAACACACCATTGATTAATTTCCCATATTTAAGTGGAAAATATACTTACTATCCATACTTTAAAGTTTTTGGAAATTCTGGAGCATCAATTATTTATGAACTTAATTCTGAAAGGGAAAAAATTCTAAATAGTAAAATAAAAAGCTTCAAACGCTTTTATAACAATTCACTTGAGGAAAAAGATTCAAATGATATTTATTACTCAAAAGACATAAACATAGCTTTTCCAGCTATTCATAAAGAATATGATCAAGTATTGCCAGTTCCGACACCAAAAGATTCGGAAGTGGAAATTTACTTAATAAAAAAAGGAAATCTAAAAAGGGCTTTTGATTTTGATATAGATAAGGAAAACCATCAATGTCAATACTCAATAGGGATTTATCTTATAAGAAGCCAAAAGAGAGTAATTTATTGGTTCTTAATATATGAAGATAAAAACCGCCACTAACAGCGGTTACACACAATTGCTAAGTTTCCGTTAGATTGTTCGCTTCTTTTTCATAAATTCGTTTTGTGGTTATGGAAAAAACTATTTCCAAAAGCCGCAACTCCGTGTAACCGCGGAACGTTAGCAGTCATATTATGAAAAAACTAAGTAGATTAATTATTCTCTTATTAATAATTTCCTTTTCTAGCTGCAAAAGGAAAAGTGACAATTATGAAGGGAAATTAATGAATGATTTATTTC